>JACCDW011397673.1_pt1 | contig 374064 bp, 295 predicted proteins | sample 7449781 | NCBI WGS metagenome assembly JACCDW01 (sample SAMN15323449, study PRJNA562643) | freshwater metagenome | isolation source: river surface water | place: USA:Blue River Watershed | collected 2017-08-18 | reverse complement strand
CTTTTACAATGTCGGCCTTCTCCCCCAAATCCTTAGCAACGTCTTCAAGAACAGGGGCAAGGGCCTTACAAGGACCGCACCATTCTGCCCAAAAATCCACCAAAACTGGTTTGTCAGAACCCAAAACTTCGCTTTGGAAATTACTGCTTGTAAATTCAACTGCCATAGTAAATGCAAAGTTACAACAAAAAAATGTATACACTAAATCAATTGTCGACGATAATCGACCCCTAGACCGAAAAGTGCGAAATCAAATAGGGTAGGATCCACAGGATGAATCTCTCTAAATATGGAAGTCAATTGTTCGCATCCTTCCCAATTGCCCTTAATATTCTCTGCAATTCCCAATTCTTCGGTCATTCTCAATACATGTACATCCAAAGGCATCATCAATTCCGCAGGAGTTATGGATTTCCAAATACCAAAATCCAATCCATCGTTTTCTCGAACCATCCACCTTAGAAACATGTTAAGCCGTTTGCAAGCACTTTTTTTTCGGGGATCCGAAACGTGTTTTTTAGTTCGATTTTCACCGGTATCAAACATCCAATCGTAAAAATTAGAAAGCCCTTGTTTCACTCGGTTTTCACGGTAAATTATGGGATATTCAATTACTAAATTTGTAGAACATTTATCATCAATACCGGAATCCGTTTCACTGCTTAATTTGTATTTGGAGCTAGAATCTATACTGATACTGTTTTTATTGTGTATTTCCGATGAAATTTTATTTTCATCACTGGAAACATATGCAAATGCTGACTCTAAAGATTTTCCTTCATTATAGAGAGATTGAAATCGTTTTAATATAAATACAACGTCTTCTGAATTTAATGTTCTATGAACAAAACCCTGAAGTTGTTTTTCATCCGATTTTTCAAAATTACACACAAAATCAAATGGAGCATTGTCCAATCGATTCAATAATTCATTGCTGGATTTTATAATACTTTTTCTTTGGCCCCATGCCATTATTGCACTGAAAAATGCCGATATCTCAATATCTTCTTTTTTCGAAAAACGATGGGGTATTTGCAAGGGATCATCTTCAAGAAATTCTGTAACACGGTACTTTTCCGCATAATTCCACAAAATTTCTTGAAGATCTTTCCTCATTATATAAAAAACTAAGCCGATGCTAAAGCCGAATCTAAATCTGAAATCAAATCTTCAATGTGCTCAATTCCAACACTCAATCGAATCAAGCTATCCTTCAAGCCATTGGCCATTCTTTGTTCCTTTGGAATACTTGCATGTGTCATAGTTGCAGGATGTCCAACTAAACTCTCAACACCACCCAAACTTTCCGCCAATGCAAAAAGTTTCGTAGATTTTAAAAACGCCAATGCGGGTTCAATTGCATCATTCTTTAATGTGAATGAAATCATACCTCCAAAATCCTTCATCTGTTTTTTTGCCACCAAATGATTCGGATGACTTTCGAAACCGGGCCAATATACTTCACCTACCTTAGGATGACTTGCTAAATATTCGGCTACTTTGCGGCCGTTTTGACAATGTCTCTCCATACGGATGTGCAACGTTTTTATCCCCCGAAGAACCAAAAAGCAATCCATTGGTCCGGGTGTAGCGCCGCATGTATTTTGCAAAAAAGCTAATCTTTGATGTAATTCATCACTATTCACACACAATACACCCATTACTACGTCAGAATGTCCGTTAATGTACTTGGTTGCTGAATGCATCACGATATCAGCACCTTGATTTACGGGATTTTGAAGATACGGTGAGCTGAATGTATTATCAACTACCACAATAGCTCCAACTTGATGACCGATTTTGGCAACTTCTTCAATATCAATAATTTTCAACAAAGGATTGGTAGGAGTTTCAACCCATATCATTTTAGTATTGGAGTTTACAACAGAAGAAACATTTTCGGGCTTCGACATATCAACAAAATGAAACTTAATGCCCATTTTGGCAAACACAGTGGTAAAAATACGATAACTTCCACCATACAAATCATTGGTAGCTATGACTTCATCGCCAGGAGACAATAATTTGATACAAGCATCAACAGCACCCATTCCGGTACTAAAACACAATCCATATTTCATTTGCTCCAACGCTGCTAAATTCTGTTGAAGTGCATTTCTTGTTGGATTTTGAGTACGAGCGTATTCATACCCTTTATGATCGCCAGGAGCAGCCTGAACGTAGGTGCTGGTTTGGAAAATAGGGGTCATGATAGCGCCTGTTGTTGGATCTGGTTCAATTCCAGCATGCAAAACATTGGTTTCAATATGTTTGTATTTCATAGTTTTTTAAAAAAATAGTGGTTAAATTAACTGATTTTATTGAGATACTCCAAAATGACCTGAGGGAAATATTTATATTCTAACTCATGGATCATGGAGGCTAATTGTTCGGGTGAAGTATTTTGTGGGATAGAAATCGCTTTTTGAAACAAAATGGCACCTTTGTCGTATTCGGCGTTAACTAAATGGATGGTGATTCCAGATTCCGTTTCTCCGGCCGAAATAACCGCTTCATGCACAAAATGTCCGTACATACCTTTACCGCCAAATTTGGGTAATAATGCTGGGTGTATATTGATAATTCGGTTCGGAAATTCGGAGAGTAAAATTTCATTTACTTTCCATAAAAATCCGGCCAAAACTATTAGATCTGCTGCATCTTGTCTTATTTGTTGATACAAAATTGAATCTGAATTTTTCCATTCACTTCGATCAAATAATGTACATCGAACGTTTAATCTTTCGGCTCTTTCAAAAATTCCTGCTCCTGGATTATTGCAGTAAATACCCACCACTTCAAAATCTTTTAAATGATGCAATTGAATAATATTTTCGGCGTTACTTCCTGAACCTGAAGCAAAAATGATTACTTTTTTCATAATGAGTTGATTGGATTTGAAAGGGAAATAATTAATGGTTACCTAATACGGAATACTACATTCGAGTGAAAAATTAATGTAAAATCTGTGCTGATTGTGCCATTTTTCGCAATAAACGAGCATCACCTGCGAAATCTGTGCCTCCTTGTGCAAACCATTCTAATACAATTACGCGATTATTTTTGACAAAATATCTTCTTTCAAAAGGCCCACGTCTCGTTGTTCCTAATTCAGTAAACCAACCTCTAAAACCTAAAACACATTCTTTTGAGGTGCTTATTAATTTCGACTTGTAATTTCCCAAATCGCTTACAGCCATAGTGGTTCCTTCGTCATTGTAGTAATGTATTTTACTTGCGGAATTTCTTTCCATTACAGCTTCAGCTAATGTTTTGGGAAGTTTTTCTTGGGGGATGATTTCAATACTAAATGATATATAACCACCATTCGGTTTTAATGAAGAAATCCAAATAAAGTTACTATCATTTTTGAAGACTTTAAAATTAGATGGGATTTCCATTCGCACTCCAAATTGATTTTCAACTGATTTTTGAAGTTGTTTGGAATAATCGTTACTTGGAACTTCAATTGCTTGATTGCAATACTGGATTATGGAATTCAACTTCATCATCATTTCTTTTGAATCTAGGGTAGATTCGTCGAAATCGGGAATTTCTATGATCATTTGACCCAATCCAAACGGGTTCTGATAAACGTTAAATTGTTTATCGTTGAAAACAAATGAAGTGTCGTATTTATTTGGAAAATCCACTGATTCATCAGTAATCACCAAACGATGATTTTTGATATATCCCTCATCTTCAATAGGAGTGAAATTCCAGATACTCTCATAACGAATGTTTCCTGAAAAATCATCTATAATTAAATGTGAATCCAATAAAGGATATTTGACTTGCACTAATTCCAGTAACGTATTGAGATTTTTTTCAGAAGCGTAAATGCCTACGTGACCTACTTCGTCAATTACTGGAACTAAATCCTTCTGCTTGTTTTTGCATGATGCCGCTGCAATTAAAATAAGAAACGTAGTAATGGCAAAACGAAAAAGCGACGTGTTGTTAGTCATCCCACAAATTTAACTTAAAAATAGGGAAGAAGGCATATCGAAAATGGAACTTCTAATTGTAATTTCGTTTGTGTGTTACACCCTTACGAATAATCAACCGTTGTCCCACACGTAGCTTATCACTTCGCAATCCATTTGATGATTTTAGGTGAGCAACTGAAATTCCATATCTACGAGATATTTGACTCAGAGTTTCACCTCTTCGAACGGTATGTACTCGTGTTTTAGAATTGTAAACGGGCGCTTTATTATTATTCGTTTTTTGATAATTGTAAGATTTTAATTCATCTGGACGTATTAATGCGTATTCCATTAAACTATCTGTACTTCTTACGTAATTCATACTGAAATCGTAGGGAAGCAAGATGGTATTATTGGTAGCATTGGCTGTATTCGGCTTAATGAATTCACGGTTTAAACTCAGAAGTCGATGACTTTCATCACCCGCAATATAATTACACATTTTGATCAAGTGGTAGCTAGTATCTACGCGAGTAGGGACTAAAAACTGAGTATTACCATTGTATGTTTGATTACGTGCTCTGTTTGTAAAATTCAATACATATGTCATTGCTATGAATTTCGGGACGTAATATTGTGTTTCCTTGGGTAGATAAGGTAAAATCTGCCAAAACGTTTTTTTCCCACCGCCTGCTCTTCGAATGGCACGTTTTACATTTCCAGCACCACAATTGTATGAAGCTATGGTCATAAGCCAATCATCAAAGAGCATTTGGGAATTTTTAAAATAATCACATGCTGTTTCGGTAGATGCAATGATACTTTTACGCTCATCCAATGAAACATTAATTTTCATCCCCATCAACTTGCCAGTGTAGGGCATAAATTGCCATAATCCAGTTGCACCGCACCAAGAAACAGCATCAGGATTTAAATTGGATTCAATAACTGAAACGTATTTTAACTCAGTTGGTAAAGCGTTCTTATCTAAGATTTCCTCGAACACGGGAAAATAAAGACTCATGCGCTGATGAATTTTATCGAAATAAGCATCCCCCAAACTTAAAAAATATCGTACTTGGCCTTTAACCATTTCATGGTATTCAAAGGGAATATTACTTCCTAAGGTTTTAAAACATTCATCAAAATGTTGACGATTGAATGATTCCACGGTTTGAAATTGAGGTGGAGTATGACTTGGAATTTGAGTGTATAACTGAATCGTTAAACTATCAATTCTTCGGATATCATTATAGGAATTTTCGTCTGATATAGGTGCCTGTGAGTAGCTCGTCACGGATAATACTCCCATAATGGCTACACTAAGTATATTTCTTAATTTTTGCTCAATTCTCATTCTTAGTTTCGGTTATAATTTCGAAAAGTTTCACAATTTACAAAAAAAACGCCAATTCTTTGGCATTTGGGCCTGTTTTATGCGGTTGGAATTGTTGTATATTTGTGGAAAAACATGTGAAATTGACCTTTTCAATTGTCCTTAATTTAATGTAAATTTCACTTACTATAATCTGTTAACGAAATGGAACACGAAATATTCTCTGGGATGTCAGCAATGGAAACAGAAACGTTACCATTGAAGGCTAAATTGCGAAATCATAATAAATCCATTAGCATCGGAATTCCTAAAGAAGTTACATTTCAAGAAAACAGAGTTCCTCTAACCCCTAGTGCTGTCAAGTACTTAAACGGATTGGGGATTCAAATTCAAATTGAACGTGGTATTGGTTTAAATGCTAACTTTTCCGATGCTCAATATTCTGAGGCGGGAGCTGAAATAAGAAACTCGGCTAAAGAGATCTACGAAAGTGATATCATTTTAAAAGTGGATCCACCTACTTTACAGGAAGTGGAATTCATGAAAAATGGACAGTTACTTATATCTGCGTTGCAATTGAACCAATTAGATCCCATTTTACTCAAAAAAATGATGGATAAAAAAATCAATGCCTTGGCATATGAGTTTTTACAAGATGAATCTGGTGCATTGCCCATTATTCGAGCAATGAGTGAAATTGCTGGTACCGCTTCCATTTTAATAGCAGCCGAATATTTGAACAACACGCACATTGGTAAAGGAGAACTACTGGGTGGTTTTGCGGGTGTTCCTCCTACACAAGTTGTAATTATTGGTGCTGGTGCTGTAGGAGAATTTGCTACGAAAGCAGCTTTGGGACTTGGAGCAAACATTAAAATATTCGATAATAACGTGTACAGATTGCGCAGAATCCAAAAAAACTTTGGTTTCCAATTATACACTTCAACCATTCAACCACAAGTATTGAGTTCTGCATTGGAAAGAGCGGATGTTGTAATTGGAGCTTATGCAGGAAATACACACCGTTGTCCTATGATAGTTACTGAAGAGATGGTAATGAAAATGCGTCCCAATAGTATAATCATTGATGTTGCTATTGATCGTGGCGGAAATTTTGAAACCTCCGAAATTACCAATCACGAAAAACCAGTATTCAAAAAACACGATATTATACACTACTGTGTACCTAATATTACCTCAAGGGTTAGCAGAACTGCATCTTATGCACTAAGTAACGTTTTTACACCGTTGATGGACGAATTGAACCAATGTGGTGGAATCGCAGAATTTGCTAAATTTCAAAAAGGGATTCGAAAAGGTATGTATTTGTTTAAAGGTAATCTAACCAATAAAAATCTATCGGATAAATTCGGAATCAAATACCATGATATTGACTTGATGGTAGGTTTATTTAATTAAACTGATTTAATTCTAAACGGTTTAAATTTCAGTGTATCGTTTTTGATTCTATTAAACGGTTAATAATACTTGTTTTTTTACCTTGATAATTCTAAACGTTTTAAATTCCAGTGTATCGATAAATATTGATACAATTACAATTAATGTATTAAATGCGGTCTATCGGGACATAAATCAGAAATTAATGTAATAAATGCGGTCTATCGGGACATAAATCAGATAGAAAAAAAGGAAATAACAGAAATCTTATTCCAAAACATAATAATTCACATCCACTCCTTGCGTATCAAAATGATCTTTTACTCGTTGGGCATGAGTGTCTGAAACAAATATTTGTCCAAATTCATCATTACATACCATATTCATTAGATGTTGAGAACGAGTTTCATCAATCTTTTCAAAAATATCATCCAATAATAACCAAGGTTTTCTACCTGAAAACTGTTTCAAATATTGATATTGAGCAAGTTTTAAAGCAATTACGGAACTTTTGATTTGTCCTTGAGAGCCAAATTTCTTCAGTGGTAATCCGTTAATCTCTATGTTTAAATCATCTTTATGAACTCCATTGCTTGTTCTACCAGTAATACTGTCGATTTTCTGATTGTTTAATAGTATTTTTTCGATAGAGTCACTATTTAAAGCAGAAATATAATCCAATTTTAGTATTTCTTTATTCGAATCTTTACACAATTTGCTGTAATATTCGTTAAAATATGGGTTGAATTTTTGAATAAACTGGGTTCTTTTTTGAAAAATTGAGTTCGATAACGGAATGAGCTTATAATTGTAGGATTCCATGAGAATGGGATCGGCTTCTCTGCCTTCTAACGACTTTAAAAATGAATTTCGCTGATCAATTACTTTTCGATATTCGATAAGTTGGTTTAAATATTCCTTATCCAATTGACTAATGGTGTAATCGATGAATCGTCTTCGTTCTTCAGAACCATCAAATACCAATGAAATATCATAAGGAGTAATAAATACAGCGGAAATTTGTCCAATGTAATCCAATAATCGTGCAAACGGTTTATTATTTTTCTTTACGGTTTTTTTACGACTTTCTCCAAAAGTTATTTGTATGTCAATATTCTGATTTTCATCGGAATAAATCCCCATAATTGAACATTCTGTTTCACCAAATTGAATCAATTGATTGTCTAAATGGTTGAAGTAACTTTTCGTGTTTGCTAGATAGTAAACTGCATCTAGAATATTGGTTTTTCCCACACCATTTTTCCCAATTATTGCATTTACCTTATCTGCAAACTGCAAGGTAATGTTAGAGTGATTTTTGAAATGATATAAACGCAGTTCCTTAAGATTCACCGTTCAAAATTACACATAATGACTCAAAGATCTAACGATTTAATCACTTGAGAATTTCAAGTTTTCAATTCACAATTAACAGATAAAATGGGTAAAACTTATTTTGTACCACTTGCAGATTTAAATTAATTTGCAAATATGAAGCCAACCAGAATTTATCTATCTATTGCATTGATTATTACTGTTTTTTCATGCAATCGCAAAGAAAATGATCTATACAAACCCTATACATTTAATACAAACGCACTGGATTCTCTGGTGAGGTTAAAAGAAGTTATCCTAGATCAATCACTTAGAGAAGATGGAACTCTGCGCGAGCGTAAATATTATTTAGGAGATACGGTTAAATACTTAGTAACCTACAACAAGCAAGAGAAAATCCTCAATTTGAGTAAATTCAAAGGACCAGAAGAAGTTTGGACTGAGAATTATTACCCCAACGGACAACGTTTGTCACATTATGAAAAGAAAATGGATGAAAAAACGGGAATGTCTCATTTTCATGGTTTTTACGAAGCATATTACGAAACGGGTTGGGTAAAGGAACGCGGAATGTATAAAATGGATAATCCCGATTGGATTGTAAACTACACAGAATCTGGATTATCTGGAGATACAACAGTTTACGTAACAAAATAACAATTGGTATAGCCTTAGAAAATTATCTTTACCATTTATATCTTTACTAGTTTAGCTTCCTTTTCGTTTCAAATAATTAGCTTTCAATATCAACCCCAAAATTAGTTTTCGTTTTAATCTACGTAAACAATTTCTATTTTTAATCTCAAGTAATTTTTCATGCCCAAGTTTTCACATTTACACGTTCATACTCAGTACTCGTTATTAGACGGTGCAGCGGATATAAAAAAACTAATTAGAAAAGCCAAAGACGATGGTATGCCGGCAGTTGCCATTACTGATCATGGTAATATGTTCGGAGTTTTTGATTTCTATCAAGCTGCAAAAAGTCAAGGTGTGTTACCAGTAATCGGTTGTGAATTCTATCTAGTAGAAGATCGATTTCAAAAAACATTTGGTCAAGGTAAAAAAGATAAACGCTATCACCAATTGTTGTTAGCCAAAAATCAGAAAGGATACGAGAATTTATCCAAGTTATGTTCTTTGGGATATTTGGAAGGTTTGTATTCAAAATATCCCCGAATAGATAAAGAACTATTAAATCAATACAAAGAAGGTCTAATCGCTACAAGTTGTTGTATCGGAGCTGAAATTCCTCAAGCAATTTTATTTAAAGGGGAAGAAGAAGCAGAAAAGCTATTTGTTGAATGGCATTCATTATTTGGGGATGATTTCTATGTGGAATTGCAGCGACATAATCTGTGCAACATTGATAACACAGGTTTAGATCAAGAAGATGTTAACCAGGTACTGATAAAATTTGCACGAAAGTATAATGTTCCTATTATAGCAACCAACGATTCTCATTATATTGATCAAGAGGATTCAAATGCACATGATATATTATTGTGTATTAATACCAACGAATTTCAATCTACTCCAAAAGCAACCAATGAAGAGTCAGGAAAAGGATTTCGATTTGGATTCCCCAACGATCAATTTTTCTTCAAAACACAAGAAGAAATGATTGAGTTATTTGCTGATATTCCGGAAGCCATTGATAATACCAATTTGTTGATTAGTACTATTGAAGCTCCTCAGTTAGCAAGAGATATTGTACTTCCAAATTATAGTCTTCCCCCGGGTTTTGCCGATCAGAAAGAATACCTTACTCATTTGGCTTATGAGGGTTGTAGGAAAAAGTATGGTGGTAGCATTCCTTTGGTGGTGGAAGAACGATTAAAATTTGAGTTAGGTACAATTTGCAGTTCAGGTTATGAGGGATATTTCTTGATTGTACAAGATTTTACATCTGCTGCACGAGAAATGGGAGTTTGGGTTGGACCCGGTCGTGGTTCTGCCGCTGGAAGTTTAGTTGCCTATGCACTTGGAATTACCAACGTGGATCCTGTTAAATACGATTTACTTTTTGAGCGTTTTTTGAATCCTGAGCGTGTAAGTATGCCTGACGTCGATATCGATTTTGACGACCAAGGTAGGGATCGAGTGATTGATTATGTAGCTAAGAAATATGGAGAACGGAGAATTGCTCAGATTATAACGTATGGAACAATGGCTGCTAAATCGGCAATACGCGATGTAGCAAGAGTTTTACAGTATCCTCTTCCCGAATCGGATCGATTAGCCAAACTGGTAGTCGGGAACTATGGTTTTAAAACATTATTTCACGCGGATCCAGATGCTTTAGCTAAAGACGACTCAAATAACCTAAAACCTGAAGAAATTGATCAAATCAAAGAACTTCAGAAAATATACAATGGTAATGATTTGGCTGCAAAAGTTCTTAAAGACGCTGAAAAATTAGAGGGCAGCGTTAGGAATACCGGAGTTCACGCTTGCGGAATCATTATTGCGCCTAAAGATATTGATGATGTTGTTCCCGTTGCTAGAAGCAAAGATTCGCCTTGGATGCAAGTTCAATATGATGTAAACCAAATTGAAAAGGCAGGTTTATTGAAAATGGATTTTTTGGGATTAAGTACATTATCTATCCTAAAAGATGCAATTCAACTTATCAAAGATACTGCGGGGGTTGAAATCGTTTTAGATGAAATTCCTCTTGATGACGTTAAAACCTATGAATTATTCCAACGAGGTGAAACTAACGGAATTTTTCAGTTTGAAAGTCCCGGTATGCAGAAATATATGCGTGATTTAAAACCCACTCAGTTTGGGGATTTAATTGCAATGAACGCACTTTATCGCCCGGGACCGATGAAGTATATTCCTGAATTTGTGGATCGTAAACACGGGAAAAAACCTGTGATCTATGATTTGCCTGAAATGGAGGAATATTTAAAAGAGACCTATGGAATTACGGTTTATCAAGAGCAGGTAATGCTATTGAGTCAAAAAATTGCTGGGTTTTCAAAAGGTAAGGCGGATAAATTGAGAAAAGCCATGGGTAAAAAGGATAAGGCTTTAATTGACGAACTAAAGACTGATTTTATGTCAGGTGCTTTAGAAAAAGGATATCCAGAAAAGGTGCTCGAGAAGATTTATAGCGATTGGGAAGAGTTCGCGCAATATGCATTTAACAAGTCACATTCAACATGTTATGCAGTAATTGCGTTTCACACAGCATATTTGAAAGCTCACTATCCGGCACAATTTATGTCTGCCGTTCTCAAAAGTAACATGAACGACATTAAAAAAATCACATTTTACATGGAAGAGTGTCAGAGAATTGGAATCAAAGTTTTGGGTCCTGACATCAATGAAAGTCGTTCAGCATTTACCGTTACTACCAAAAATGAAATTAGATTTGGATTATCAGCAGTAAAAGGTGTTGGAGAAGGGGCAGTAGAAGAGATATTGAATATTCGGGAAAAAGATGGTCCTTTCACGAGTATTTTTGATTTGACATCACGAATGCCAGCAAAGACGATTAATCGCAGAACCTTAGAAAGTATGGCAAAAGCCGGAGTATTTGATTTTGATACAAGATATCACAGAGCTCAATATGTGGCAACAGATGAGTCAAATGTAACGGGTGTGGAACTAGCAATTAGATACGGACAAAAGATACAACAAGATAAGATTTCAGGACAAACCTCCTTGTTTGGCGGCGTGTCTGAATCCATCATCCCTCAAGAACCTAAATTGCCGAATAACGAGCCCTTTAGTTTGATGGATGAATTGAAACAAGAAATTGAGCTAATTGGTGTATATTTAAGTAAGCATCCTTTAGATGATCATAAATTTGCTTATCAATTAATAAAGAAAAATACAGTCAAGGAACTTTCCACTGCTATCGAAAATAATGAACGATTAGAATTCCGCGTGATGGGAATAGTAACATCCGCTCGTGAAATAATCTCACAAAAAGGAAATCCATACGGCAGAATTACTTTATTGGACTATTCTGGGAATATTGAATTAAACTTCTATGGTAAAGAATACATTAACAATAAATCCTATCTATCAAAAGATTACATATTGTTAATTCAAGGAGTAGTTGAACCACGTCCTGATGATGTACGTCCTAAGATCATTTATAAACCCGTTCGATTTGCTTCAGATATTGATCCATCTCAATTAGTCAAGTCTATTAGCATTACGTTAAGGCCAAGTGATTTAGTCAATGGTATTCATCAAACTATTTCAGATATTCTAGAGCAATTCCCAGGTAATACCCCAGTTTGGTTTCTATTCCAAGATGGTGAGGAGGAAATGGGTGTAACTTTAGTTTCTAATTTCAGAGTAAATTTTTGTCCAGAATTACTTGAAATCATGAATGAAATGGAAGTACGTTATGAATATCAAATCGAAGAAAAATTATTGAAATGAAAGTATCAGGATTTGCCATTGCCCGAAATGTTGTTCGTGCTGATTATCCCATAGAAGAGGCGCTATTATCTATATCGCCACTATGCGATGAAATTATTGTAGCTGTGGGTAAATCCGAAGATGGAACACGAGAAAAAATAGAATCTCTTTCCATTCCAAATTTAAGGATATTGGACACAGTTTGGGATGATTCTTTGAGAGAAGGTGGTAGAGTTTTAGCAGATGAAACCAATAAAGCCTTGTCTGAAGTAGCTGAAGATTCAGACTGGTGCTTTTATATTCAAGCCGATGAATGTGTTCACGAAGCGGATTTACCGATCATAAAAAAAGCCATGATGGATTACGTGGATGATAAAAATGTAGATGGATTTTTATTTCAATATCAACATTTCTATGGTTCTTATGATTACATAGGTGATTCTAGACGATGGTATCGAAAGGAGATTCGAATAATCCGAAATAATAAGAACTTTAAAAGCTGGAAAGATGCTCAAGGTTTTAGAACTCTAGATAATCAGAAACTCAAAGTTGTAGAAATTCCAGCTCGAATCTTTCATTATGGATGGGTAAAACATCCCAAAGAACAGCAACAAAAACAATTGCAATTTCACCGTTTGTGGCATGATGATCAATACATGGAACAAAAAGTAGCGAATAAATCAGAGTTTGATTATTCAGGTATTGATTCTCTGGTCCCATACCAAGGTACACATCCACAGGTGATTCAAAACAGAATCCATAGAGTAAATTGGAAGTTTGACTACGATGTTTCACGCAAAAACTTCAATTTGAAGACCGGATTTTTGTATTGGTTTGAGAAAGTTTTTGGTGTTCGATTGGGTGAATACAAAAACTATAAAATTATTCGATGAATCAAGTTGTAATAGTGGGTGGCGGTGCTGCTGGTTTTTATTGTGCCATTCGACTCAAAGAACTGAATCCCAATCTAAATGTTGTTTTATTGGAAAAAACCTATAAAACATTATCAAAACTAAGGGTTAGTGGGGGTGGCCGTTGTAATGTTACTCATAACTGCTTTGACTATTCATTGTTATCTTCTCATTATCCAAGGGGAACAAAATTCTTAAAAAAAGCTTTTCGACAATTTGGTGCAAAGGAATTTGTTGATTGGATAGAGTCACATGGTATTGAATTAAAAACGGAATCTGACGGACGCATGTTTCCCGTTACCGATAACTCCGAAACAATTGCTTCATTTTATGAAAATTATGCACGAAAATTAGGAATTGAAGTGCGAAAAGGTTCGACTGTAAATGGTGTTGAGCTCAAAGAAAATAGTTTTCAAATGAATATCTTGGATCAAACAATTTTAACGGCAAATTATTTGGTTCTTGCAACAGGTGGTGTATCTGATCCAACAAAAATTTCTTGGTTACAATCTTTAGATATAAGGTGGATTGAATCTTCACCATCTTTATTTACGTTTAATGCCAGTAAAGATTTAAGCACTAAACTTTCGCTTCTCTCAGGAATATCTGTCCCTAAAGCGAGAATAAAATTTGTTGGACAAAAAGATGAATTTACTGGAGCTTTGTTAATTACACACTGGGGAATCAGTGGACCGGCTGTATTAAAGTCAAGTGCTTGGATGTCGCGATTTTTAAAAGATAGAAACTATCAACATGAAATTCTTATTTCTTGGATCGGGGAAGTGCAAGAGGAAGAGGCCAAACGTAATTTATCTGATTTCTTGTCGTTTCATGGAAAAAAGAAAATTGAAAATGCGGTACCGTTTGATATTCCTAGCAGGCTGTGGAATTTCTTGTTAAATCAATCGCAAATAGATACACAATCCGTAGTTCAATCATTAAGTACTAAAAGCTTTAACCGTTTAATTGAGAATCTAATTAGATTCCCTTATCAAATAAACGGCAAAACTACTTTTAAAGAAGAATTTGTTACAGCAGGTGGAGTTGATTTATCTCAATTAAGCGATGAAACTTGTGAATTTAAGAATATCCCCAAACTCTTCGCATGCGGAGAGATTCTAGATATTGATGGTATTACTGGAGGATTCAATTTTCAAGCTGCATGGACAACTGCAGAATTGGTTGCAAAAGCAATTGCAAAATACACACACTAAATGCACTTATTTGCTTAGAAATAATTGTGTTGTATTAGGTATCCGAGTAATTATACAACCATGTCGTCTTCTGTATACTTATAACCAACACCTCTCAGACTCAAAAAGTATTTAGGATTTTTTGCATCTTCTTCAAAGTACTTTCTGAATGCTAAAATGAAGTTATCTATAGTACGAGTACTTGGGAATACAGTATAACCCCAAACTGTTTTCAAAATTTCTTCGCGGGTTACAACTAAATTTTTCTTTTCAATCAATAATTTGAGAAGTTGAGCTTCTTTCTTGGTTAATTTAAATTCACCTGATTTACCCACAGCTCGATAGGAGTTAAAGTCGATATAATTACCACCAAAATTATACTCTTGGAGTGTTAATCTGGGTAGATGTTGTTGGGTTCTACGAATCAATTTTTGAACACGTAGTAATAATTCCTCTAATTCAAATGGTTTACTTAAATAATCATCCGCACCAGATCTCAAGCCGTTAATTCTATCTCTAGAACTATTGGATGCACTTAAAATCATGATAGGTATATCATTGTTCGATAATCGAATATGTTGAGTAGCTGTTATACCATCCATGCTAGGCATCATTATGTCCATAATAACCAAATCAAAGCTTTCTGATTTCAATTTTTGAATGGCAATAGCTCCATGCGATGCAATAGCTACCTTATAACCTTCCAATTCTAAATTAATTCGGATCAGTTCCGCTAAATCGGCTTCATCTTCCACCAATAAAATTCTGTACACTTTAACGTCGTTCATCTGGATTATGCTATTGTTTGTTGTTGTTTAAAATTTAAAATAAAACGAGTGCCATTAGGAGAGTTGTCCTCAATACTCACTTTACCATCATGCATTTCAGTAATTTTCTTTACTAAGTATAAACCCAAACCACTGCCAGGTTTAGTTCTTGTTTTTTCTTCACCTACACGATAAAATTTTTCAAAAACCTTTTTTTTCTCTGCATCTGGAATTCCCATACCGAGATCTGAAAAACTAATGGTTATCCAATCAGCAGAAGAATGAGCCTGGATTGTGATATCGCCTTCTTCAGCATATTTGATGGCATTGGTGATTAAATTTCTAAATACCGTTTGAATCATTTTTTCATCGGCATTCATTAAAATTCCCTCAGGAATATCTGTTTTTATTCTCGAATTTATTTCTGGAGATAGTTCCATTGCCAATAATGTGGATTGAATTTCTTCTTGTAAATCAATTTCCACCATCAAAGGATCAATAAATTTACTTTCAAAACGCGTTGCCATTAATATTTGCTCAACCATTTGTGAAAGACGAATCACATTGGAATTGGCCATTTCAAGCATTTTGGGAAGTAATTTTTGACTGCTATCTTTTTTAATTGTCTGTAAAGCTAATTTGGTAGCGGCAATAGGGGTTTTTAACTCATGAGTCACCGCCAATAGAAAATTGTTCTGCTGCGCATTTAATCGAATAATTTTATCTAAATACAAATACATCGCAATTCCTATTATTATGGTTATAAATCCTAATGTCAGTCCTTCTCCAATCCAAGCCATTTTCTTTTTACGAAGAGTTTCACGCACTTGAAATAATAACTCAGACCTAGTTTTTAGACGTATCTCAAATTGGTTTCGTTGCTTATTTGTCACAGAAATAACATTAAATTCTGAAAATTCTGTGATAATTGACGAATTTATTATTTCTAATGTATTGTTATACAATTGATTGAATTTGTGAGAATCGACGTTATTTTTTTCTGTTGAAACAAATTTAAATGCCTCATTTTTACGTTCGTAGGCAACGTTTTCTAAATTCAGTTTTCCCGATGAAAGTAAATTTTCTATTTTTTCCATTGCTAGAGCTTTTCGAATCTCTTGCTTATCCATTTCATTTGAATATTGCCTTTCCTGAAATTGAATTAATGCAAAGGCCCACCATATCAAAGCACTAATCATATATGTGATGATGGCGAGAACCGCTATCTGAAGCTTTAATCGACTGTTTTTCATTTCACAACAATATGTATTATTTCACCGTCTGATTGTCAAAGTTAAGTCACGGATTTGAAATTAGGAATATATATGGGATTTTAATTTTTAGTTTTTCGGGGGATGTATTCCTGCTTCTATATGCGGTAGCGTTCTAGTTTCTTTTTTATGCGGTCATTAAAAATATTCCGACATTTGTAAAATGCCTATTCAGTCGCACATCATCGAGGAATTGATTAAAATATTAGGAACAGATAATGTTTTGTTAAACAAAGATGTATTAGAAGAAAACAGTACAGATTATACAGAAGATTTGCAGTATTTCCCAGAATGTGTTATTGAACCTGAAACGACTGAAGAATTGAGTCAGGTGATGCACGTTTTTAATGAATTTGAAATTCCTGTTTATACTCGTGGTGCTGGTACTGGGCTTTCGGGAGCTTGTTTGCCAGTAAAAGGTGGAGTAGTAGTTTCAACCAAAAAACTTAATAAAATCATTCATATTGATGCCGAAAATTTTCAAGTTACTGTTGAACCAGGTGTTATTAACGCTCAACTTAAATCGGAATTAGCAAAAGTTGGACTTTATTATCCACCCGATCCAGCTTCCATGGGGTCGAGTACAATAGGCGGCAATATCGCTCATGGTGCCGGTGGTCCCAAAGCAGTAAAATACGGAACAACTCGGGATTACGTGTTAAATCTGGAAGTAGTTTTACCTACAGGTGAAATTATCTGGACAGGTGCAAATACCCTAAAAAATTCAACAGGACTTTCATTAACTCACCTTTTTGTAGGAAGTGAAGGATTGTTAGGAATCGTAACGAAAGCAGTCTTAAAATTAGTTAAACTTCCGGGATCCGAATTATTGATGCTTGCTGCGTTCAATGATGCAGAATCCTGTGCAACAACCGTGAATCAAATCCTACTGAATGGATTCAATCCATCTGGAATCGAATTAATGGAACGCTCAGCTATTGAAATTTCATGTCGATCAGTTCAAACAACATTTCCATTGGTTGACGAATGCAATTATTATTTACTGATTGTGTTGGAAGAGTCAAAAGGGGAAGATTTATTCCAATTAGCAGAAGAGTTATTCCCTTTTTTAGAAGCTCAAGGTGCAAAAGAAGTTTTTTTACCCAATAATTCTGATATGCAGGAAAATTGGTGGAAGGTAAGACGTGCTATGGGTACAGCAGTAAAACAAGAGAGTATTTATAAAGAAGAAGATACAGTTGTGCCTAGAGCCAAATTGCCAGAACTACTTGCGGGGGTGAAAAAAATCGGTAATCAATATGGATTTCGTTCCGTTTGTTATGGTCATGCAGGTGATGGAAACTTACATGTTAATATCCTCAAAGATCAATTAACCGATGATCAATGGAATACAACTGTAATTCAAGGTATCCGTGAAATTTTCCAACTCTGTCATCAACTAGGCGGAACTATTAGCGGGGAACATGGTATTGGTCTCGTACAAAAAGACTATTTGGACATAGTCTTTTCTCCAACCCATATGGATCTCATGAAAGGTATTAAACGGGTGTTTGATCCCAAAGGCATTATGAATCCGGGTAAATGGCTCTAATAACTTTAAACCCTTGAAATCCCTTCCCCAAAAAATCAGTTACTTAAGGCAACCAATACAATAGTGTATAGGTTTTTGCTTCTGCTTTTTCTGCAAAATGAATCTTTGTTTTTTTCCAAGTTTCTAAAAACAACTCACTGTTTCTGTAGTCTTCAAGATCGTTTTCGGATTCCCAAATACTTGATGTACTCAAAATATTAGGACGATCAGGATCCTGAATTAATTGTAGCGACAAACAACCAGATCGAGCACGAATTTTATCTTTCGATTCCTCAAAAACCAACAAAAAATCATCTAGTTTTTCAGGCTTAAATGTCATTTTTACAACACGATGTATAGGCATATTCTTAAATAGATTTAGGTTCTGAAAATTCAACCATAATTTGAGAATTTTCGTAAATAGCAAGATGTTTTGAGAAATTTCCAGAGTTCTGAGTAAGCTTTAAAATATTTCCCCAATCAAAGTAAGCTACAATTTCTCCCTCATCAACGTCTTCTGCTTGGTTTCGAATGCCATAAATATTTCCAGTCGACATTCTGAATCGAACATTACGACCCTTGCGAATTCGTTCAAATTCATCTTTTGTGATGTTAAAATATGCACTTCCTTGATGGTCAACATATAAACACGTAATTCTTATGTTCATTTCATTGATTACGGGTTGTATGATAAAAGGCTTGAGCATCACGGTTTTGGGATCAAATAATTCGTCCAGTGTTTTTTGGGGATGCTGAATCATTTCCTGAATCGCTGGAATGTAAATTTCCCCCAAAGGATCTTTGTCAAAATGGTTATTGTTAATTCGATAATACACCTTTTCCGGATCATCGAATCCCAAATGAAATAATCCATTATCAGGTCCTAAAAACAATTGATCAAGATATTCGCAGACTATAAATCTTCGAGATTGTGCAGATACAAAGGAAGTATTACAAATATGAATGGTTCCTGCTGGGAAATAATCTTTAAATTGTCTAAAAACAATCGATTGAGCCATAACATTGCCTTTTTTTAGCCGTGAGGGACTAAAAGCAATATTGAATTTCGGGAAATTTCGATACAATTGGGCTTGAGCCAATGTAAATTCTATAGATTCTGTCCCTAAATCCGTCCAATAATGAATCAACTCGCTCTTCGAAGCATCAAATGAATCCATATATTTGTAAAAATATTACAAATACATTGACGGAGTTAGTTTACACCCTAGAAATTATCAACCCCCAGTTGTTTTATGGACCCAATAATGTCCACATCAACTTGATAAAAAGCAAATATCCTAAATTACAATTTGTTGCTAGAGGCGATGAAATTAAAGTATTTGGAGATCAGACAAGCTTAGATTCTTTCGCTGCTGGCATGGCAGTGTTAGAAAAATTGTACATTAAAAAAGGAGAGTTAAATGAGCGTTTAATTCAAGAAGCCTTAGCCATCGATTTTGATGTTAACCAAATATCTGAAAATCCTGACGATGAAGTTTTATTTATTGGCACTCGAGGACAGAAAATCAAGGCTAAAACCCGAAACCAAAAAAGAATGCTGGAAGCATCCAAAGACAATGATATTTTATTTGCCATTGGTCCAGCTGGTACGGGTAAAACCTATACTGCGGTAGCTTTAGCTGTTTTGGCTCTTAAAAACAGAGAAATAAGAAGGATAATTTTAACGCGTCCTGCCGTTGAAGCGGGAGAGAGTCTGGGTTTTTTACCAGGCGATCTTAAAGAAAAAATTGATCCTTACTTGAGGCCATTGTACGATGCTTTGGAGGATATGATTCCTTTAGACAAACTAAAAAGCATGGTGGAATCTAGAACAGTTGAAATTGCACCCTTAGCATTTATGCGTGGAAGAACATTGGACAATTGTTACGTAATTCTGGATGAAGCTCAAAACTCAACGGATTTGCAGTTAAAAATGTTTTTAACTCGAATGGGACCCAATGCTAAACTGATTATTACTGGTGATATGACCCAAGTCGACCTTCCCAGAAAACAACAGTCAGGATTGTATAAAGCCTTAAAAATTCTAAGAAATATTAAAGGAATATCTATAGTTGAGCTCGATACGGAAGATGTGGTTCGACATAGATTAGTTAAAGAAATAATTAAAGCTTACGATCGTTCAGATGAATTTCAATCTGAATTAAGACGTTCAAACGGTCATTCGATTGAAAGTCATACTATTTCTGAAGTAACCGAAAAGAATATCGAGAATAAATCACCAAACAATGAATCTTCTCAATCAAACGAAGATTCAACAAAAAGTTCAATAGAACCAAAAAACGATTAATTTTGTCACCTATGAAAGCGCTTACCTCAACCAATTATTATTTCAAAAATCAAACGAACTTTTACAGAGGAAAAGTTCGCGATGTATATTTTATCGGAAACGAACATTTGGTGATTGTGGCTTGCGATAGAATTTCTGCTTTTGATCATGTTCTTCCTAAAAGTATTCCCAATAAAGGACAAGTATTAACGGAAATCGCGAATCAATTTTTAGATTCTACTTCTCACATTATACCCAACTGGAAAATCTCAAATCCGGATCCTCAAGTTACTATTGGAAAACGCTGCGATGCTATTCCCATTGAATTTGTTGTTAGAAATTATTTAACGGGTCATGCCTGGAGAGTTTACAAGGAAGGTGGGAGAGAACTTTGTGGTAATATTTTACCTGATGGACTTAAAGAAAATGATCTATTGCCCAAACCCATTATAACTCCAGCAACTAAGGCTAGCAGTGGGCATGATGAAGATACTTCATATAATGAAATTCTTGCAAACAAAATTTTACCTAAAAAACAGTTGGATTTGTTATACGAGAAATCATTAGAGTTGTTTCAGTTTGGTACTGAATATGCAGCTTCTAAAAACTTGATTCTCGTAGATACCAAATACGAGTTTGGTTTACATATGGGTGAGCCTACTTTAATAGATGAAATTCACACTCCTGATAGTAGTCGCTTTTTTTATGCGGATTCCTATCAACAACTTCAATCTGAAGGGAAACAACAACGTCAACTTTCTAAAGAATTTGTCCGCGAATGGTTAATGAACAATGGGTTTCAAGGACTTGAAGGTCAATTAGTTCCGGAAATGAATGATGAATTTGTTGATACTATTTCAGGTAGGTATCAAGAACTTTATGAAGTTATGTTAGGTAAGACCTTGATTAAGCGATCTTACGACAATATTTTAGAAAATATTGAACAGAATATACTTTTGGGGATAAGTCATTTGTAATTTTTGGCATTGGATTTGCAACCTTTTTTTAAATTCGTTGTCAATCAGTCAAAAAAAAATGATTAAACCATATATAACCCTCGCATTTACACTTGCAGCTGGAGTAATTTCATTGTCAGCGCAAAGTGTTAGCACAGTTGCTGGAATTCAGTACAAGGATTCTGGAAAATTTAATTCCACGGCTTCAAATCCTGTAGCTCAAGAATACTATAGTAGACCTTGCGGAATCGCCGTAGATACAAATAATCGTGTGTACATTTCGGATGAACACAATATCATGTTAATCGATGGCAGCACTTCTAGAAATAGGGGTGGTTTTCGTGGAGATCCTTATTCATCTCAAGCACTTGGAAATACGGATGGCACTGGATTAGTATCTCGATTCACCTATCCAGCGGGATTGGCTGTTCATCCAAACTCTCAAGATGTATGGGTAGCAGATAGATACAACTGTTTAATACGTAAAGGTACACGTTTCGTAAATTCTTCGAATGAAGCTTCATGGACCACTCAAGCAGGCAGTCCTTCTTTTCTCGGGGGATACGTTGACGGCCCAGTTGCAGATGCAGCCTTTGCATCCCCAGAAGACATAGTATTTACCAAAAAAGGGGTCATTTTTGTCTGTGATACAGATAATCACTGCATACGCAAAATTCTATCAGGACAAGTTTCCACATTGGCTGGTGATGGCTCTCAAGGCAAAGGTTACCAAGATGGAACAGGTAAAGCTGCACGTTTTTCTTACCCAATGGGTATAGCGATGGAGGATAATGATACGTTTCTGCTAGTGGCTGATAGAAATAATAAATGCATCCGCAGAGTAAACACCTTTACCGGTGCAACTACTACGGTTGTATCTAATTTGAATTACCCAACAGATGTTATAAAGCTAGATGGAAATATCTTTATCATCGAAGCTACTTGTATTAAAATGTTTGATGGTAAAACGACCTCGATTTATGCTGGGCATGCCACCGAATCAGGTTACGTAAACGGTCCAGTATTAGATGCGCGTTTTGGACAAATTATTCATGTTGATTTCCGCAAAGCTGAAAAGAGTATGTATGTACCTGATTTTGGAAATAATGTCATTAGAAAAGTACCTTTATTATTGACTGTAAAAGCTGATTTTGTAGCATCTACTACAAGTCCAATCGTTAATCAAACCGTTAAAATTACTTCTACATCCGAAAATGAAACAAGTTTATTATGGGAAATTTCACCGAATACTTACACGCTACAAGCAGGAAGTAAATTAACGGATAAAGAGATTTATGTTTCTTTCAATTCAGCAACATCGTATACAGTAAAATTAACTGGTTCCAATTTGGCATCTACAGATGTTGAGACCAAGAATAACTACATTACCGTTTCTACCAACAGTGTAGGGGCACCCGTTTCGGATTTTACAGCAAACGATCTTGTTCCGATAGTTAACCAAACAGTTACATTAATTGATTTATCTTCAAATAACCCAACATCCTATAAATGGACTATTAGTCCCTCTTCTTACACTTTAGCCAATGGTTCTACCTTAAATGATAGAAATCCACAAGTAAAATTTACTTCTGTTGGTTTATATAATGTTTCGTTGGAAGTTACAAATACCAATGGTTCTAATAAGAAAGATAAAAATTCCTTTATTCAGGTGGTTTTAACTAGCCAAAATGATTTCAAATTGAATTCCATAAAATATTGGCCTAACCCAACTCGTAATTCACTTAATTTTAGTGAACTTCCAAAAGAATCCGTAGTATATCTATATGATCAAACTGGTAAGTTATGTAAAGTATTAAATTCTGTAGAAAGCGAAATACATGAGTTTGAGTTAAATTTGCCATCAGGTATGTATTTTGTATTATTGAAATCCAATAACACAAACACTCAATTAGGTAAATTAATCATTGAATAAGTTGATCTTTAAAATTCAAAATATCACCAAAAGCCCGTTATACAACGGGCTTTTTTTTCGCTTTTGGGGATTCGGACTTCTGATATTCTTGTTTTTTCAATTTTATCGTGGATTGACCTTATGGTTTATTGGTTGGGATTTTGATTTTGAGGATTTATGGAAAATATTCCAAGGCAGTTTAAAAATGGATTGGTCTACCACATCCTATATAATGAGTTATGTGTTCAGTATGTTGGGTTTACTGTGGTTTACTATTTCCAAAAGTCTAAAGACTATTTTTCGATTGCTCATTATTATCAATGTTATTCTGTTAATTGGGATTATTTGCATTTTCATTGCAGATGCATTCTTGCTGAAATATTGGGGTAGTAGAATCAACTCCCAGGCCTTGTCGTTTTTAAAATATCCCATAGAATCATTACGAGCGTCTTTAAGTACCATTGAAATTCTATCAATTTCCCTAGGATTGATATTTTTTGGTTTAGGTTGCTATTTGTTTCTAGTAAAATCTGAAATTGCTATTAAACGATTATCCAAGAAAATAAAAAATACACTCTCGAATTGGATTTATTTGATTATAACCATAGGAATACTCATTGTCGGTATTCGAGGGGGAACTTCTAAAGTGCCATTACAAATTTCCGAAGCATTTGTGTTTGAAAGTGATAGTGAATTAAATAATCAATTAACCTTGAATAGTTTGTGGAATGCGATGTTTCAATTAACTAACAAGCAAAAACATCCTGATGTTGATCATATTATTCAATTTGAGGGAAATAATGGTTTCTGGAACAAATACCAAGGGATTACGGATTCTGATTCTCAAATCATCGAATCCAACTTAGAATTATTACCAAAATCAAACACGATTTCCCATAAACCCAATATTTACCTTTTTGTTTTGGAAGGAGTTTCTGCTCGAGTATCTGAATATTTTTCAAATTCAGAAATCAATGCAACACCCAATATTGATGAATTAGCAAGAAGCGGATTTGGTTTCAAACAAGCGTTTGCATGCGGGGATCGAACTGATAAAGGAATTGCGACAGTTTTAACAGGATGGCCTGGACAACCATGGCAAAGTATTTTGAATTATCCAGATAAATACAAAAGGCTACCGAGTATAATCAAATCTGCAAAAAGTAATGGTTATGTTTCAACTTTCTATTATGGTGGGAATTCGAAATTTGCAAATATGCAGGACTTTCTAATTCAATTGGGGGTAGATAAGATTACGGATGAAACAGAAATGAATCATTCAAATTTGGATTTCATATATTCTAAATCATCGATTAGTAATTTAGTTTTTAACTTATTTAAGTCAAATCAAGTTTTAGAATCACAAAATACCTCAAAAGAATCTTGGAGAGAAGAATCAAAAGTTCAAAAAGCGACAAAAAACTCTTTTGATTTAAAAGGAAACTGGGGGTATTTTGATCCAGTAATTATGGATGTTTTACAAGTTAGCACTACACAAAAAAGAAAATCTCATCGGCTAAATGAACGCATCCAATCTCAACCGAAGTTCAATATAATTTTAACTTCTAGCACACACGAACCCTTTGATATCAACAGAGTATTTATCAACCGCGAATTCGTCCCCAATAAAAAAGCAAAAGATAAGGAAATAGAAAAATATATTCATTCTGTTCGAATTTTGGATCAGTCCATATATACATGTATTAAGAGAATTCAATCTGTAGATCCTGATGCGCTATTTATTTTGGTTTCAGATCATGGCAAATATTTAAATACTGCAGAAACTAAATTTGGACAACGCAATTTTTTTCATATTCCTTTGGTTTTTTATGGAAAACCAATTGATAAATTAAAAAACTCAATGAATTCACAAGATATGGTGTCTATGATCAACCGTGTGGTATCACAAGCAGATATCGCATCAACCATCGAAAATCTATTGTTCCCAAATGAAAATACGAATCAATTCAAATACTCTAGAAATGTGTTCAATAAGTATCATTCTGAATTATCTTGGTTTAGCATGTACGGAGTAATGGGCATAATAGAAAAAGATGCGACATATTGGCTTTCTACTGACAAAAAGTCACAAGAGCTCGAAAAGCCTTGGAATACCAGAGATTCTATGGTGTTATTGATGGGGAAGAAAATAATTTCAGATTTTTTTTCGTTATGATGTAACATTTGACTGACTAAATTCGTCTAAGAGTTAATTTGGCATATTTTTTGAAAAATGAATATGGAAATGAAACAGAAATATAATAAACGCTTCGTGATTCTCATAATATTGTTATTAGTCAATATTATTGGTTTTGCAGCTGCGAGTTTCTATTTCTCCAATTTTCCAATTCATGGTTCAATTGTGGATTTCGGTATCTCCAACGAAACACAATCCGGTGCTCAGATTTCTCAAATTGGAAAATTCGTTCAGTTTGCTTTAGAAATCATCCGTGAAACCGGAAAGTAATCTTATCCTTTGCCAAATCAACGTCCCACATATTTTCAGAAAGCAGAACAATTTCTACTTCAGTGGAAGTTAGATCATTTGGTCTTTTGGTTGGTTTACGCAATGGTATACTCCATTATTTTTCCTTGGGGTAAGAATACCTTCGAATCATTTATTATTTCCAACGGTTTATTGGTGTTTCATGCCATTGCAGCCTATTTTAATAATGATTTTTTAATTCCTCGATTTCTACTTACACGCAGCTATGTATTGTATTTGATTAGTTTAGTTTTAGGGATATTAAGTGTATGCTTTCCTTTGAGTATAGTGGTACACATGGTAATTAATAATGCAGGATTACAGAATTTAGTTTGGTCAGATACCTTTTTCCTTTTTCTGGTTATTAACGTTTTGTTTTCCGTTATCTTAACCATGGTTTTAAAATTGGTAAAGCAATGGTATAAAGACCAAAAAACCAATACGGAGCTTAAGCAAATACAATTGCAAACGGAAATTAAGTTTTTGAAATCTCAAATTAATCCACACTTCCTTTTTAATTCCTTGAATAATTTGTATGCGCTGACCCTTTCAAAATCAGATTTAGCTCCCGAAGTGGTATTGCGCCTTTCCAATATTCTCAGATATATATTATATGAGAGCAACCAAGGAAAAGTTTCAATTCGTAAAGAAATGGAGCATGTAAAGGACTACGTTCTTATCGAAAAACTAAGAATTGGAAATAGTGTAAAAATTGAATTGGAAATTGAAGACAAACTGAACGATGAATTGGTTGAACCTATGCTGTTTTTAACATTAGTTGAAAATGCATTCAAACATAGTGAACAAGTATTGCCCGATCAGCGTTTTATTCATATTCATGCACATCGAGTTGAGAATGGTTTTCGTTTTCTCATAGAAAATTCGTTTAATCCAGAATATAAGAGCTTGGAAAGGGGAGGAATTGGGTTACAAAACATCAAAAAGAGATTAACATTAATTTATCCCAATAAACACGATATTAAATCTTCCATTTCAAATGGTGTTTATCGAGTAGATTTGATCATTCAACTTAATTAATGCAAAGTTTTAATTAAGATTAAACAAATTTGAAAAAAACCTTAAACAAATTTCATCAATAACAAAAAATGAAAACGGGTGAATGAAATTGATCTTTCGTGTAGTTCGAAAAAATAATTCAACTGTTTCATTTTAAAATATGAAATTCCTATTACTTGAAATGTAAATAAATTAGAAGTTTTATAAAAATTAATTATATTGAAATAAATAAAAATTATGAATAAAATAAAAGCATTTTTAGTTGACGACGAACCCTTAGCGTTAACTGTTTTAGAAAGTTTGTTGCAAAAATTCGAAAATGTAGAAATTGTTGGTACCGCAAACTCAACCAACGGACTACAAGAGAAATTGGATGAATTGAAACCGGATGTATTATTTTCCGATATTCAAATGCCTGGACAAACAGGATTAGAATTTATTAAAGAAGTGTATCCAATGCCTTATGCAATTGTCTTCACAACGGCATATCCGAATTTTGCAGCAGATGCTTTTGAGTTTGAAGCATTGGATTATATGCTGAAACCGATCAGTCCCGATCGATTAGCTAAAGCAGTAAAACGTTTGGAAGAATATGTTGAATACCGTACGAATAACAATGAATTAGCTGATACCAAAGATGATTACGTTTATGTAAAAGTAGATGGAGAACATCAAAAAATTCATTTTAAAGAAATTCATCATGTTGAAGCATTTGCTGATTATGTGAAAATTTGGACCGGTCCAGACAAGCGTGTTGTAACTCTTCAGACTATGCGAAATATGGAAAATGGTTTACCCGAGGATATGTTTTTACGCGTTCACAGAAGTTTTATCGTTGCAATTAACAAGATTCGATTAATTCAAAATGCCTCATTAGTTTTAGAAGGTGATATTGAAATTCCTATTGGAAAGAACTATAAAGATTCTGTTTTAGAGATATTAAAGAAGAAAAAATTTTAATTGAATTACTACTTTTTTTAAGACATTAATCCTTTCTTTCAATAGTGAAAAAAAGTAGAGTTACTATGACTAAAATTAGTAGTATTAATCATTAATTTGCAATAAAATGGACACAAAAAGACTTTAGTATCACTTTAATTAATTGATTATAAGAGTATTAAGGTCTTTTTTTATTCGTTTTAACGAAGAATGGAATTAAATATTTTAATGCTGACAAAATATTTACTCAAAATTCAAGTTTTAATAGAAACCGCAGAAAATTTTATGCCAAACTAATACCTTGAAACGTGAGTAAACTAGATTACAACAAGATTAAAAATCTAGCCGCAGCAAAGAGAATCCCAATTAAAGAGCTGGCTAGATTGTGTGGGTTGAGTGAGCAAGGATTTCACTACATGCTTAAAAAGCAATCCATGAGAGTGGATACTTTAGAGAAGATTTGCGAAACTCTCGGAATTACTCCAACAGACCTCTTTGAAACCGAGGACTCTAACGAACTCGGTGGAAATCCATCTTCAATTGTTATTAAAGCTAAGAGTACTGAATATCATGATTTGATACTTCAAAAGCTTGATACATTAATTGAACTACTTAGATTACAAAAAGTAGGTTAAATTAAAGATTGTGATAAGTTTGGTTGGCCATAAAAATGTCTTGGTCATCCAAACTTATACGATTAAATCCGTATTGAGTTTTTAGATAACTCAACAATCCCTCTGTTGGAATATTACCTACTAAGTCATTTTTAGCAAAAGGACATCCCCCGAAACCTAAAATCGCACCGTCGAACCTCAACACACCTGATTCGATACAAGCCTTAACCTTCGATTCCCAATTATTAGAAGGGGCGTGTATATGTGCTCCAAATTTTACATGGGGTAATTTAGGAATAAGTGTTGAGTACAATTTATGAATCAGTTCGGGAGTTGCATTACTCGTTGTATCGGAAATTGAAATGGTACGAATTCCTAAACTTGCAATTCTCTCTGCCCAATTAAAAACCAATTCAGCACTATATTCTTCTCCGTAAGGATTTCCGAAACCCATACTAATATAAGCAACCACTTTTTTACCGGCAGACTGAGCTATTTCTTGGATTTTAGCAAGCTCAATAAAGGCATTTTCTCGAGTGCTATTGGTATTTCTGCGCTGAAATTCTTCACTAACTGAGAAAGGATATCCCAAAAAATCTACCGATGAAAATGCGGAAGCTCGTGCAGCCCCACGTTGATTGGCAACAATAACTAAGAACTGAGTCTTTGAATATTGTATATTTTCGTTCCTGAACTCCGAGATTTGTTGGAGCACTTCTGCTGTATCCGCCATTTGTGGTACTGCAGAGGGATTAACAAAACTTCCACAATCCAGAACATCAAAACCTTTGGTAATTAGTCGTTTTAAGTAGTTAATTTTTTTTTCAGTGGAAATTAATTCCGTTATCCCTTGCATGGCATCTCTCGGACACTCAACGATTTCAAATTCCATCATAGATTCAAACTAATTACAACTTTTCGAAAAAGTACTCACTTATTTTTTTGTATAAATGAGCACGGTCACGTCCTACAACATTATGTTTATGTCCTGGATATACGAAATAATCCAATTTGGTATTCATAGATTTCACACATTTATCGGCAAACATCAAACTATGCTGCCAAACAACCACGTCATCGTCGGCTCCATGGATCATTAATAATGGTCCTTGTAATTTGTGTGCATGATTCAATAGGTTATTTTGAGAGAACCCATCAGGATTTTCATTGGGTCTATGCATATAACGTTCAGTGTACATTATTTCATAAAAACTCCAATCAATAACGGGACCACCAGCCACACCAACCTTGTATTTACCTGGATATCTTGTCATTAATGAAGTAGTCATGAATCCGCCAAAACTCCAACCGTGGACACCTATTCGGGTGCTATCCACATATGAAAGACTTTTCAAATATTCCAAACCGGCCAATTGATCCAACATTTCAACCGAGCCTAAATTTCTATGGGTTGCGTTTTCAAAATTCAATCCTCTGTGTGAAGAACCTCGGTTATCTAAAGTATAAACGATGTAACCCTCAGAAGCCATATAAGCCATCCATAAGTTTCCACCGCCTAACCAACTGTTGGTTACCATTTGAGCGTGTGGACCACCATATAAGTAAACCACAACAGGATATTTTTTATTGGGATCGAAATTGGGAGGTAAAAAGGTTCTTTGAAACAATGTTACTCCCTGATTTTCGATGGATTCAATTTTCACTTCTCCGATTTGAAAATTAGCTACTGGGTTTTTAGCTGCTGAAACTAATTGAGCTAAGCACGCCTTTTTACTAATTTTTCCACCTGATATTAAGTCTTTTGTTGACAATGAATACAAATTACGGGGACTGTTAATATTGGATGAAATCAATAACAATCTTGAACTACTTGGTATCCAAATTGTAGATTGAATATATTCTTCTAAAATTTCATTGAAACTGCTCTTATTATTTTTGTTACTTTCACTAACTGAAGATTTGAAAATAGACATCATTTCGCCGGTTTGTATATTAGAAATCAATGGAACACGATTTAATGACCCTTGTTCCAATTCTTTAGAATGTCTAGTACTCAAATAAACTATATTATTTTCTGATTCATCCAAGCCCAAAACCTCGGTAACCTCCCAATTTCCTTGAGTAATAGGGAATAAGTAACCGTAATGATTCAAAATACCACCATCTGCGAATGTTTGAGTGTTTTTGTAGGCTCTTTTGTTTTTTGGGACGTTAGTGGGGTTCTTTAGATATAAATACAAATGATTGAAACCACTGTGTTCACTCTGAAAAACAAATCCTTCTGGAATATTTTTAGAGAAAATTAATCCTGATTCAGGTTCTGTATATTTCGGATGTGAATATTCAATGTGTGTTTTTATTAATTTACCATCGATGCTTGAATATTCTCTTAATTCAGTTTTGTTCTGATCTCTATTCACCCAAAATAAATAAATCGACTTAGCATCGGGCGACCAAGTTACATTGGTTAAATAATGATCATAACTACCTTCCGTTTTCAGATAAACAGTTGATTTGGTTGATGTGTTGTATACTCCGATGGTTACGGTATGACTTGAATCCCCAGCCATTGGATATCGAATTTCTGTGGGAGTAGCGGGGCGTGGTTGAATGTTGAACATGGGGTATTTTGTAACTCGTTGTTCATCCATTCTGTAAAACGCCAATTGATTCAAATCAGGACTCCAAAATAATCCTCCGTTAATGCCGAATTCATTTCTATGAACGGATTGTCCATACACAATACCTTCTTTGCCATCTGTAGTTATTTGAGTTGGTAGCAAGGAATTACCCACTACATAGATGTTATGGTCTTTCACATAAGCAGTTCTTGAAATTGATTTAGGTAAATAGATAGCTTCTGTCAGAGATGTAGTTGTATTATCTTCGATAGCATACATTACAGTCATCTCCAAATGTCTCTTTAAGTTCAGTTCAGTTAATGAAGTATTATTTTCTATTTGTATAGGAGCTGATTTGATATTTTTCTGATTTACAGCCAAATTAAAATTCAATTCAACTATATAATTGTTATACTCAAACCATCCGGAATTTTCATTGCGCCAATGAATAGTAGGTATAGCATTGATCATTACTTTAACATCTTTAGAATCAATACGATTCGTTTCGTTAAATTTTTGAATGGCACTTTTTAACCTTAATGTAAAACTATCTGAATGTATGAAAATACTTCCATTTGAATCACCAATAATCTGGTTAATTGGATACAAAAACAGATGCGATTTTTTATCTCTATTGAATATAAATTGAATCAAATGAAATTGTTCACTGGGGTACTTTAAAAAAGTTGGATTACTGAATGCCGTAGAATTTTGAGAACTAAAACAATCCGTAATAGCTAATTTTTTATTTCCTTTTTGTGCCGGTTGGCTATATAGAAGCTGACTTTTAGGGGATGTTTTTACTGCGGTTTGTTGAGCATTTGAAAGATTCAACATGGAACCGAACAAAAGTAAAAAGCTCATTTTTGTACCAATTGTTTGTATTTTCATAGGTTGGTTTGGAAAATGTTTTGCAATTTTGTTGCAATTTAACGAATCATAATGGAAAAGTACCCTGAAATCATCGAGCAAATTTGGAATAATCGTGAATTATTAACCGATAACCAAAATGTAAAAGCAATTGAACAAATAATTGAATTACTCGATAAAGGAAAATTGAGAGTGGCTGAACCGCAAAACGACGGATCATGGAAAGTAAATGATTGGGTTAAAAAAGCCGTTATTTTGTATTTTCCTACTCGAAAAATGGAGAAGTTTAATGCAGGTCCATTGGAATTTTACGATAAAATGCCTCTCAAGCAAAATTACGATAAATTGAACATTCGTGTTGTTCCACATGCAGTATCTAGACATGGTGCATATATTGCACCCGGTGTAATATTGATGCCTTCCTATGTAAATATAGGAGCTTATGTTGATGCTGGTACCATGGTAGATACTTGGGCCACAGTTGGAAGTTGTGCACAAATTGGCAAAAATGTACATTTGAGCGGTGGTGTAGGTATTGGTGGTGTTCTCGAACCGGTTCAAGCTGCACCTGTAATAATAGAAGACGGTGTTTTTGTGGGAAGTCGTTGTATAGTAGTAGAAGGTGTGCATGTAGGTAGAGAGGCGGTTCTGGGAGCAGGATTGACTTTAACCATGTCAACCAAAATTATAAATGCTCAAACAGGCGAGGAGTTACCTAAAGGCTACATTCCACCTCGAAGCGTAGTTATTCCAGCAAATATCAAGAAAGAATTTTCAGGCGGTGAATTTTATGTTCCAGTAGCACTGATTATTGGTGAAAGAAAAGCTAGTACCGATCAGAAAACGTCGTTGAACGATGCATTGCGCGACTATGGAGTAGCAGTGTAGTCAATACATAAAGTGTAAATTGACTCTGATATCTGTCCATATTATTTAAAACAAAGTACATCGTTCAAAGTTATTGCTAGATAAACAATAGCCTGAAATAAAATTCCCTAAAATTTCAATGTTATTGTACACCCATTATGAAACCGTGTATTTTTACATTCTTTAGAAAATCGATAAATCAATTATCATGAAAATAGGATTCGATGCTAAACGAGTATTTCACAACCCAACAGGATTGGGCAGCTATGCTCGTGCTACCATCGAATCCTTATTAGAATATCATTCTGACGTTGAAATATTTCTGTTTTGTCCTGATTTCCCTAAGCAGAAAAACAATCATTTTTTGAAAGGTAATACATTCTGGGATATAAAAAAGTTCCACCAGAGCAATGAAAATAATTTAGAATACCAACATTCGGAATTTCGTCAATTAAAGTTAGTCGTTTCAGGTTACAAAAATGGCATTTTACAAAATTGGTGGCGACGAAGCGGAATGATAAAGCAATTGGTTAATTTAGAAATTGATGTATATCACGGTCTCACGAATGAAATTCCCAATAACATACCAAAACCAATTCGAAAAGCAGTCACCATACATGATGTGATTTTTATTAAATATCCGAATCAGTATAAATGGTTTGATCGATTTATTTATTTTCAAAAAACAAAACAAGCTGTAATTCAAGCAGATACAATATTTTACACGAGTAAGGCCACACAACATGATATTCATTTCTACTTTGGAAATGAACTAAATAAGCGTAGTACTCAGCCGGTTGAAAAAATTCATTATCAGCCAATAAAAAGGATTTTTGCTGATTTAAAGTGGCAACCAGATCTCCTAGAACCTTATTTTATTTACCATTCTACATTCAACTTACGCAAAAATCATTTACGATTGATTCAAGCTTTTAGACAATATTTGGATCATAACCCTCAAGTTTCAACAGTAAATAAATTAGTATTGGTTGGAAATGGTTCTTCGAAAGATATTCAAGCTGTACAAAATGAAATTCTCAAAAACAACCTAAATAAAGAGATTAAATTAGTACTGGGATGCTATGATAATCAATTGGTTGAATTATTGACAAAATCGAGTGGTTTTATTTACCCTAGTTTATTTGAAGGATTCGGAATACCATTATTTGAAGCTGCATCCTGTGGAATTCCAATTGCACTTTCTAATATCGAAGTATTTGAAGAATTCAAAGAATTCTTGTCAGATGTGAATTTTTTCGATCCTCTATCCGTTGAATCTATTTCGACTGCGCTAGTTCAATTAAATTTGAAATTTAAGGATTCAAACATTAGAAACGAACAAAGTGTGTTATCTAAAAACGATCGGGAAAAAATATCTTCAATTAATTTGAATTACGATAGGCTGTTAAATCAAATTGATAGGAGTGTTTTCGCCGAAAATTTGATGAATATTTACTTAGGCAATCCCAATCCCTAATTAATTCCTTAACCATTTAACTGGAATCGGTTGGTAAAAAATTGATTCTGTGGGTAAGAAAAACCCTAAGGTGTTTTTCAACCCTAAATCTGTGTCTAAGAAACCTGTAAAATTTTAGTTAGTAATTCTAAACGCGAAAAACCGATTCTATATATTTGATTTGAACAGCTTCACAGCAATAGCCAATAATATTACTCCAAAGAACTTTCTTACTACCATCATTCCCGATTTACCTATTTTTCTTTCAAACCAACCAGTGGTGTGTAAAACCAAAAACACGAGTAAAATATTCGGTAAAATCCCTAATAGAATAGTGGTTTTATCGTAGATTGCCTTTAAAGATAAGATTGTAGTAAGGGTACCTGAGCCAGCGATGATTGGAAATGCAACTGGGATAATACTTCCTGAAGGAGTTTCAGGATCAGTTCTGAAAATATCAATACCTAAAACCATTTCAAGTGCCAATATAAACATAACAATACTTCCTGCCAAAGCAAAACTTTGCAGGTCGATCCCAATATATTTTAAAAAGTATTCTCCTACATATAGAAAGCCGATCATTAAACTCGCTGAAGCTAAAGTTACCATTCCAGGATGGATATCCGGTATTTTTTGCTTTAGAGAAACCAAAATAGGAATGGAACCCAACATATCTATTACGGCAAACAGGGTGAAAAATACTGTAATTACTTCGTTTATATTTATGTTGGTTTCCATTTTTTGTAGTTTTTAGGCTAGGGTATTTAAATATTGAAATGTTCTTTATAATTCAAGGAATCTATGTTTGAATTTCACTCAGGATTCCGATTATCTAAACTCTTTAATGAAATAGAAGTACTAGGCGCATTTAAATTCAAAAATTACCACTTAATACTACAACCCACTGCTGGTATTTCTGGGTAATCTACTTCAATACCGTCTAATGCATATTCAATAGCATCTTCCAGATATACATGAGTTACAGTTTGTTCATTATCCCAACTATCATCAATAGCACCTTTATATACTAATTCTCTGCGACTGTTAAATAAAAATACTTCAGGCGTTTTTGTAGCACCTAATTGTTTCGCAACTTCTTGATTCTCATCGTAAAGGTACTCGAACGGTAAATTCAATTGATTTTTCAACTGAATCATATTTTCGAAACTATCTTGTGGTTGTACCGCTGGATTGTTTGGATTTATTGCAATTACTGCTAAATTGTCTTCTTCGAATTTGTTGGCCAATTTGATAATTCTTTGCCAATATGCTTGCGAATACTTGCAGTGATTACAGGTAATAAAAATCGCTAATGCATACTGTTCATGATAATCAAATGAGTTCACCATATTTCCAGATGTACTCTTCAACTCAAATGGGGTTAAAATCTCTCCGATGTTCATTTCGAATACAAATTAAGAACAATTTTTGAGCAATGAAAAGGAATCCTTCTAAGAGTGAATAAAAAACTGAAATAATTATAGCTCGTTCATTGTCCAACTCATAAAAAAGAGATTAATTTGCATTGTGGAATCATACATTGTTTCAGCCAGAAAGTATCGTCCTACAACTTTTACAGATGTAGTAGGACAGAAGCATGTTGCGGAAACATTAATGCATGAAATCACCAATAATAAATTAGCTCAAGCATTCTTATTTACAGGTCCAAGAGGTGTAGGGAAAACTACTTGTGCTCGAATTCTAGCTAAAGTAATCAATCAGCAAAATGGTGAAAACTTAGATCACGACTTTGCGTTTAATATTTTTGAGTTAGATGCAGCCTCGAATAATGCTGTTGAGGATATTCGAAATTTAATTGATCAGGTTCGAATTCCTCCTCAAGTGGGTAAATACAAAGTATACATTATTGACGAGGTGCACATGTTGACAACAAGCGCATTCAATGCGTTTCTTAAAACATTGGAAGAGCCTCCTAGCTATGCTATTTTTATCTTAGCTACCACTGAAAAGCATAAAATACTTCCAACTATTTTAAGCCGCTGCCAGGTATTTAATTTTAATCGGATTGAAACCAAAGATATGGTTGAACATCTGGCCATGATTGCAAAAAATGAAAATGTTCAAGTATCTGAAGATGTACTTCATTTGATCGCAAACAAGGCTGATGGTGGTTTGAGGGATGCCTTGAGTTTGTTTGATCAGCTAGCAAGTTTTTCTGCGGGTGAAGTGACTTACGAAAAAGCGGTCGACATGCTTAATATTTTGGATGTTGAAACCTTTTTTAGTTTAACAGAGCACGCTATCAAGCAAGAGGTCGGGGAAGGGCTTCTTATTATTGACAAAGCCATTAACCAAGGATTTGATGGTTCACTAATTATAGGAGGTTTCGCTCAGCATTTTAGAAACTTAATGGTCAGCAAAGATTTATTAACCAACAGTTTACTGGATGTTTCAGAATCTTACAAGATCAAGTACAAGGAACAATCTTCAAAGCTTTCAATGGCGTTTTTGTTAAATGCATTGAACATTACTCATGAAGCCGACGAAAAATTCAAATCGTCGCGAAATCCAAGGTTGCTTATTGAGGTAACCTATATAAAGCTTTCACACGTATTACAATTTGTTTCTGAACTTCCCACACTTGAGGAAGTAAAAAAAAAATTAACTGGTCCCAGATTAAGTAATGCTGATGGGGCTAATACAACTCCAACGAAGAGCATTGTAGATCGTAATACGCCTACTATAAAGGAAGATACGGTTAAAAAAGTTACACAGTCTCGATTGGGAGCCATCGATTTTAAAGCGTTTAAAAATCTGAAGAATTCTCAGAATTCTGATGGTAATTCATCCGATAATTCTAACGTAAAAAATACGTTTCCTTCTAATTTAGAAAACAGTATTGAATCTAATTCCTTTAAAACTTTAGAATCACAGGAATCATTGAATACTGATTTGAATGGTTTGAAAATAAGCAGCTCGGAAGTTGAGGTGAACACAATCACAAATTCAAATTCTAGCGAAAAAGGGTCCCCCAAAATTCATTCGACAAATGAACAATTAAATCCGTCCGACAAGATTGAAAGTATTTCTGGGGATCTAAACTCTAATTCGATAAATGAAACACCGAAAATTCAGAAGATTAAAACCTCAAACACTCTATCTCAAGAGCCAATCACGGTTGACCAATTAATCTCTAAAATATCTGCCGACAAATCTCCCAGAATTGTATCTCTTCTTAAATCGGTTAAATGCGATATAATTAGTAATAAATTTAAAATAACTGCTTCGAGCCAGCTGCACATGGTAGCATTTGAAGAACTTAGAATATCATTAACTCAGGATTTAATTCTCCATTCCAACGGACAAATAACCGAGTTTGATTTGGAAATGGGGGAAGTAGAATATTCAGCGAGAAGACCCTATACAGATAAAGAAAAGTTGGACTATTTGATGGGAAAACATCCGAAACTGGTAGAAGCGATGGAAAAATTGCAACTTAGATTACCTTAATCGTTGAAGAAGCTTTAAACTTCGATTGTTTTGGCTTTATTTTGTATTACTAAACAATGAACTCACAAATATCTTTTGATAACACCGAAATTGCCTTTAAAAGCAAGAATAATGGAGAGTTGAAAAAAGCACGATTGCTTTTCAAATCATTTGATTACCCATGGTTACTAAAATGGGGACCAGGGATGGCCAAAGTTGCACTAAATTTAGGATTCAAGTCGGTCATCAAAAATACCATTTTCGAACAATTCTGTGGTGGCGAAAATATCCAAGATTGTCAATTAACGATCAATCGACTGAATGCTTCGGGTATTGGCACTATTTTGGATTATTCTGTAGAAGGTGAAGAATCAGAATCTGTTTTTGAATCAACTTCTGAAGAAATTATTCGTACTATTTTGGCCGCTCAGAAACAGCCAGAATCCATTCCTTTTGCTGTTTTCAAAGTTACTGGTGTTATTCATTCCGATTTATTGGCAAAAATGACTTCTCAGTCCGAATTAACATCCTCGGAGAAAAAAAATTGGGAAGACGGTGTTCGTCGGTTCTTTAAAATTTGTCAGACTGCTTTTGATTGTAAAGTTCGTTTATTTATTGATGCCGAAGAAACTTGGTTGCAAGAGGCTATTGATCGCTTAGCCGAAGAAGCTATGTTGAGATTTAATCAAGAATCAACCATTATTTACAACACGCTTCAAATGTATCGTCATGATCGATTAGACTATTTAAAGAACCAAATTGCTTCAACAACACATCATTTAGGTTTTAAAATAGTTCGTGGTGCTTATATGGAAAAAGAGCGAGCTCGCGCTCAAGAAATGGGTTACTTGGATCCTATTCAAAAAGATAAATTATCCACGGATAAAGATTATGATAGTGCCGTTGAATTGTGTTTAGAACATCATTTGAGAGTTCAAATTTGCATTGGAACACACAATGAATTAAGTTCTTTAAAAGGTACGGAATTACTTCAAAAACACGGTTTAAAAAATCAACATCCTGGGGTATTTTTCAGTCAATTATTAGGAATGAGTGACCATATCAGTTATAATTTATCCAACTTAGGTTACAATGTTGCAAAATATGTTCCTTATGGTCCTGTAAGTGCAGTAATACCCTATTTGACTCGAAGAGCGCAAGAAAACTCATCCGTTGCTGGTCAAATGGGACGTGAGTTGGGACTTATCGAAAAAGAATTAAAACGCAGATCCAAATCCTGAGATGAAATTCTGGAATTTACACCGATTGAATAGATTCAATAACGCAGTACTATGGATTTCTGCATTATTGTTGATCTATGTGGTTGTTGGTGGATTGGGTACCGCTTTAAAAACGGGTGTGGTCTCTGTAGAACCTTTCCGAATAAAATCGGATTCGTTGAGTCATGTAACCATCAAACTTCATTCACCTTTGCATCAAGATGGTAGTTTAAAAGCTTTGTCTTTGGTACTTAAAAATTCGAAAAATGACTCCCAGATTTGGGAATTCAGAAAGGTAAAATTTGATAATCGCAAAAACGCAATAGAGTCAGATTTAAAATTGATATTGGGCATAAAATCTAGTTCATTTAGTGCTGATATGTTTCTGAAATTAAGAAATTCTAGTGGAGATTCATTTTTTGTGTATTATCCTGATGCTTTGTGGGTGGAAAAGTCTCAGAGCGACACTTCAACATCGAATGTTTCGTTATGGTCGGCTAACGATAGAACACCAATTGTTGATCAAGTGGAAAAAGGGTTTCCCAATCGGAATATACTGTACGAAAGCATTAGAAATTTATTGTACCACGTACCCATGTGGTTCAGCATGATGTTTTTACTGGGATTATCCATGGTGTTTGCAATGAAGTATTTATCCAGTCAAGATTTAAAACACGATTATTATTCAGAAGCATTTACCAAGGTTGCTATTTTAAACGGTATTTTAGGATGTATTACTGGATCCATTTGGGCTCGAGTGACATGGCAAAGTTGGTGGCCAGCTGAAGATCCCAAATTGAATGGGGTAGCTATTGGTATGTTAATGTATTTGGCCTATTTGATCCTTCGTTCTAGTATACGTGATAATTATCAAAAAGCGCGAATTTCTTCGGTATATAGTGTTTTGATTTATCCCATTTTCATTGCTTTGATTGCTATCATGCCTAAACTCTCTAGTACTTCTTTACATCCTGGAACAGGTGGAAGTGTTGGTTTCAATAAGTATGATTTAGATAACACTCTTAGATTTTATTTTTATCCTGCAGTTTTGGGATGGATTGGTTTATTTTACTACATTTCTACGCTGAAAATTAGATTAACACTTTTAGCTAAAAAACAAGAAGAAATAGAAGCGAACGAAAATTAAAAATGATTAAACAATTAGTTTAATAAATACATTATAATAAATGGAAAATCAAATAGTTGAAATATTATCAAACAATATGAAATATCAAGTAGTAATTGCCGTGTTAACCGTAATATTGATTGGAACGATTATCATGTTGTTTCGAATGAATAAGAAAATTAGCAAATTGGAGGAAAAAATCAAATGAAACCTTTACACATCATCCTCATCTTAATTGCGGGAATCGCCATTGCAGCTGTTGTTGGCATGTGGGATAATACTTCACGTTATGTTTCTTTTCAGGAAGCAGATGAATTAGCAAAGGAAAATCCTTCAAAAAATTTCCATGTTGTGTGTAAATTAAGTAAAGCCAAACCAATCCAATATGATCCTCAAAAAGATCCGAACCATCTGGTTTTTTATGCTATTGATAGTTTGGGAGTTGAAAAGAGAATCGAATTTGGACAGCCTAAGCCTCAAGATTTGGAAAGAAGCGAAAAAATTGTTCTAAACGGACGTAGCATGGGCGACTTCTTTTATGCTGAAACTATTTTAAGCAAATGTCCTTCAAAATACGAAGACGCTCCAGTTAAAGAACACCCTGCAGACATTCCTCGAAACTAAAAAAACAAAATTGTGAACCTACTTACGTCATTACCTAGCGCATCCAATCCAATCATTGATTTTAAAAATGAATGGCTTTGGCTTGGCAACTTGGGAGAATTATTTATGGTACTTATGTTTATAAGTGCTATCGTATCAACAATTTTTTATTTTAAAAACAATCAAGAATCTCAAGCTCAGTATTTAAAAATAGCACGAATTAGCTTAAATATTCATGCTTTATCGGTAATTGCCGTTTTTTCAACTTTATTCGCGATTATATTTTTTCATCGATACGAATACTACTACGCATGGCGACATTCAAGTAACGCATTACCTGTATATTATATGATTTCCTGTTTCTGGGAAGGGCAAGAAGGTAGCTTTTTACTTTGGATATTTTGGAATGCAATTATTGCTTTAATTTTAAAGCGTCAAGCAGGAAAATGGGAGAGTCCTGTTCTTGCTATTATAGCATTTGCTCAGGTGGTGTTGTCATCTATGATTTTGGGATTCGAAATTGGCGATTTCAAATTGGGTAGCAGTCCATTCCAACTTCTCCGTGAAGAACGTCCGGATTTCTTAAATATTCCCATCTTAGGTTCATTGGGAATGGACAATTATTTACAGGTATTTAAAGATGGTAATGGATTAAATAAGCTGCTTCAAAACTATTGGATGGTTATTCACCCACCCACATTATTTTTGGGATTTGCTTTAGCTATCGTTCCATTTGCGTATAGTTTATCGGCATTATGGAATAAAGAAGATAGAAGCTGGTTAATGCCCTCATTGATCTGGGGATTGGCTTGTGTAGGAATATTAGGAACAGGTATTATCATGGGTGGTTTCTGGGCTTATGAAAGTCTTTCTTTCGGGGGATATTGGGCTTGGGATCCAGTTGAAAATGCTTCATTATTGCCTTGGTTGATTATGACTTCTGCAGTTCACATGATTATCATTTCAAAAAACACAGGTCGTCATTTATTCACTTCGCACTTATTAACACAACTTTCATTTTGGTTGGTACTTTACGCCACATTTTTAACCAGAAGCGGAATTTTAGGAGAGTCAAGTGTTCACTCGTTTACGGATTTGGGTTTGTCTGGACAGTTATTGATTTTTCTTTTGGTTTTTATCGGAATAAGTGCAATTGCTAGTTTCAATGCAACGGAATTACGAAAAAAGAGCAGCTATTTACTTACAGCACTTTTTGTAGTACCTATTTTATTGGCATATACATTACCAGAATCAGCACATGAGGCTTATTCCAGTGGAATCAAATGGCTAGGTATAATCGCATTTTTTACTGTTTTGGTCGTATTTATTTGGAATTTATACAAAAACAATAAAAATGAAATCGCAGATGAACATTTATCCAGTCGCGAATTCTGGATATTCTTGGGTTCAATGTTTATCATATTGAGTTTGGTACAGATTTTTGCTGGAACATCCATCCCTGTATTTAACAAACTGTTTGGATACAAGATGGCTGTACCCACCGAAGATGATTACAATCGAATTCAGTTATGGATGGCCATGCCAATAATGATTTTAATGGCAGTTGCTCAGTTCTTTCATTTTAGAGAAACACCTACTGAGGTTTGGGTTAAGAACATATCTATTTCTGCAGCAACAGCCTTGGTAATTACGATACTACTGAATATAAATTTTGGAATTTCAGGAATTCAAAATCTTATGTTCTTATTTTTTGCGGTTTGGTTGGTTATGGGAAATTTCCAAATCATATGGCAAAGAAAAAAATGGAGATTTATGAACTGGGGAGCACCACTTTCACATTTAGGATTTGGTGTTTTGTTGGTAGGAGTTTTAGTTTCCTCTGTCAACCAAAAAATTCTTTCATCTACTGATAATGGTATCGCTTTAGCTCCAGAACAAGATGAAAAGGGCAAAATCGACATTAAGGGGGTTCAATTCAACCGAGAGAACTTATTGATTTATAAAAACGAACCTCTGACCATGGGAGATTATAAAGTAACCTACAGAGGAAGTCAAAAAGGTATTATCTATGATACGTTGGATGAGTTTTTCTATTTGCATTTTAGGAATATTAAAACAGGCGATACGTTTTTACTTTCTCCCAAAACCCAAAACAATCCCAAAATGGGTCTGTTGGCAGAACCTTCCACTAAACATTTTATCCATAAAGATATTTTCACCCATGTAAATTACCACAGTGGAATGGATAAAAAGGAGCCATACAGTTCGTTCGTTTCTGATACGGTTGTGTTGGGTCAAAAATTCACAACTTCCAGTGGAAAATGCCAGTTTACACCAATGCAATTACTAAAATCAACAGATGAAAAGGGACTTGCTTTAAAACTGGAAATACAAGTAGAGAGACTAGGTCGTAAGAGTTTGTTGTATCCTATGATTTTAATAAATGAAAAAAATGGGAACCTTGAATCTTTACCTGTTGAAGATGAAAATCTAGGAGTGATTTTAACCCTGCAGAATTTTAAAATTGACGATCCAGATCCAGCAAAACAAAAAATATCTTTTGTTATTCAATCAGGAGAAAAAACGCCAGTTAGAGAATATGTTGTGTTAAAAGCGGTGTTATTCCCGTGGATCAATTTGGTTTGGTTCGGGACAATCATTATGGTTGTCGGATTTATTATTGCAGTTACTCACAGAATTCAAGTTCAAAATAATTTGAAATAATACGATTTTTCAATAATTAACTCAGCAAATTCAATCACGCTGTATGAAATTAATGCTGATTTGATTAAGATTGTATTGAGTAAATGGATTAACTATTTAATCTCCTATGAATTCCCCAAATCTCATCATATACGGTTTTGGTAACTTAGGTTATCACTTGCTCAAATTGTTTTGGGGACGGGGATTTCGAAACATTTCGATTGTAACTAATCAACCTATACACGGAGAATGCATTGATGGATATTTTAGTTACCATGCAGTTCAAAATGAATCCAAATACAGTATTCAACTAGGTGAGGACCTACCGATTTTTACCAGAAATCAGTTTCATGAAATTTCATCGCAATTCAAAGATGAATCCATTGTTTTTATATGTGTTAATGATGACAATATCGAAAATACCCTAAAAGAGTTTGATAAAAACCTTAACGAATGTCAACGTGTGATTTTATCAGGGGGATATCAATTCCCCAATGGATTGCCTTATAAGGTTTCCGTAATTTATCCTTTATTTTCTTTTTCAAAAAATTCAGAAGTCAATTGGAATTTAATTCCCATTTTTATTGAATCTCCAAACACATTAATATTGGAACTGTTAAGAAATTTAAATCTTGAAAATGTAACATATTTAAATTCACAACAACGAAATTTACTGCACGTAGCCGCCGTTTTTGCCAATAATTTCACCAATTCTATGTTCATCGCGGCACAAGAAATTCTGAAATTATCTCCCGAGTTAAAAATGGAATTTCTTCTACCTATCATTCGACAAACCATCGATAAATTGAATGGACGAAATGCACTTGAACTGCAAACAGGTCCTGCCAAAAGAGGAGATAATCAAACCATTGAAAGGCATAAACATTTGTTAAGTCATTTAGAGTCAGAACAAATTTTGTACGACGCGATTACAAAATATATTCGTGCAAAACTAAATTTAATATAAAATATTAAACAAAATAGATTAAATTAGTGGGTGATTCTTAAACAAATGCCTGAAATTGCCCTTTACCTTTCTGCCGATAAACACTTATTCGACTATTTAGGTCTTCAAATTTATTTGAGTATAAGTGACAATAAACCGTTGACCTTTTATGGTCGTTCCGAATACGATACTCGAATTTCAAAAGCTGTAATCCACTTAAAAGACGGCATTTACAAAGGAATTGAAATACAAAAAGTAGGAGAGTTCGACGAATTAGATGAAAATGAAAAGCGCCAATTAATGAAGTTAATTGACGCTAATCTTTCGGATATTATAAAGTACTGGATTGATTTTTACGTCTACAAAAAGGAAGTTCCTTTCGAACGAATTTTAAAACCCATTATTTAATTTCCCAACGAAATCCAACATAGGTCATTCTACCATTAGCAGGCCCCCAACCAAATCCGGGATCGGTAAATTTGGTTCCAATTAAATTATAGCGTTCAAAAATTGGATTGTTCTGTTTGAAATCACCTATGTTCTCCATTCCAGTATAAATTTCCCAGCCCTTTTTAAGAACTTTACGAATTTGTAAATTCACGATAGCATAAGTAGGGCTGTATTCTGTATTGTTATTGGTAATTTCATAATTAACGATTCGTTTGGGACCATTAATTTGGCTTAGTAAATCAAAATACCATTGGCTTCGAGTTTTGTAATGCAATGTAACTAATCCACGATGTTTACTTTGGAATGGTTGAATTTGAAATTGATTATTCAGAAACTGTTGATTATTTACATATCGATACGCCAGTTTTACTTTAAATCGCATTAAGGGTATGAAACTCCATTCTGCATGAAAACTCTCTGTATATCCAGCTTTATCACCCGAATTTTGAACTAAATTTATGGAGTTTATATCAGCGTCGCGATCAATAACAATTTGTGATATAAATTGGGTTCGAAATACATCCAACATTACGTCGCTAGGAAATCCCAAAAACATAAAATTCTTGATGTATGAAATCCCTGAATTCCAACCTTGCTCTTGTTGCATATAAAACGGCAAGGAGTTTCCAGCTGAAACTTGCTCTAAAAATTTACCATTGATAGCAATTCTTCGATCCGAAAATAAATAAGGTAGATTTTCAGCTATTACGATAGGATTTCGACGAGCCATTCCAGTTTGAAAAAACAATTTGTTCTTTTTGTTTATTTCCCACTTACCATGTAATCGAGGCATGGCGAACCATCCAAAATAATTGTGATAATCGGCTCTAATTCCTGAAACAACAGTAATATTCTTCTTCTGAAAAACAAATTCACTAAATGCTCCGACCTGATTTTCAATGAATTCTTGACTCAAATTATAGGCAAAAATGGTTGCATTCATATTCGATCCTGAAAAATTCTGAGTTGTAATCGCTGCCATAGCGGTTAAACCCGCTTTAATACCCCAATTTTCAGATAATTCCGATTGAATCAATCCCGAATAATTGGCACGACTCTCAGCAGCCCTGTATGTTCGCATGGTATTGGATTGATTGGTTCTGATGTAGTAATTCATTTCGTGGAGAGAAAAATTCAGTACATTTCCAAAAGTAGTTTCACCCATGTTTTCAGGAATTATTCCCAATTTGGCGTAGGCTTCCAATCGATTCTCGCGACTATAAATGTTAAAATCTCGGGCACTCATACTTATTTCTCTGTTTCCTTCTTTTGGCTTACCACTTTCCCTTCCATCCGACCAAACCGTAATACCATATTGACCTTCTGTATGTTTTCTTTGAAAATCTGAGTGATTACTTATGTAAAATCGATTAGAAAGAGGATTGTCGGAATAACCGTCCTGGTTCATATCTGTGGCCAACCATTGATTTCCATAATGTAAGTAGGTAAAATTGTGAAAATTCTTTTTGTTTTTGGTTTTAACAACTGCATTGAATTCCGATCTACCTTGATCACTTTGATAACCATTGATAAAAATTTTGGGATCTTTTGGGGATGCTTTTAACAGGTAATTAATTCCACCTGTAATTCCTTCGTAACCCAATGTAGCTGAACCTGTACCTTTGGCTATATTCACATCTGATACAAATGGTCCTGGAATATTCGCTAATCCGTTTAACACGGCTAATCCTTGAAACAGAGGAATATTATCGCGTGTCAACAATACGTAACGACTATGTAACCCGAGCATTTCAACTTGTTTAATTCCACTAACACCATCAGCATTAGACACTTCTATAGCATTACTTAAATCAAAACTTTCAGATAGAGTACAACATGCTGCCTTTTTAAATTCGTTTTCATTTAATTTTTGAGAGAGGATTGCACCATCAGAGTTTACCACTTCACCAGATTGCTCGCCACGGATATCTACAGGCTGAATTTTGGTTGTATCGGTCGATTGCGCTTTCGATTCAAATACAAGTGAGCTTACTAACAGTATGAGGATTGCGCTTTTGTTTACCATTTTTCCTCCGTTCTGTACTTGCAACAACCAGGTAAATTTTCATAAACCAAATTATCCGCCTTCACCTTATCTGTATCGTGTCCAGCTGCTGCAATGATATTATGAATCTGAATTTCTGTGAAGGCCGCTGAATTATATTCTAAGAACAATCGGTGATTTTCTAAATCGTAATAGGCTTTGTAAATTCCTTTTTTGTCTAAAACACTTTCAATACGTTCCTTACACATGTCACAATTACCTCCAACTTCAAAAGAAGTGGTAATTTTTTGTCCTTTGGGTGTTTTTACAGTGGAACAACTGGGAATTGTTAATGCCATAACCAGTAGACTGAATATGCCCCAAAATATTATTACTATTTGATTTCTGTTTTTAAATGTTTGTTTCATATCGTGTTATTTTTTTAACTCTTTGGGATAGCAATGTTATTTTTTTGATCAAATAACGCATTTATTTGATCCATTATATTTTACTAATCTCAATCTTAGTTGAAAGTATTTTCACCTAAGATTGTTGTTTACTCAATTTTTTAAAAAAAGTTTTTGCCTGTTGAAAACTAACTTTCGAACCCGTAATTTACTTTCTTATCGTTTCTTTAAGTCAGACGCAAATCAGATTGATATTGCCGCTAAAGTGGAAATTGCTCGATTATTATTGAAAATATGTAATTTAGTTTATTGAATATCAGAATTTATAGATTGCAAATAAATTTATTTACAATGTATTGAAATTGAAAAAACAAGAAGACTTATTTAAACAATTTGTTGAACTCAATAAATTAAGGTTACGAGCAACATCTACTTAAAAAGCAGTATATCTTTTTGAAATCTAAATTATCCAAACGCAAAAACTCGAAGAGAAATCTTCGAAACACGGGACATATTGATCGGATCGCTCAATGTATTTTGAATGAAATACATTCTTTTGTGCAACTGATTTGTATTTCACTATTTCGTTATTACTCAGAACATGTTTCCATGTAATATTTGGGATGTAATTGGTTGTTTCTTCTAAAAACTTGGGTGTGAAATAATAAAGATTCAATAAAGTACAACACTTGATCTGTACATTAGAATTATCTCTACAACAAGGATGTTCGTCGGATGTAAAAATCCACGATGACAAATTATCCCACAAAGGGTCACTCGATTCTTCCTTAGTTGTGTAATCCTGTAATCGAGTTAGCTCCGGTGTTTTATTATTAGATTTTTTAGGGGTGCAACAACTTTTTTTCTTTTTAGGTTTTGGAGAATCAAATTCCGAAGTGTTGTTAGTTTGGAAGTTCTCAGAACCTGAAAATTGACTGATATTGTTACGTTTTGGTTTAAAAGCATCTGAAGTGCCTTGCCAATTTTCTTGTTGTAATTTATAGTTGAAACCTGTGCTCAAATCTGAGTCATGACATACTTTAATTGCAAAGTCAACCATGCCATTGCTTAACAGCGTGATTGCAATTAATAGGTATGCTACAAATTTTCGCATATTCGAATATACAAACATAATTTGTTTTGCGAAAGTTTAAAGGCTAATATCGCATATACATTCTATGATACAACGAATTTTTCGACGTAAAACTGACTTTGCTATAAATACTTCTCATAATTTAAGTCGCGTTTTAGGTGTTAAGGACTTGACTTTATTTGGTATAGCAGCCATTATAGGGGGTGGGGTTTTTAGTTCGATTGGTAAAGCATGTGCCACTGGTGGACCAGCCGTAATTTGGTTATTCATTTTAAGTGCCATCGCTTGTGGTTTTGCAGCCTTAAGTTATGCGGAATTCGCAAGTAGAATACCTGTTTCGGGAAGTGCTTACACCTATGCTTATGCAACTTTTGGCGAACTGTTTGCTTGGATAATTGGATGGGCACTTCTAATGGAATATTCCATCGGAAACATATATATCGCTTTTTCATGGAGTGGATATTTCAATCACTTAATGGAAGCAATTGGTATTCATTTACCTAGTTGGTTGACAACGGATTATTCTACTTCACATCGTGTATTTTTGAAGTTCGTTGATCATCCTCTAATACAAGACTTCCTCTCCAAAGACCATGCGAATTCACAAGTTCAAAGCTTTTTATGGTTAAAAAAAGATGCCATTAATGCAACTACCGACGAAATTCAAGCGATTTCTGCTTGGCTTAAGGCTCCAAAATTAGCCGGGCTGCGTTTGATTTTTGACGCGCCAGCATTATTCATCAATGCCATAATTACTATATTAGTTTACAGAGGAATTAAAGAATCCAGAAATGCAAGTAACATAATGGTATACATTAAGTTATTGGTTGTTATTTTAATAATTGCTGTAGGTGCATTTTACATAGATTTTGACAATTACACGCCATTTATGCCCAATGGATTTGAAGGAGTAATGGCTGGTGTATCCGGCGTGTTTTTCACATACATTGGATTTGATGCTGTAAGCACGTTAGCTGAAGAATCCAAAAATCCCCAACGAGACCTTCCCAAAGGAATGTTCTATTCTTTAATCATTTGCACGGTATTGTACATTCTAGTTTCTTTGGTGCTTACCGGAATGGCACCATTCAATTTACTAGATGTTGACGATCCGTTGGCTTTTGTTCTGAATTATAAATCTATTCATTGGTTAGAATATTTTGTATCAGTGAGTGCTATTATTGCTATGGCAAGCGTTTTATTGGTGTTTCAAATGGGACAGCCCCGTATATGGATGACCATGAGCAGAGACGGATTACTGCCACCCGCATTTTCAAAAATACATCCTAAATATCACACACCAGGTTTCGCGACAATTGTTACAGGCTTAGTTGTTGGAGTACCCATATTATTTACTGACGAATCCTTCGTATTAGATTTTACGGCAATCGGAACTATATTTGCGTTTATATTGGTTTGCGGAGGTGTATTGTTGCTACCATCTCAAGAAACTAATACAAATACTGATTCAATCGGAGAAAAACGATTTAAGTTGTACTTCATAAATGCGAAATTTGGTTTCCCTGTTGTCCTTTTTGTGATCATTGGAATTGTTGCTTATTGGTTTCCTAACTATTTTTCGAGTTTGGGGGATGGTATAGCAAACATGAATTTAACTTTTGCTCAAGTTGCACACATTTTATTTTGGGCTTTGCAATTGATATTGTTGATTTTAAGTTGGACAAAGAAGCTAAATTTAATACCAATGTTAGGGATAACCACTTGTACTTTTCTATTAACAGGGATGGAACAAGATAATTGGAAATGGTTTGGTATTTGGTTTTTAATTGGCTTGGTTGTTTATTTTGTTTATGGGTTTAGGAAAAGCAAATTAGCAGCAGTTAAAATCTAAATGGTTTGAAGCGGTTAAAATTGATTGAAATTTAAAAATATGAGTAATCCAAAAGATAAAGACCCGTCTATAGCATCTGTTTTACAAAACATGTACAAACGCTACAGATTGGATGTGAAAGCGAGTGAGATAAATATTAAAAAGGACTGGGAAGCTATTGTTGGTCCGGTGATTGCAAAACATACAGTTCAAATTGAATTAAAGAGTAAGACATTGTATCTTAAATTCGATAATCCACCCTTAAAGAACGAAATGTTCTTGCAACGAGACTTGTTATTAGCAAAGGTTAACGAACATTTTGGTCTTGTTGTTGCCGAGAAAATATTTGTGGGCTAATATGAACTATTTAGTCTGGGAAAATCGCTCAGCATTGATAATATTTGAGTTATGATTTGAACAAATGAGTTCAATTTACGATTTATGAAATAAGAATAGCACCCAGCTTAGTTTTCTGCAGTTCAGCCTTATCAATGGAAGTGTTTAATTCGAATCCTCTGAATGGGTAATCGTTTGCACCTTCGTTTTCTGCAGTTCAGCCTTATCAATGGAAGTGTTTAATTCGAATCCTACTATAATTAGAAATGAGTTAATATAAATCAATACCATTAAAGCTAAAATGGCACCTATTGATCCATAAATCTTATTGTAACTGTCAAAATTATTTACATAAATAGTAAAACCAAAAGTGGAAATGATCGACAGTGTCCCAGCCAAAAGTGATCCAGCTGAGAAAAATTCCCACCGCTTTTTATTGGAAGGACCAAAATAGTAAATCGAAGATATCACCAGTACAAACAAACCCGTGATTAGCATGTATTTTAATAGCTCAATAATAAAGCTAATTACTGAAATCAATGGCCAGTCATTTGATTCCATATAATTCTCTATCTGATATGCCCAAGTCACTAAAACTAGAAATACGATGATCAGAACAGACAAAATAAACGTGAGAAAAATAGCTTTAAAACGAATGTAAAGCCAATTGTGTTTCACAAATTGACCAATCGCTAATCTACGATTAAATGAATTAATTAGAATATGAAAAGCATTTGATGCGAAATAAATCGTTAATAAAAAACCGAAGGAAAGTAACTTAGAGTTCTGCTTATTTAATATTTCTAAAATTGTATCAGCTATTTGTTCATAGGTAGAATTAGGCAGTATAATTGAAAGTTGCTCGATAAATTGAGTTTTCATTCCCTTAATAGGTAAGAAAGCAATCAGTGTCAATAGAAAAATCAAAGCAGGAAATAAGGCAAGAAAAAAATTGAAACTCAACGATGAAGCACGAATACTCAAATTCTCTTTAAAAATAGAGCGAAGGAAATACTTTCCTACATCATAAAAACTGTGTCCTTTGAATCCTTTTACTGTTCGACTCTGTAAAAAGAATATGATTTTTTTAATTAGCCAATGTTCCTGGAATTCTTTGTTATTTAAAACGTCGTTAACTTCATCATTCGTGGAATTATTGTCGTCATTTTCCAGATTTGAGGTTGGAAAATTGCGCATATTCTTATTAAATGATTTGTATAACTTAGACACGTTAAATAATTATTATTCAAATGATTTCAAATATTTTTCAGGCAATCTCATCGGACGCATGTTCAGTTTATTTACGAAGAACATTTCGGTGGTTGCATTGGTCAAAAGAATACCATCCTGATTGTAAATTTCATATTTAAAGTCACATCTTACATTGGTTTCACCTACTACTTCAACGGTTATTTTCAGCAAATCATCGTATTTCGCAGCTTTAATAAATTGAAAAGACATGGATCTAACAGGCATAATAATTCCGTCGTCTTCCATATCTTTATAAGTTATTCCTCTAGCTCTCAAAATTTCGGTACGAGCCTCTTCCAAATACATGGCATAATTTGAATGGTGAACAAAACCCATTCGATCACATTCTGCGTATCTCACTCTGATAAAATGTTCGTAGACCATTATATTTTTTACAATTTAACTTTTTTTATGAATAGTTTGGATTCTAAAATTTTCAAAAGCGCAAAACAAACTCTTGTTTGGGTTGCTCTTTTCTAACAAAAAATAGACCAACCTCAAATAAATCAATACTTACCGTGATCCGAGGATCATTTTTCATACGCATAAAATTGATAAGAGTGCTCTCGTTGTTGCGCAATCCATTAATAATAATTATATCGTCATTTTTGATTGATGAATACACGTTTTCTATTTCTGACCAAAAAGTATCCTCATTAAGAATACTCCAATGAAACAGAAAAAGGGTAGGCTGTGCATCTAATTTATCTACCACTGTAATTTCAGAAAAATCATGATTTTCCCAAAAATCCAGATTGCACTTTTCTTTAACTTGGTTTTTTTCAGAATTGAAATATGAATACGAGAATGGTCGTTTCATATCAAGAAAAGATTCTAAAATATAGTTAGTTTCTATTCCAGAACACCAACCAAATTCTCGAACATTACCCACATTATAATACGTGCAAATCCGATACAGTAATCGACAAAATTTAGACCCAAGAGTGTAATTATCAACAAAGTAGGACAGAGAATATTGTGAAAATTTCCCTTTGCTTTGAATCATTTGAGTTCTCTGAAACTCAATGGATTCATTCAGTTTGCCAGATTTTGCATATAAAACTTGATCGGCGAATGAATAAACAAATGGAGAATGTGTGCCGTGTCTGTTATTAGACTTCAGCAGATATCCCCAATAATCCAACCATTTACCTAGTTTTTCAAGCATTAAAATGCTATTTAGCCTGACGGATTATAGCAAGTTCCTTTTTCAAACGATCTAGTTGTTCGTTTAATTTTTTTACTTTATCGTCAAATTGCTTTAAAACAGCACCTGCATTTTTAGAGTTACTAAAGAAACCTTTGTTGTTCTCGATAGTGGCTAACTCATCTTGAATCTTATTAATGGTATCACGTAATTTACGTTCTTCACCCATTAATTTGTGCTTTCCATCGGGAGAGTCCGATAAACCAGCTACATAATCTCGAACTGATTTTTCACGTTCCGCATTATTCATTTCACGAAGAGATTGGAACATAGGATCAATTAATTTTTGGTATCGATTATTCAACGAATGAAATTTCTTGCCTGACACAAAACCCGATTGATTCCATCTTTGTTGGATGGCTTTCAAATCATTAAAAGTATAATTTTTAGTTTCAGCACCGGCAAGAGCTTCTAGTTCTTTCAAAATTTCTTCTTTAGCTGTTACAGCACCCGATTCATTTTGTTTTCTTTCATCCATCCAAGCCTTTTTTCTTTCAAAAAACACATCGAATGAGGCTCTGAATCGCTTCCAGATTTTTTCATTTTGTTCTTCAGGAACAGGACCTACTTTTTTCCATTCTTCCTGCAATGCTAACAATGCAGCACTTGCGTTATTATAATCGTTAGAATCTTTAAGTTGTTCTGCGCGTTCGCACAATTTTACTTTTTGATCTAAGTTCGCTTGTTTATGAGCATTCAAACCTTTGAAAAACTGTTTTCTTTCGGAGAAAAATGTATTTCTAGCGTTTTGAAAGCGATCCCAAACCTCTTCATTTTTATCAGAGGGTACTGGTCCAATTTTTTTCCATTCTTCGAATAGATTATCCAATTCTTGGGCAACACTCTGCCATTCTTTGCCGTTTGTTGGAAGTACGGCAATCAAAGCTTCAGATTTTTCGATTAGTAATGATTTCTTTTCAAGATTAAGCTTTCTTTTTTCATCTTGAGCGGCTCTGTATGCACGAACGGATTCTACTATTTCGTTACTCACCAATTTGAAGCGATTCCAAATTTCTTCGGAAATTTCTTTTCTGACTGGTCCTGTATTTCTCCAATCTTCATGATGTTTATTCAACGAAACTAATACCTTTCGAATATTCTTTTCATCTTTTAATGCCTCAACACGTTTGATCAATTCAATTTTAATTTCAAGGTTTTTCTCGCGATCTAAATCCTTTAATTCGTTGAAAATACTCAAATTATCATAGAATTTATCTACGAGCGCTTTGTATTGAGCAGATAGTTCTTCTTGGAATTCTTTAGGTACAGAACGAATTTCTCTCCATTCGCGCATCAATTCTCGCAAGTGTTTAAGAGAATTTTCAGTTTCTTCATTCTCAACTAAAGCCTTGATTTTTTCCAAAATACTTTGCTTTTGACGCAAATTCGCCAACTTCTCTTCCTCTGCACGTTTTCTTTCTTCTTCTCTGAGTTTCTTAAACTCATTGAAAATCTCTAATAATCTTACCTTTAATGCATCCTGTGGAGGAACAAAATCTTTGACATCATTTCCATCATCAATCCATTGTTTGATTAATGCTGGCTTTTCAGCAGAACTTATGCGCTCAAACTGCTCTTTCAAGGCATTTAAATTATTAAATGCTGTTTTAACATCTGCTGTTTGAATCAATGATTCTGCTTCTGTGATGATTTCTTCCTTGCTGAGCTTACTATAAAGATCTTTTTTTGATGTTTCTTCATCATGAAGATTAATCAATTGTTCCACTTCATTCAGTTGCTCATTGTAATTTTCAGCAATGGGGTTCATATAGGTAAATTTTTACAATTATTTAAGAATAAGATTGAATTAATCGTATTTATGCAATTAATATTTATAATTACTTTTATACTTTCGGATAGTTATTTCTTCTTGGGATGTAGGAGTTGAAAAATGGCAGTTTGTGCTGCTTCCTTGCCTTTATGTCCGTTTTTGCCACCAACACGATCTTCAGCTTGTTCTTCTGTCAGTGTTGTAATTAATCCAAAAACACACGGTTTGTTGTATTTCAAACCTACTTGCATAACACCATTAGTAGCACCGATACAAACAAAATCGAAGTGAGGAGTATCACCTTTTATTACACAACCTAGTGTTAATACGGCATCCACTTGGGAATTTTCAAAAAGGGTTTGAGCACCCCAAGGTAATTCAAATGCACCTGGCACGGGTAAAACAATAATATTTTGTTCAGAAATACCCCATTTTTTTAGTTCTTCTAATGCACCACTAAGCAATCTGCCTGTAATATGTTCATTCCAAATGGACCACGTTATGCCCACTCTAAATGTTTTTATTTCATTAAGATGCACAGAAAAATCGGAGGAAAAGCTCGCCGTAGACACAATTCTTTGTATTTAATTAGGGATTTAACTCACCTAATTTAGCTTTCATTTTGTAGACATACTTGTCTATATCAGAACCTTCAGAAGAAGTAGAGTATTTATCAGCGATTACATTGTAACAACGCAATGCATCTTTGAATTCACCTGCCATTTCATAGTGCACACCTGCTTTTTTCAAATACATAGCACTAAAGTCGTTTTCTGCAACACTTGAAGCTCTTTCGAACATTTTAGCAGCATCTACAGTATTACCTAATTCAGATTCACAAACCGCTTTCATACCCAAAATAGAAGCATTCAAAACTTCATCCTTAGCATCCGTTTTATCCAAATAGTTCAACGCATCCTTGAATTTTTTTTCTTTCATGAATGCAATCGATGCCATCAATGCAGCTTCTTTGCCTTTTTTTGTATACCAATAGTCGTCTGCAATTTTAGCAGCAGATACGATTTTCATCGCAGAATTACCCTTAGTAATGATTTGTGTTGAATCGTTTTTAAAGTAATAATATAGTGGAGCTAATTTCTGACCAGCTTTCTTTTCTTGATCTGGTAAAAAGCTCATTGAATAATACAAACTACCAGCAACAATAGCAACTGCACTGATCAATGACACATTGATAACTCTCTTGTTTCCAACGTAAAATGCTGAAACATTGTTTCTAACCGATAGCCAATTTTCTTTAATGTCCATGTTTTGAGCGGGCGAATATACGAAATAAGTTTTTTTTACAAGTACTTTTTATGTGAATCTAATTAAGAATGATTCAATTAATCCATGATGTATGGATAATCGTCTTCTACATAAACATCCTTAAATAATTCAGAAGCATCTGGGAAAGGTGAATTTTCAGCGAAAACAACACTTTCATTTACCTCTTCAATAATTGCTTCTTCCATAGTATCCAATTCAGCTTCAGTTGCGTATTTCTTCGCTATGATTGTAGCTTTAGTGGTTTCAATAGGGTCTTTTTCTTTGTAAGCAGCCAATTCTTCTTTGGTTCTGTAACTAGCAGGGTCACTCATACTATGACCTCTGTATCGATATGTCTTTATTTCCAAAAATGTAGGACCATCACCACGACGAGCGCGATCACACGCTTCAGCAATAGCTTCGTGAACTGTTTCACACTTCATACCATCTACTTGGAAACTGGGCATATCATAAGCCGAACCAATTTTGTATATATCTAATAGGTTAGTGGTACGTTGTACACTAGTTCCCATTGCGTACTCATTATTTTCACAAATAAAAATTACAGGTAACTTCCATAACATAGCCATGTTGAAAGTTTCATGTAATGCACCTTGGCGCGCTGCACCGTCACCAAAAAAACATAAACTCACATTCTTTGTGCCAAGATATTGTTCAGCAAATCCCAAACCTGCACCCATAGGAATTTGAGCTCCTACAATACCATGCCCTCCAAAAAAGTTTTTCTCTTTTGAAAACATGTGCATACTTCCACCTTTTCCACCAGAACAACCTGTTGCTTTACCATATAATTCAGCCATAACTGCATTAGCACTCACGCCCATAGCCAAAGCATGCCCGTGATCTCTGTAAGCTGTGATTACTTTATCGTCGGGTGTGATTGCCGACATCATACCTGCAACCAATGCTTCTTGTCCGATATATAAATGACAAAAACCTTTTATTTTTTGTTGACCGTACAATTGAGCTGACTTTTCTTCAAATCGACGAACCAACATCATGGTTTTGTACCAGTTTAAATAGGTTTCTTTATTGAATTTCATAGTAAGTAAATGTTTCGAATCGCGAAGATAATAAGAGATGTATCAGAATTTCAATTTGTTCAGGAAAAAAATATGCAGTAGTTAAATTTTGTCCTCAATATTTTTCACTTTATCTTTAATCATACCAATTTCACGTTGAATAACACGTAATGCTGGTCCTATTTCATCGGATTTTGAGGATGTAGGTTCTTCAAATTTAGGATTGATGTAATTTACAAACTTCCAAATCTCTAAAATATCTTGGACCTTAACAGAATACGGACTGTAGTTGGTATTTGTACTACAAAGTAAGAAACTGCCATCTTCTTCAATTCTGTTGTACAATATTTTAAATACAATTCCTTCGTCTTGTGTAATCACAATATACGGATGTCCATTTTTTACATGATTCCAATCCTGAAGATATTCACCAGTTACAAAAGCGCCATCAACTACTGGAGGCATGCTATCTCCGCTAATTGGAAAGGTTCTGTACTTTTTATTCGGGGACAAAAAGGGCAAATTAAAAGCAGGTAATACTTTAATATAATTGGGATCCGCATAACCCGATGTGTAACCAGCTTTAGCTTTTACCGGCACCAATTCAATATTATCTTCATTATCTTTATTTACGGTTGTTGCTAAAATTCTCAGTCGACTTCCGGTTAGGTCCATATCAAAACCTTTATCAAGTTCCAACAATTTGCTTTCGGGTAATTGAGATAAATCCAAACGCACAAGTCGATCTATCCCTAATTGAAAAAAATCGGATAACTTTATCAAAATGGATAATCCCGGTTCAGCCACACCATTTTCATAACTATTGTAAGCGGAACGAGTAATATTTAAAAGACTTGCCACTTCCTCTTGGCTTCTTTTTTTGCGTTTTCGCAACAACTTTAAATTCTCTTTTAGATACATAATGTCAAAATACTTATCATTTATTTGGCATGTAAATTAACAAACAATTTTTTACATTTCAAAAATTGGAGCACAAATTGTTTTAAATTTAATGGATTTGAACGTACTTTGTGAGGATGAATTATTGGCTGATTAAGTCTGAACCATTTAAATACAGTTGGGATCAATTCGAGAAAGATCAATCCACATTTTGGGATGGCGTAAGAAATTATCAAGCTAGAAACAATTTGCGAAACATGAAAGTAGGCGATTTATGCCTATACTACCATTCAAATGAAGGAAAAGAAGTAGTAGGTATCGCAGAGGTAATTAAAGAATCTTATCAGGATCCAACTACAACCGATACAAACTGGGTTGTAGTTGATGTAAAACCCTATAAAAAATTAATTCAACCGGTTAGTTTGGAAACTATGAAAAATGATTCCAGACTAACTGGTTTAGGTTTACTTCGACAGCCTCGTCTTTCTGTTATTGACATTACTGAAGATCAATTCAATATAATTTTAGAACTCGCGAATGAAAAATAATCAATCGAAGCTCTTATTAAGTCCCTTAAAAGGAGAAATGATATTAAAGCGATTTGCTCTTCAAGTCGTTGAAAATCACAAAAATTTAACTGAATTAGCCATTATTGGCTTACAACCCAGAGGGATTGAATTAGCGCAACTGATTCATAAACACGTGTGCGAATTATCCAATAAATCCATCCTTTTTGGAGAATTAGACCATACTTTTTTCAGAGATGATATTGGTCGAGGCAGTATTCACATCCCCAAACCATCAAAAATAAACTTTTCAACCGAAGGTAAAACCATCGTTTTGGTTGATGATGTTTTATATAAGGGAAGAAGCGTCAGATCTGCTATTGATGCCATTATGAGTTTTGGACGTCCATCTCAGATAGAATTATTAGTTTTAGTTGATAGGATTCATGAACGCGAATTACCGATTAAACCAGATTACGTAGGAGTGTCTATCGATTCAAGAAATACCAATTCCTATGTTAATGTAGAATGGATTGGTAATGAATTGAATGTTTGGCTATTTGAAAATAAAATAAATGAATAATCTACCCTTAAATCACTTATTAGGTATAAAAGGAATGAATGTCAATCAAATTCATTCTATTTTCGAAACAGCACAGGGATTTCATAATTTATTGCAGGCACCAGTTAAAAAAACTCCTGCCTTACGAGATATTACCATTGCAAATTTATTTTTCGAAAACTCCACTCGAACCCGAGTTTCTTTTGAACTAGCGGAAAAGAGATTGGGTGCAGATGTAATTAATTTTTCTTCTTCATCATCTAGCGTAAAGAAAGGTGAAACGTTAATTGATACAGTAAATAACATATTGAGTATGAAGGTAGACATGGTAGTTATGCGACATCCTGCACCGGGTGCGTGTAAGTTTCTATCAAAACACATTGATGCTCAAATAGTGAATGCTGGCGACGGAACTCATGAACATCCTACGCAAGCCTTATTGGATGCATTTTCCATGCATCAAAAATTGGGTGATTTATCAGGTAAAAAAGTAGTGATTGTCGGGGATATTAAACATTCAAGAGTTGCACTAAGCAATATTTACTGTCTTAAATTGTTAGGTGCAGAAGTTATGGTTTGTGGTCCTGCTACGTTAATACCCAAATACATTGAAACACTTGGGGTGAAAATTTCACATAACTTAGATGAGGCTTTAAAATGGGCGGATGTAGCAAACATGCTAAGAATCCAATTAGAGCGTCAAGACGAACGTTATTTTCCTTCAATTCGGGAATATTCAAAATTATTTGGCTTAACGATGGATCGATTAAATCAAGCAAATCCCGAATTGCTAATCATGCATCCAGGCCCAATTAATCGCGGCGTTGAAATTAGTTCAGAAGTGGCAGATTGCAGTAATAGTATTATTTTAGAACAAGTAGAAAATGGAGTAGCTATTCGAATGGCTGTTTTATTTCTATTGGCACAAAAATCATTATAATGAATCCAATTTTAGTAGAGTTAAGAAGAGCAGATGTACTTGAGAGTTTTCACAGAGGGGTAATCTGCGTTGTGGATGAAAACAATCAAATTATTTATTCTAAGGGTGATGTAGAACAAATTTGTTATCCCAGAAGTGCTATGAAATTTTTTCAGCATATTCCTTTGATTACATCTGGAATTTTTGATTCTTACGGATTCACCCCTGAACAACTTGCCGTAATGTGTGGTTCTCATAATGGTGAATCAACGCATACTCAAGTAGTAAATACTATTTTAGACACCATACATTTAAATGAATCCAATTTAAAATGCGGTGCACAACCACCATCCTTAAAAAAGGATTACCACCAATTAATACGAGAAAATAAGGATCCACAACCCATACACAATAATTGCAGTGGAAAGCATGCTGGTTTTTTAGCTTGGTCTACCTATAAAAATGAAGATTTGGATTCTTATTTGTCGCCAGAACATCCTTTGCAACTAGAAATAAGAACTGTAGTATCTCAGTTTTACGAATTATCATCGGATCAGTTGCATTTAGGAATGGATGGATGTAGCGCACCCACATTTGCAATGCCTGTATTCAATCAAGCCATTGCATTCAAAAACTTAGTCTGCCCTCCATCGAGTTTCGACGATAAAACCAAGCTGGCTGCTAAACGCATTGTTACTGCTGTAACTGAATTCCCTGAAATGGTGGCAGGTACACAGAGATATTGTACGGATTTGATGCGAATTACACGAGGTAGAATTGTGGGAAAAACTGGCGCTGATGGCGTTTATTGTATAGGTATTCCGGAAAAAAAATGGGGTATAGCTATTAAAATTGACGATGGGAAAATGGGTCCACAATATCAAGTTGCACAAGAACTACTTAAAAAATTGGACTTGATTTCACAGGAAGAAATAGCAGAATTGGAAAAATACCGTGAATTTGAAATGAAAAATTTTGCAGGAAATATTACGGGTAAATCCATAGTAGTAAATCTTTAATTACCGGTAATTTACTATCTTCGGAAAAACAGAATTGGTAAAATTCATCAGCTAATGGTGAATTCATTCTAAAATTGTATTCATTCAAATATGAAAATTATACTAGGATTCGGCTTGTGTATTTTACTTACAAGTAATACATTGGCTCAAAATCGACTCATCAAACCTTTATCTCATATCGAAGATAGAATGATTGCATTAGATCCTACATTAATTGAGAGTTTTCGTTACAATAATCAGAATCTCGAATTAATGTCAGGATTGTTGAATAAAGAAGAACAACTTTATTCCGATATTTCAGTAAAAAATAGAGGAATAGATCAACAGAGTTTCTTTCGTAAATACAGCCCTGAATATTTTATTCAATATATAAAAATTGAACCTCTTTTTATTCAAAATATAAAAAGTGAACCTCTTTCTAAAAATCCTTCTATTAAAAAAAACAACCTTCAAAAAATTCATGATCTTGGATTTTTGAATAATCCATTTCGTTTTTATTCTTGGGAAAGTGAAGATAAACAGGATTATATTGTTGTAAATCCTTTGTTCGATATGTCTTTTACCCCACAGTTTGATCGTTTCTCTAGCTCGTTGTTAAACGGTAAAGGAATTGAAGTTTACGGTCAAATTGGTCCCAAAATTGCCTTCCACACAATCGCTAGTGATTATCAATTAAATCCCATGAATTCAATTGGGATGTATAGAAAACAAAATCGTGCGTTACCTGGAAATGGATTCGTAAATACCAATTTTCTAGGCTACTTGGATTATTTCTACGCAACGGGTTATGTTAACACATTAATTGCAGAAAAAAAATCTAAAGTTAATCCGAAAAATACGATATACTCAATCCATGCAACATTTGGTCATGATAAGCAGTTCATAGGTTCTGGTTTTAGAAGTATGATTTTGTCCAATTTTGCACCTCCAAGTCTGTTTTTACAACTGAATTACAGACTGGGTCCTTTCAAGTATCAAAATTTATTTAAGGAGTTAGTAAGGGATTTAACTAAAGACACTTTTAAAACTTACAATAAAAAATATTTAGCCATGCACAGAGGAGCCCTCGAATTCAAATCAATAGGTTTGGAGTTAGGTGTTTCTGAATCTGTAATTCATTATCGTCCAGATAATTCTTTCGATTTAAATTATTTAAATCCAATTATTTTTTACCGAGGAATAGAACGGGAACTAGGCTCCAGTGATAATGCATTAATTGCCCTTGATTTCTCATTTAAACGTAAACGTTGGAATACATATGGTCAACTGCTCATGGATGAATTCAACACTAATTATTTATTAACCAATAGAAAGCACTCGTACAACAAATTTGCTTACCAACTTGGAGCATACTGGAGTCCCCAAATAAAATATATCAAACAAAGTTACTTTCAAATGGAATGGAATTCGGTTAGACCGTTTACTTATTCGCATTACTCATCCAGTAATTATGCTCATTATGGACAAGCTTTAGCACATCCATTAGAAAGTAATTTTCGGGAATTTGTGTTTAGAACATTTATAATTCCAGATAAGTTCAGAAAATGGTCAATCAAAAATACTTTCATCGTTTACAATAAAGGATTAAACATAGGAAAAGATAATTACGGATCAGATTTGAGATTAAATTATCAAAAAGCTATTGATCTAAAAAATGCTCCGATGTTACAAGGAAATTTATTGAACGGAATAAATAACCAATTAGTTTTAAAGTATCTAGCTTCAGAAAGTTTCCATATTGAAGGTCTTTTCAATTATGAACGATTACACGGGGCTTTAAATAGTTCGTTTAGGTATTTGGGAATTGGTATACGATGGAATTTCTTAGATTCCAAAGATGGATACATGCTCTAAACATTCCAAAAAAAAGCCGCTAATCTCCAGTGAAATTAACGGCTTTTGAATCGAATTGATAATTTGTTATTCTATTTTTCTAAAAATACGGTCCCAACGTATCCCTTTAACATCATATAACATATTATTACCCTGAATATTAGGTTCTCCAATTTCATTGATATTGATTACTTTCTTCAGTGAGAAGAATGTGAATAATGGTTTTCCTAAAATATGATCTTCAGGTACATATCCCCAATAACGAGAATCACTGCTATTATATCGGTTATCGCCCATCATCCAATAATAACCCATTTTAAAGGTGTATTTCTTTATTTCTGAACCACTACCACCTTGTGTATAAAATTTCCCGCCTTGTTCAACAATATTCGCCTTTTCATACACGTTGATTGCCGCTTTAAACCAATCCCAGTTATTTTTAGTTAATTCTATTGTTTCGCCTCTCTTGGGAAGATAGAACGGACCGTAATTATTTAAATCCCACTGATGTTTTAAATAAGTTGTGTTGGCCGTATCAGGGAAAAGATGTCGATCAAAACCTTCATCTACGATATCTTCAAAAACTGCCGCCACAGAACCGTGTTTTTTAATATTTTTAACATTATCAGGCCACGTGTAAATATGATAAGGAATCAGCATTTGACCCGCTTTTTGTGTATTTTTCAATATTTCTGGAGCAACGCGATACGGAATAGTAAAATCTCCCAAATTGTGCTCTAATAAAAATTCCTGAGAAATATAATCTTTCATCAATAATAAGTAACGTTTTTGTTGCTTATCTACAACAGGTAATGGTTTATTATTGATATATACTTGACCTCTTCTTATGAATATTGAATCCCCGGGAATACCGATACAACGTTTAACATAGTTGTCTTTTTTATCTGTTGGGAAACCTTCATCTGCTGGCCAATTGAATACAATGATATCGTTATTTTTAATGGTATACCATCCTGGCAAGCGCATGTATGGAAACTCTACCAAATCAGTATACGCTTTAATTCCCGCAATTTCCTTTGGAGCTAGAACAGGAACTGAAATGGGTGTCATAGGAATTCTCATTCCTATATTGGTTCTACTCACTACCAAGTGATCGCCGACCATTAAATTCGATTCCATAGAAGGCGTTGGAATTTGATACAAATCAAAAAATAATGCTCTCATTCCACCGGCAACATAAACGGCAAATAATATGGCATCCGCCCATTCTCTGGATGCAGTAGATTTTACTAAATTTTCTTTTCTCCAGGTTTTTTCTCCCGCTTTACCAACAAATTTTAGCGATTTGTCAAACAACAAATAAGGGAAATATGCAAAAGTCAATATGATCCCAACAGCCTGTTCCCAAAATTTAGTTTTACCAAAACTACGAAGCAAATCCAACTTTATATTGAAACTAAATAAGATATTCAATCCCGGAATTACCATTCCAATCATATACCATTTTGGACGTCCTACAAGTTGAATCCAATACCACCAGTTCAGAATGGGCACCCAAGCAAGAATGGGATTTAATCCTGCTAGTTTAAACATTCTCGACAATCCTAAGCGTGTCAAAATAAAAGCCGTTGACCAAATGGCAAGAAAAATGGATAGATTATAACTGTTCATTTAAGTAGTTTACTTATTTAAAATTTGATGTTCCAAATTAACACTATTTATATGTAAAGTCATAGACTCAACATATTTGACATGTTAAACACTCCTTTTTTATCGACTAACCACTCGGCCGCTAATACTGAACCCAATGCGAATCCCAACCTGCTTTTTGCGTCGTGACGAATTTCAATAGAATCTACTTCACTTTCATATTTAATGATATGCGTACCTGGAACATCTGGGAGTCGTTCCGCTAAAATAGGTAGTTCACCCTTAAGATTCATTTGATTACTGCTGTTTTGATTCAATTCATCGGCATTTTCCAATAACTTCCAATCTTGAATCAATTCACTTTTGTTGATTATGCCTTCAGCAAGTGTGATTGCGGTTCCAGATGGCGCATCTTTCTTTTCCGTATGATGAATTTCGGTCATACTTACCGAATATGGATGTTTATTCATCAATTCAGCTAACACTTTGTTTAACTGAAAAAATAGATTAACCCCAATACTAAAATTTGTGGCATAAAACAAAGATCCGTTATTGCGAGAAACATAATCGTTTACAGAATCAAAATCCTGATACCATCCTGTGGTTCCCACAACTATAGGAATGTTCAAATTTACTGCATGATTAATGTGTTTAACTGCTAGTTCAGGCGAAGTAAACTCTATAGCAACATCCACATTTATATCTTGAGATTGTTCAAAGGGGGTATCAGCATCAAACTTGTGTGTGACTTGATGTCCTCTTTCAATACATATTTTTTCAATGGTTTTACCCATTTTACCGTAACCAATAATAGCAATATTCACAGCACAAAAATAGTTCTATCGTAATTAAAAAGTGAACCAAGGTTTTTAAATCCAGCAAAATTTCGGTTTTTTGCAACCATATTTAACATGAAGAATAAGTGGGTTAAAGGATTTTTAGCATTATCAATAATTTTATTATTGTCTTTTTTATGGCTTTTTGTATTCCAGAAAGTACGAATGACCAATGAAAATTCTCAAAATCAATCCAGATTTACGTTAAGAATTGATTCGGATTGGACGAATGATCAATTGAATTCATGTGTAACGGATAGCTTGGGAGTATATCTACCGGGTGGTATTTCTTTTTGGCTGAACTTACTAGGTTATAAAATTACTCCGTGCAAAATAGAAATTGAGAATAAAGAATCTTCGTTCTCGGTCTTAAAAAAAATACACCAAAGCAGAAATCAGACAGTTAATTTAGTTATACGTTCGTCTCATTTTAAAGAAGGATTTTGCAAAACCATAAACAACCAAATAGTTCTTAAAACGCAACATTTGGAATCCTTCTTAAGTGAAAGTCATACTATTGAAAATAAAACAATTACACCTACAAACTGGCCAATATATATCATTCCAAATACTTACAACATTCGATATAATGTATCCATTCAAGATTTCTTTAAACGGATGATTCGAGAATCAAATTCTTTTTGGAACTCAAATCGAATTCAAAAATTGCAGGCTCAAAATTTAACCGTATTGGAAGCTGTAACAATTGCAAGTATTGTAGAAAAGGAGAGTAGTAAAAAAGACGAATTTGAAAATATTGCGGGTGTTTATTTAAATCGTTATCGAAAAAACATGAAGCTTCAAGCTGATCCAACCATTGTTTTTATTAAAGGGAAAGCAGAGCGTGTTTTACAAGTTGATACTAAAATTGAATCTCCATACAACACATATCTATTTAAGGGATTGCCACCTGGTCCAATTTGTATACCATCCATTAATGCAATTGATGCCGTTTTAAATTACACCCAACATGATTTTATCTATTTCTGCGCGAAAGCAGATTTTTCAGGTTATCATATTTTCGAATCTGATTATTCACGTCATTTACAAAACGCGAGAAAATTCCATAATGCATTGAACAGACAGAAATAAATTCAGCATAGATGTTGGAAATTTTAACTGTTAAATGAGGGAACCTATTGAATTCAATATCGTTTTAACTAATTTAACTTTATCGTTATATTAAGATAAATACTTATTCTGATTTAAAGAATTCGTATTACACAAAAAAAATCCTCAGAAGATTACTCAACTGAGGATTAGTTTCTCATTCAAGGTTAAGGGTATCAAACCCTAAATATTTTTAATCAATTACTATCTTCAAAGTGGATTTATTTATGGAATTCATTCCCCAAACATTCAAGATATAAGTTCCAGAACGAAGTCCATTTAAAGTATACAAATGGTTGTTGGTTTCAATTGATTTCACCAATTTTCCGGAAACATCCCACACTAAAATCCGTTTTAATTCTTGATTCGCCTTTATTAATGAATTGTCAGCGTCAAAGAATACCTTGAATTCATTGACAGCAATTTTATCCGTACCATTGGTAGGACTTTCTGTTAATTTAATATTTTTAGTAGCAACGAAATCACCATTGTCAGAATTATTTCCATTAGAAATTACAGATGCAGTGTACATGGTTATTTCACCAGCTCCAGCTGCAGGTGATGTCCATTCTATGGTCCAAGAAGCGCTTTGAGAGGTAGTCGCAGGAGAAGTGTGTCCCCAAATTTGAGCTTGACCCGCATTGTATACGGAAGTTTTTGATGGTGCTGTTCCGTAAGTACCTATTTTTTGGTTACTTGAGTTCATGGCAGTAAATTGAAAACCGTATTTGGATGAATTGCCGCTTGAGTTTACTGTAATGTTGTATTTGGTATTAGGAATGTAGGATGTAACTGTATTACCATTTAAATCTTTGACCACAATATCCACAGAACCACTCACTTGTGCATTAGAATGACATCCGGAGCAATTTCCAGAACTACCTGGGCTTCCAGTTCTATTACCACCTGGGCCAGAAGAATTGGACGACAATACCAGGTAAAACACAGATAAACTGATGGTTACAAAAGTAATTTTTCTTAATTTCATATAGGTTTTATAATTGATTTCCACAAATTTAGACGCATTGTTCATTTTTTTTAAAATATTCGATGAATTTTGAACAATTCATCGGTTGCGTTGTATTATTTTTGTTGCGAATCATGAACAATCCAGAAAGTTATTTACCCATTCTCATTCAGTTGGGATTTTCTATTGGTTTTGTAGTGTTGGCTTTAACATTGTCACAACTGCTTGGTCCCAAAAGAAAAACGAAAAAGAAAAACGATAGTTTTGAGTGTGGTATTGAGAGTCAAGGCGATGCCCGATTCCCAGTTTCAGTAAAATATTTCTTGTCAGCTATACTTTTTGTTTTGTTTGACGTAGAAGTGGTATTCTTTTACCCTTATGCAGTGAACTTTAAGGAAATGGGTTGGGAAGGCTTTTTAGCAGTTGTATCTTTTGTAGGATTCTTTTTAACTGGATTCATATACGTTTGGAAAAAAGGTGCCCTTGAGTGGGAAAAATAATTTATATCACATGGTAAAAATTGAAAAAGCACCAGAAGGAATTGAAGGACAAGGTTTTTTTGCCACTTCCTTTGATAAGGTAATCGGTTTAGCTCGAGCAAATTCATTGTGGCCGTTGCCCTTTGCCACATCATGTTGTGGAATTGAATTCATGGCAACCATGGGTTCTAACTATGACTTAGCACGTTTTGGATCGGAGAGAATGAGTTTCTCACCTAGACAAGCTGATTTGTTGATTGTTGCAGGTACTATTTCCAAAAAACTAGCTCCTGTACTCAAGCAAGTATATGATCAAATGGCTGAACCCAAATGGGTATTGTCTGTTGGCGCTTGTGCTTCAAGTGGTGGGATTTTTGATACATACAGCGTTTTACAAGGAATTGATAATGTAATTCCCGTCGATGTATATGTTCCTGGTTGTCCACCAAGACCCGAGCAAATCATAGAAGGCATATTGAAAATTCAAGAATTGGCGAAAAACGAAAGTTTACGTCGTAGAAATTCTGATGAATACAAGAAAATGTTAGAAAGTTACAACATAGAAACCGTATAATCCAATGTCGCAAGATTTTTTAGACAGATCCATTGAATTAATCCGCACCTTGTCGCAAGGTGAGGTTCACTTCGAAATGGACAAATACAACCAACCCAACATTACTATTCCATCAGCATCCGTGCATGATGTAATACAAGGTTTGAATTCGCAATTAGGATATACGTATTTAAATGATTTAACCGGTGCTCATTATCCATTGAACGAAGGAAAAGAGTTTCAAGTGGTTTATCACATTCATAATTTACCCGAGAATGTTAGACTTCGAATAAAAGCGAATCTTTCAAAATCTGCGAATCAAATTCAGTCCATTTCAGATATTTTCTCTGGGGCAAATTGGATGGAGCGAGAAACGTTTGATTTCTTTGGAATTGAATTTACCTCACATCCGAATTTGACTCGGATTTTAAATATGGATAACATGGATTATCATCCGATGCGTAAAGAGTATGCGTTGGAGGATGAGACCCGTAAAGACAAAAACGATACATTTTTTGGGAGATGAGCGAATTAGAAAAATTAAATCAACAAATTTATACTGGCAGCTCCGAGACTATAGACGGAGAAATTGCTACTTTGAATTTAGGTCCAACACACCCAGCTACACATGGTATTTTCCAGAATGTATTGAAAGTTGATGGGGAGAGAATTTTACATGCTGAACAAACAGTTGGTTACATACATAGAGCTTTTGAAAAGTTAGCTGAAAGAAGACCTTTTCATCAAATCACACCCATTACTGATCGATTGAACTACTGTTCCTCACCCATAAACAATATGGGATGGCACATGACCGTTGAGAAGTTAATTGGTGCTGAAATTCCGAAGAAGGTAGATTACATGCGTGTAATCGTGATGGAATTAGCTCGTATAGCGGATCATCTTGTATGTAATTCAGTAATTGGTGTTGATACAGGTGCGTTGACCGGATTTACGTATATGTTCCAACAGCGCGAAAAAATTTATGATTTGTACGAAGAAATTTGTGGAGCGCGCTTAACTACCAATGTAGGTAGAATTGGTGGTTTTGATCGTGATTTCAGTCCTAAATTTTACGATTTATTGCGTTCATTTCTGAAAGAATTCCCCAAACATTTCGACGAATATTCGAATATGTTGGAGCGAAATAGAATTTTTATGGATCGTGTAATTGGCGCAGGTCCAATCACCGCTGAACGAGCATTGAACTATTCTTTCGCTGGTCCTAATTTGCGTGCAGCTGGTGTGGATTACGATGTTCGCGTTCAAAATCCGTATTCAAGTTATCAAGATTTCGACTTTAAAATTCCTGTTGGTTCAGACGGTGATACTTATGATCGATTTATGGTACGACAAAATGAGATCCGTGAAAGTTTAAAAATTATTCAACAGGCACTAGATAACATGCCATCAGGCAGCTATCATGCTGATATTCCATCGTTCTATCTTCCCCCAAAAGAAGAAGTGTATTCCTCTATGGAAGCACTCATCTATCATTTTAAAATCATTATGGGAGAAACACCAATTCCAGCAGGCGAGGTTTACCATGCAGTTGAAGGTGGAAATGGTGAATTAGGATATTATTTAGTATCAGACGGTGGAAGAACTCCTTATCGATTGCACTTTAGAAGACCTTGTTTCATATATTATCAAGCATACCCAGAAATGATTAAAGGTGCATTACTCAGTGATGCCATTTTAACCATGAGTAGTATGAATGTAATTGCAGGTGAGTTAGACGCTTAATAAACATTGAAGGACGTGGAAGAAAATAAACATATCGAATTTCCTCAAGAGCTTCTAGATGAAGTTCAAAGAGTTATATCCTTATTTCCCGAGGGAAAACAAAAAAGTGCATTAATACGTGTTTTACACATTGCACAAGCGCATTTCGGATGGCTTTCTGCAGATGTAATGGACTATGTAGCTAGATTGTTGCACATACAACCAATTGAGGTGTACGAGGTAGCTACCTTTTACAGTATGTACGATACCCAAAAAGTGGGTAAAGTTAAATTAGAAGTGTGTAGAACAGGTCCATGTATGATAGAAGGTGCTGAGAAAATTATTTCATACATCGAAAAGAAGTTAGGAATTAAAGAAGGTGAAACAACTGCCGACGGTATCTTCACATTAAAAGCCGTTGAGTGTCTAGGTGCATGCGGATATGCTCCTATGTTGCAAGCGGGAGAAAAATTTCATGAACATTTAACAGAAGAGAAAGTGGATGCGTTAATTGAACACTATAGAAACCATCCTTCAGCTAATTATATGGGACAGAACAATGACTAGGAAATTATTACTTGCAAACGACCATATTGAAGGTATTCAATCTTACGATGTTTATCGTAAAAATGGGGGATATGCGGCTGTAGAAAAGGCGCTGAAAACCATGTCTCCTGACGATATCGTAGAGGAAGTTAAAAAGTCCGGACTACGCGGTAGAGGTGGCGCTGGTTTCCCAACGGGAATGAAGTGGAGCTTTTTAGCGAAGCCGGAAGGAGTTCCTCGTCATTTATTGTGTAATGCCGATGAATCTGAGCCAGGCACGTTTAAAGATCGCTATTTGATGGAAAAAATCCCTCATTTATTGATCGAAGGGATGATCCTTTCTTCGTATGCTCTAGGTGCAAATCAATCCTATATCTATATCCGTGGTGAATACATGTATGTATTACGCATTTTGGAGAAAGCCATTCAAGAAGCATACAACAATGGATGGTTAGGTAAAAATATATTGGGAAGTGGTTTTGACTTAGATTTAGCAGTATCTCCAGGTGCAGGTGCCTACATTTGTGGAGAAGAAACGGCGTTAATTGAAAGTTTAGAAGGAAAACGTGGAAATCCTCGTATGAAACCACCATTCCCTGCTGTACAAGGTTTATGGCAGAGGCCAACTGTGGTTAACAACGTGGAAACCATAGCCGCTGTTGTACCAATTATAAATGAAGGTGGTGACAGTTATGCGTCTATCGGGATTGGGCGATCAACTGGAACTAAATTGATTTCAGCATCTGGCAACATTAATAAACCGGGTGTATATGAAATTGAATTAGGTGTAAGTGTTGAAGAATTTATTTATTCTGATACTTACTGTGGTGGAATTAAGAATGGTAAAAAATTAAAAGCCTGTGTTCCTGGAGGATCTTCAGTACCAATTTTACCACATTATTTAGTTTGTAAAACAGCAGAAGGTAACGATCGTTTAATGACTTACGAAAGTTTAGCTGACGGTGGTTTTGCAACTGGTTCTATGTTGGGTTCTGGTGGTTTTATTGTTTACGACGAGGATCAATGTATTGTGCGTAATACTTGGAATTTTGCTCGTTTTTATCATCATGAATCTTGTGGTCAGTGTTCACCGTGTAGAGAAGGAACGGGTTGGATGAAAAAAGTTCTTCATAATATAGAAACGGGTAAAGGTAAAATGGAAGATATTGATTTGCTTTGGGAGATTCAAAGCAAAATTGAAGGAAACACTATTTGTCCTTTAGGAGATGCTGCAGCTTGGCCTGTAGCAGCTGCTATTCGCCATTTCCGTGAAGAATTTGAATGGCATGTTAGGGAACCTAAATTATCTCAAGAGAGAAATTATGGTTTGGTAAGTGAAAAAAAGTTTGAGAACGTTAACGTATAAATTCAATGTCTGAAGAAATTCAAAAGTTTACAGTTACCATTGATGGGGAATCCATTCAAGTGGCACCTGGTACAACCATATTGAATGCAGCACGTCAAATTGGTGGAAAAATAGTACCACCAGCGATGTGCTACTATTCGAGTTTAAAGGGAAGCGGTGGTAAATGCCGTACGTGTCTTGTTGAGGTTTCAAAAGGATCTGAAAAAGACCCAAGACCTATGCCCAAACTAGTTGCCAGTTGTAGTACAACGGTAATGGATGGCATGGAAGTAAAGAATATTACAAGTCCTAAAGTATTAGATGCTAGAAAAGGAGTTGTTGAATTCTTATTATTAAATCATCCTTTGGATTGTCCCGTTTGCGACCAAGCAGGGGAATGCCATCTTCAGGATTTAGCTTTCGAACATGGTGTAGCTAAAACGAGATACGAATTTAAAAGAAGGGAATTCGATAAAATTGATATCGGAGATTACATTAAGTTACACATGACTCGTTGTATTCTTTGTTATCGTTGTGTTTACACAGCGAATCAATTAACTGATTCGAGAGAGCATGGTGTATTAAAGCGCGGAGACGCAGCTGAAATCGGAACCTTCATTGAAAAAAATCTTAAAAACGACTTCATTGGTAACGTGATTGATGTTTGTCCAGTTGGAGCGTTAACGGATAAGACATTCCGATTTAGAAGTCGTGTTTGGTATACCAAGCCCGTCGATGCGAATTGCGAATGTACTAAGTGTTCTGGTAAAGCTGTTTTATGGATGATCGGTGATGAGATAGCACGTGTTACTGCTCGCAAAGATCAGTACGGAGAAGTAAAAGAATTTATTTGTAACGAATGTAGGTTCGATAAAAAAGAAGTTGCGAAATGGAACATCGAAGGACCAAGAAAAATCAATCGTCATTCGGTTATTTCTGCAAATCATTACGAACAACCCATACCTGAACATACCACCTTATTGAATAAAGCATAAAATGGATAGTGCATTGTTATTAGAAAAAACGCTTTTGGTTTCCATATTAACCTTGGTTACATTGGGAATCGCTGCGTATTTAACCTACGGAGAGCGAAAAGTAGCAGCTTTTTTTCAGGATCGTTTAGGTCCGAACAGAGCAGGTATTTATGGTGTATTTCAACCATTAGCGGATGCAGGTAAGTTATTTTTTAAAGAAGAATTAATACCTCAATCTGCTGAAAAATGGTTATTTATTTTAGGTCCTGCGGTGGCAATGATTACTGCAACAATAACCAGCGCTGTGATTCCTTGGGGTACCGAATTACCCATCGGAGATCGTATAGTTCGTTTGCAGGTTGCCGACGTAAATATCGGGGTACTTTACATAATGGGTATTGTATCAGTTGGTGTTTACGGAATCATGATTGGTGGTTGGGCTTCAAACAATAAATACGCATTGTTCGGTGCAATTCGTGCCAGCGCACAGATGATTTCCTATGAATTGAGCATGGGATTATCTTTGATCGCAGTGATCATGATGAGTGGTACATTAAGCCTTCGTGAAATTGTAGATCAACAACACGGAATGAATTGGAATGTTTTCTATCAACCACTTGGATTCATAATATTTTTTGTTTGTGCATTAGCTGAAACCAATCGTGCTCCTTTTGATTTAGCAGAATGTGAAACGGAGCTTATTGGTGGTTATCATACTGAGTATTCTTCCATGAAATTGGGATTCTATTTATTTTCAGAATACATCAACATGTTTGTATCCAGCGCATTAATGGCATGTGTTTACTTAGGTGGATATAATTTCCCCGGAATGGATGCTATTAGTAATCCTACAGTGTTAGGTATCGCTCAGATATTAGTTATGTTCTCGAAGGTTTTCTTCTTCATATTTGTTTTTATGTGGATACGTTGGACATTGCCTCGATTCAGATATGATCAATTGATGCATTTGGGATGGAAATCATTAATACCTTTAGCCATTTTTAATTTGCTTGCCACTGGTGCAATCATGTTGGCCGTTGGTTAATCTATTAAACTATCGAGTCAAATAACACGATTTAATTATATAATTTTCAATAAAATAAAAAAGGCGTCAAACTTACTTTGACACCTTTTTTCATTGTTTAATATTTTAAATTCAGAAAATTTTTGGCTTAGATTTCTAAATTTACATTAAGCCTTTCATGAAGTTACGACTCTGAGAATCTATCGTTATAAATATGCGGACATTAAAGATTCATTAAGTTCAAAATCTCAAAGTCATTAAATCAAATTCTTAATTTATTGAAAATGTTCAATTACTTTTTCCATTGCAATCCCGCGACTTCCTTTAACAAAAACATGTTTGCTATTAATAGGATGTGTATCTAACCACGCCAATAAGGATTCCACAGAGTCAAAGCAATAAGGATAAGATTTACATGCATTTTTAAATTCACTTCCTACTAAAAAAAGTTCATCAAATCCCAATGACGAAGCTAATTCAAATATATTCAAATGCTCTAGCTCACTGGAGCTACCAAGTTCTAACATATCACCAAGCAATACTGCTTTTGTTCCGTTTATCGTTGCAAAACTTTGCAAACCCGCTTGCACAGAACTAGGATTTGCATTGTAAGCGTCTAAAAAAACTTCGTGTTTGGTAAAGCTCAACCATTGACTCCGGTTGTTTTGAGGTTTGTAATTACATGCAGATTGAATACTTTTATCCAAGTCTAGTCCAAATATCACAGCCATACTTAATGCAGATAAAATATTATATATATTGAACTTACCTCCTAAATTTGACTGAAATTGACCTAATTCAAGTTCATTGAAGAACAATTTAAACTTCAAAAATGGCATTTCTTCGACCACTTCTGCATACAGATTTGCTTTAGGATGCATTAAGCTGTAAGTCAGTGGATTTCCAAATCGCTTACTCATGGATTGCAACCAAGGATCATCGAGGTTGATTGCCACTTTGCCTTCAGAACGAATCAGCTGTAAATACAATTCACTTTCTTCTTTAGCTACTGCTTCGATAGAACCAAAACCTTCCAAATGTTCTTTACCTATGTTGGTAATTAATCCTGCATCGGGTAAAAATAAATCACATAAAAATGCCATTTCTCCAGGATGATTGGTACCTAGTTCTACTATACCGAAATCCGTATTTTCATTGAACGACAATAACGTCAATGGAACGCCTATGTGGTTGTTTAAATTTCCTTTGGTTGCCTTCGTTACATACTGCTCTTGAAATATGGCAGTTAGTAACTCTTTGGTTGTGGTTTTCCCGTTGGAACCACCAATAGAAATAAATTGGGTTTTGGGTTTAAGTTTACCTGAATGAATCTTAGCTAGCTCTGCTAGTGTTTCATTAGGATTTTCAACTAATAATATTCTATCTGAAAAAATCGATGAATTATTCGTAACAACGTACTTTGCTTCCAAATCCAATGCTTTTTGAGCAAAAATATTTCCGTCAAAAACATCCCCAGATAAACAAATAAAAAATGAGTCTTTAACCGTTTTTCTAGTATCGGTACAAATATTAAAACCTGTCTCATGCAGTTTTTCGTAAATAAAATCGATGGAAGCAGTATTCATAAATATGATTTCAAAATTACAATCTTATGTACACTTTCGCATTTAAATTATTAAATTTGGTTAAATCCGTTGTTATGATGAAAATAATTACTAAAAACATACTTTTTCTTGCATTTGCTTTGGGATATTTGGGGATTTCATCTGGGCAGTTCTCAAAAGTTCAAATCACGAACGGAGTGGCAGTAAAAAAGGGCAGTAGTTATTATGAAAAGCCATTTATGGGAGGACTGAATTCACCCCAGTTTTCTAAAATGGATTTGAATCAAGATGGTAAAATGGATATCATCATTTTTGATCGAAGTGATTTTAAAATCCTACCATTTCTAAAAACAACCAAAGGCAATTTTCAGTACGCTCCGGAATATGAAAAACAACTACCAACTGGACAATACATTTATTTAACCGCCGATATTAATTCTGATGGCAAATTAGACATATTTACTTTATCGGATATTGGGGATTTACTAATACATATCAATAAGAGCAGTGATACAGTTCAAAAATTAACATTTTCTAACTTAGGACCTTGGTATTACCGAAATCAATATGATTCAACTTTTTTCAATCTATATAATCCATTGAGTTTTGGAAGCAGTATTAACGACTTACCCGCTATTCAGGATGTTGATTTGGACGGAGATTTAGACATCGTTTCATACGATGATTTCAATTTGATTTATATGATGTATGCCGATGTTCGTAAAGAAAAAGGTTGGAGCAAGGATACATTTGAATTTCAAAACATGGACTATTGTTATGGTTATTTTTGGGAAGGTTTTGATGGTGAAATCATACTGAACAGTTGTCCATCAACGTTAAATTTCCCCAAAAAACTTAAACCGAGACATGCTGGAGGAGCTGCTTGCTGGTTTTATGACCAAGATAATGATGGAGACATGGATATGTATATCTCGAATATTAATTCTCCGCGAATTACGTATTTGGAAAATGGCAGGGCTCAAAATGGTAATTCCTATGATACATTCATTCGAGTAGATTCTTTGATATTTGATGGAAAATCGTTTAAGGATTATTCTTTTCCCGGGGGATATTTAATTGATGTGGATGGCGATGAATTAGACGACTTAGTAGTAGCTCCCAACAACTTCGTGGAATCTAAAGAAACCAAGCAAGTTCATTATTTCAAGAACAATGGTATTAAATCCGACACGAAATTCAATTATGTAACTAATGAGTTTTTAACCGACCAAATGATTGATCTTGGTGGAAAATCGTCGCCATTGCTTTGGGATATAGACGCCGATGGAGATCTGGATTTATTAGTTGGTAACAACGGTGATTTTTCCAAGACATACGGACTTTCGGATCAAATAGCTTTCTTTGAAAATAAAGGGACCTCCAAAGAACCTGTTTTTGAGCTAATCAACGAAAATTTCCTAAATTTAAAACAATACAGTCTTAGTGATATTCGCATCAATAATGGAGATATCGACAATGATGGTGATTTAGACTTACTAATTGGAACTAGAAAAGGAAATCTTGTCTTTTTTGAAAATACCGCAGGTAGCAATAAACCTATACAATTACAATTAAAATCCTTAGACTTTCTAACGTTTGAAAAACAACCTAAGGAAAATAGCTTTGCTCCTGCAGTTATTGACTATAATCAAGATGGAATTAATGACTTACTCATAGGAAACTACAATGGTTATTTAATTTTATTTGAAGGGAAATCGAAAACCAGTGCCGAATTTGAATTAATTAGTAGGAACCCTTGGGGAATTAAATCGAATGAATGGCTTTTGAATGTTGAAGAACCCTATTTTGCCAGTTATGGTTACTCTGTACCACAGGTAAATGATTTTGATTTAGATGGGAATTTAGATATAGCAGTGGGTACTTATTATGGTGATATTCGAATTTACAATGTACACAATCACCCAATTACAGATAGCTTAATTGCAACAGAAAAGGCATTTTATAACCAATATCAAGGAGATACAGCTGCGGTAAGATTAGGAAGTTATATAACATTAACAACTGGCGATTTAAATGGAGATTCCATACCAGAATGGATAATGGGAAACACGCGAGGAGGGCTTTTATTCGGTAAAAGCGATAAAACAATCAATAACAATATTGGAATAAATCAACTGAGTCATAAAACGGTTACATTCCAAGTTTTACCCAATCCTTCACAAAGCAACAAAGGAATTACCGTATTACAACCTCAGTTTGTTTCAGATTGGAATGTGAATATCTACGATATCACAGGAAAAATGATTTTACAGAAGCAATTACATAAAAATGAACCTGGAATATTTGTTGATACCAAAAATTTAAGCAATGGCATTTATTTGGTCCAACTTCAATCTAAGTCTGGAAATCAATCTGGGGTTCAGAAACTAATTATTGAGAACTAATTAGTTCAATTTTACCCAGTTCAATTTTCAATTGATGTTGAGTAAAGTAATACTCATCTTCACGATTAGAAGCTACCACAAAACACTTTTCGTTTTTCTTTTGATTAACCAAATTTTGATATAATCTGATTCCTTCGTTATCTAAATTACTCAATGGTTCATCTAGGACGCAAAGAGTTGATTTAGAATAAAATGAATAGACTAACTTCAATCTTTGCTTCATGCCAGAAGAGAAGGTTTGAATGGACTTATTTATGGCTTTCAGGGGAAGTTCACTGCATTCTATTAATTCCTTTGGATTTGAAATACCTTCTAATTTATTCATTCCAGATTGGAAATAAAACCACTCGGATAATGTCAATTCTTCAGGAAAATCCATCGCGGGAGAACTCAATGAATACAATCCAATCAGTTGATTCACGTCAATTTGTTTGTCGCGATTAAACCACAAAACTTTACCTTGAGTTGGAGATGTTTGACCCACGAGCATCAAGGTCAAAGTAGACTTACCTGAGCCATTTCTTCCCAAAAAAGCGTAGGAATTTCCAGGTATGATATCGAATCTATAATTAAAGTCTTTAAACAACCAATGGTTTAGGTAGTTTTTAGAACAATCTACAAACTCGATAGAATTCATATTATTTGGTCAAATAACCCTTCATAACACCGCGGTCAGAATCTTGAATAAACGCTAATATTTCATCGCGTTCTGCGGTGGGAACGAAAGAAGCTTCAATTAATTTTAACGCTTTGCTTGTATTAGAACTTTTAACAAACAAAGTGCGATAAATATCTTGAATTTCAGAGATCTTTTCATTAGAGAAGCCTCTTCTTCTTAAACCAATACTGTTAACACCTTCATAACTAAGTGGTTCACGAGCCGCTTTAGTATATGGAGGGACATCCTTACGAACCAGAGAACCACCGCTAATCATAGTATGTCGACCAATTTTAACAAATTGATGAACCAATGCAGCACCACCAAGTATTGCCCATTCACCAATATGTACATGCCCAGCTACCTGAACTGAGTTTGCCAAAATCGCATAATCTCCAACAACACAGTCATGAGCTAGATGCACATACGCCATTAACAATACGTTATTTCCCACTTTGGTGTACCCAAGAGCTTTTGTCCCTTTATTGATGGTTACATATTCTCGAATGGTGGTATTATCCCCAATAATTGTTAAGGTTTCTTCACCATCAAATTTAAGATCTTGAGGAATAGCTCCAATTGAAGCTCCGGGATAAATTTTACAATTTTTCCCTATTCGAGCACCTCTAAAAATAACAGCTCCTGACATTACATGTGTACCTTCTGCTATTTCAACATCTGCATGAATAGTAACAAAAGGATCAATTACCACATTATCTGCGATTTTTGCAGAAGGATGAACATATGCCAATGGTTGAATCATCGTGTGTTTTTATTAATTTATTTTAGCAATTTGTGCCATCAATTCAGATTCACAAACTAATTTATCGCCTACCCAAGCTCTACCTTTCATGATACAGATACCTCTTCTAACTGGTTCTGTTAATTCCAATTTCATTACCAATGTATCACCTGGAACTACTTTATCCTTAAAGCGAGTATTGTCTATTTTCAAAAAGTAAGTTCCATAATTTTCTGGATCTGGAACTGTACTTAACACTAAGATTCCCCCAGTTTGAGCCATTGCTTCGATTTGCAATACACCGGGCATAATGGGATCTCCTGGAAAATGTCCGTTAAAAAACCATTGGTCGTAAGTAATATTTTTAACTCCAACCACATGAGTTTCTCCAATTTCAATAATTTTATCAACTAATAAAAAAGGATGAGCATGTGGCAACAACTTCATTACTTCTTTTGTTGAATAAACAGGTTTAGTATTTGGATCGTAATGCGGGCGACCTTCTTGCTTTCTACGATTTTCTGCTTTTATCACTTGCTTTATTTTTTTCGCGAACGCCACGTTGGAAGCATGTCCCGGCCTAGCTGCCATAATTTGGCCGCGAATAGGCATACCCACCAAAGCCAAATCCCCAATCATATCCAATAATTTATGTCTTGCAGGTTCATTATGAAAGCGCAGATCCAAATTATTTAGAATACCTTCTTTTTTAACCTCTACTTTATCTTTTTTAAAGACTTTAGCTAATCGATCTAGTTCATCTTGTGAAACCGCTTTATCTACAACAACAATGGCGTTATTTAAATCACCCCCTTTTATTAAATTATTTTGAAGTAGATACTCCAATTCATGTAAGAAACAGAATGTTCTGCAAGGCGCTATTTGCTCTTCAAAATCATTCATATTGGTCAATGCCGCATGTTGAGTGCCTAAAACGGGGGAGTTGTAATCAACCATTACCGTAATTCTGTAATCGTTTACAGGCATAGCTATAATCTCTACATGATTATCCGGATCCTGGAAATGAATGTTATATGGAATTTCAAAAACCTCACGATCTTCCTCTAATTCTTTCAAACCCGTGGCCTTGATAGTTCGTACGAACTCAATAGAACTTCCATCTAAAATCGGCATTTCTGGCCCATCAACCTGAATTAGTACATTATCTACCTCCGTAGCAACTAAGGCAGCTAACATATGTTCAACGGTTGAAATTTTAGCACCGTTTTTTTCTAAAGTGGTTCCTCGGCTGGTATCTGTAACTAAATCACAGTCGGCTTCAATAATTGGCTGGCCATCTAAATCAACACGTTGAAATTTATAACCGTGATTGTCAGATGCAGGCACAAGAGTCACCGTTACACTTTCTCCGGTATGTAAACCTACACCTGTAAAACTTATGGATTCGTTTAATGTTGTCTGTTTTTGATTAATCTTTCCCATTGGACTTTAAGCGTTCTATTTCCGTTTGTAGTTCTTTCAATTGTTTTAATATGTTAGGAATTTTTTGCATTCCAACAACACCGCGAAGATACGAATTAACATCCATTGCCGGAGTTCCAGTCATTTTCTGACCTGTTTTTAATACACTTCCGGTAATACCAGATTGTCCACCAAATTGATTTCCTGAGGCAATTTCAATGTGACCAGCTATTCCAACTTGTCCACCAAAAACACAATGATCTCCGATTTTTGTACTACCTGCAACACCAGTTTGGCTTGCAATTACTGTATGTTTACCCACTTCAACATTATGGGCAATTTGAACCATATTATCTAATTTAGTTCCTTCTTTAATTATGGTAGAACCCATGGTTGCTCGGTCGATACAACAATTGGCACCAATTTCTACAAAATCTTCAATCACCACATTTCCCACTTGAGGAATTTTTTCATAACGACCATTTACTGGCGCATATCCAAAACCATCACTACCAATAATACTACCGGCATGGGCTGTGAAATTTTTACCAATTCGAGCTCCTGGATAAATTACCACATTGGGAAACAAAACCGCATTTTCACCAATGATACAATCATCCATGATTTTTACACCTGAATGAATTTGACAGTTATTTCCAATAATTGTTCCTTCTCCAATACTAACAAAGTCACCTACATATACCGATTCACCAATTTTAGCAGTATTGTTTATAAAGGATTTATCGGATATACCCGATTTTAATTTATTCGGGTTAAAATACCGCGATAGAATTACACAAAATGCGAAATATGGGTTCTCATGAAAAATAAGAGCGGGATGTTTATCAGTGGTTGGAACAAAATCTTTAGGTACAAAAACTGCGGAACATTCTGTAGAATAAAGTTGTTTTTCGTATTTGGGATTGGAGAAAAAACCCAAACTTCCGGAAGTACCATCCTCCAATTTTGAAACCTTTGATATACTGATATTTTCGCTTTCGGGGGATATTTTCCCGCCTGTTATTTTAGCAATTTCAGATACACTTATTGAAAACATTGCTCGCAATTTAATTCAAATCCGCTGAATACCGTGAATAAAGATATTTTTTTCAATTAGTGTATTTCCCAATTTCTATCTATTTTAGCCGAATTAAATTTATTATTAATCTTATAAAATGACTACAGCAACTACTCAACAAGCCAACGGACACCCAAAAGGGTTATATCTGTTGTTTGCCACGGAAATGTGGGAGCGTTTCAGCTATTATGGAATGCGCGGATTGTTAATGCTTTACATGACGAAATCTGCCATTGAAGGAGGTTTAGGTTTCTCCGACGACAATGCAGGTTTAATTTATGGAATTTACACCGGTTTGGTTTATTTGACACCTATTTTTGGAGGTTGGTTAGCTGACAATTATTTGGGTCAAAGAAAATCCATCACCATTGGTGGTATTACAATGGCAATTGGACAATTTTGCTTATTCGCTTCAAGCGCCGAATCTATGGCCATGTTCTACTTGGGACTGTTGTTACTGATTTTAGGAAATGGTTTCTTTAAACCCAACATCAGTACTGTTGTAGGTCAATTGTATCCAGAAGGCGACAAACGCAAAGATGCAGCATTCACCATTTTTTATATGGGTATCAATTTAGGTGCGTTTTTAGCACCATTGGTTTGTGGATTTTTAGCTGAAGATTACTTTGCCGTGAAAAATCCAGATGGACAAGTACTTAGTTACGGTTTCGGATATGGATTCCTTGCAGCAGGTATCGGTATGATTTTAGGACAATTATTGTTTAATAGTCAGGCGAAAAATATGCTAGGCGATTTAGGCATGGTACCTGGTGCTAAACAGCAAAAAGAATCACAATCTTCTAATGAACCATTAACCGCGGCAGAAAAAAGTCGTTTAAGCGTAATTATAATTATGATGTTATTCAACATCTTCTTCTGGGCTGGGTTCGAACAAGCGGGTAGTTCAATCAGTTTATATACCGATAGATATATTAACAGAGATGTTACCATGTTTGGAATGATGGATGAAGCTTGGACGATTCCAACCTCATGGTTCCAATCAGTAAATCCTTTATTTATTGTATTACTTGGACCGATTTTTACATTCTTGTGGACTCGTTTAAGTGCGAAAGACAAAGAGCCTAACTCCATCATAAAAATGGGATTGGGTATGATTTTGTTGGGTGTAGGTTTCTTTATGATGATTGGTGCAGCCATGGAACGTGGTGGTGAAAATGCAGATGCGACAGTAAAAGCCAATTTGATGTGGTTGGTTGGTACTTATCTCATTCACACTATGGGTGAATTATGTTTGTCGCCAGTAGGTTTGAGTCTTGTAACTAAATTAGCACCGGTAAAATTGGGTTCATTGATGATGGGAGTGTGGTTCTTGAGTAGTTTTGTCGCTAATTTCTTGTCGGGATATTTAGTTCAATTCTTCGGAAAACTAGGAGCCATGAACATATTTGCAATGATTGCTGGTATAGTTATTGCCCTAGGTTTGATTGTGCTTATGCTTAATAAAAAATTACTCGGTATGATGCATGGAGTTAAATAACTCTATCGCAAATTAACAATAAAGATAATGTTTTATGACGGCTACTTCTCAGGAGGTAGCCGTTTTTTTTATAAACCGAATGGCAAGAATTTATTAGCATTTATTTTGTTATCGGTTGGGTATTCAGAAATAACTTAAATAGATTTGTTGAAACTGAATTAATATGAGCAAACTAAAACATCCCAAAGCATTGAATTATTTGTTTTTTACAGAAATGTGGGAGCGATTTGGGTATTATTTAATGATTGGTATCTTCACACTCTATTTAAAAGACGTAAAAAGCGGATTTTCCATGACTGAGGAAGAAGCCTCCGATTTATATGGAACTTTTATCGCCTTTGTATTTCTTACTCCTTTCATTGGTGGCTTGTTAGCTGACAGAGTATTGGGCTATCGTAAATCCATTATCATTGGCGGCATATTGATGGGCGTGGGATATACATTAATGTCGATTCATAATTTAACCATGTTGTATATCTCTATGACATTAATTGTGTTAGGAAATGGATTTTTCAAACCCAACATTTCTACTTTGCTTGGCAATGTTTACAACGACGAAAAATACAAAGGATTGAAAGATGCGGGATACAATATTTTTTACATGGGTATCAATGTAGGGGCATTCATTTGTAATTTTTTCGGGGCTGTTTTGTATAACATTATGGGTTGGGGAGCTGCATTCATTGCAGCTGGAATCGGCATGTTCATTGGAGTACTGATATTTTTGATTGGAACCAAAAACTACAAACATGCAGATGTAATTAAACCTACAAATTCCAACGATATGCCCTTGATGCGAATTCTTTCCATCATATTATTACCATCCGTTATTTTTGGATTAATTGGATTCAATTTACCTGAACCTATAATTGGATCACATACGACAGATGCATTTCTATTTGGTTGTATACCTGTGGTTTTCTTTTATGTAAATCTGTACGTTCGATCACCCAAGGAAGAAAAGAGTCAAATAGGAGCAATGTTAACCATTTTTGCTGTAGTAGTGGCTTTCTGGGCTGTATTTAAGCAAAATGGATCTACTTTAAATACATGGGCGGATCGATATACCGACCGCGAAGTTCCATCTGCTATGGTATCAACGGTAAAATCCATAAAACTCGCAGAAGAAATAACCTACAAAAAAGATTCAGTTCCTCTTTTGGATAATAAATTTCGTGTTATTCAAAAAGGAAAGAAAGTATACGATTATCCTAATTATTTTAAAAACACAGATTCGAGTTATCGTTCTCAACTTTCGGAAGGCCAAACTATTTATGCATTTAACACCAATTTATTTCAATCGGTAAATCCATTTTGGGTGGTCTTACTAACTCCATTAGTAGTGGCTTTTTTTACCTGGTTAACATCCAAAGGAATCATGGTATCGACGCCCTCTAAAATTGCATGGGGATTATTTATTTCTGCATTATCCTGCTTGGTTATGGTAGGTGCTGTTTATGCATCTCAAAACGGAATGCTTAAATCTTCTCCATGGTGGTTTATTTCATCGTATGCGGTAATTACAATTGGGGAATTGTTTTTGAGTCCTATGGGATTATCTCTTGTATCTAAATTAAGTCCAGCAAGACTGACTTCTCTTATGATGGGAGGATGGTTTTTGGCTACTTCAATTGGTAATAAATTATCGGGTGTATTAAGTTCTTTATGGGATACTTACGACAATAAAGCTAATTTCTTTTGGGTAAACACTTTATTGTTGGGATTGGCGGCATTAGTATTGTTTGCTATGTTGAAAAATTTGAACAAAACCTTCAAACAGCATGCTTAATTGGAAATTTTCAGTATTTCTGAACAGTTGATATAATAATTAAGCCGGAATACTAATTCAGCAAGCTTAGCTGAAATTTCAGCATGTCTGAACAGTTGATATAATAATTAAGCCGGAATATTAATTCAGCACGCTTAACTGAAATTTTCAGTATTTCTGAACAGTTGATATAATAATTAAGCCAGAATACTAATTCAGCACGCTTAGCTGAAATTTTCAGCATTTCTGAACAATTGATATAATGATTATGCCGGAATACTAATTCAGCACGCTTAGCTGAAATTTCAGCATTTCTGAATGATTAATTGAACCAAGGATCAAATTGTATTGAATGATTCATTCTATACTCCTAATTATGAAAAAATGCGATTGAAGCGAAACGCAAATAACTTAATCTAAATATTTAAGTAATGCGCTATAACTAATTAAGAGAGAATACGTTTTGCCTCTAACAAAAGCTGCTCTTTTTCAATTGGAACAACGCCTAATTTTTCACAAACCAAACCACCTGAAAGGTTGCTTAGTTCTGCAATTAGTTTCAAATCTAAATTCAAAGCTAAACAAAGAGCAGCAACACTTACCACAGTATCACCTGCACCCGACACATCTGCGATATTTCGTACATGTGCCGGCACGGACAACCATTCGTTATCTGTGGCAATAATTACACCACGTTCTGAAAGTGTAACCATAGTGATTTTATTATTCAATTTATCTTGTAAAGATTGAATAGCCATTTGCAATTCCTCGGTATCACTTAAATCAGAAGAAATATTTAACCCTTCTTTGATTTCTTTCAAATTGGGTTTGAATAAGGTTACATTCCTGTAGGATAAGAAATTGTTCTTTTTGGGATCCACAATTGTTGGAATATTCAATTTATTGGCCAACTGAATGAGATTCTCTATATTTCCTATGTGAAGAACTCCTTTGTTGTAGTCCTCAAAAATAATTACATCACAATTTTCAATTTCTCTGTTGTAATTTTCTTGAAGCAAAAAACTATCTAATGAATCTAAGTCATTTTTTACTTCATGATCAAAGCGCAACAACTGGTGATTGTTACCAATAACACGTGTTTTTGTGGTTGTTTTACGCTTATCGCTGCGGAGAATTGCTTTAGAATACAATCCTTGTTTATCCAACATTTCCAATAAATCGTCTCCCTCAACATCTTGACCAATTACGGAACACAAAATTGGTATCCCCCCCATTGCTTTGATATTAAGTGCAACGTTTCCCGCACCACCCAATCTTGAATCCAGATGACTAACATCCACAACAGGTACAGGAGCTTCTGGGGATACTCGATCTACTTTACCGATCACATATTTATCCACCATGATGTCGCCAACAATAACAACACGCTTTCCGTTAAAATCAGAGAATATGGAATCCAAATTATTGAGATAGTTCATGAGATATAAATCAATTGCAAATATAGAGAGCAATGCGTCAAAAAACGCACAAATCCATTATTTCAGCTGTATTAATGCGTTATGAATTCGACTTACGGCTTCAACGATTTGTTGTTCAGATGTAGCATAGGACAAACGAACGCAGTTTTTTGAGCCAAAAGCATCCCCCGAAACCAAAGCAACCCATGCCTTTTCGAGTAGATACATACATAAATCATCTGCATTGTTGATTGTGCCATTTTCATGACTTTTACCTATGAATGCTGAAACGTCAGGGAAATGATAAAAAGCACCTTCGGGACTATTTACTTTAAGACCCGGGATTTCTGAAAGTTTTTCTGCCATAAGCGCTTTTCTTTTTTCAAATTGTTGGCGCATTTCTTCAACTTGTGATTGATCTCCAACCAAAGCTTCAATTCCTGCGGCCTGAGCAATAGAATTCGCACCGCTAGAAATTAAACCCTGAAATTTCTCACAAGCTTTTATTAAAGCCTCCGGTCCAGCCATATATCCAATTCTCCAACCTGTCATTGCATAACCTTTTGCAAGACCATTTACGGTGGCTACTCGATTTCTCATAGTTGGAATACTTGCTATAGAAAATGGTTTTGTGTTGTAAACGATCTTCTCATAAATTTCGTCGGAAATCACGAACACTTGTGGATGACGTTCCAAAACCTCTGCCCAAGCTCTAATTTCCAATTCGCTCATTACTGATCCACTAGGATTACAAGGGGAAGAAAAGATGATCAATTTTGTTTTGGGAGTAATAAAGGATTCCAAAACCTCAGCAGAAACTTTGTAATTAGTTTCGATGGTTGTTGGGATTTCAATACAAATACCACCAGCATAATTTACCATTGCAGGATAACTTACCCAAAAAGGGGCTGGTAATAATACCTCATCTCCAGGATCCACCAAAGCCATTACAGCATTGAATATACTCTGCTTTGCTCCATTACTAACTATGATTTCATCGGTAGAATACGATAAATTATTATCGCGATTTAGTTTCTCTTGGATTGCTTTTCTAAAAGCGAGGGTTCCCATAACTGGAGTGTAATGGGTTTCACCGCGCTGCATAGCATTGCTTGCTTCTCTACAAATATTTTCAGGGGTATCAAAATCCGGTTCGCCGATACTTAAACTAATAATATCTTTACCTTGTTCCTTGAGAGATCGGGCCAATTTTGTCATGGCTAAAGTTTGACTCTCAATCACACTATCTATACGTTTACTCAGTTGCATTGTTGTGTAAAATGCAATTATAATACATGCATTCAAAATATTCGGTTATTTTTGCTCAAATGCGTTTTCTTTTTGTTGCAAACCGTATGCCGTACCCTCCATTTCGAGGCGATAAGCTAAAAATTTACCATTTAGCCAAGGAATTATCAAAGAATCACGAACTTCATTTGATAACAATAGCTGAAACTCCTGAAGATATTTCTTATGTAGAAAATCTTAAACCCTATTTTAAGAAAATAGACTTTGTTTACCTGCCCAAATACAAGTCCGTTATTAACACATTAGGGGGACTATTCAACCGTGATCCATTTCAATTGAACTATTTTCGGTCTCGAAAGTTTCAAAAACTATTGAATTCAACGCTATCTCAAAATCAATACGATGGAATCCATGTTCAACACATTCGGATGTCTCAGTTTTTTAGAAATTCTGTAAATCTAAATAACGTTATATTAGACCTACCTGACGCCTTTAGTCTGTACTGGAAAAGAAGAGCAAAGAATTCAACAAATTATTTAAATAAATTATTTGAAAATATTGAATTTAAACGAGTTAAAAAAATCGAAATTGATTTTGTTTCCCAATTTAAGAAAGTATTGGTTTGCAGTTTAGAAGATCAATTTTATTTAGAAAGTTTAGGACTGAATCAAGTGGAAATTCTGGAAAATGGTGTCGACACAAATATGTTCAAACCATCTGATTCAGCATATATTCCAAATCGGATTTTGTTTACGGGTAATATGGATTATGCACCCAATATTGACGCTGTTGTATATTTTACATCCGAAATTTGGCCATTAATTCGAAGAGAAGTTCCCGAAGCTAAATTTATAATAGCTGGTCAGCGTCCTGTTCCCAAAGTTTTAGCACTTCAGTCACCATCAGTGGAAGTAACGGGCTTTATTGAGGACTTATCAAAGGAATATGCTAAAGCACATGTGGTTGTTTCACCATTGAGAATAGGAGCTGGGACTCAAAACAAGGTACTCGAAGCGCTTTCTATGAATATCCCTGTAGTTACCACAAATGTGGGTTATACAGGTTTAAAATTAAAGCGCGATCAAGGAGCTTTAGTTTCGCTTACCCCAAGGGAATTTGCAAATAATACCATCAAGTTGCTTAAGGATCCTGAATTTAGGAAACAAGTTGGCGAGAGCGGAGGAGAATCCATTCGAAGCCGATTTGGCTGGTCAGGGATTGCTCATAAGTTGGAAAATCACTTTTATGAATTAAACAAACAAACAACAACATAATAACCTATGCGTAAACGTTATTTATTTTTTATTCCCATCATTGGATTCATCCTTTCACATGGATCAATTCAAGCTCAAAAAAGGAAATCTAATCCAAGTAACTCAATTCCTAAAACAGAATCAATATCCCCCGAAAAACAAAACAGCGATGCTTTTAAATCAGCATTAAATACTGTAGGATTTCGAAAAATAGGACCTGCGAAAACTAGTGGCCGAATCGTTGATATTGTAGTAAACCCAAACAATACTTCGCAATATTTTGTGGCTGCTGCATACGGCGGTGTATGGAAAACTGAAAATGGAGGCGTGACTTTTCAGCCAATTTTTGACAATTATTCAACTCAGAGTATAGGTTGTTTAGCTTTAGACCCAAATAATCCTAATATTTTATGGGTAGGAACAGGTGAAAACAACAATCAACGAAGTGTAGGTTACGGAAATGGAATTTACAAATCTGAGGATGGAGGCAAATCGTTTACTCATTTGGGCCTAGGAAAATCCATGCATATTGGGATGATTTCAATTAATCCCAAAAATTCCAATGAAGTTTTAGTAGCAGCTTATGGACCAGTGTGGAATTCGGGTGGAGATCGAGGAATTTATCAAACATTAGACGGTGGTAAAACGTGGAATCGAATATTACATATATCTGAGGAAACTGGATTCAATGAAATTCATCGCGATCCATTTAATGATCAAATCTTATATGCTACCGCACATCAACGACGTAGACATGAGTGGACCTATTTAGGTGGAGGACCAGAAAGTGGATTGCATATTTCGAGGGATGGCGGAAAAACTTGGCAAAAAGCTACTGGTGGCTTTCCTCAAGGTGAATTAGGTAGAATCTCATGTGCAACTGCCAAAAACACATCCGGATTAATTTATACTATAGTAGAAGGCAAAAAAGATCAGGGTGGTGTTTATGCTTCAACTGATTTTGGTGTGAGTTGGAAGAAAACCAATGCTTTTCAAACGTCTGGAAATTATTATCAGGAAATCATGGTGGATCCTAAAAATGATAAACGGTTATTCTTTATGGATACCTATTTGCATGTTTCCGAGGATGGCGGTATCACTGTAAAACCGTTTCCCGAGGATCAAAAACATGTCGATAATCATGCAATTTGGATAGATCCAAACAATGGAAATCATTTACTTGTGGGATGTGATGGAGGGTTGTATGAAACTTTTGAAAATGGCAAAACTTGGCATTTCAAAGAGAACATTTCAATAACTCAATTTTATCGCGTTTCGGTGGATAATTCGAAGCCTTTTTACAACGTTTATGGCGGTACGCAAGATAATTTTTCATTAGGCGGACCTTCGAGAAATAATACCGCAAATGGAATTGGTAATGATGAATGGTTTGTAACCGTTGGCGGAGATGGTTTTAAGTCGCAAATAGATCCAGTAAATCCAGATATTGTTTATGCTCAATGGCAATACGGTGGATTGGTGAGATTTAATAAAAAATGGGGAGATAATGTAGATATTCGTCCAACGGTAAAACCCGATGAAACTCCACTTAGATGGAATTGGGATGCTCCATTATTAATTTCTAAATACAATCACAAAAAACTATATTTCGCGGCAAACAAAGTTTTTTCAAGTTTAAATCAAGGTGACTCATGGAATATTATTAGTCCTGATTTATCAAGAAACTTTGATAGAAATGTGATTCCTGTTATGGGAAAACAATGGGGAATTGAAACTGTTGCTAAAAACCAAAGTACTTCCATTTACGGAAATATCACATTTATGGTAGAGGGACGTGAAAATCAGTTGGCCGTTGGAACCGATGATGGCAAATTACACATCACCAATAACGATGGAATTTCCTGGAATGAAATTGTTATTCCTTGGAAAACTTTAGACATTCCATTGTATTCATTTGAATTTATTGAGTCCAAAACAAGTATCTCCAAATCAGCAGAAATCTATCCTTTAATATCGTCGATAGTATTTTCATCGCATAATAGCGATATACTATATGTCGCATTTGACAATCACAGGCAAGGCGATTTAAAGCCTCATTTTTACAAGGTTATACTTTCCACAAATACTTGGGTAAAAATGGGATCAGATTTACCAACAAATGGACCAGTGAAGTGTTTATTTGAAGACCCCATAGAGGGTAAGATTATATTAGTTGGTACAGAGTTCGGATTATTTGTATCCATCAATTCAGGCGAGAATTTCATTGCATGGTCAAACGGTCTTCCACCAATTGCAATAAAAGATATAGCATATCAAGCAGAAGCTGATGATGTAGTTTTAGCAACTTTTGGACGTGGTTTTGTAGTTTGTGATGATTATGAAATGATTCGTCAATTCGCAAAAAATGAAAATAAGAAATTGGTTGTTAATCCTCAGCATCAGCTATTTATTCCATACAGCAAGTTGGGACACAGCGGAAATGCATATCAGGGTGATGGTCGATTCATGGGAGAGAATTTATCCGAAAAAATAAAAATTCGAATTAAGACGGGTAAAAAATTTGGCTCTATAGAGGATAATCGTAAAGCCTTTGAGAAAAATGCTGCACCGAAAGAAGTAATTTATCCGACTAAAGAACAAATTGTGTTGGAAGAATTGGAAATTCCCAGCAGATTTTTCTTACATATTTATAAAAATTCAAAATTTGTTGCCACAATCAATGTTGCAAATTTAGAAAATTGGCAAACAGTTGAATGGAATGGTCGTTATTCCATTACAAATTCGGATCTAAATGAGAAACAATCTGTTCAATGGGGTCCTTATGTGAGTCCAGGAAATTACGATATAAAATTGTATTCGATGGATTATGCAAATTCAAATCTAGAAATATTGGATTCTGCCAAAATAGAAATTGACTTTTTGATGGAGCCAATAAAAACATCGAATTCGGATAAATCTGTAATCGTCAAAAAAATTCAAGACCGTGATAAAAAAATCTATGATGTAATTGCTGGAAAAAAAGCCCTGAATGCACTTGAGCGAAGATTAGCAAAACTGGAAGTCATTTGGAAGAATGGAATTAATGAATCTTTAGAAAGAACTCCAGAAAAAATGAAATTGTATTCCGATTGGAAGAATCTTAATGTGAAAATTTATGATATTAAAACCATATTGTACGGTAATTCGATTTTGGCTGGTCATGAATTTGAAACTAATAGAGGTATTTCCGGAGAAATTAACAATTCATTTTATGAGTTTGGGGGAAGTTTTCAAGCGCCTACTCAAACACATATGGACTTATTTTATTCATCTATGGAAAAATTAAATTCAATTGAAAAGCAATTGGATTTACTCGAATCTGAATTAAACACATTACAAACCAAACTATTTTAAAATTCTGTAATTCAGTTAGAGTTAATATTATTTTTATGTGTAATTCGTGCTCAACAAAATGGATTTATATTTAATGAACTTTTTTGTCTGGGCACGATTAAATAAATAATAAATCAATTATAGAAACGGATTAGTCTATCTAGATGGACTCAAAAGAGATAACTTAGATACTAAGAATACTAAGAATAAAATACTGCTAAATTAACTAGAATCCAAAAACTGGATAAATTAAAACTTAATTTAACTAAATAACTCTATCAACAAAAAAGGCTGTCAAAAGTGACAGCCTTTTTTGTTAATTCTAGTTATCCAATTTAGGATATTGGTAATTATTTATGATCGCCTTCTTTACAGCAAGCTTTCTTGGATTCCTTGTTTCCAATAAACTTACCATCCTTATCGTAATTTGCCATGCATTTTGCTTTTTCTTCAGGTGAACAACCCATTGAATCACATTTTGCAGCACATTGTTCTTTAGTCATGTTTGCACATTCTGACATGTCACACTTGGTTGAATCAGCGCAATCCATTGCACATTCGTGACAATTTGCAGAAGTTTGTTCCATTTTGTCTTTGCAACAAGCTTTTTCTGTATCAGAACTTCCTACAGCGATGTAAGGAGCAATAATTAAAGAAACGATAGACGTTAATTTAATCAAGATGTTCATAGATGGACCAGAAGTATCTTTAAATGGATCTCCTACGGTATCACCAGTAACAGATGCTTTATGTGGCTCTGATTTTTTGTAATACGTTTCACCATCAATTAATACACCTTTTTCAAATGATTTCTTAGCATTATCCCAAGCACCACCAGCGTTGTTTTGGAAAATACCCATCAATACACCAGAAACGGTAATACCTGCCAACATACCACCTAATACTTCTGGACCGAAAATAAATCCAACAACAATAGGAGAGATTAAAGCAATTGCACCAGGCATTATCATTTCGCGGATAGAAGCTTTAGTTGAAATTTCAACACACTTCTCGTATTCAGGTTCAGCTTTATATTCCATAATACCTGGAATTTCACGGAACTGACGACGAACTTCTTTTACCATATCCATAGCAGCTCTTCCTACCGCAGCAATAGCTAAGGCAGAGAAGATGAATGGAATCATAGCACCAACAAATAAACCAGATAATACATCCGCTTTGTAAATATCAATACTTCCAATTCCTGCAACACCCACAAATGCAGCAAACAATGCTAATGAAGTTAAGGCAGCAGAAGCGATAGCAAAACCTTTACCTGTAGCCGCAGTAGTATTACCAACAGCATCTAGAATGTCTGTTCTACCACGAACTTCTTCAGGAAGTTCACTCATTTCAGCAATACCACCTGCGTTATCAGCGATAGGACCAAATGCATCGATTGCTAACTGCATAGCTGTTGTTGCCATCATACCTGCAGCAGCAATAGCGACACCATACAATCCAGCAAAGAAATGCGAAGTATAAATACCAGCGGCCAAAACAAGAATTGGAATAACAGTTGATTCCATACCAATACTTAAACCACCGATGATATTTGTTGCGTGACCTGTAGCCGATTGTTTTACAATTGACAATACAGGACGTTTACCCATAGCAGTGTAAAATTCAGTTACATAGCTCATGATAGCACCTACCACTAAACCCACAATGATTGCATAGAATACATCCATAGCCGTGAATGTGAAGTCTCTTAATACGATAGGACCCTCTGGTAATAATGCTTTAACAGCAACAAAAGACGCAACCGCTGTTAATATAATTGAACTCCAGTTACCCAAATTCAAAGCTTGTTGTACATTTCCTTGATCGTTTTTAATTCTAACAAACCAAGTTCCCACGATAGAAAAAACTATTCCCAAACCTGCGATAATCATAGGCAATAGGATGGGAGATAGACCTTGGAAGTTATCTGTAATTTTAATTTCAGAACCCAGAACCATCGTTGCTAGAATGGTTGCTACATAAGAACCGAACAAGTCAGCACCCATACCTGCAACGTCTCCAACGTTATCACCTACGTTATCTGCAATAGTAGCAGGATTACGTGGATCGTCTTCAGGAATACCAGCTTCAACTTTACCTACTAAGTCAGCTCCAACATCGGCTGCTTTTGTGTAAATACCACCACCTACACGTGCAAACAATGCAATTGACTCTGCTCCCAAGGAGAAACCAGTTAATACCTCAATTGCTCTTTGCAAACCATGAGCATCTTGTGGCTCATTAGTCACAAACATTTGGTAGAATGCAATAAACAATCCACCCAAACCCAAAACAGCTAAGCCAGCTACTCCAAGTCCCATAACGGTTCCACCATTGAAACTTACTTTCAATGCTTGTGCTAAACTGGTTTTTGCCGCTTGTGTTGTTCTAACATTCGCTTGAGTTGCGATTCTCATACCAAAGTAACCAGCCAAAGCTGAAAAGAATGCACCAATTAAGAATGCTACTGCAATAATCCAGTGTGAGTGAATCTCTTTTCCATTAACTTCATGAACGGTACCGCTGTAAGCAAGTAAAGCTGCTGCAATTACAGCGAAATAAGCCAACACTTTCCACTCTGCCTTCAAAAATGCCATAGCACCCGCAGCAATTTTGGATGCCAAATTTTGCATTTTTTCGTCTCCAGCGTCTTGCTTGGTTACCCAAGCACTTTTAACCGCCATCACAATGAGTCCTACGATACCAAGCGCAGGAACCAGATAAACTATACTATTACTATTCATAGGTTCTGTATCAATTTCAATTAAATCAAATAGGGCGCGAAAATAAACAAACTTTCATTTTCAAACACAATATTTTCAGTAAATTGATGATTTAATTTAATATAAGTTCAAAATTATGTACACCTTTATCCGTCTTAATTTGTATAAAATAAAGACCTTCAGGCTGACCACCTAAATCTATACTATATTCATTGCTATTTAACGATAATACATCTTTAGAATTTAACTCTATAATCAAAGACCCAATGGAATTGTAAACTTTAACAGTTTCGAGAACAAAAGTTTTTGAACTGTTTAATTTCACCAAACCTTTGGATGGATTGGGACTTAAGGATATTTCAATAGCTTGTTTTTTCACGTCGTTGGTGTGTTGTATTTCACTTAATGCCAACATACTGTGATTAAAATAAGTTCCAGATCCTGTTTGTTCTAGGATTTCATTTCCAACACCATAAAGATACTTTCCTGATTTAAAATTGCATTCATCTACTATAAATGAATCGGTTGTAGTTGAAACACCTCCACAACCTTGATTGATTAATTCGTATTTGAAATTCATTGTATCAATACGATAAATATAGTAAACTCCTCGTTTTTTAGCATGATTCCAAGAAATTTTTACGTTTCCATTTACCGATTGAACCTTCACGTTTTCGACCGAGTTTACTGGCAACATGGGCAATGTTGGATCTCCCAATAAAGCAATAAAAACACCCTTTGAAGATTGATTAAACTGACCATTAAAATACTCATCCTCATTGTTTTGCGTCAATTTTGCAGCATAACCAATATGTTTTCCCAATCCCATGTGATGAAAATACCATTTGGGAATTCCGCCCCAAGCTGTTGCCAATGAACCAGAGGCCAAGCTAGATCTCATTAAATTATTGTTCACATCCCAATCGCCAAAAAACGATCCAGCTAGAAGCGTAAAGGCATTTTTAAAATTTCCTTTAGAACTTACAAAGTTCGAAGTGGTGCCAATTCCGTTACAACTGGTAAAGCTGCCAGCACCGCATCCATAACTCCATAAGTAACTTTCAGCATTTTGAGAAGTGAAATAATCTCGTGTTGTGAATACAGAATCCAATCCCACGAAACAAGGAAAATTCTGATAACCTGTGGAAGCCAAATTCAAATTGGTAAAATTATCATCTATAAGTGCTCTAGGAGCAAAATGCATTTTACCCAATTTAAATTCATGCAATCGATTCAAGTAATCACGAGTTAATTCTATTTCATTCTCAGAAAATGCAGTTAAGTTAGAAAAATCTGCACGACCAATTTCCAATTCAACATAACCAGGTACAGTGGATTGATCAAATTTTCCATCTTTAGGTATATTATAAAGTCTCGAGCTTTGACCTGTAGTACATTCTACGATGTAATCAGTCCAAAATCCGGTAAAATCGCCATAATACAAATCAGCAGGCCATGCACCGGTATGATTTCCGCTGCCTTCTATGTGTCCGTCGGGAGGCACTCGACTACCTGTGGCAGAAAAATAACCAGAATAGGGCACCGGAACGTGACCCAGTATAAATATACTTCTGGGTTTCGGATTTGAATTATCGTAAACCGTTTTAATTTGTTCTTTAATTTTTTCGGGGGATGAAGATTTTTTGGCCACAATGGTGGTAATTTTCCATCCGCTCGCAATTAAATCCATTTTATACGTATTGACTTCAGAATATAAGTTTGAATTTAAAGTACTATCTATCAATAATATCAAGTGACCTTTTTTGAAATTTGGACGATATTTATTACCTACCCAAATATACCCTAGTGCCTGAGTTTGATTATTTTGACTCTTGGCGATTAAATATTCTCGTTGGTTGGGATGGTTGTCGATTATTAGTTGAGATTGTGATCCCGACACTGTAGATTGTAGTTGAAATTGCCCGATACTGTCTTCAGCACCATTACGACTGTAAATCAGAAAATTCCCAGAAAACGTTGGTTCACTTGGCCATTTGAGTATAATTTGATTATTTCCAGTACTAACGGCTTGAATCTGAACCACTTGATTTTTTGATACTTGAGCGTACGTGGTTTGGGAAAACATCCCCAAAAACCCTCCCAAAATCAAAGAGAATGCATAGTAACTATTTTTCATTGGCAAAATTCAAATATACGAGTATTCAAACCGTAAATAAAAAACAACAAATAATGTGTGAGTAATGATGATGAGTAAAAAGATTTCTTTTATTTTCGCGACGCGCATCAAACATGAAAAAATCTATCTCAGTATTAAGTCTTATTTTATTGCTTGGTTGTCAATACGTTCAAGCTCAAAATAAACCAGCTACTACAGATCCTAAAAAGACTTCTGTACCTTCTAAAAACGCTAAAGAGAATTTTCCAGAACCAAAAGAGTTGGCTCCTGCCGTTCAGATTTACTTTAAAGTGAATCAGTCTGAAATTGCACCAGCTGAAATGGCCAAATTAACCACTTTAGTTAAAAAATTAAAGGACATCCCCGAGTATCGTTTGGTTTTAACTGGACATACGGATTCAACTGGAAATGATGATTACAACATGGAGTTGTCAAAAGATCGTGTGGACGCCGTGTATGACGCATTGGCTGAAATGGAAATCAATGAAGATTTCATGATGCAGAAATACTTTGGACGTTCTAAGCCCAGAACCAATGAAACGGATAAGGAAATGGCGGCACGTAATCGTCGAGTTGAAATAACCATCATTGAAAAACCAAAAGAAGCTCCAAAACCAGTCGTTAAAAACACTGAGTGTGATGGTGATACTACCATTAATACGGGTTCAGGTGTTTGGGTTACCTTAAATAAGTGTGACTTTAAAAAATTAAACAAAACTGCACCTGGTAAAGGTGTACGAGTTACAAAAATTTCGGATCCTTTAGAAATTATCAAATCTGGACAGCCTTTGGTTTTCAAAGGAAATGAAGGATTAGAATGGGTGGGTATCGTGAAATTCCAATTCGCAAAGGATTCCTGCTTGGAACATCCAGTTACCGTAACGCTTGATCCTCAAGATTATGAGGGTTACAGACGCTCAAGAATGAAAGTTTTAGTTAAAAACGAAAAAACCGGTAAATTAGATCGTTCAAAAGACCGTTCTAAAACGTTGAGAAAGAAAACCATCAAAAAAGATGCGGTGAAATTTGAAGTTTCTACTAAATGTCCAACTTCAGTTGATCCAGAAGGTGCAATCTGCATTGCAGGAGCAACTGGTAAAAACAAAATGACTGAAATCGTAGATAAAACGGGTTCAGTAGATGAGGTTTATGTAATTCAAGAAAGTCCAGTTACCATTATTCCTGCGGATAAATACGGCAACAAATTTGTTGTAAAATACGCAAAACTTACTGACCCTAAATTTGTTTTTAAATTATCGGACGGTTCCTACACTCAAGCTATTCCTACTGCAGATGTTAAAAAAATGCGTAAAAAAGAGATTGAAGGAAAGTACCTAAGAAAAAAATACAAAATCAAAGGAAAACACTTAATCGAGTAATTATAAGCTCGTTGATTATAAATCAAATTTAAACTCACACAATACAAAATAGTTATGCAATCATTAACCAATAGATCGGTACAAGTGGTCAATAAAAAAATGACCTTTTGGGAACGTATTTATCTTCCTGCTGTAATAGGAGGAATGATGATTACATTGAAACACTTTTTCAAAAAGCACAATACGGTTTCATATCCAGAGGTAAAACGTCCAATGGCATCTATCTACAGGGGTCAACACGTGTTAAAGAGAGATGAACAGGGTCGTGAAAATTGCACAGCTTGCGGATTGTGCGCTGTATCTTGTCCAGCTGAAGCGATTACAATGGTTGCAGCGGAGCGTAAAAAAGGAGAAGAGCATTTATATCGCGAAGAGAAATACGCTTCTACCTACGAAATAAATATGTTGAGATGCATATTCTGTGGTTTGTGTGAAGAAGCTTGTCCTAAAGAAGCTATTTTTCTAACAGATAGAATCGTTGATGCCGATTTTGGAAGAGGAGAATTTATTTACGGGAAAGACAAATTGGTGGAACCAATAGATCAGAGAATTGATGTAACTAAACGCCAAGTGTGGGATTATTCAAATTAAAAAGATGAGTTTATTTCAAAATTTACCAATTGCGTTTTTAATATTGTCGTTTATTACAATATTATGCGCTTTGTATGTAGTAACAAGTAAGAACCCAGTACATAGTGTATTGGCATTGATATTAACATTTTTTAGTATATCAGCACATTATGTGTTGTTAAATGCACAGTTCCTAGCAATTGTAAATCTTATGGTTTACGCAGGTGCTATTATGGTTCTATTCCTATTTGTTTTGATGCTATTGAATTTAAATAAGGAAAGTGAACCTGTTAAATCCAATTTATGGGCTGTTGCTGCAACTATTTCAGCTGGTTTGATGTTGGTCGTAATTACAGCTTCATTTCAAAAAGCGGGAATTGCAATAATGAAAGGAAATACAGAGGAAATTGGATTGGTTAAAAATTTAGGCCGTGTTCTCATGACCGAATATCTTGTTCCATTTGAATTATCGGGAATTTTATTTATCGCCGCTATGGTTGGTGCGGTTTTGTTGGGAAAAAAAGAGAAGAATTCGGAAGAATTGGTCAATTTGAATAATTCATAATATGTTAAGTATTTTTCAAAATCTAGATATAAGTCATTACATCTATTTAAGTTGTGTACTTTTCAGTATCGGCTTATTTGGTGTATTGTTCAGACGAAATGCTATAGTACTTTTAATGTGCATTGAACTGATGTTGAACGCAGTAAACTTACTGTTGGCGGCATTTACTGAATACATGGGTGATCCAAATGCAAACGGACAAATGTTTGTATTTTTTATCATGGTAGTAGCTGCGGCAGAAGCAGCTGTGGGATTAGCAATAGTAGTAATGGTTTATCGCAATACGCGAAAAACTGATGTGAGTTTTTTAGATAGTTTGAAAGACTAATGAATACCATAGCTCTTATTTTAGGACTGCCTTTAATTGGTTTTATAATCAATGGTTTAGTGGGCAAACATTTGCCCAAAATGGTTTCTGGGTTAATTGGAATATCAACAATTCTAATTGCGTTTATATTAACTGCTACTCAGTTGTCGCAATTTGTATCGAGCGAAACTTATTCCCAATCACTAAAATTATTTACCTTTTTGAATGTAGATAATTTGGTTTTGGAAGCGAGTTTCAAACTAGACCGATTGTCTATTTGGATGACCATGATAATTACGGGAATCGGAACTCTAATCCACATTTATTCCATGGCTTACATGTGGGAAGATGAAGGATTTCACAAATTCTTCTCCTACCTTAATTTCTTCGTCTTTAACATGTTGTTGTTGGTTCTAGGATCCAATTTCTTGATGTTGTTTTTCGGTTGGGAAGGTGTAGGATTGTGTTCCTACTTGTTGATTGGATTCTGGTATTCACGTCCAGAATACGGCAAAGCAGCTCGCAAAGCATTCGTAATGAATCGAATTGGTGATTTAGGTTTGCTTTTGGGGATGTTCTTGTTGATTCATCAATTTGGTACATTAGACTACGATGCAGTGATTGCAGGAATTTCGCAAGGTAAAACCAGTGCAAATATGTTAACTGCGATTAGTGTACTGCTATTTGTTGGTGCAATGGGTAAAAGTGCTCAAATTCCTTTATACACATGGTTACCTGATGCAATGGCTGGACCAACGCCTGTATCAGCATTGATCCATGCTGCCACCATGGTAACTGCCGGTATTTATTTAATCGTTCGTACTCAAGTTCTATTTGAAATGGCACCATTCACCAGTGAGTTTATTTTCTGGATTGGACTAAGTACTTCCATTTTGGCTGCATTAATTGGACTAAAACAGAATGATATTAAAAAAGTTTTGGCATATAGTACCGTAAGTCAACTTGGATTTATGTTCGTAGCTTTAGGGTGTGGTGCATACACAACTGCCATGTTCCACTTAACAACTCACGCATTCTTTAAGGCTTTATTGTTCTTAGGAGCGGGTAGTGTAATCCATGGAGTACATCATGAGCAAGATATTCGTTTAATGGGTGGTTTGAAATCTAAAATGCCATTAACCTATTTCACTTTCTTGATTGGTACTTTAGCTATAACAGGTTTTCCATTTTTAAGCGGTTTCTTCTCTAAAGATGAAATTTTAACCCATGTTTTTGAACACAATAAACTTGGTTATGGATTAATGGTATTCAGTGCTTTACTAACCGGTATTTATATGTTTAGAATGTTCTTCGTTACGTTTCATGGTACATATAGAAATACTCATTTTGCGTTCGACAAAGTACATGAGTCACCCATGGGAATGACTTTACCGTTAGTTGTTTTGGCAATTTTAAGTATCATTGGTGGTGCTTTGAATTTACCTGAATATCTAACACATCATTCTGGAGTATTAGCTAATTGGTTAAAGCCTATTTTAACAATTGAAGAAACAAAACATGCAATTAGTCATAGTACAGAATATATATTAATCGGAATTGCCGTACTCGTTTTTGTGGTAGCATTTATATTTACCCGTAGTAAATACGTTTCAAAAAATCATGTCCCCTCAGATGAAGAATCCAAAGGTGTTCAAGGTTATATGGAAAACAAATTTTACGTGGATGAATTGTATAATGCTGTTTTCGTGAAACCATTAGAGGGGTTGTCTGATATTTTAGGTAATTTCTTTGAAACCAAAGTAATTTCACCGTTAAGTTTTGGAATTAATTCCGTTCTAACAAAATTGGGCAGATTGAATAGATACATTCAAGACGGAAATATTGAAAAGTATTTGTTATTCATGGTAATTGGAATTGTAATTTTAATTGGTATTAATTTATTTATCTAAAACATGGAATTTATTTTAGGGCCCATATTGGCCGCATTGATAGCGCGATTACTGGGTAATAAACTGTCGGTTGCTATAGCTGGTTTATTATCACTTACAGGAATTGCCGTATTGTTAATTAACTTTCCTGTTTCATCTCTGGTAAATTACCAAGATGGTTGGAAAACCGTTCAGGATTATGCGTGGTTAGATACCTCCATTCATTTTACTTTCGGAATGGATGGTTTGACTTGGATTTTATTATTATTAACCAATGGATTAATGCCATTCATTGTATTATCCATGAAATCTGACCAGCCGAATCGCATTCAAATTACCATGTTAGCACTATTAATGCAGGCAGGTTTAAATGGTGTGTTTATGTCGAAAGACGGACTAAGTTTTTACATCTTTTGGGAATTAGCTTTAATTCCTATTTACTTTATCACATTGCTATACTCTGAAGGCGGAAAGGATAACTTCAAGCATACAATTCGATTTTTCATTTATACATTTTTAGGTTCATTGGGGATGTTATTCTCGTTGATTTACTTGAATTCATTAACCGAATCTGGAAGTTTTGCTTACGAAGAATTACTCAAGTTAAATTTATCCTACCAACAATCAATTGGTGTTAGCATCGGATTTTTATTAGCTTTTGCTGTAAAAATACCATTGTTTCCTTTCCACGGATGGCAAGCAAATACATATACTTTCGCTCCTGCAGCAGGAAGTATGTTACTTAGCGGTATCATGTTAAAGATGGGTTTATATGGTGTACTTCGCTGGTTTTTACCCTTATGTGGTGAAACGTTAGACGTATTCCAACCTTACTTAATAACATTAAGCGTTATAGGTATTGTATATGGCGGAATCATTGCCATCAGACAAAACGACATGAAACGATTGGTTGCATATAGTTCACTTTCACACGTTGGTCTTATTGCAGCAGGATTTTTCACCCTATCTAGTACTGGATTCTCAGGTGGAGTTTTGCAGATGTTAGTTCATGGTATCAACGTTGTTGGACTATTTTATTCTATCGATATTATTCAACAACTTTCAGGACGTAATCTAAATAATTTAGGTGGTTTAGCTAAGAAATATCCCGTTTTTGCTGTTGTTTTCTTCTTTTTTGTAATCGGTACAGCTGCTGCACCCTTATCCAACGGATTTCCTGGCGAATTCATGTTATTAAAATCTGTATTTAGTTATCACAGTATTTCCGGAGTATTTGCAGGTTTAACGATTATTTTATGCGCTGTATACATGTTGAGAATGTATCAATTTTCCATGTTGGGCGTGGAAAAGGGTAACGCTGAACAAAAGATTGAATTGTTGCAATGGCTTCCGTTAGCAATGTTATCCATTTTTGTAGTTGTTTTGGGAATTTTCCCCCAATATTTTATCGATATAGTTAAACCATCTTTAGATCAGATTTTGTTGGAAATTTCCAATGCGAAAGGAGTGTTGTCATGATAGCATTATTAGTAACTTTTTTAACCGCCATTTTTATATTATTTGCTGGGATTCAGAAACAAGAATCTCAGTTTAAGAATATCACATTCGTACTTTTACTTTTCGGTGCAAGTTTAGCCCTGATTGAATCTCAAGGTATCATCAATTTTGAACCATTTTTTGGGAAAATCCTTAAAGGATACATGAAAAATGAACCCATGTTGGAATTTGGATTGTTTCGATTGATGGCAGTTTCAATAATTACCTTTATCGCTGCATTTATTATTGCTTTAATGCCTGCAACTAACAGAAAGGGTAGTGATATATTAGCATTGATGCTGTTTTCATTATGCGGTGCGCAAATGATGATTGGTTCCAATCATTTAGTGATGCTCTTTTTAGGTATTGAAATTTTATCCATTCCATTATACGTACTTTCCGGTAGTGACAAAGAAAATCTGTTTTCGAATGAATCTGCAATCAAGTACTTTATTATGGGATCTTTTTCTACAGCAATATTGTTATTGGGATCTGCATTTATTTATGGAGGTACAGGAACATTCTACTTTTCAGATATCAATGTAAAATTATCTTTTGCTGCTCATTTTGGTGAATTCCCAATTCTAATCAAGTTAGGTTTGGTTTTGACGTTGGTTGGTTTACTTTTTAAAATATCGGCGGTTCCTTTTCATTTTTGGAGTCCTGATGTTTATGAAGGAGCACCCAATCGAGTTGCCTCTTTTATGGCAATCATCGTAAAAATTGCAGGTTTTATCGCATTGGCCCAATTTATTCAAAACTTTTACTGGATGCAAGGTTGGTATAATCAGTTTTTAATACCTGTTTCCATGATTACTATCTTGTTAGGTAATATTGTTGCATTGGTTCAAAAATCTGTAAAGCGCACTTTGGCCTATTCCAGTATTTCTCACGCGGGATATTTGTTGATGTTTGTAATCGCTCCCTTTGGCACCGCTAATATGTGGATTATTGGAACCTATGCCTTAGCCTATGGTTTGGGAACATCATTGTTGTTTTATTTTATGGATAAATATTCCAGCGAATCTACTTCTCCTGAATATTCCAAAGGATTCGATATTTTTAATGGAATGTTCTACAAAAACAAGTGGGAAGCGGTTATTTTTACAGTAGCCATTTTATCGGTAGCTGGTATTCCATCTACAGTTGGATTTGTTGCAAAATTCCATCTTTTTAGACATGCAATTGAGGGATCTGTTTCACTTACCATCATTGCATTAATAGGTTCAGCAATTAGTATTGCTTACTATTTCAAACCGTTTAAGAATATTTATTCAAATGAGTTTTCAAATCACACTGCTGCTTCAAATACCATCAATTGGATTGCAGTATTTATGTCAATCGTAATCATTGCATTAGGATTTGCACCTATGTTTCTGACTCACGGTTTGTTGCAATAATAGAGTTCATCAGTATACTGAATTGTTCGGTTTTAGAAACATTGGTTCTACGAAGAATTGAATAAATATTTAAAGAGTATAACTAAATAAAATGCCACCCAAGGGTGGCATTTTTGTTTATCAATATTAACACAGGAAAACACTAGATATTACACCAATATTTTTCCTTTTTTATTAAAATCTAAAACCAATTCTGTACACGATGGGTCCGAGTGGACTGGTTAAATAGGAATCTGCGTTCAATGCTACACCGATAATACCATAACTACCCATTTCTTCTTCGTAATTATAACCAATTCCGATTATCGGATTCCCATAGGTAGATCGAGCTCTTGGAGATAAATCGGTAACCGTATTTTGATATCGATATTCAGCATGTAGAAATAAACTATTTACAGATAATCGTGTGAATATAAAAGCTCCAAAATTCACAGTGGCGAGTTGAACATTTGAAGCACTAGAATTGGACTGAGAATATATACCTGCAAAAGCACCTCCAGCTAAATATATCCTTTCATTGATATGAATACCTGTGAATGGAGCTCCTTCAATCTGAAATGTACTTCCTGTCCCAAAAATGGTAAAGTCAAAACCCTTGAATTCAATATCGGAATATCGTATAGCTTTAATATCTTCTGCATCTAGGGTATCGGTTTGTGATTTAGCCGCGTTTTTTATTTGTCTTCTGTTGGAATCCAATCCTTCGTATTGTGAAAACAAAACATTAGGAACAAAGTACAATGTTGATATAATTAAAATTTGGTAAAGTTTAAAATATTCCGTTCTCATTTCTTGTATAGACGCAATTATACACGTAAAATTGTAGTACTTTATGAGTAACAATAAAAAGATTCACAATTTTTCGGCAGGACCCTCAATTTTATCGGAGTACGCCGTTGAAAAGAGCATTGAAGATCTAAAAAATTTCGCCGGTACCGGTTTAAATATTTTAGAAATTTCTCACAGAAGTAAACAATTTGAGGCAGTAATGGACGATGCTGCTCGCTTAGTTAAAGAAATTCTATGGATTGGTGATGATTACGATGTGATCTTTTTACAAGGAGGTGCTTCCACTCAGTTCTTTCAAGTTCCTATGAACTTTTTAAGATCCAAAGCGGTTTATACAAATACAGGGGTATGGGCTTCTAAAGCCATTCAAGAAGCTAAGGCTTATGGAGAAGTTATCGTAGCTGCAAGTAGCAAAGATTCTAACTTCAATTTCGTTCCAACTGATTATGAAATAGATTCAACAGCGGACTATTTTCATTGTACATCTAACAACACTATTTACGGAACACAAATGGCGGACTTCCCAAAAACGGATGTCCCCTTGTTTTGTGATATGAGCTCGGATATTTTCTCAAGAAAATTTGATGCCAACCAATTTGATCTTATTTATGCAGGTGCTCAGAAAAACATGGGGCCAGCAGGTGTTACACTGGTTGTAGTAAAGAAAGATTTATACAACAAAGTAGCAGACAGACATATACCAACCATGTTGCAATACAAGGTACATGCTGAAAATGGTAGTATGTACAATACACCTCCAGTTTTCCCGATTTTAGTTTCTAAATACAACTTAGAATGGGTAAAAATGAATGGAGGATTGGAAGGAATGGAGGCTAGAAATAACGCAAAAGCTGAATTATTATACAACGCTATCGACTCCAGTCCGTATTTCCAAGGAACTGCTCAATTGGGTTCAAGAAGTAAGATGAACGTTTGCTTCGTATTCAATGAAGAATATAAAAACCTAGAGGAGAAGTTCGAAAATGCTTGTAAAGAAGCAGGAATTTCTGGAATTAAAGGACACAGAAGTGTAGGAGGATATCGTGCTTCGTTGTACAACGCTCTTCCAATTGAAAGCGTAGAAGCTTTGGTTAGTGTCATGAATAACTTTAACAACTAATGAAAGTACTAGCGAACGACGGAATTGATAAAGTTGGTAAGGAATTACTCGAAAATGCTGGCTTTGAAGTCATCACGGAGAAAGTCCCCCAAGATCAATTAAAAGATCAGATAAAAAATTACGATGTTTTAATCGTAAGAAGTGCAACAAAAGTAACTGCTGATATCATTAATTCGAGTAATTTGAAATTAATCGGTAGAGCAGGAGTTGGTTTAGATAATATTGATTTGAAACAGGCTGGATTATCTGGAATTCCAGTGGTAAATACACCCAATGCTTCTTCTCGTTCTGTTGCTGAATTAGTTGTTGCACACCTGTTTTCATTGGCAAGATTTCTGCATGAGTCCAACAGAATTATGCCTGAAAATGGACAGTCGGAATTCAAAAATCTTAAAAATAAGGCTTCAGACGGTTTTGAATTACAAGGAAAGAAAATCGGTATTATAGGTTTTGGAAGAATTGGTCAAGAAGTGGCGAAAATTGCAATAGGACTTGGTATGGAAGTATTGGTATACGACTATAAAATGCGTTCTTTTGATTTGACCATTGAATTGAATCCCTTGTATAAAAAACACAATTTCCAAATTACCTTAAAAGGTCAAGATTTGGCAACTACATTAAGTCAAAGTGATATTGTTACTGTACATACTCCGGGTAGTGAAGAAGTAATAGGCGAGAAAGAATTTGCACAAATGAAAAATCAATCCATTTTGATAAATTGTGCTCGCGGTGGAGTGGTCAATGAAAATGCTCTTGTTGACGCTGTTAATTCTGGTAAAATCGCTTTTGCAGGTGTAGACGTTTTTGTAAATGAGCCTCCAACCAATGATACGATTCTTAAATTAAAAAATACATCATTATCCGCTCATATTGGAGCTTCTACTAAAGAAGCACAACTTAGAGTAGGAGTGGAATTGGCTGAGCGTGTAATACAGCATTTGAAAAAATAATCCGGTGGGTTTGTGGTAAAAGTTTATCCTTTCAAAGCATTTGTTCCAAGCAAAAAGCTGGCCGATAGAGTGGTGACATTGGGTTCTGGAAAAGTTCCAGAAGCAGCATTACGCGAAAAAGCTGAAAATAATGAATTTAGCTACATTCGTGTCGTAAAACCTCAATATTTACAACCCGAAATTGAGCAAGGAAGTCCTGCTTTTTATCAAGCAAGTCTTTCCAATTTAGCCAATTTACTTTCCAATCATTGTTTGGAAGTATTTGAAAACGGAATTTATTTTTACAAACAAACCCATCATTCAGGCAAAATATTAAGCGGGTGGATCGTTGGAATTGATGCCGATGATTATCAAAACGGAAAAATAAAAAAACACGAGAATACTTTAAAAGCTAAAGAAGGAAGATTAGTTGAACACATTCGTCAACTGAAATCTATGGCTGAACCCGTTCTCTTAAGTCAAAATTTACCCGAAGATATTTTGGAATTATCTCATCAAGTTCAAGAAACATCTCCCTTATTTTCTGTTTCTGATGAATTTGGTAATCAACATACTTTATGGTTTATTTCGGATGCTCAAATTGTTGAAAGAATCCAATCAGATTTTAGCCAAATTGATTCATTGTATATTGCCGATGGACATCATAGAGTAGCCGCTTCATCAACGTTTATTTTAGAAGAATTCGGACATAATTCAGGTAAAGGTTTTATGGCATTAATTATGGATGATCGCGATTTGTTGATCAAACCATTTTATCGATTAATTAAATATAATCAACCATTAAATCTCGAGGCTTTTTTCAAGGTAGCTGGCTACGAATTTTACGATGCATTTGATATCCATTCATTTGAGGATTTAAAAGAGCATCAAGTACTTGTTTTTTCAGAGAACGAAAAATGGGTAATTCAACTTAAGTCACCAGAATCCCATCTAAATGCTGTTGAAAAATTAGATGTTTCTGTAGTGGAACGCGACATTTTTAGTCCCGTATTTGGTGTAGAGAATACGGCTAACGACAATCGTGTTTCATTTATGCGTGGCGACACTTCCATTGAGTTTATTAAAGAACAAATGAAGGAGGGTAAATTCCAATTTGCGTTTTTATTTAAATCCAATTCCATGCAGGAAATTAAAGATGTGGCAGATCAAGGACTGATTATGCCTCCGAAATCGACCTTTGTTGAGCCCAAACTCTTAACCGGTATGGTAATTGAGGATTACCAGCACTAGTTGACTTAATATATTTCAATACAGTAAAACAGCTTTAAATAACTCTGTAGTAGAGGTAAAGATTATATACTGAATTGAATATTTAACTGAGAGATTAGAAAAGCGATAATTGTTTCTTTTCTGGTGCGAGTTTAAACACTTTTTGCACTAATTGACTTAGATGCAGCAATGTTTCTTTTTTAACCGAGTAAATAGAACTCGTTTTATATAATTTCAAATCTATATAATTATCTTCTTTCAACTTTTGAAGATGCCCTGAAACCGTACTTTGAGAATAAGGTAATTTATCTACGATTTGTTGGCAGGTTGAAGGACCGTTTTCCATCAAAAACAATAAAACGGAAATACGAGCAGGATGGCCTATTGCTTTCGATAAATCAGCCAATTCATTTACAGATTCTTCAAAATTCTTCTTGTTTTTCATTGTTTATCGGAAAATACAAATATAACGAATTAGCGCCGTGACTTATCAGAATTTGATATGTTTTATGTCATTTATTCCGTTGGTGTTTCCATCTTCGATGACTCCATAACCAAATTTCAGGCTGGTTTAAAATTTCATTTTCTACTGATTTTACCATTTTTGCCATGATTTGTTGCGAATCAAACCGTTGATTTTCTTTGAAATCCACAATCAATTCAGGAGTCAAAACATAATGATGTCGTCTAATTTTCCTACTTTTTAAATAAATGACAGGCATTTTAAATTTTTCAGAAATTTTAGCTGGCCCATTTAAAAACGCTGTTTCTTGATTTAAAAACTGATCCCAATAGACTTGATTTATGTTTCCAGGATTCTGATCTCCAACCATAGCAAGAAAATAAGGCAATCTCTCATTATTGGAAATCAATCGTAATGTTTCATTCATTGATACTGGTTTAGAACCCGTCTTTGACCTTAATCGGTACATAAAAGCATTAAAACCAGGATTACTCAATGGCTTATATACAACATAAAACGGCATTGAAGTATATTGTGATGCCGCCAAGCAGGACCATTCCCAATTTCCACAGTGACTTAAAACAATTAGAGCAGATTGTTTTGAGTTGTAAAATGAATCCAATAGTTCTTTGTTTTCCAGTTGAACGAATTGCTTTACTGCTGTTATATTCAGATTCAAGCCTTTGATTGTTTCAAGAAATAAATCGGCTAAGTGTTTATAATAGGCTTTTTCAATTTTTAGTCGTTCTTCATTGCTTTTCTGGGGAAAAGCACGAAATAGATTATCGCGTACAATTTGAATTCGATACTTAATTATTCGATACAAAATAAAAAAAACGAAATCACTAAGTGCGTTCAATAACCAAAAAGGCAGAACAGATATCCCCCAAAACCAAGGGTACACCAACCAATTGAATTGGACTTTATTTTGGGGAATACTGGGTTGATACAATGAAATTAAAAATTAAAAATGGGGAAATTAATACGCAACGAACCGCTATTAATTAATCTAAATAATTAAAACTCTCAGAAGGATCTATAGCTTCCAATGATTTTAAAATCAATTGAATACATCCCTCGATATCATTTTTATGTGTCATTTCCACGGTTGTATGCATATATTTCAAAGGCAAGGATATCAAGCAAGATGCAACACCTGTAGAAGAATAGGCAAAGCTATCGGTATCTGTACCAGTAGAGCGACTCACTGCATTTCTTTGAAAAGAGATTTCGTGTTTCTTGGCCACCGAAATTACTTTTTGCAACAGTTTATTTTGTACAGCGGGTCCATAGGCCAATACAGGTCCGTTACCGCATTTACATTCTCCTTGTTGTTTTTTGTTGTACAACGGTGAGAAGGTATCATGAGTAACGTCGGTCACAATTGCTACATCTGGATTGATTCTTCTAGAAATCATCTCAGCACCTCTTAAACCTATTTCCTCTTGAACACTATTCACCACATACAAACTAAATGGTAAATCGATGTTTTGTTCTTTAATATGACGGGCTACTTCAGCAATCATAAATCCTCCAATTCTATTGTCTAATGCACGACCAATTAGAAATTGATCATTCAACCATTCAGATCCTGCTTCAAAAACGGCTACAGCACCAATATGAATTCCTAATTCTTCAACTTCTTGTTTGGACTTACATCCTACATCAATAAAAATATTCTCTTGTTTAATTTCAGGATTTTTATCCACTCGAACATGAATAGCAGGCCATCCAAAGATTCCTTTTACAATATTTCCATTTTCACAATGGATATTACAACGCATTGATGGTGCTATTTGAAAATCACTTCCACCATTACGGATAACATAAATGTACCCATCGTCGGTAATATAATTTACAAACCAGCTAATTTCATCAGCATGCGCTTCAATTACTACTTTGAATTCTTTTCCGGGGTTTATTACTCCAACCGCTGTACCGTAAACATCTACAAATTGTTCATCTATGTACGGCTTTAGGTAATTCAACCAGATTTTTTGACCGCTGTGTTCAAATCCAGTAGGAGACACATTATCTAAGTATTGATGTAAAAATTCTTTGGATTCCTTTCGCATAGTGCGAATTTACCATTTTGTATTGTGAATTATCAATTCTTTTTTTGATGGAATTGCTGAAATTTTTTGGGCGTTTTACCCTCAAATTGCTTGAATAATTGTATAAAATGATTGATATTTTGATATCCTAAAAAGAAAGCTACTTCACTTACAGTTAAATCACAATTCATGAGCTTTTCTTTAGCAAATTTTATTTTTTGAATCTGAATATATTCATTCGGTGTAATTCCCATACTTTCTTTGAATTTTCTAAAGAAATTCGGTCTACTCATGCAAGCCTTTTCTGCTAATGAAGCAATGTCTAATTTATCGTGAATGTTATTTTTAATGTACGCAATTACATGAGCGAATCGATTTTTATTGGAATCGAATATACTTTGATGTTCTAGTAATGCCCGGGCTTGTGTTTGCATCAATCTCAATAACAATTCTTTCAAAGCCAAATCGGCTAATATATCTTTTGTACCTGAGGTTTCATGAATACCAATTTTCAACATTCGATTCATGGTTTCTACTAAATCGGGGTTGTTATCTAAATGAAAATATTGCGCATCAACTGTCCATGGATTTAAGTCGCTCTCCTTTGGAAATTTTTCGTTTAATAGTTCAACCGTTGATTTTATTTGTTCAGGGGATATTGCCAAGGCTATACATTGAGTAGGGTCATTCAAATCCGCAATAGGAAAATCAATGGTCATCTTTTCTTTGGGTTGAATAACAACACTTTGTCCTGGAAAATAATCGAAAGCACTTTTACCGGGTAAATGCATCACTTTTTTACCTTTTAACATGCTGGTAATCACCAAATCATCAAAAAGCAACTCCACCTTTTCAGCCGTTTTATGCGTTTCAAATACGTTCAGCTGACAGGAACTCATTTCAAATGTAGTTCGATTTTCTACTAAAGTACCCAAATGTGAAAGGGGGGTGGTATTCACTGGGTTCAAAGAAAGGGTTTTCATAGCTTAAAGGGTTGATTTTCAGAGGCAGTAGAGTCACAAGGTATGAAAAAAATCACAGGTTTCCATAGTTGTGATACGATTTTGCTATTTTTTGATACGATTCAAAGAGTTTTGACTGAGCTAAAATTGGAAACTTTGAAAAATTCATTAAAGCAAGAAAAAATATTAAACCAATTTTAAACTATGACAAACCAATTCAATTTTCCCAAAGTGAATTCTCATTACGACCATTTTATCGGTGGCGAATGGGTTAAACCTTCTTCTGGTGAGTACTTCGACAACTTTTCTCCAATTGATGGTAGTTTATTTTCTAAAGCGGCTCGCGGAAATGCTGAAGACATTGAAAAAGCCATTGAAGCTGCTCATAAAGCGTTCAAAACATGGTCTAAATCCAGCCCAACAACTCGTTCAAATATTTTATTGGCAATTGCCGATCGAATTGAGCAAAATCTAAGTTATTTAGCCCAAGTTGAAACTGTTGATAACGGAAAAGCATTAAGAGAAACCATGGCAGCAGATTTGCCACTTTGTGTTGATCACTTCCGTTATTTTGCTGGTGTGATTCGTGCCGATGAAGGTGAAATTTCTGAACACGATGAAGATACCATTTCAATTATTGTACATGAACCTCTTGGTGTAGTTGGACAAATTATTCCTTGGAACTTTCCATTGTTGATGGCCACATGGAAAATTGCACCCGCATTAGCAGCAGGATGTTGTGTTGTTGTTAAACCAGCTGAACAAACTCCAACTAGCATTATGGTTTTAATGGATTTAATTAAAGATCTTCTTCCAGCTGGTGTGTTGAATGTGGTTTCAGGATTTGGATTGGAAGCAGGCAAGCCCTTGGCTACATCCCCAAGAATCCAAAAAGTAGCATTTACAGGAGAAACGACTACGGGTAGATTAATTATGCAATATGCTTCTGAAAACTTAATTCCGGTAACTATGGAATTAGGTGGAAAATCACCGAATATATTCATGCCAAGCATTGCAGATGCCGATGATGCATTCTTTGATAAATGCATTGAAGGTGCAGTAATGTTCGCATTAAACCAGGGTGAAGTTTGTACTTGTCCTTCGCGAATTTTAGTTCATGAAAGTATTTATGATAAATTTATGTCGCGTGTAATTGAACGCACAAAGGCCATTAAATTGGGACATCCTTTGGATTCAAACACCATGATGGGAGCGCAAGCATCTAACGATCAATATGAAAAAATCCTGAATTATATAGAAATTGGAAAAGCCGAAGGTGCTGAAGTATTGTGTGGAGGAGCATCAGCTAGCGAATCTATTGGATTAAAGGATGGTTTTTACATTCAGCCAACGATTTTGAAAGGTCACAACAAAATGAGAGTATTCCAAGAAGAAATTTTTGGTCCTGTTACATCTGTAACTACTTTTAAAACCGTAGAAGAGGCAATTGAAATCGCAAACGACACATTGTATGGTTTGGGTGCTGGGGTTTGGACACGTGATGCGCATGAATTATATCAAATTCCCAGAGCGATTCAAGCGGGAAGAGTATGGGTGAATTGTTACCATGCATATCCAGCACATGCGCCATTTGGAGGGTATAAAAAATCAGGATTTGGTCGTGAAACACACAAAATGATGTTGGATCATTACCGTCAATCTAAAAACATGTTGGTTTCATACAGCAAGAACAAACTAGGATTTTTTTAAATAAAACTACTCTTTTATTTGGAAGAATAACAACAAAAGTAAATAGGGCGAACCGAGTTGGTTCGCCTTGTTTTTTAGATGTAATTCCCGTTGTGATTAAAACTATTATTGCGTTAATCCTTATAATCTACCTCATAAACCAATTAAATTATGGATTTAACCAATTAACTTACAGCGTTATACTATTTAATTCCAAACAATATTGTTCTTAAAAAATCCTAAAATTAAAACTAGAAATATCCTTTATAAAAAACTCCACAAAACATAGATAAAACAAATTACAATATGAAAACCGTAGAAAAAGTACGTTCCACAGCACTAGCAAATGAATGGATCCAAAAATTCATAATTATACATGGTCCATTAATGTTTCATCAAAGCGGTGGCTGTTGCGATGGATCACAGCCGATGTGTTTTCCTCGAGGAGAATTTAAAATAGGCGATTCAGATATTCTTTTAGGATATGTATTCGATCAACCATTTTATATGTCTAAAGACCAATACGAATACTGGAAACATACCCAATTAACCTTGGATGTCGTTCCCGGAAGAGGATCCAGCTTTTCTTTAGAAATTCCACATGGAATTCGATTTGTAATAAAAAGCAAATTATTTACGGAAGAGGAATTAAAAGAACTGAATTTTAATTAAAAAAGAAAAGCCCCGCTTTCGCGAGGCTCTTTTTTTGTGGGAGCTACAGGATTCGAACCTGTGACCCTCTGCTTGTAAGGCAGATGCTCTGAACCAACTGAGCTAAGCTCCCTTTTTTGTTCTTTTATTTCAGGATGTTACTCCCTCAATGCGAGTGCAAATATAGAACGAATTTCTGAGTATGCAAACTATTTTTGTATTTTTTTCTATACTTGAGTAATCGTTTTTTAACAATGAATTCATAATGAAAGAGTTGGACTCTCAAAAAAAATTAATTATTTTAAGACAACATCTAATGTTTCAAATTTAAACACCGAAACTTCACCGGGATTTGAACCCTTGGGCTTAGAAACAAACTTTCTTTCCGTATACATAACGGTTAAAAGCGACTGATTTTTCCCCTTAGAATTTAATCCTGCAAGTTTGGCAGCGAATTGTACAACTGGAGTGGGGTAGGATTTACCCTTTTTTCGAATAATTACATGAGATCCTGAAAAATCCGCAGCGTGAAACCACAAATCATTCTTTGAAGCCAATTTCAACATATCATCATTGGATTTAGAGCTTTTGCCCTGCCAAATTTCAAATCCATCATAAAAATGCTGCTTATATGGTAAATTATCTGATTGTTTGGACTTCTTGGTTGTAGTAGGTAATTCGTAATTCTTGAGCGCTTGTAAATCCGAATGATTCTTACATTGTTCCAATCTCTTTAACAAGGATTCTGATTTCAATAATTTTTGATCTGCTTCTTGAAGTTGTTTGTTCAGAACTTCCAATTCAATGCTCTCTTTCTTTGATTTTTTATAAAATCGTTCCGCATTTTCAGCACAACTTAGTTCAGGATTGATTTTAATGCGTATTCTCTGGTCCGTATAATAATCATACAGCAAAGGTTCTGCCACTCCCGGTTTAATTGCATGACAGTTAGAAATTAATATATCACCTAATTCTTTAAAACTTCTGCGATTCTGAATTTCATGTATTCTAGAATTTAGTTGTTTCAAATGAGTATTGAGGGATTTAATTGTAGATTTACATTGTCCTATTCTGGAATCACGGTTTTTTTCAAAGTAAAACGCTGAAATTATTTGAGACGTTTGTTTCAAGTAATTTTCCCAACGTATATTCAATTGATCTACATCTAATTTTTGAGTTATTCGATTTAAAAAAATATGAAATTGAATAGGTTCCGCTAATGCCGTTTTGTTCTCAATAATTGAGTTTTCCAAACTCTTGAAATTATTTGAAGTCAAAACGTCCATATCGAATATTTTATTTATTTCATCGTATTTTACCGTTTTAATATATTGCATCCATTTTTCGGGGGAAATACAAAAATCAAAACCTACTTTCTCGGATAAAACATCCAGCGATTGAACATTCTTAACAATTTTTGAACTTACCGAAACATCGGTAGACAAACTATATATTATAGGTAGTCGAAGTTCTTGATTTAACTGAAAATCCCAATCTGATTTTAAATGTAATCTAAATATGGAATCTACCGTTTCCGTAGTTTGATGCCATAAAATAACATTAGAAAAGCGCCCAAACCCTTTAAAAACCAATGAAAATTCTGTCCCAAAATCAAAGACCATTAATCGATCAAGAAAATTCAATCGAATGGCTGTAAGTTCTTTGTTTTCGAGTTCTCGGAATTGTATTACTGAGTTTCGCTTAGTTCGAGAATCACCAGAAACCGGTCTTGCTGGAAACAGTGATATCTGCCCTTCCACAAATTTGAATTCAAATGACTTTTCCGATTTCTTGGGACCTTTGAAATTCAGAATGAGACTGTCTTTTGTGAAACTAATTCCAAAGTCGAAATAATATCCCAAAAGTTCATTAGATAACATTTCCGACCACAGTTGGAAATGTTTATAATCCATTACTATCACAACAATCAGTTAATCAGAGTTAGATCGATTACAAATCCCGCTGTTGATTTTGTATTATAAGTTGTGTTCTTAGCTGGATTTCGTTTTGATTCAAAGGAAGAATTCGAATTCATCGATACGTTTTTTACTGAAGTAGAGCTTGTTGAAGCAGATGCCATTTGGTCATTTACTTTTTTAAACTCATTAGCATCTGAAAACAAAACAATTCGAGTAAATTGATTATGTGGCAAACGTTTTTGATGCTTTTTATCGCCTTGATCGGAAGAATTACTTCGATTTAAATTGGAAATATCATTTGATGTATTAATCAAATTAATAAGTTCATTTACATTAATTTTCAAGCATTTATTAAATAATTCTCGGTTCGTTTTATATAAATCAAAATCACTCCATTCCATAAAAAAATTGTGACTTGATCTATTTAATTTCAGCTTAAAATGTTCAAGTACTTGTGCATCTAATCTGCTTTGAATGCTAGATTTCGATAAATATGGATTCACTAATTGTTGCACATTTGGAGTCATTCCCATCCAATTAATAAATTCTTGTTGGAATGAACTTGGATTGGATTTATTGAGATTGAAGGCTTCTTTTAGATGGGGACGAATAACCGTCCATTCCGTTCTTTTCATTTTTTTTCTCAACGACCATTCTGATTCTAATAGTTGAGAAATGTAACTTTCATGGGTATCAAATTGCGAGTTGAAGTTATATCCTTTTAAACCATTTTTAAGCGGTTGAATTAACACTCTTTCTACTTCTGTATCGGGTATGGATTGATTGAAATGAATCAGTAATAAATTACCCAGTGCTTTTTTTGAACTTGAAGAGTAAATCAGACTTGTATCGTTCAAGTAATCCATTGAATGAACATCCGAGTTTTCCCATATATTGATTGCTGAATGAAGATCAGATAATGAGCTCAAAGCGGTCAGAGCACTCATGTTTTTAATAAATTTCTTTCGATCCATCTTACGTCCAAAAATAGTGATTTTTTTCCCATTTAAGGGGATTATATGGATGTCACCAGCATATTTATCGACTAAAAATTTATCGTTATATTCGTGGTTTAAGTTGAATTTATGGCATTTTATTACAGACAGGGTAACATCCCCCGAAAAAGACACACTCAATTTCGCAAAGCCGATGGAAGTTTATATGCAGAAGAACTGATTAGTACAGAAGGTTTCAATAGTTTGTATTCGTTGGTTTACCATTGTCACCCACCCACATTAGTTAAAGATATTGGAGAGCCTTTCAGTGTTGAGCCAAAAATTGCGGAGCAACGAAACATGAAGAATCGCAGTTTTGTTACTTTCAAAACAGCGGGAGAAGATGACTACATCAAGAGCAGGAAGGTTTTATTGGTAAATTCCGATATATCCATAGGTGTGGCAGCTCCACAAAAAAGCATGACGGAATATTTTTTCAAAAATGCGGATTCAGACGAAGTACTATTTATTCACGAAGGCACGGGAAAATTAAAAACCATTTACGGTGAAATTCCATTTGAATATGGTGATTACTTGGTTATTCCTAGAGGAACAATTTACCAATTGGAGTTCAACGACTCTAACAATAGATTGATGGTAATTGAATCGCCAACACCTATCTATCCCCCGAAAAGATACCAAAACTCTTTTGGCCAATTATTAGAGCATTCACCTTATTGCGAAAGAGATATAAAGCTTCCTGAAAACTTAAAAACTCATGATGAAAAAGGCGAGTTCAAAGTGATGATAAAGAAGCAAAACTGGATTTATCCCTACACTTATGTCAATCATCCTTTTGACGCTGTAGGTTGGGATGGATACTGCTATCCGTTCGGATTCAGTATTCACGATTTTGAACCCATCACTGGAAGATTGCATATGCCGCCACCGATTCATCAAACATTCGAAGGAAGGAATTTCGTAATTTGTTCGTTTGTACCTCGTTTATACGACTATCATCCCCAATCAGTTCCAGCTCCATACAATCATTCTAACGTGGATAGCGATGAAATTTTATATTATGTAGATGGGGATTTTATGAGTCGCAAACATGTTGAACGTGGAATGATAACTTTACATCCGAAAGGTATTCCACATGGTCCACACCCAGGAACTGTGGAAAAGAGTATCGGTGCAAAAGAAACCAGAGAATTAGCAGTTATGATTGATCCTTTCCACCCATTAATGATCACAGAGGATGCTCTTGGAGTGGAAGATCCGAGTTATTGGAAATCTTGGGTTGAATAATTTTTAGGGGAAGTCAAATTCCCCTTTTTATTTTGTTGTTATCAGTTTTTCTGCATAGTTTTTGCATGTAGAAAAAAGCCAATTCAAATACAGATTAAAATGAAAGCAGTTCACAAATACACAATACCTTTTTTAGTTTATCTATTTTTAGCGATCAATACAATTGATTTAATTGCTCAAGAATCAAGCATCAGCCAAAAGCAATACTCTAAAGTACAAAAGAAAGCTCTTAAACGCTTGTCAAAGATAGAATTGGCTAATACACCTTATCAAAAAATAAAACAAGCACCATTAGAATGGTGGAAGCAAGACTATTTGGCTACTATGGATCCCAAATTGGGAAGACCAACACCAGAAGTTTTATTCAGTACCCTAGAAAAGGTAAATCCTAAAATGGTTATTGACAAACGCGCAACTCCAGGTACATCGAGTAACGCTTGGCAAAGTAGGGGACCCAATAATGTTGGAGGAAGAACAAGAGCTATTACTTGGGATCCCAATGACAGCAAAGGCAAAAAGGTTTGGGCAGGTGCAGTTACCGGAGGATTGTGGTACAACGATGATATTACCAGCTCCAGTAGTTCCTGGAAATCCGTTTCAGATATTTGGTCGAATATCACCGTTACCTGTATTGCATTTGATCCCAACAATTCAAACATTATGTACGTAGGAACCGGTGAAGGATTTGGTACAACATTTTCAACGAGTCGAGGCGCAGGAATATTTAAAAGTACAGATGGAGGAAAATCCTTCAGTCTTTTAAGTGCATCGAGCGGATTTTATTACGTTAATGACATTTTGGTTCGAAATGAATCGGGAAGCAGTGTAGTGTACGTGGCTTCGGATATTTTATTCTATCAAGGGCAATGGAATGGTTCTGTAAACAATATCGGTTTAATGAGAAGTACTGATGGAGGTAGTAGTTTTTCTAATGTGCTTCCTAAAGCATTTACGGGCGCAAGTTATCCCAGTGCTGTTTCTGATATTAAGCTCGATAAAAACAATCGCATTTGGTTAGGAACCCGGGCTAATACAGCATTTACAGGATCCGACAAGGGTGGTGGAAGAGTTTTGTACAGTGATAATGGGACTAATTTTACGGAAGCGTATAAAAATTCAAATGGATTAGCGGGCAGGGTAGAATTGGGAATTTCGCCTAACAACTCAGATACTATGTATGCACTTTTCGAAAGTGGTGGAAAAGCTGATTTAATTATTCGTTCATTCAATGGTGGAAGTAATTGGAGTTCTATTACAGAACCTGTAGATGCAGATCAAGGTATTCCTTCTACCGATTTTACCCGTGGACAAGGTTGGTATGACCTAGTAATGGCTGTAAACCCTAAAAATCCGAAGGAATTGATAGTTGGTGGTATTGATTTATTTATTTCCACCAATAGCGGAAACAGTTGGAATCAACTTTCAAAATGGAGTAATAACGCCAATTTAAACACGCTAAATTGTCCCTATGTTCATGCTGACCAACATGCTATCGTTTATCATTCAGATGGTAAACAGTGTCTATTCGGATCAGATGGAGGAGTTTCTTACGGATCTAACATCCCTAATAACTCTTGGAATTCATCAGGTTCTATAGGAGATAGAAACAACGGTTATTTAGTTACTCAATTTTATGCTGGAACCATTTCTCAACAAAAATCATCGAATTTCATGTTAGCAGGAGCCCAGGATAATGGGACATTAGGCTTTACCAATTCTGGAATTAATGATAAATATAGTGTTTCGGGTGGCGATGGAGGATATTGTTTTATTTCGCCTAGTTCAGACCAAAAACAAGTGGTAAGTTATGTATTCAATAATTTCTATGCCACCACGAATGCTTGGCAAAGTTTTAAAGAAGTATTAAAGGATAATAATTCCGGTAAATTTATTAATCCTGCGGCGTTAGACGATATTAATAGTCTTCTCTTTAGTGGAAAAGCTGCTGGGGAATTGTACAGAAATAACATTAATAACGACTACAATTCAGCTGAAACTGTAACATTCGGTAATTCTGGTTCTGGCTCCGTGAGTGCCATGAATTGGATGAAATTGAGATCCGGAAAGGGTAGATTATATGTAGGTACAGATGTTGGAAAGGTCTATTACTCCGAAAATTCATCGGCTACCGCACCAAGTTTTACAGATATTAGCAATGGAATAAATGGTGGAAATATTTCTAGCGTAGTTTCTTTATCGCAAAGTAGCGATACAATATTATTAACATTAAGTAATTTTGGAATAAATAATATTTATATTTCGGTTAACGGGGGAAGTTCATGGTCTGCAAAAGACGGTGATCTGCCCAATTTACCTGTTTGGTGGGCGCTTCAAAATCCCAAAAAACCTCAACAAGTATTGATTGCAACCGAGTTGGGAATTTTCGGCACGGATGATATTTGGGCTTCGTCCGTAAAATGGTTGCCTTACAATACGGGTATGGGACCTGTTAAAACTATGCAGTTGCAGTTCCGTCCGACGGATTATACCATAATGGCCGTAACTCATGGGAGAGGGGTATTCACTAGTGATGCATGGAGTATCAATACACCAATAGCGTCCTTTGACTTGTCGAAGGATTCTATTTGTAGTGCCGAAACCATTACTATTTTAAACAATTCCTCGAATAATCCTACTAAATTTTCTTGGTCTATTTCGCCGAATCAAAATTATAAGTTTGAAAACGGAACAGATTCTAGTTCTACGCATCCTAAAATTTCATTTTCGGTTGCCGGAAAATACACCATTGAATTAACCGCAGAAAATTCAGACGGTAAAAACAGCATTTCAAAATCCGTATTGGTATTAGAATCCATACCCTTGAGTTTACAGTTGATTTCTAGTAATAATTCCCCGTGTGTAAACGACACATTATTGTTGTTATTGAATCATGGAAATTCTAAAATGGATGGATTAAACTTAAGCTATAGTTGGACCAAAAACTCAAATTTAATTTCGGCAGCAAATTCCAATGCTTTGAAAATCATCCCTCCGTTAAAAAATAACGATGCGTTTGTAGCTATTGCTACCACAAATTACCAATGTGCTAGTCCCAAAACTGTTTCAAGTAATATCGTAAAAATTGCATTAAAGACACCAACTTTGGAAATTGCGGTTAATTGGGACACTTTATACCCAACAAATTATCCTGGATTTGGAACGGTGAATTGGTATTTAAACGGTATGAAAATTGGAGTTGGTCAGAAAATCAGAGCTACCCAATTAGGACGTTACAATGCGGTTTTATCTTGGCAAGGCTGCAACAGCGATTCATCTAATACGTTGATTTTAAACTCTATAGCAAATAATTTGATCGAAAATTCGGCATTAAAAATTTATCCGAATCCAAGTACAGGCAGAGTCTTTATAGAGTCGCTAGAGAAATTAAAGTTCATTAAAATTTACAGTACCGAAGGAAAATTGATACGAAATATTGACTTGAGTATTGAGAATATTTCAGGTATAGATTTTGCAACTAGAACGGGTAATCTATATGAGTTACAATTGGCATCTGGTGTTTATTTTGTTGAATTGATTGCGGAAGGATCTGATCCAATCAAAGTAATTTTTGAAAAAATTGTAATTAAATAATTGTGATGATGCATTAGCCATGGATTCGGTGGTTAATCTGCAGTTGTTTAACAATAGATCATTGATGGTTTTCACAAATTATTTACTAACGTTTAGGTTGATTGTTTATGTGAAGTTGTTCAATGGCAAACATTGATAGTTATATCGAATTATTTACCCATGAATGTATCAATTGATTGTTTATGTAAAGTTGTTCAATGGCAAACATTGATAGTTATATCAAATTATTTACACATGAATGAATGCATCGGTTGATTTGCTGCTGAGTTGCTTGTATTGTTTGATAATTTACATTATGTTAAATAGAATAGTCAAAAAGAAAGAGGGTCTTTTAAAACCCTCTTTCTTTTTGTTGGTCAATTATATAAACCGGTTTAGAATTGTAAATAACCTGAGCTACTTATTTCCTTTTCGGAAACTACTTCACCGTTAACTAATATTTGCATAGTTGCAGAACCACCGCCATTAATTCTCACTGATAACGATAACATATCTGTTTTATCAATTACATCAAAGTCTTTGGTCCAATCACAGTTAACATCTGAAATGGTTGAAACTGTTCCTTGTTTATTTTGGTAAGAAACATCCATTTTTTTAGCATCACCAATTAATCGATAGCTAAATTTATCGCCAATTGCCAATGTAACTCCGGCTGTAAGGGTTCTAATCTTATCACGTTGTTCAGTTTCACAAGCTTTATCACTTAATTCCATACAACAAGTTTTGATACCTTTTGAAATTTCGATTAATTCATCCTTACTGTATTTTGGATTTTCAGAAGCATATTCCAAATAACCGCGAGCTTCTTTCCAAAGAGCCATCAACTCTTTATCAATCTTAGCTTTAGCTTCACCGCTTGCTTTGGCTTTAGCATCCATTAGCTTTTTAGATTCATGCTTAATCAATGCAACACCTAGGTTCCAGTTAGCATCATGATAAAACTCATCCAATTCTCTAGATTTGCGATAATCGATGGTAGCTTCGTCCATTCTTCTCGCTTTTTCATTCAAATATCCACGAATCCAGTAGTTTCTTGCAGTTGGGGCATTTTTAATTTGTTCATCGATTTCAATCATCAAATCTGCTTCTCTGTCAATTGCGATATAATAGTTAACGAGAACGTTAAAAATATCGTTGTTATTATTACTTTTAACCAATGCTTCTTTGATAACGCGCTTCGCTCCTGCTGTGTCTTTGTTCAACAATAATTCTTTAGAATAACTCTCAACTAGAATTGCGCTTGGCATTTCAGTTTTCATTAAACCATCTAATATTTGGATACGTTTTACTTTATCGGAATTATTCAATGCAAAAAAAGCAATACGATCTACAAAGAAGTCGCGTTCAACCTTTTGTCCTTTTAAATTATTGATCATAGAGGTATCCAATTTACCATACATGCTCAATAAGTTCTGGTAATAGCTTACCAGAGTATCGTAATACAACGCTTTTTTACCTTCAGAAGCACCGTTAGTTAAATCAGAAATATTTTGCGATTCATTAAATGTTGCTGCGAAAACATTTCCCACCTCAAATTTTGCTTCTTCCAATTCATCGGCCTTCTTTTTCAATGGATTCTCAAAAAAGTTCAAAATAGACTGGCTAGCGATAAATCCTGCTTGATGACTAATGGGTGCGATCAGAGGATTACCTCTTTTATCAAATATGCTGCGATAGACTTTAGCTCTAATCAGAAACATTCTTGGCATATTGGCTGTTTTGGGATTTACTGCCGCTTTGTCTATTTCCTCCTTTGCTATTATTATATCATCTGGAGTACCACTCTCCAATGCAAATTCAGCAGAATTGATTGAACGAGTTTGAGAGAACGCATCTGAACTGATTCCCAATCCAATTGCTAAAATTACATAATACAACTTTCTCATATTCTTAACTTTAATTTATTTTTTTATTCCGAATTTCTTATTCTTCATTTAGATCTTCGGATTCATTTTCATCAATACTATCATCCGCTTCATTTACATCAGAAATGGTTTCAGGAGCTTCAATAATTTCTGCATCACCAACAATCACTGCATCTTCCAACTCCCCTTCCATTTCCTCTTCATCATCCTCACGTGGTGTTTTTGCAATATTAGCGATTGCATCCTTTTCTTTAATGTTAATTAGACGAACCCCTTGTGCTGCTCGACCCATAACTCTTAACTTATCGGTTGCCATTCTGATGGTCATACCGCTCTTGTTAATTATCATCAATCCATCTTCATCCGTTACTTCCAAAATACCTACTAGATTTCCAGTTTTCTCAGTTACAGAAATGGTTTTTACACCTTTTCCTCCCCTTCCAGTAACACGGTAATCATCTAAATCAGTACGTTTTCCATATCCTTTCTCACTAACAACTAAAATGGTTGTCGCCTTTTTAATAGGATTAACACAAACCATGCCAATTACCTCATCGCTATCGTCTTCCAATGTTACACCGCGAACACCAGCAGCTGTTCTTCCCATAGGACGAACTTTGGTCTCTGAAAAACGAATCGCTTTACCTTTTCTTTTAGCAATTACAATTTCGCTCTCACCATCGGTTAAACATGCTTGCAACAATTCATCTCCATCACGAACGGTAATGGCATTGATACCATTGGCTCTTGGGCGACTGTAAGCTTCTAACGAAGTCTTTTTAATCACACCATTTTTGGTCACCATGATGATAAAATTATTCTCTAAATATTCAGGATCCTTAAGATTATTAATATTCAGATACGCTTTAATTTTATCGTCTGATGGGATGTTGATTACGTTTTGGATAGGTCTTCCTTTTGTCGCTTTCGCACCTTCTGGAATTTCATAAACTTTTAACCAGAAACATCTTCCTTGTTCTGTAAACAACAATAAATAGTTGTGGGTGCTGGCTACAAATAAATGTTCAACGAAGTCTTCATCTCTATGAGAAACCCCTCTCATTCCCCGACCACCACGATTTTGTTCTTTGTATTCAGACAAAACCGTACGTTTGATGTATCCTTTATGTGAAATGGTAATTACTACCTCTTCGTTTGGAATAAGATCTTCGATATTGATTTCTTCGGCATTGAATTCAATTTCGGTTTTACGATCATCACCAAATTTATTGGAAACCTCAATAGTTTCATCTTTGATGATAGACATTCTTAATTCTTTATCGCCAAGGATTTTTTCGTAGTATTCAATTTCCTTCAACACAGCATTGTACTCTTCACGGATTTTATCCATTTCAAGTCCAGTTAACCTTTGAAGACGCATATCCAAGATGGCTTTAGATTGAATTTCACTCAATCCAAATTTTTCCATTAAGCCATTTTTCGCTTCTTCAGGTGTTTGACTCTTTCTAATCAATTCAATTACCGCATCTAAATTGTCAAGTGCAATAATCAAACCCTCCAAAATATGAATTCTTTTTCTTGCTTCACGAAGTAGATATTCCGTTCTACGAACAACGATTTCGTGGCGATGGTTAACATAATGCTTAATCATATCTTTCAGATTGAGCATTTCTGGCTTACCATGTACAAGAGCAATATTATTAACAGAGAAACTACTTTGTAATGGAGTGTATTTGTATAATTGATTCAATATGACGTTAGGAATTGCGTCACGTTTTAGTTCAAATACAATTCTCATACCCTGTCTACCGCTTTCATCGCGAACAGCCGATATACCTTCAATTACTTTTTCATTGATTAAATCTACTGCTTTTACGATAATTTGAGGAGGAGAAACTTGGTATGGAACCTGAGAAACAACAATCATTTCCTTACCCGATTTTGTAGTTTCGATCTCCGCTTTTCCACGGATCACTACTCTACCTCTACCGGTTTCAAATGCATCCCTAATTCCCTCAACACCATAAATAATTGCACCCGTTGGAAAATCTGGTCCTTTTACGTGTTCCATTAAATCCGCTACGGTTACATCATTATTATCGATATATGCACAAATCGCTGCGCACACTTCTCTTAGGTTATGAGGTGCCATATTGGTAGCCATACCAACAGCAATTCCGCTAGCTCCATTTACCAACAAATTGGGTATTTTCGCCGGCAATACGGTGGGTTCTTCTAAACTTTCGTCGAAATTAGGGCGAAAATCAACGGTTTCTTTATCAATATCCACCATCATCTCTTCGGCAATTTTACGAAGACGAGCTTCCGTATAACGCATAGCAGCTGGGGGATCTCCATCAATAGAACCAAAGTTTCCTTGTCCATCCACAAACGGATATCTCAAACTCCAGTCTTGAGCCATACGAACCATGGTATCATAAACTGAAGAATCACCGTGCGGATGATATTTACCTAAAACTTCACCTACGATACGAGCAGATTTTTTATAAGGACGATTGGAAGCTAAGCCCAATTCTACCATTCCGTACAATACCCTTCTGTGTACCGGCTTCAAACCATCACGCACATCGGGAAGTGCTCGGGAAACGATTACCGACATCGAATAATCGATGTAAGCAGTTTTCATTTCATCTTCAATATTAATTGGAATAATTCTTTCTGTGAATTCTTCGGGATTAAGATTATTTTCTTCCATCTTTAAAAATCAAATATGTGCAATTTACTATAAAACAAAGGATTTCTGTCGAAAAATACGGGGATGTTGCCCACATTTTTTAGACATATTTTTTCAAAAAAAAATGGCGGATCACAACGATCCGCCATTTGTATTAAAATATTAATATTTAACTACTTACTTGTAGTTTTTTCTGTGGTTAGTTTGACCTTTTTTGTAGTATTTAATTTTACCAGATCCATCCTTACCTAGCAATTGAACTTTACCCAATCCCAATTGCTCTAATCTTTTCTTTAAAAGCAACATATCACCAGCAACAATGATCACCATATTGTCGGTATCCATGTATTTTTTAGCTAGAGCATTGATTTCTTCTTTAGAAATATTTTGAAGGATTTTTAATTGTTCTTCTGTGTAATTTTCAGGTAGATTTCTTGAAGCCAATTGATTTATAAATCCTGCTTTTTGACCTAAACTCTCATAATCCAAAGCTTCAGAAGCAATCAAAGCGGATTTCGTAAAATTAAATTCTTCATCCGTAATACCATTATCTCTGAAATTCTCCAACGTCCAAATAATTTCACTCAAAGCACTATCAGTAGCATTAGCTTTGATACTTGCTGAAACTACATAGTAACCTGGCAAATCTTTAAATGAAGAGCTAAATCCTCCATTTATACCGTAAGTCCATGCTTTATCTTCACGGATTTTCAAATTCAAACGAGAGTTAAAATTACCAGCTAGGGCGAAGTTCATGATGGTATTTTTGAAGAAATCACCGTTATAATCGTAAGGCAATGTTCTAAAACCGATGATAATATCACTTTGTTCAGCATCCGCATATTGAACACCGAAAATTTGAGTGGTTTGTAACTCAGGCGCTACAACAGGCTTGTTCACAACTACGTTCTTGTTGGGTATTTCAGAAACAAATTGAAGTTTTTTAACTGCTGTTTCCTTATTCATTGGGCCTACTACAATACATTTTGCGACATTAGCAGAAATGAACGTTTCATAATACTTTTTGCAATCATTAATACTTACTTTGGCGTAATCATCTGCTGATGTAAAATGTCCGATTGAATTCACATCATATCTCAAACGATTAGAAGCATTCATTAAACCAGTTGAGCGACTAGACAAGGAGCTACGAGCACCCTCAACTACACGCTTCATCAATTTATCGTATTCTTTTTTATCCCAACGAGGTTCTAATAACATTTCTCTTAAAATAGCTAATGATTCATCTAATTTTGATTTATCACAAACTAAAGAAACACTAACACCTGTTGTACCAGCAGAAAAAGAAATACTCGCACCTAAACGCTCCAGAGCATTTTCTAATTGTTCAGGAGTTTTATTTTTGGTACCGGCATCCATAATTGAAGCCATCATTTCTGCTGTACCCCAAGGGAATGCGGAACCATTTTCATTCAATTTTCCACCTTCGAAGGATAATTGTACCAATACTTTTGAAGTTTCATTAAATTCAGTACCCCAAATTTCAATTCCATTAGACATTTTCTCTTTGAAAATTTTTGGAACTGAAACGGGTTTGATTTGCGATGGAGTTGGACGAATCGAACGATCGAAATTATCAACTACTTTTCTTTCTTTCAAATTAGCGTATTCAATTTCCATTGCATCGCTTTTGAAACTTGCATTGGGATTGAAACTAACGTATTTAGCATTGGTGTCGTTATCCGATTTCTGAGCCGGTTGAATTTCGATTGTTGAGGAATATTTACCTTTTATGTACTTACGGTAGACACGTAAAATATCTTCGCGAGTAATGTTTCTGTAACGAGCCATTTCGTCTTCAATGCCGAATAGTTTTCCTTCAGCATTTTTAAGATCCATGTACCAATATTGACTTAAATAATTGGCTTTATTATCTGCACTTTCTAAACCACTACCCATAGAATTTAGGATGTTTTCTTTAGCACGGGTTAAGTCATCATCAGAGAAGTTTACGTATTCAAATGAATCTAAAATATTCTTCAATTCATCTTTCAATTTAAACATATTACTCCAAGGATATCCCACCAACGTAAAACTAAACTCTCCCGCTAATTCATGGTTTGCAGCACTTAAAGGATTGTTAGATGCTTGTACCTGCAAAGCCGATTCGGTATCTACAAAACGTTTGTATAGCACAGAAGATTTTGTACTTCCCAACAAGTAAGATAATAAATCCAACGCCGCATCATCTTCATGATAAGCAGGAACTGATGGATAGGTTATGTACATTAAAGGCAAATAGGCATTGTAATCAGGGTATGATTTAATTCTATCTTTCTCTAATGTAATGGGCTTTAAGCGTTTCTTTTTTACTTCTTTTCCTTTAGGGATGCTACCAAAGTATTTTTCAGTCCATTTAACTACATCGGCAGTATTTACATCCCCCGAAACGATAACACACGCGTTATTTGGTCCATACCATCTCAAGAAAAAGTTTCTCAAATCCGAACTGTCTGCGCGATTCAAATCATCTACAAATCCGATTGTTGACCAAGAATATGGATGCTCAGCTGGGTATAATTCCTGATCTTTAACCTCCATCAAAAAGCCATAAGGAACACCATAACGTTGGTCTTTTTCATTTTTAACTGTAGAACGTTGAATTTCAAATTTCTTTTGAGTAAAACCTTCAAGAAAGAAACCCATACGATCAGCTTCCATCCACAATGCAGTTTCTGTAAAATTGGATGGGAATGTTTCAATGTACACGGTTCTGTCACGCGTGGTATTTCCGTTTACTTCACCACCATATTCTTTGATAATTTTAAAATGTTCTTCATCTGCAACATGCTTAGATCCTTGAAATAACATGTGCTCAAAAAAGTGTGCAAAACCGGATTTTCCCGGTGTTTCACGTGCGGAACCTACGTGATAGGTAACGTTTAAGTGAGCCACTGGATCAGAATGATCTTCTGAAACAATTAATGTAAGTCCGTTTGGAAGCACGTACATTTCATACGGAATATTCAACTTCCCAGGAACAGATTCTACCTTTTCAATCAGAGTCGCTTGCGCATTGACCCAACCTATTGATAGGGATGAAAATAAAACGAAAATTAATTTTTTCATAAAAAAACAAAAATACGTTTCTTGATGCCTGTTTCAAAATAACTTAGACGATTGTGCATAATTGATGGACAAAATAACCTAAAATTCAACTTCAAGACGTTCAATTTCCTTGGTTTAACCCAGAAAAACGGAAGAATAATGTCATTTTGCACTAAAAATGATTAAATTTAAATCAAAATCATCAATTTTGTGTTAAACAATACTTTAGCGATAGTTGCTAAAATTGAATTCTTAATATTCTTCAGATCTATTTTACTGATTCTGAAATACGCAAAAAGAAATATATGAAAACCAAAGTTATAAAATCAGCAGTTTTACTACTGGGCTTAATGTCTGTATCAATTTATCAAATTCACAGTAGTTCCGGCGGAGCATCTACACCCAAAACGGGTGCACCCTCTGAAACTACTTGTACATCTTGCCACAACACCTATTCCGTTCAAACTAGCGGCACAAAATACGATAAAATCAAATTAAGTATCCCATTTACGGGTGGTGGTTACATTCCTGATTCTACTTACCGTGTAACCATTAGTTACCGCGAAACGAATATTACAAAATACGGCTTCCAAATAACTGCGTTAAATTCAAAAAATGAAGCTGCGGGAACATTTACTAATATTAATTCCCGTGTTCAAACCTTTTCAAGTACCGTTGGTTCTGGAACTCGATATTATGCTGAACATACAGGAACAGGCACTTCTGCAGTTTCTGGTGATTCAGTAGCATGGACATTCGAATGGAAAGCACCGAATTCCAATGTGGGCGATGTGAAATTCTACCTAGCTCTGAATGTTACTAACAGCAGCAGTGGTGTAACCGGTGATTATATTTATAACAAAACGTTTACCGTTTCTCCCTCCACTTTGTTGCCAAAAGCAAAAGCCATCCTTCAAAGTCAGCCATGTTCTGGAGTTAATTTAAACTTCTCAGCGGATTCCTCGGTTAATGGAAATTCCTACACATGGAGATTTTTAGGTGGTGCAACACCATCGTTATCCACTTCAAAAAATCCATCTGTTACCTATAGTAGTACGGGTGCTAAATCTGCAATTTTGGAAGTTTCCAACTCCAAAGGAAAATCCAAACCAGATACGTTAACCTTTACAGTTGTTACAGGAGCTACTGCTCCAAGCTTAAATGTAAGCAACAGCATACCTTTGTGCAAAGGAGACACAGCCAAATTATCCGTAACCCCCACTTCAAATCATGGTTATGTTTGGTCAACTGGACAAACGGGCAATCAAATTTCCGTTGACACTGCAGGCGTATATTACGTTACAGCAATTAGAACAAATGGTTGTGAGCGTAAATCTTCCGACATTAATGTTTTAGTCATTCCCAAACCGAGTTTTAACGTATTGTATGGATTTTCGGGGGATACTATTTGCGCAGCTGAACCGTTGTTGTTATTTACTCAAAACAAAAATGGATTTGCCGACTCCTACTCTACATCTTCTAAAACAGGTCCTTACGTAACGGATTCTTTATTAGTAGTTAATATTGGTAAATTGAATAAGACAATTCAAGTTTGGTCTAAAAGTAAAAATGGATGTGTTCAGGGTCCAATTTCTAAATCATTTTTTGGAATCGATACGGTTTCAGGTCCTTCTGTTTCTGTAAAAACAAAATATTTAGATCGCATTACCTTTACTTGGAGTAAAATTCCATTCGCAACAGAATACCGCTACAGTATTGATAGTGGGAAAACCTGGAATAGTCCAATTGAGGGAAAACTTAGCGATTCAACCAGCATTGATTTGAAGAGCGTAACTCAAAAAGTCGATTTTTGGATACAAGCTCGAACGTCAAAATACTGTGGAATTACACAGATTAGTAAAATTTCATCAGGCGGAGTGGGTTGTAATGATATTGTTTTGAGAACACAAATTAGCAAGGACTCAATTTGCTTTGGTGAATCCACCAAAATCACCGTTTCAGGTTTACCCAATCATTCCAAATGGGCCATACGTTTTGATGGGAAACTTTATAAGGATAGTATATTCACCATTACTTCTTCAAAAACCCAAAATTGGATATTTTCTGCAATCGACTCCACTCAAATAGCGTGTGGTTTTTATGATAAACAGGTGCGAATAGTTGCAGATTCTGTTGAAGAACCAAACTTGGTGATTAACCCTCAAAATAATGAAATAATTTGTGGTGGATTAGCTCAAATGGAAGTTTCACTGAATAATCCAAGCCCAACAAATAATCGAAATTTAAGGATTAAATCAAAAAATCTAGATACCATAATCGATACTTATCCATACAAATTGATAATAAATGGTTCCTCCGATTCCATTGTTTATTGGTACGAAAGTTCTTCTATTCGAGGTTGCAAATCGAAGGATCAATCTTATCGACTCTTGTTCAGAGATAGTATTTCAACCCATTTTGCGGTTAAATGGTTGAATAATTTCAATTATAGCATTGTTAAAACTCTGAAGAACGATAATGATAGTTTAACGTTTAAACTGATTAAAGACAATCAGACAATATATACGAGCAATTCAGATTCTTTCATTTACGATTTCCAAAATGAAGCAAATTCACCCATTAAGGTAGTTTTGATTGTGAAAAATGCGCCATGCTTAGATTCAAGCATTTATGAATTCAATTCCAACAATTTGAGAACCCAGGTGTTCCAAAACTATTCTTTTACATTGTCACCAAATCCTATTTCTAATTTAGAAGATTTAAATGTGAATAACATTAAGAATCAGGATGTGGCATATGCCAGAATTCTTTCCATCGATGGAAAAGAATTAGTTCAAAAAGTTAAAATTAATTCATCCGGAAAACTAGAATTCAAGAATTCAAATTCAAGTAATTCAAATTCGGATTTACAAGACGGATTTTATTTAATTGAGATTTTGGATTCAAAGTACAACCGTATTAAAACAGAAAAAATTCAAAAAATTGGAAGATGAGTTAATTCTCATCTTCCAATTTTTGTTTTAAATACGGGGCGGTTATACTTTTCGGCTCTTTTAAAAGACCCAATAGTTCACCTTGGTAAACTAATTCTCCCCCGTTATCTCCTGGTTCAGGTCCTAAATCCAGAACCCAATCTGAACATTTAATCATGTCCAAATTGTGCTCTATACAAACCACTGTATTTCCTTTGTCGATAAGAGCATTAAAAGAATTGATTAATTTCTCGATATCATAGAAGTGTAATCCTGTTGTTGGTTCATCAAAAATAAACATTGCTCCGCCCTCTTTAAAAGGAGAAGCTTTGCTTAAATAGAATGCTAATTTTACCCGTTGAGCTTCACCACCGCTTAAGGAATTACTCCCTTGGCCTAATTTCACATAACCTAAACCCACTTTTTGCAAAGGAAGTAGCTTTTCAACAATGTTCTTCTCGTTTTGAAAAAACTCAACTGCTTGATCCACCGTCATCTCCAAAACGTCAAAAATATTCTTGGATTGATATTCTGACTCCAAAACTTCCTTTTTAAACCTTTTGCCATGGCAAACCTCACATGGTAATTTGATATCTGCCATGAATTGCATTTCAATAACGGTTTCGCCTTCGCCTTGACAATTGTCGCATCTCCCCCCATCCACGTTAAAGGAAAAATGAGAAGGTTTAAATCCATTTCTTTTTGAAACCGGAGTATTGGCGTATAATTCTCGAATATCGTCGTATGCTTTTACATAGGTAACTGGATTGCTTCTCGAAGATTTACCAATGGGATTTTGATCTACAAATTCGACGGCCTTCACCAGATGCAAATCTCCTGTAAGTTGTTTATATTGGCCTGGTTTAGCAGTTGTAAACTGCTTTAATTCCCTCGATAATGCAGGATAAAAAACTTGTTTTATTAAAGTAGTTTTACCAGATCCTGAAACTCCTGTGATAGAAGTGAAACTATTTAAAGGGATTTTAGCCGTTATATTTTTTAGATTATTGGCGCTTACACCAGATAACTCAAGGAAATGTATGGGTTTTCTTTTTTGGGGGATGACAATTCTGCGTTTTCCCGACAAATAGTTACCGGTAATGCTATTATCCTCGTTTAAAAGACCGTCCATTTGTCCCTTAAATATCAATTCACCTCCTAAACTTCCAGCAAAAGGTCCAATATCAATCACATAATCAGCCTGTTTCATTACGTCTTCATCGTGTTCGACCACGATAACCGTGTTACCTTCTGCTTGAAGATTTTTTAATACTCCAATTAATCGTTCGGTATCTCTGGAATGCAAGCCTATACTGGGTTCGTCTAAGATATACATGGAACCAGTAAGGTTAGATCCGAGGTGAGTAGCTAAGTTAATTCGTTGACTTTCACCACCGCTCAATGTATTGCTTAATCGATTTAAAGTAAGATATCCCAAACCTACATTTTTTAAGAAATTCAATCTAGAAGTTATTTCTTGAAGGATTCTTTCTGAAATGGCATGATCGGTATTGGATAGTTCAACATGTTTAAAAAAATGAAATGCATCATCAACAGAACACAATAAGATATCTTGTATGCTCGTAAATTCAGCGATTCCATTTTCAGAATTAACATTTTGAAGTTTCACATAGGAAGCCTCTTTACGCAACCGAGTTCCTAAGCAATCTGGGCAAGTTGTTTTTCCACGATAACGGGCTGCTAAAACACGATATTGAATTTTATAAAAATTCTCCTCCAAGTGTTTAAAGAAATCATTAATGCCTAATACTGAACCTTTACCGTCCCACAATAAACTTTTTTCAGACTTTGATAAATCAAAATATGATCGATGAATAGGGAATTCAAATTTAATAGCGCGTTTGATGAATTGTTCTTTCCATTCATTCATCACTTCTCCTCTCCAAGGTGCAACACATCCCTCGTATACGCTTAATTGCGGGTCTGGAATGACTAAATCTTGATCTATACCTAAAACCGAACCAAAACCTTCGCATTTGGGACAAGCACCATAAGGATTGTTGAAACTGAGGAAATCTTTTGTTGGGATTTCAAATTGCATTCCATCACGTTCAAAACGATTATTAAATTGGAACAGGGATTTGGTTGAATAATCCAAATAAGAACAATTGCCTTTCCCTTCCCAAAAAGCAGTTTCAATAGCATCAAACAATCTCGATTCTAAATCTTCTTCCCTATTTGAAAGATTCAATCGATCAATTACGATATAACTTTCATCTTGAAATTGAATAGATTCATGGTTTTCGATTAAATCTTCCAATTTTAGCAGCGATTGTGAGGGGTTGTGCCAAATTCGACTAAATCCTTTCTGAATTAACGACTCAACGGTAATCGGAATGTTTTTTGTCCATTCAATTGGAGAAAGAATCAGGACCAATTCTAATTGAGGGTGTTTTAATATTTCATTAAAAACATCTTCGGGCGTATCGCGTTTTACTTCTTTTCCCGAAATAGGCGAAATCGTTTTACCAATTCGAGAAAATAACAATTTAAGGTAATCATAAATTTCCGTGGATGTAGCAACCGTACTCCTGGGATTGTGGGTATTTACTTTTTGCTCAATGGCAATTGCTGGACAAAGTCCATCTATGCGGTCAACCGCTGGTTTTTTCATCCTGCCCATAAATTGTCGGGCATAAGAACTTAAACTTTCAACATATCTCCGTTGCCCTTCAGCAAAAAGAGTATCAAAGACCAAGCTGGATTTTCCACTACCTGAAACACCAGTAACTACGGTAAATGAGTTTTGAGGGAAATCAACATCAATTCCTTTAAGATTGTGTTGATGTGCATTGATAATTCGTATAACAGGTTTTTGATCGCTTTTCTTACTCACTTTTATTTTTTTGATTTTGGGAAGTTCATTCGAATTATTTGGATATTACTTTATTGTATCTCTTTGTACACAAGCACCAGCGGCTATTCCAACTCCATTAATGATGTTATTGAATACGGGTATGGGGTCAGAAAAAGCGCCACCTTGAACTTGATAATCTTCTAATGATTCGAAGTATTTAAAATAATCTTGACTCAAACTTTTTATAACTACGAGATACTTGTACTGAGTTCCAGAAGAACCAAAAGGAGTTGAAAATTTAAAAGATTTACGCTCACCATTAAATGAAGCATCATCTACTAAGAGCGCTCCTGCCTTGTTGAATTTCGGATTTTGTGATAATTCCGCATCCAGAGGTAATATTGGCATTTCTAAAAAGTCAGCGGCAATATCTTCGTATCGAAATAAACCAATTTCATAAAAGTTCCTTTGCGCAGCATCGTCTTGTATATCGAAAGAAATGGTTCCTATCGGAAAACCCGATGCATCTACACCTGTATTGTCTTTCCATGTGGCTTTTGCTCCAGAAAGTGGTGATGGCATGATAAATCGAGAATAACAAGTAGGCAAACCTGGAGCCTCAACTTGTATGCCATAACTTTTACCTGGTTTGGGTTTAAAATTTGAAACATATTTACCTCCGTTTAAAAAGGAAAATGTTAATATGGACGGGTTTCCTCCCTCCTCAGTAACAGTTACTTTGGCATTTTCTATAACCGTTTCAGCAGAAGAATCATATATAGGTAAGGTTTTGGCTACATGTACCGACAACACTTGATCGTTATTTGCCAATAAATTCATTACTATTCGATCTTGGTAATTTATTTCATTCGCAGGTAGGTCCATTTCGCAAGAAGCACCCACGAGTATAATCACAGATAATATTGCACCCTGAATGTATTTGTTCAATTGCATGTATTTGGATTTGTTTTTCATTTTATGTTAGTTAAAAGTAATCTGGACTCTTTATTTCTATTTTCTCTTTTAAATAGCTCGTTTTTGAGTATTATTTAATTTGACCTGTATTCTTGAATTTTTATTCACAATCCGACCAAACATCATTAAAATTCGATTCGGTAAAATGCTGATGGCACAAATTGAAAATAATAAACACCTTTCAATCCTGATCCAACCGATGGAGCGAATGCAGAAGTATATCGCGCAACCAATGGATTGGCAAAACCCAATGTGTTATAAATATTTATCCCCCAAAAACGGCGATAATCATAGGCCATTTCTGGATGAATTTCTTTAGTAAATCCAATGTCTAAACGGCGATAAAGTGGTAAGCGATAATTGTTTTTTTGACTGTAGTCGAACACCAATTTCCCGTCAACTGTGTAATATTGTCCCGTGGGTACCGTAACAGGATTTCCACTCATCAAGACACCAGTAAAATTCAAAACCAAAGATTCTGAGGGTTGGTAAGTTAATTGAAGTGCGGCTTTATGCGTCCTGTCCCATCTGAAATAGAATGATTCACCGCGATTGATTAAATCGAACTTACGATTTGTGGAACTCAAAGTGTATGAACCAATCATGTTTAATGCACCCGATCTTTTAGAAATTAATATTTCTAAACCTTGTGAGTTTCCTGTCCCCTGAAGAACCATATTTTCCCAATAATTCTTGGACAACCGTTCATCTCGTGATTCTTCCACTTCAGTTATTCCTGAAAAATACTTGTAATACCCTTCAATGGTTAATTCAAATCCTTTTTTTAATGGTTGTATGTAAGCGGCAGAAATTTGGGTAGTTTGTTGGGGACTTAATATTCCGGTTGTAGGGAACCAAATATCGGATGGTAAAATTCCAGTAACACTTGAAAGCTGATGAATACCTTGATTAGACATAGAAAAGCCAACTTGAATTCGTTTTTTACCTGTAAGCATTTGATTCAACGTAATTCTGGGTTCAAATCGAACATAGGATTTCTCACCTGAAATAAAAGTCCATAATCGTCCACCTATATTTAGACTCAGATTCATATCTGGGTGAAATTCAAGTTCTGCATAATTAGAGAATTCATGAACCAATGAACTATTTTCGGTTCCGTATGTGGTGTCTGTTTGCACCGTTCCGCTGATATTTTCGTAGTTTTTAATTAACGAAGGTCTCATGTCGTGAGTAACCCAGTGACTACCATATTTCAGATGGGTTTTTGGACCCAGTAGATAATCAAAATTAGCATTTAAATTATAATCGGTAATACTACTCACTTCTGCATAGTTACCCGTATTGGTTTGAGTATTGGTATTAGTGGTTAACTTGGAAGTTAATTCTAAATAGTTGTTGTATGAATATCTAGACAAACCGACGCCTAGATTCATAAAGTGCCTTTTGTTAATTTCGTGAGAATAGTTGAACCCAGACAGTGTATTTTGCCATTTCCAGCCAAATTCAAAGGCAATTTCTCGATTTTGTCCCAACGAATCCACGAAATCATCGGCTAACTTAAAGCCGTATTTGTCACGTCCATTATAAATCCAAAAATCCCAATGGGTTTTAGAATCTTGTTTAAAATCCACTTTAAAATTGATATCGTGAACGTTTCCAATAACGATATCGTTGAAACCTGTAAAAAGAGTCGAAAATGCTAAATCCCAATAACTTCTCCTAATACCTAGAGAAGTAGTCCAACGACCTGCTTTATCTAAAGGACCGTCAACGGCGATGTTAGCTGTGGCAAAATCCGCGTGTATGATACCGCGCCATTGTTCGGCATTTCCTCCGCTGGTTATGATATCTAATACTCCGCCTCCCGCACGATTACCGTATCTGGCTGGAGCAACTCCTCGGTAAAATTCAGCTGATTTGATTATTTCAGGGTTGTAATTTGACAATAATCCCCAAATATGTCCATTTCCGTATAGAGGCAATCCATTCATCAACAATAGATTTTGGTCTGCATTACTGCCTCGAATAAACAATGATGACAATCCCTCAAAACCACCTGAAACACCCGGTAAATTCTGCAATAATTTAACCGGATCTGCAATGGAGAACATGGTTTGGTATTGAACCATTTGTCGCTTAAGGGGTTTGTAATAGCTTGTTTTAGAAGTGTATAACGAGGTAAATTCTGCGGTGGAATCATCTTGATCAAAATCCACTGGTATTAAAAACACATTTTTATTGGTAACACCACTCACTTCAACTTCTAGTTTAACTGCCTTGTATCCGGCAGCGGCAATTACTAATTTCTGATTTCCATTTTTGGTCAACAATTGATAATACCCTTTTGCATTGGATTCGGTGTATAGTTTTGAATCGTCGTCGATAATAATTGCAGAAGGAATTACCTCCAGAGTGGTTTTATCAAACACCCACCCTGTAACGGCTTGATTTTGTGCATTTAATGTCTGAAAAATCAGCATTAAACTCATGCACATTTTTAGAAATTTCATCATAGCAAATCTAATTCTGGAAATCCAATATTTTTTCAATTTACAAACTTTTCGACGAAAATCTGATGATTCAAATTATTGCTATAGGATTGTAAAATTTGAGGTTTTGTTATTTCAACACTAATTTTATGTATGTCAAATTGATTGAAGCTTGATTCCAAATCTGTAATGATATTCTCTGCCACGGTTTCAAGTAAATGAACTTCCTTTTCGGATTGTTTCAATAAAATTTCATCAATCAATTGATAATCAATAACATTACTCAACTCATCCCCTATATTTTCCCGATTGTACTGAATTTGGACATTGATCCATATTTCTGTTTTTATATTTCGTTCTTCTGGGTAAAAACCTACGGGTACTTTGAGTCTAATTTGATTAACTTTTACAATGATTAACATACTGTTCATTAAAAATTCTCCCACAAAGAAACATAGAATATTACTTTTGTGTACATTGCAGTTATGTCTTCACACGAATTAAACGACTTATTTGAAAGTAATCGAGGAAAAGATCGATACACTCATCCTGATTTTTATGGAATTGACGACTTGTTGACTGAAGAACAGCTTTTAATTCGTTCGTCGGTTAGAGAATACGTAAAACGCGATTTATCTCCGATTGTGGAACACTTCGCGCAGCTGAGTGAATTCCCACAGCATATAGTAAAAGAACTAGGAAGTATTGGTGCTTTTGGACCTCAATTACCGTCTGAATATGGTTGTGGAGGAATGGATTACACTACCTACGGCATCATCATGCAAGAATTAGAACGTTGTGATAGCGGAATTCGTTCTACGGCTTCTGTTCAAGGTTCATTGGTGATGTACCCTATTTTCAAGTTCGGAAGCGAAGAGCAAAAGAGAAAATATTTACCCAAATTAGCTACTGGTGAAATGCTGGGATGTTTTGGATTAACTGAACCCGATCATGGAAGTAATCCAGCAGGAATGACCACACATTTCACGGAAGATGGAGATGACATTATACTAAACGGTGCAAAAATGTGGATTAGTAATGCTCCATTTGCTGATGTTGCAGTTGTTTGGGCAAAAAATCCTGATGGCAAAGTTCAAGGAGTAATCGTAGAAAGAGGCATGCCTGGATTTAGTACTCCTACAACTCACAATAAATGGAGTTTGAGAGCGAGTGCTACAGGTGAATTGGTGTTTGACCAAGTTAGAATTCCCAAAACAAATATATTACCCGGAGTTGTAGGTCTTAAAGGACCATTAACTTGTTTGAATTCTGCGCGCTACGGAATCGCTTGGGGTGCATTAGGCGCTGCCATGGATTGTTATGATACCGCAAAACGTTATTCGTTGGAGAGACAGCAATTCAATAGACCCATTGGCGGTTTTCAATTGCAACAGAAAAAACTTGCTGAAATGTTAACTGAAATTACCAAAGCTCAATTATTGGTTTGGCGTTTAGGGCAATTGATGGATCAGGGAAAAGCAACTCCCGCTCAAATTTCTATGGCCAAACGCAATAATGTTGAGATAGCCCTAAATATTGCGCGAGAAGCGCGTCAGATGTTGGGTGGAATGGGAATTACGGGCGAATATCCTATAATGCGACACATGATGAATTTAGAATCGGTTGTTACTTATGAAGGTACACACGATATTCATTTATTGATTCTGGGGATGGAAATAACTGGCCTTAACGCATTTGAATAATTCTTAAAAACACGTAAACTTAAACATTGAAATAAATATCCCCAGAAAAAGGGAAAACATTGACAAATTATGTATCAAATTAAATTCGGAACAGACGGTTGGAGAGAAATAATCGCAGATAACTTTACATCTGCGAACGTAAGAAGAGTAGCATTCGCAACGGCGCAATGGTTGAATTTGCAAAATTTACCCAAACTTGTAGTATTGGGTCACGATTGCCGTTTCGGTGGCGAAATGTTTGCCAAGGAAACAGCAACTGTATTAGCTGGACAAGGAATTCAAGTCGTTATGGCTAAAGGATTTGTTTCCACACCTATGATTTCATTGGCTGCAAATCAATTAAACGCTGGATTAGGAGTTATCATTACTGCTTCTCACAACCCTCCATCGTATAATGGCTATAAACTTAAGGCGCATTACGGGGGGCCAGCAACACCCGATACCGTTGCTGAAGTTGAAGCTATGATTCCAGAACTAGAAATCACCTTGGAAATGGGATTTGACGTATTCGTTGAAAATGGATTAATTACATTTGATGATTTCGAAGAACGCTATTTACAACACTGCAAAAATAGTTTTGATATGCAGGCGTTAGAGCAAATTTCACCTCAATTGGCGTACGATGCGATGTATGGTGCTGGTCAGCGATTGGTGAAAAGATTATTGCCTCAAACTACTATTCTTCACGGTATTCACAATCCAGGTTTCGAAGGTAGAGCGCCAGAACCTATTTTGAAAAATCTCCCCGAAATTTCGGAAATGATTGCTCAAAATTCTCAATTTACCATGGGATTAGCTACAGATGGTGACGCGGACCGTATTGGTTTCTTTGATGAAAAAGGTCAGTTTGTAGATTCACATCATTTGATTTTGTTACTGATTGAATATTTAACCACATACAAAGGGTATTCCGGAAAAGTGGTGAAAAGCTTTTCTGTAAGTGACAAAGTAGAGCGACTTTGTGAAATTAAAGGACTAAAATCCATCACTACAAAAATTGGCTTCAAATATATCTGTGAATATATGGTTACTGAAGATGTATTAATTGGAGCAGAAGAAAGCGGTGGAATTGCTATAAAAGGTCATATTCCGGAAAGAGATGGAGTTTGGATGGGATTAGTTTTGATGGAATATGTAGCGAAAACGGGTAAAACCATTTCTCAATTAATTCAGGATATGTACAATCAAGTGGGAACATTTGCTGTAGAACGCTATGATTTGCACATCAATAACGAATTAAAACATCAAATCATCGAAAATTGTAAGTCCGGTTCTTATAAGAATTTCGGGTCTTATCAAGTAGAATCCATAGAAGATATCGACGGATTTAAATTTAGATTGACAGACGGTTCTTGGGTAATGATTCGTCCTTCTGGAACCGAACCCGTTTTGCGTGTTTACTCAGAATCGCATTCTTCTCAAGAAGCATTTAACATTTTAGACGCTACTAAAGCAACTATTTTGAATTAATTATATTTGCTACTGGATTTGCCCCTTCATAAACGAAGGGGCATTTATATAATAATCCTTTTCTTGGATACGAGTGACTAACTTAACTTAAAAAAATGTCGAACAACACATTGATTCAAATTGATCTTGAAGGGATCATTGGTAACAAAAACCCTAAACTCTTAAAACGCATACCTCGTTTTATTTTAAATTGGTTTAAACGATTTATTCATCAAGATTACATCAATGAAATCCTCAAAAAAGGTCATGGAACAGAAGGTTCGGAATTTATCCAGACTGTATTTAATGAATTGGGTGTAAAAACACAATCAATCGGGGCTCAAAATATCCCTAAAACAGGAGGATGTATTATTGCAGCTAACCATCCTCTTGGCGGAATGGATGGAATGGCAATGATGTTGGAAGTTTCAAAGGTTCGAGAAGACTTTCTATTCCTGGCCAATGATATCTTACTTCATATTACCCCATTAAAAAAACACTTTTTACCTGTAAATCGGGTTGGCAGTTCCGACAGAAAAAGTTTATCGTTGATAGCCGATGCATATAATTCAGGAAAGGCTATTTTGATTTTCCCGTCGGGGTATGTATCGAGAAAAATCGACGGTAAAATCCAAGATTTACCCTTTCAAAAAAGCGTAATTAAAAAAAGTTTAGAACATCATTTACCCATAGTACCTGCATTTATTGGAGGGCAAAATTCCAAACGATTCTATCGAATTTCTCAATTCCGAAAAATATTTGGAATTAAAATAAATTTTGAGATGTTTACTTTACCCGATGAAATGTTTCAACAGCGTGGGAACACTATAAATATAACTTTTGGACAAATTATATCCAGTGAATCTTTCAAAGGACATACCCATATTAGTTCAGCGGAAAATTTGCGGAAACTTATTTATCGATTGTCAGAAAATCCGCAATCGAAATACGAATCTTAAGTATTTGCGAATTTCATTTTTTTGCTCTTAATTGTGAGCCTTATTAACTACTAACATATTCCATTTTATGAAAAATATTATTCCAGCGATAGAAAAAGAAGTACTTAAATCTGAATTAACCCCTGATATTTTTATTCGTCCAACGAATAACGCAAACAATCATATTTACATTTTCAATGGAAACCAAAAACCCAATCTATTAAAAGAAGTTGGCAGACTTCGGGAAGTTTCATTTCGTTTAGCTGGTGGTGGAACAGGTAAAGAATTGGATTTGGACGAATTTGATTCTGGTCCATTTGCCTATCAGCAGTTGATCGTTTGGAATCCTGAAGATGAGGCTATTGTTGGTGGATATCGGTTGGCATTTTGTCGCGACAATATAGACGAAAATGGTAATTACGTATTATCTACTTCGGAGATTTTGCAATACTCAGAAAAACTGAAAAGTGATTATTTCCCTTACACCATTGAATTGGGTAGAAGTTTTGTTCAACCTGACTATCAACCCTCTCAAAACAGCCGCAAGGGTATCTTTTCTTTAGATAACTTATGGGACGGATTAGGTGCACTAATTGTTGATCATCCTGAAATTCAATACTTCTTTGGGAAAATTACTATGTACACTAATTTCAATCGTGAAGCTCGTGATTTGATTTTGGGATTTATGGAGGAATTCTTCCCAGACCCAGACCACTTGACACGTCCAGTTCATACAATTACAAAAGAAAGCGACATTACCGAATTTATTCAAGAAATTAAAGGATTAGAGTATAAAGCTGCATACAATTTATTATCCCAAAAAGTGCGCAATCTGGGAGAAAATGTACCTCCTTTGTTCAATAATTATATGAGCTTGAGTCCCACAATGAAAACATTTGGTACATCCATTAATGATCATTTTGGGAGTGTAGAGGAAACTGGAATCTTAGTAACCATCGCAGATATTTACGAGAACAAAAAGGAGCGCCACGTTCAATCCTACTTGAATTGGAAAGCGGAGAATACACCAATAAATTGATTTGGAAGGCAGTGGAATTAATCTACATTCACCAATTTCACTCCAAATCTCTGAGATTCGTTGTACAATTCAACAACATAAACTCCTTGAGGAATTTCCTTTTTGAATTGCATTTTACCGGATCGAATATTGCCCGTTTCTAAATTCCTACCTGCAAGATCAAACACTTGGCAATTCCAACCATCAAAAGATGGCACACTTGAAGAACTATTTGCATGTCCGATGATTTTAACATCGGTAGAAGTCAGATAACAAATAGGTTTTTCAAAATCGCCTATTTGAAAGCTAGAACCAAATTCTAACGCTTTTTTTACACATTCAAATGCATCGATTTTACCTGAACCCCAAATGGTATTTTCATTTACTCCGGTAAAATCATCGCGTTTGGCCGTTTCTTTAATAATTTGAAGTGCTTCTTTATGATCCAAATTACCTCTTGCTGCTTGCAACATCAAAGCAACGATGCCCGTTACATGAGGAGCAGCCATCGAAGTTCCACTAGACATAGCATAATAAACACTATCATTTCCAAAAGATCCTCGAAAAAGTACAAATGGTAATAGCCATTGAGGAACTAAATCTTTGTGATACGATGAAGCTATGTATTGTCCCGGTGCACTAATGTCTGGCTTGATCCGACCATCCGTAGTGGGGCCTCTGCTCGTAAATCGAGCATAATCTCCTTCTTTCACCGCAGAATCTACCCGATAAATTCCTTGAAAATTCGTCCAGGAAGTACGGTTATTATAAGCTCCCACACTAATGATGGATTTACTTGTACCTCCATTTTCGCCCATGCAATATTCAGCATCGCCTTCTACCCAGTTGGAAGGTTTTAAATTTTGTATATAGCTTCTGAATGTACCAGATGTCCATTGATACGTTCTACCTGAATTCCAACCATGTACTGTGCCAGTACCCGCAAATGTGATTTTGATAAATCTCTTGTTCGAATTGGCTTCTGCCATCAACCATAGATTCGATTTTCCGTTATTGATGTATTTTTTCTGTGTGGAGAACACCACACGTAAACTATCGCCTGTTGATGTACCCAAATTGAGAACTTGTGCACCATCCGACTGAATCCTATAAAATTCCGATGTAATCAATTCCTGATTGAATGAATCAATCAAACTAACTTTAAAGACAGAGCTGGACTGAGGTTCAAACCAAAAGTCGCAATACACGTTTTCTGTTTTATAATCGGTACGACTTCTATCCATAGCTAATGTTTCCAAAGTATCGTTATTCAAATTCATTTGAATATGCATGTTGTTACGTGCATCATTTCCATTGGCTCCTACTATAATTCTTCCGTTATTTGATTGATTCCATTTGTTTTTTTGATTTACCAATGCATCCAAACTTAAATCAAATAAAGAAGTTCCATCGTGCGGCCCGGTGTGCATACCCCAGCTCAAATTACATACTGCTGGCATTTTCATGGAATCAGCATAATTGAAAATATAATCAAACCCGTCTAAAATTGTTGGATTTGCCACAACATAATCACCCAACGCGCTACCTTCGAGGGTATCATTTTTGTATTTAATTCCCACCCAAACAATATCAGATTCGGGGGCCATTCCCTGGAATTTATTTCCGGGGGATGGAAATCCTGCACCTGCCGCAATTCCAGTTACATGCGTTCCATGAGTACCGTCATAATCAACCGCTTTTAAAATGGATTCTGGTGTAGAAAATAATATTCCATAATTATAGGGTTTTGGTCCATCCAAATTAGGATATCCTTGATGCCAAAAACGCTTCACCCGATAATTTTTTCCCAAAGAATCATAAAAATTTGGATGTGTAGCTTGAAATCCAATGTCTACAATACCAGAAATGACTCCTTTACCTTTGATTTTTAGATTATTAATATTTTGAGCTTGAATTACATTCGACTTAATACGAGATCGATCATCCAACATTCGGGGGGCATTAAATTTATTGGCTAACTCTACATGTATCACTTCAGGATGATTTAATAAATCCAAAATTTCGTGTTTGAATAATCGTATTTGATAAAAATTATTTCCATACTGATTTACAATGTATTGACTGTAATCATACGAAAATCTAACAGAATTCAATTCCGTTTGAACGAGTAAAAAGTAGCGTTTTTCCGAATCCGTTATAAAGACATGGGATTCCCATTGTTTCCAATACGAATCCAAATGCGGTTCCTGATTGAGTATGGAATTATTTGGATTAACGTTAATAAACAACAACTTCAACGATGTTCCTGCTTTAGGATGAGATAAAACTGGTGAAACTAGAGGTGAAATAATATTATAATCAACTTGAAATCGTTGTTTAGTTGAACTACTTGATTGAAATAATTGGTTTTTCGCCGATAAAAGGTCCCCAAACAAAAATATTAACGACAGGAAACTAGCAGATCGAAACCATTTTGGTACATTCATTTGTCAATATTACGTTGATTTGTTGAAAACTGCTTAGAGATTCCTATTTTCTGACTGTATTTTTGCAGAATGTCGGAAAAGTATTGGCTCGAACGAACTGAATTATTAGTAGGTCCTGAATCTCTTGGAAAATTAACTAAAGCAAATGTTTTGATAGTAGGTCTTGGTGGTGTAGGTAGTTTTGCGGCAGAGTTTATATGTAGAGCAGGCGTTGGAAATTTAACCATTATTGATGGTGATACTGTTGATATTACGAATAAGAACAGACAACTTCCTGCATTAAGCAGTACAGTGGGACTATCAAAAGCGGCAGTAATGCAAGCTCGTATGTTGGACATCAATCCCGAATTAAATCTCAAAGTAATAGATACTTTTCAATCGCCCGATGATACCATAGCATTGATTAAAAACAATCGTTACGATTACGTTATGGACTGTATTGATAGTGTTTCTCCCAAAATTTATTTAATTAAAACCTGTGTTGATCTCAATCAAAGATTGATCAGCAGTATGGGTGCTGGCGGGAAAATTAATGCAGCAACGGTTAAAGTAGCCGATATTCAAAAAACATACAATTGTCCTTTTGCAAGAACGGTACGAAAGCGACTCAAAAAGCACAAAATTTATAAAGGATTTAAAACCGTTTTCAATCACGGTGATTTACTTAGAGAAAGTTTGAGATTAACAGATGGCAGCAATTATAAGAAGTCATTTTACGGGACTATTTCTTATATGCCCGCTTTATTTGGTTTAAGAATGGCTGGAGAGGTAATTCAAGATCTCATGCAGGATTCTTAATGAACCCTAGTATAAATTTATTAATCGATTTACTTAAGACTGTGTTGATTTTATAGTGCTTAATTTTTAGTAGTTAGCATTATTTGAAATTAAACAACAATTTGAAATATTATGTAAATTTTTCGCTTTACACAGCATTTTTCAAGACATCTATCAAGTAAATTACTATATTTGGCCTTATGTTAAGGAAATTTTTTTATGGATTAGCCCTGTTGTCAATGGTTTTCATTGCATCATGTGAAAAGGACCCTGCGAATGAAGACGATATCACAGGAAAAACAAAGCAAGAGGTGTTTAAAATGCGCACATGGAGAAGTATTTCATTTACGGACTCATCAAGCGCAGGTGTTGAAGAAACTTATGGTCCTTGTGAAAAAGACGACACCTATCAGTTTACCAGCAATACTGCGGTAACTTGGAAAAACAATTCAGTTAAATGTGATCCTTCCGATCCTGCATCTGAAAATTTAACTTGGTCGATGGCAAGTGCTGATGACAACTTTATAAACTTGATTGGTTACAAGTGGTACATAGAAAAAATGTCAGGAACTGAAATCGTTTTAAGATATTACTATGAAACTCACCAAGGAGATATCAACACTTGGAGATTGACTTTAGTAAAATAATCTATTTTATCAATTTTAACTGATCCGCATCTAAAGGATACTTAGGATCTAATTTAAGAGCCGTCAAATAATTTTCTTTGGCGGCTTTTTTATTTCCAATATTTTCGGCGCAAACTCCTTTTAAAACATAGGTCTTGGCATCATTGGGATTCAAAGAAATTATTTTATCGCAAAGTGCAATGGCGGCAGAATAATTCTCAAATAACGTTTCAATAACCGCTTTATTGTAATACGAAAAAACATGAAACGCATTTATTTTAATGACTTTATCGTAATATTTTACTGCGTCTTTGTATTGTTCTTTTCGTTGAAGTAATAATCCTTTAGTGTAAAGCGCTTCGTCGGAGAATTCATTGATAACAATGGCCTTATCTACATACTTTTCACTCAATTCAGGATCTTTTTCATACAAAAACAATGCTTTCTGCATGGTTGCGTCGAATGAATTAGGGAATTCCGACAATATTTGATCACACAATGTAATAGCAGAAACGGTATCTCCTTGTTCTTTACGAGCGAGTACCAATAAAATCATTGCTTTTTCCTTAAAATCTGGATTTTTAAACAGTGGCTTAATTGAAGTTTCTAAGGTAGGATATTGTTGACGGGCCAATTCAATTTTCGACTTTAGATATATAGCTTCGGAATAATCTGGTTTTAATTGGATGGATTTTTCTAAAAATGTTTTTGCTTCGGTAAAGTTAGCTGTATCAGGAGCAAGAAGTGATTCTGCAACTTTATATGCATACAACGGATTTTTTTCATCGAGGATGGAGGCTGTTTTATAATCACGAGCTGCATCAACAAATCTATCCAAAAAATAAAAGGCGTTACCTCTTAGGTAATAGTTATTGGGATCGGTAGGATTGTTGTTGATTTTTTGGGAAATGGAACGAATATCTTCGGGGTATGAAGTATCATTTTCCGAGATGTAGAAAGCGCCTTCTGGTAGTTTATTAGTACAATAACTTAGGGAAAGCACTAACACCAGAGATAAAATTGCGGTAGTGCGCATTTGGTGCTCGGGACGGGAATCGAACCCGTACTGACATTACTGTCAACAGGATTTTAAGTCCTGCGCGTCTACCTATTCCGCCACCCGAGCTGAAAGGAATGCAAAAATAATACTTATTTTTATTATTGCATCATTTCTTTGAGAGATTTTTCAATTATTTCTGCCGCTTGAATAATTTGTTCTTCTGTAATAATCAATGGCGGAGCAAAACGAATAATATGTTCATGCGTTTGTTTGGCTAGTAACCCATTCTTTTTTAATTGAATACAAACATCATACGCTTTTTTACCACCATTAAAAGGTTCAATTCTAATGGCATTTAGCAAACCTTTACCTCTAACAAATTCAACCATAGGTAAATTCATCTGGGTAAGTTTTTCTCTGAAAATTTGTCCCATTTTTTCTGCATTCTGGATCAAATTCTCCTCTGTAATCACTTTTAGCGACTCGGTAGCAACTGCACAAGCCAAAGGATTTCCACCAAAAGTAGAACCATGTTGACCTGGTTTTAAGGTGAGCATTACTTCATCGTTTCCTAATACGGCACTTACAGGCAATACTCCCCCACCTAAAGCTTTACCCAATATCAACAAATCGGGCTTCACATTTTCATGCTCGCAACAAGTCAATTTACCTGTTCTTCCAATTCCAGTTTGAACTTCATCTGCAATGAATAATACTTCGTGTTTAGAACAAAGTGCTCGGACTCCACGTAAATATCCTTCATCTGGCACAACTACACCTGCTTCACCTTGAATAGGTTCCACCATAAAAGCGCAAACATTAGAATCTGATAACGCTTTTTCCAAAGCTTCTAGATTATTATAAGGAATGGACTTAAAATTTGGCACGAATGGCCCAAATCCTCCAAAACTGTCTGGGTCATCACTTGATGAAATAGCAGCAATAGTTCTTCCCCAAAAATTACCCTCTGCAAATAAAACTACAGCTTGATTTTGTGGTATTCCCTTTACTTCATATCCCCATTTTCTCGCTAACTTAACTGCTGTCTCTCCGCCTTCCACTCCTGTATTCATAGGCAAAACACGATCGTAACCAAACAACTCAGTTATGAATTTTTCGTACTCACCCAATACGTTATTATGAAACGCTCTTGAGGTCAAGGTTAATTTACTAGCCTGTTGGTTTAGTGCATTAATAATTCGAGGATGACAATGTCCTTGGTTCACTGCGGAATATGCCGACAGAAAATCGTAATACTTCTTCCCTTCTACATCCCATACGAAAATGCCTTCACCTTTTTCAATTACCACGGGAATTGGGTGGTAATTATGAGCTCCGAACTGGTCTTCTAAATCAATATAATACTGCGTTGAATGCATGTTCAAAACTACAATTAATCAATGGAATGAAAAAATCAATTTAGCAATAAAAGCTATCGTGTTGAATTCAACAATCTTAATTATATTTGACTAACTTGAATACATTCCTAAAAACCCAAAAAGTGAAGAATATTTCCGTGCAGCGATTTTTTATACTATTTTTCTGGGGATGTTTTCAATTAACTCTACCCACCAAAAGATTACATGGAGCCTCTGTTCAGAATCACTTTGTTTCGTATAAACAGGGTATAATTGAATTTATTGTAGATGAAAATGACCAGCATCTCAGAAAATTAACTGATCGACACATTGATTCCTACTTCGTAGTTGCCAAAATGGCCATTACAGAATTGAACAAAAGTTTGTCATATAAAATGAACGACCAAATTCGATTAATGATTCATTCAAAGGAATCATTAGCAACATCCAACCCAACATTTGAGTCATCATTAATTTCGCACATTTATTACAAAGAGAACTTATTTGCTATGAAACAGCAAATACGTTATTGCGTAGCCAGACAATACTTACAGGAGTATTTGGGTGGGATATTAATGCGGGAAAAATTGAGTCCCACCGCCATCAAGCCACCAGCTTGGTTAATTTCAGGTTTTTGCAATTATTTCTCTAAACCTATTTCCTTTGATGAATTTGAAAAATTCAGTTATTGGGCAAAAAAAGGCAAATTCAACAATATAAATTACATAGAAAAAGAATATGAAGAGCTTTTTGGTACAATAGTTTGGTACTTATTCGAAAAGGAAAAAGGAAGAAGTATCAATGGAGCATTTTGGTTGTTATTAAAAAATGCAAACAGTTTTGAACGTACATTTTTCTATCATTTTGAAGAGCGATTTAACGTTTGGTTAAAAAAACGCATTTTAGAAATTGAATCCATGGGATTTAAAGAAGGTAAAAAATCTGATTTACAAATACCTTTAAAGTTCATTGATATTCAAAGTGTTGAACTAAATTTAGACAACCAAGTATTCGTATTACATCGAAATGCAGGTCGAACACCAGTGGTAAAGAAGTTCGACTTAAATTCTCTGCTTACAGATGAAAATGCCTTAATAAAAAACGAAACTCCGAATGATTTCAAGAATGATACAACGGAAATAAAAACAAATCAACCCTTTAATTCTTCATTCAATTGTGCCATACAATTATTCCAACCCATTCGATCCAATCTATATTTTATTGTATTAAACCAAATTTATTCAGGGTCTGATACCATTTTTACTACTGGAATAATTGCTACTTTGGATTCAACGCATACATTCAATCTTTCCAATAAATATAAATGGGATACTGGATTTAATAATAAATGGGATACAATATTTCAATCAAAAATTGTTAAAGAATCGGTGGATTTTCGGGATTTTGTCCTAGAATCAGCGGATCATTTCTCCGTAATTCGAACAACGGGTAATCATTCTGAAGTATTGCATTATTTATACAATTCATCAGAAAACAAATGGAACAGTTTTGCCACTGGAACAAAAGGTTATTTTTATCATCAAGTGGCTGTTAAAAATCTAAACCAATACCTAGAATATTATGTTATTGACAACTTATTACATGTCAATTCTTTGAATAAAAACAGTGAATTATTACTTCGAGATACCTTTCAAAAAATTCCTTATTCTTTTGATTTACCCAAATTGGATAGCATCACCGAAGTATCAAATTTTTGGGATTCCTCAAAGCGATTTATCAGTCCATTTGAATTCAATAAAACTCAAATAAATATCCCTCGAAAAAATCAAAATTTAACTTATTCGAGTACAGGATATAAATTGGAAGATTTTAGAAATTGGCAATACACGGAATCCAGTATTTATTATTTATCGAATCAAGAATTAGATTTATTCTACAATTCAAATATTGCTGTTGAGCGTTTATATAATTCTCCGATTACCTTGTTTTACAAAGGTTCATTCCCGAATCTATTAAAACAGTCGAGTTTGAATTTTTTGGCGTTTACAAATATCAATCGACGAAGACTGGGATTTCAAATTTCACATCATTATGGTCTTCAAAACGGACGTAGGGTTGATCAACAAATTCACTACCGAATTCGACAATTTACAATAAGTAATTCCAATTATTTTAGGAATAGAAGTATTCGTTACGATTTGGGGTTTTATTCTGATGTATTTGGCAAAAACATATTTCATCGCAATTTAGGAATGAAACTATTGTTAAAAAATCATTTTGACCAAATTATTCCGTTAAATCTCAGCGAGAATTCGACCAAATCAACCATTCAAAATACACACCTTCAAACCTTAAATTTATCTATATTTGATCGTTTCAAATTTCCCATAAGTGGCAGCCAATTGAAAACGGATTACCTAGTTTGTATTGAAAATGGTTATTTCCGAAAATCGACTGATATCAAATGGATTTCTGCGCTTGAAGGAAAAATCAATATTAACCAGCGTTACCGAATGTTGAATTGGGACACCCGCATGAAGGCTAGATATTCGCTCACTAAATCAAATGTATTTTACTGGATAATGGGAAACAATGGTTGGATAGATCCCAATCAATTCGATAATTCATCGGGTTATTCCGGTCAATTTGTTGGTCGTTATCCCTTACAAGGTGTTGGGGGAAATGTTAGGGGTATTTCTTCTGCCAGTCGAGGCGGTACTAGTTTTTTTAATATACAATCAGAAATTTCACTACCCATAACGAGTTTGATCCCTTCGTATTCAATCAATGGTCCCTTTTTAAAGTCATTGAAATTCTATGTTTGGGGAGACGCAGGTTTGGCATTTGTACATGGTTCACCACTCCACTACAAAAACCCATATAACACATTGATTTTCAGTACACCTAATTATACATTAACTGCAACTGCCAACCGAAATCCTTGGATTTCTAGCCGCGGAATGGGATTGAAATTTAGAGTTTTAGAAATGGATTTTCGTTTTGAATACGGCCAAGGAAAAGTAGGTAATTATGCCTCTCGTCAACAATTTTCAATTTCCATGGGCAATATTTTTTAATTTGTTTTAAATCTGCTTGAATAATAACGTACTTTTGTAATTAATTTGCCTTAGCACAATTATTAAATGGGAATTTTTAGCTTTCTAACACAGGAATTAGCAATTGATTTGGGTACGGCCAATACCCTAATTATTCATAAAGATAAGGTAGTTGTTGACGAGCCTTCAATCATCGCTTTGGAGCGTAATACAGGTAATGTTATTGCAATTGGAAGAGAAGCCATGCAAATGTATGGTAAAGAAAATGAAGGAATTCGCACCATTCGTCCCTTGAAAGATGGCGTAATCGCTGATTTCCAAGCCGCTGAACACATGATTCGTGGAATGATAAAAATGATGAATCAGCGTCAACAATGGATCAGTCCTCAATTGAAAATGGTAATCTGTATCCCATCGGGAATTACCGAAGTTGAAAAACGTGCGGTGAAAGATAGTGCCGAGCGATCAGGAGCTAAAGAAGTATATTTAATCCACGAACCTATGGCTGCTGCTGTGGGTATAGGTATTGATGTTACTCAACCCCAGGGAAATATGATCATTGATATTGGAGGTGGAACCACAGAAATCGCCATTATTGCACTTGGAGGTATTGTTTGCGATGAATCTATTCGTGTTGCAGGAGATGAGTTTAACTTAGATATCGTTGAATATATGCGTCGCGAACACAATCTTTTGATTGGTGAGCGTACCGCTGAAAAGATTAAAATCAACATTGGAAGTGCTTTGCAGGAATTAGAGAATCCACCGGAAGATTATGCGGTTTATGGACGAGATCTAATGACGGGTATTCCTAAATCCATTCACGTATCGTATAACGAAATTGCACGCGCATTAGACAAGAGCATCATGAAAGTAGAAGAGGCTATATTACGTGCTTTGGAACAAGCTCCACCTGAATTAAGTGCCGATATACTTACCAATGGAATCTGGCTTACTGGTGGAGGAGCATTGTTGCGTGGACTCGACAAACGAGTTTCTAACAAAACCAAACTTAAAGTAAATATTGCTGAAGATCCATTGAGAGCCGTAGTACGAGGAACAGGAATTGCCTTAAAAAATATAGGTAAATTTAAGTTCTTAATGACTGCTTAATACTTTACATACCATACATTTTAACTAGATAACCGAAATCAATAAACTATGTGGATTTTAATACGATGGATTAAACACAATTCGTATCCACTTTTCGCATTGATTTTATTTGGTTTTTCAGTGAATCAAGTACTGAGATATCACATCTATCAACACTCCTTTTATTTTAAAAGCAGTACAGCATTTTTCAGAACCATTGATCAATGGAAGTCCAACGTTACAGAGTTTGTCAATCTCAAACAAGAGAATATTGCGTTAAGAAATGAAAACATTGCTTTGAGAAATCAATTGCAAATCAATTCCTATCAATTCAACAAATACAAGGATACCCAGTTTTTTGATTCATTAAATGCTAAATATCCGAATTTAAAAACAGCATATAGTTATATCACTACTAAAGTAATCCGAAATTCGACCAATTCTCCAGACAATTTCTTTTATATCAATCATGGCAAATTACAAGGCATAACCCCAGGTATGGCCGTGATTAGCCCTTCGGGTGTTGTTGGAGTGATACTAGATTGTAGTGATAATTTCTCCCGAGGAATGTCTTTGTTGAATTCCAAGTTTGAGATTACTCCTTATATTCCGGAGTTGGATTTGCGACAAGGTGTATTAAAATGGGACGGAAGTCACTCTAATCAAGGAGAATTATTGGAAGTAAATCGGACTGAACCGGTAAAAAAAGGAATGAAAATACTGACCAGTAACTATTCATCCATCTTTCCACCAAACATACCAATCGGTACAATAGAATATATTAATCCAGAATCGAAATCTCATTACCATGAAATCCGCGTAAAATTAGCCACTGATTTTAGTCGACTCAATAATGTGTATTGCATCAAATACCACTTTAAAAACGAATTGGATTCATTAAACATGTCGGGCAACATTAATCCAAATAATAATGATTGAATACATTAAGCTGTTTTTAATCGCGCTGGTGCTGGCATTTTTACAGTCCTTTATTATCCAAGAAGTGGACATGGGATTTTGGATGCGTCCAATGCCTTATTTGATGTTATTTATGGTATTACCTGTAAATACAAACAAGTATGCTCAACTGGTAATTGCATTTGTTTTTGGGACGTTTATCGACTTACTATCGGGTTCATTTGGCACACATGCTGCGAGTTGCGTATTTATGGTTTTCTTTAAGAATTTAATTGACCATCGTTTTGTTGATTTTGATTCTATTCAATTGCAGGGTGAAAATTATATAAATGTCGATACTAAAGGACAATTGTTCTTTACCTATTATACCTTATCTCTTATTTTCATCCATCATTTTGTATTTTTTTCATTGGATTTTTTCGAGTGGGTTCGTTTTTTTAGGATATTAGGCACAACTATGGTTTCAACGATTGGATCCTACTTGTTAATTTTGCTGTTTAAATCTATTTTCCGACGTTAATCAATCCCCAATGTTATGATTGATATCCATAAACAGCGGTATAAAACCTTCATCGTAATATTCGTTGTATTTTTTCTTTTATTTCTTTACCGGGTGGCGAGTTTACAATTATTCAATACTGAATATGAACAAAAAGCCATTAACAATGCCTTAAATAAAATTACCCTCTACCCTGCTAGATCTGTTATTTACGATAGAAATAAAAAAATCATTGCCAAGAATTTGGTGATGTATGATTTATTTATTTTTCCTCGGGAAATAGAACCTAAAAATCGGGATTTTTTATGTGAGGTATTAGAAATCGACACCGTTAAGTACAATGCTTTGTTGTTAGAGTCGTGGATAAAATCCAAGAAACGACAAAAGAACAATGCCTACAATCATTCTGCTTTATTTTATTCTAATTTAACTGAACGACAATACACGGTAATTCGTGAAAATTTGTATCGTCTGAAAGGATTTTATATCGAACCTAGAACCGACCGATCTTACGAAATTATTGGTGGTGCTCATGCTTTTGGTTATTTAGGTGAGGCCTCTGAAGACCTTCTTAAAAATGACCCTTATTATCAACCCGGTGACCTAGTTGGAATTACTGGAATTGAAAAATACTACGAACCTTACATGCGAGGCCGCAAAGGGATTAGAACCGTTTGGCAAGATAGAACTTATAGAGAACGTGGAGTTGTAAATGATGACTCATTCAATTATCCTGCCATTGCTGGTCCTGATTTTATTAGTTCTATGGATTTAGAATTGCAGCAATATGCCGAAAAATTATTGTCTGGAAAACGAGGTTCTGTTGTTGCTATCGAACCCGGTTCTGGTGAAGTTTTGGCATTTGTTAACAAGCCCGACTACAATCCAAACGATTTAATTGGACAAGGCAGGAATAAGGAATTTCGTAAGATGCTGATTGATCCCAAGAAACCATTATACAATCGAGCGGTTAAAGGGGTATATCCACCGGGAAGTACGGTAAAAACCGTATTGGCCCTAATTGGCTTACAAGAAGGAGTTATCGTTCCGGAATCCAGAAAAGGATGTGGCGGAGGATATCGAATGGGAAGTATTACTGTAGGTTGTCACCCACATGGTGGACCATTGGATTTAGAGGGTTCTATCCAAATATCATGTAACAGTTATTACTGTGCCTTGTTCAGGGAAATCATAGATAATCCGAAATATGCCAACGTACAACAAGGATACGATCAATTAGCAAAACACTGGAGAAGTTTTGGATTGGGGGAACCTACCGGCATTGATTTACTAGGAGAATCTGGTGGAAATATTCCATCCGTTGAGCAACTAAATCGAAGACACGGACCTAAATGGCGTTCATCTATGGTTATATCGTTGGGTATTGGTCAAGGTGAAATTTTATTGACACCATTACAACTTGCTAATGTTGCAGCCATTCTAGCTAATCGTGGATACTATTACACGCCACATATTGTTAAGTCCATTAATGGAATTCGTGATTTAGAATGGCAAAAGAAATTCAAAACCAAGCATTACACAACGATTGATCGAATTCATTACGAAACGGTAGTGGCTGGTATGGCAAAAGTAATGCAGCCAGGTGGTACCGCATTTGCTGCTTCAGTAAATGACATTGCAATTTGCGGTAAAACGGGAACTGCACAAAATCCTCATGGAAAGGATCACTCGTTATTTATTGCATTTGCACCTAAAGATAATCCTAAAATAGCAATCGCTGTAATTGTTGAAAATGGTGGATTTGGGGCAACCTATGCAGCTCCCATTGCAACATTAATGATAGAAAAGTATTTAAAACATCCCCAAACTTCTTCAAAAACAGCCATGGAGAAACGTATTTTAGAAACCGTTTTAGAATTTTAATATGCCAAGTACTCGTCAATTATCGCAACTCAACAAAATGGACTCAGTATCCATAATCTTGTTCAGTATACTGGTGTTAATTGGCTTTATAAATATTTATTCAGTTACATCAGATGTAAATCAAACTGGATTCCAACTATCGGCAATTGCAACCCGTCAGTTGATTTGGATCGCAGGATCTGCACTGATTATTATGACCATAGCATTCGCCAATGTAGTACTGGTAGAATATTTATCCTATTACGTGTATGGATTCATCATTTTGCTGAATATTCTCGTATTGTTCATAGGAAAGGAAGTGGCAGGTGCTAAATCTTGGTTTGGCTTTGGGGGATTTGGGATTCAACCGTCAGAATTTGCAAAAATTGCCACGAGTATGGCTCTCGCTAAATTCTTAGGCGGATATGGTATGAAATTCCGAGGTTGGAAAAATATTTCCATTTCTCTAGGTATTTTTCTTGTTCCCATGGTGATTGTATTATTTCAAAATGATACAGGAAGTGCTTTGGTATATCTCTCGTTTTTCTTGGTTCTGTATAGAGAAGGTTTGCCCGGTTATATTTTGGTTATTTCTATTTGGATTGGAGTTTTGTCTATTATCTCTATTTATTTAAATAGCTTGAATATTTCTTTTGGATATTTGTATGGTATATTATTGGGAATCAGTAGTATATTGGTGTATTTTGGACGAAAGAATCGACAATTTGTTTTGCTCATTTTAGCCATTTCTATTGGTAGTTCCTTGTTTTCAGGTGTTGTTGGGTATGCTTACAACAAAATATTCAAAGTCTATCAGAAAGACCGTATCGAAATTGTTTTAGGGTTAAAGGAAGATAAACGAGGAATGGGTTACAACCTTGAACAGTCAAAAATAGCCATTGGAGCAGGTAGAATAGATGGACGTGGTTTTATGAAAGGTTCTCAAACCAAAATGGGATTTGTACCCGAACAACATACAGATTTTATATTTTGCACCATTGGTGAAGAATGGGGATTTTTAGGGGTTACGTTCTTTTTTGGTATGTACCTAATGCTGTTATTAAGATTGATTTTTTTGGCCGAGCGTCAATCAGATGTATATGGTCGTATTTTGGGGTATAGCGCAGCTTCTATCCTATTCTTTCACTGGTTTGTAAACATTGGAATGACCATTGGACTCGTACCAGTAATTGGAATTCCCCTTCCCTTTGTTTCGTTTGGGGGAAGTAGTTTGTGGGGATTTACTTTTTTACTTTTCGTTTTCTTGAGATACGATCAGGTAAGAAAATCATAAATAAATTCTATTTTCGCAAATATGAAAAATTTTAACCGCAATTTCTTGTGGCTATTGTTATTGGGTTCATTATTTAATGGATGTTCAGATTCAGATTCTGATTCCAACGAAGAAACCGTTTTTGAAAGTATTCCTTCCGATGAATCTGGAATTACTTTTGTTAATAACGTCCCCGAAAACGATTCTCTAAATCAGTTTACCTACCATTATTTATTTAATGGTGCTGGAGTTGGAATGGGTGATATAAACAATGACGGTTTGAACGATTTGTATTTTGCTTCCAATTCAGGAAGTTCTGTTTTGTATTTAAATAAAGGTGATTTCAAATTTGAAGATATCACTAAATCTGCCGGGGTTAGTACAAATCAATGGATGACAGGCGTATACATGGTGGATGTAAACAACGATGGATGGTTAGATATTTATGTTTGTAGCAGTGGCCCCTCATCATCCCCCGAAAAGAAAAAAAATAAATTATTTATTAATCAAAAAAACTTAACCTTCAAAGAAGAGGCTGAAAAATGGAATTTAGCGAATTCTGGAAATACGAGTTGCGCTGCATTTTTTGATTTTGACGCAGACGGTGATTTAGATGTTTACATCGGGAATCATGCAGAAAAATACTGGTCAGATATCAATGTGCCTTTTCATAAAACATTGAAAATGGATGTATCATCCAAACAACAATTTTTACGCAACGATGGAGGTAAATTCACTGATATCACTGAATCTGCGGGTATGACCGCAATGGGCTATTGCCTGAGTGCCACACCTGCCGATTACAATGGAGACGGTCTGGTAGATCTATATGTTTGTAATGATTACCACATTCCCGATTATTTTTACATCAATCAAGGTGACGGAACTTTTGCCGATCAATGCAACTCATCTTTCAAACATATTTCCAATAATTCTATGGGAAGTGACGTATCTGATGTAAATAACGATGGTCGAATTGATTTGCTTACCCTCGATATGTTGCCTGAAAGTCCCAAACGTTTTATGACTCTTTTGGGTCCTCGCGACTATGACTTTGTTACTGTTAGTAAGAAAAACAACTACGGTAAACAATACATGAAAAACATTTTACAAATCAACATGGGAGATGGAAAGTTCTCTGATCAAAGTTATTTATATGGAATTGCTCGAACAGATTGGAGCTGGTCGCCTTTATTCTGTGATTTTAATAACGATGGATTTCAAGACCTATTTGTAACGAACGGTTATTATCGCGATGTAACGAATTTGGATTTTGTTTTATATCAAAACAGAAAGGAACAAACCAAAGGGGGCAAAGTAACCCATAAGGAAGTTTTAGAAAAACTTCCCTTTGAAAAGTTAGTGAACTACTTATACATTAACAATCAAGGTCAAGGATTCAGCAACAAAGCATTGGAATTAGGAACGTCTGAACCCACTCTCAGTACGGGATCGGCTTACGGCGACTTAAATAACGATGGACAAATGGATTTGGTTGTTTGTAATCAAGGTGACGTCCCTTTGATTTATAAGAACAAGCTTTCCAACGATCATTTTTATAATTTAAAGATTACATCTAAATCGAACAAATCAACTGAAGGTACCAAAGTATTTGTTAAGGATAAGAAACAAATCCGAGTATTCGAAAAATCACCAATTAAAGGGTATTTAAGTTCCTCGGATCAATTAATCCACATTGGGTTTGATAGCAAAAATCCGATTGAGTTTGTAGAACTGGTTTTATTGAATGGGAAAGTAAAAAAATTCAATGTGTCTGAATTGAAAAAAGGTGATGTAACATTAATTGATGTAGATCAATTTCAAAATGGAAACAGCGAAATTTTGAAATTGAGTCAATCCAAAAATATTCTTTTCAATGAATTGAATGAAAACACATTACCGTTTAAACACGAGGATCAGGAGACCCCTGACTTTAAAAGAGAGCCTTTACTTCCTCATCGCTTTACCATGTTAGGTCCTGGTTTAACAACTGGCGATGTTAATAACGATGGTTTATTGGATGCGTTTATTGGAAATGCATCGGGAGGATCAGGTTCCAAATTGTTTATACAGCAAAAGGATGGTTCATTTAAGTTGAATAACAGTCAACCATGGAAAGATATTCCTGCAGACGTAACAGGTTCATTATTATTTGATATGGATAATGATAACGACTTAGATTTATACGTTGCAGCGGGAGGAAGTGAGTTCTCATGGCCAAGTCCCAAATACACTCACCGGTTGTACGAAAACAAAGGCCAAGGGAATTTCGTTGATAAAACAACTTCGCTACCCAAAGTAATTGCAAGTTCCAGTTCAGTTACTGCCGGGGATTACGACGGTGATGGTGATTTGGATTTATTTGTTGCAGGAAGATTATTACCTAATTTCTATCCTTTTGTTGAGATTCGCAGTTATTTGCTGAGAAATGATAACGGAAAATTTACGGATGTAACAGAATCCGTTGTTCCAGATTTAGTTATGCCGGGAATGATTAGTGAAGCTATTTTCACCGATTATAACAACGATCACAAATTGGATTTGATGTTGGTTGGAGAATATACACCCATTGTATTCATGAAAAATGTAGGAGGAAAGTTCGTCAATGCAACGGAAGAAGCCGGTACTTTGAAGTACTCGGGTTGGTTCAACAGTATTGCGCCTATCGATGTTGACAATGATGGTGATTTGGATTATGTTGTAGGTAATAAAGGCACGAATTCGTTTATCTGCGCTCGTCAAAGCGAACCCGTTACTATTTATTGGGCTGATGTCGATAAAAACGGGCGACATGATTTCTTTTTGAGTTATTTGAAAAATGGACAAGAATATCCTATGTATCAAATGGACGAAATGGTGGTAGCTTTTCCAAGTTTCTTAAATAAAAAATTTACGAATTACACGGCATTTGGTGGTCAAACTATGTTGGATATTTTTGGTGAAGAAAATTTGAATCAAAGCAAGATGTTTGCGAATGAGTTTCAACATTTGCTTCTACTCAATAATGGTGGTGCCTTTACGGTTAGTCCTTTACCTTTTGAGTCTCAAATGGGTCCAATAAATGGGATGCAAGTTTGTGATATCAATCAAGACGGTTACGATGATATTTTGTGTATTGGTAATAACAGTTACACACGCGTAACGCATGGTCCAGATGACGCAATGAATGGTGGAGTTTTATTGAATAACAAGGGAACATTTTCATGGAAAAACGGTTCAGATGTAGGGTTTTATGTTCCGGGGGATGGAAGAGCGTTAGGTTGGGTAAATCAGCCTAATAATGATATTCGATTTATTGCCACACAGAATAATGCAAAAGCCAAAGTATTCAAGCCTGCGAAGTCGTTTAAGTATGTAAAAGCTCCAAATAGAGCAATTGCCGCTGTTTGCGAAATGGCCGATGGAGGGAAGAAAAAAGTGTATTTGGGATATGGCAATGGTTATTTAACGAGCAGCTTTCCGGGAGTATTGAGTAATTCCAGCATCAAACAAATTGTTTTTTACGACAATAGAGGAAACATTTTGAAAAATTAATTAATTACCTTATATTTGCAGAAATTTATTTGTTATGGGAGTTACAAGACTTAAAAGAAAAGAAGCTAGAAATCGCCAAAAAGCAACACAGCGCGTAAAGGATATCAAACGTCTTAAGAGCTTTGTTACCGTTGCTTCTCCATATAAAGAAGTATCTGGTGTTATCATCGAAGATGATAAAAACTAAAATTTTATAAACGCTTCGTTTAAAAAAGGCCACCATGGGTGGCCTTTTTTATTTAAATTCGTATACTAGACATCAACTAAACAACAATCAAAGCACTAAACAGATACATCTAGATTCCAGCTAGGTACAACTAAATAAGAACTAAGCATTAACTGGGCAACCCCTGATCCCCCAATATGAAAACAACGAATTTAAAACTCCCCAATTTTCTAGTAATTACGGCTGTCGTTTTGCTAATTTCATTCACATCGTGTAGTGAAAACAAATCCAAAGTTATCCTCAATCATGATGTGTTGAGCGAATGTAACCTTGCTATCCAAAATGCCATTGTTTTGGATGCTACCAATCCTCCAGTGGGAAGTCGACGTTATTTTTATGCCAGCGTTGCTGCTTATCAGGCTCTACAACCTTTTTCAAATGATCTGCTTTCTCTCAGTGGTCAATTAAAAGATTTGAAGTTTGAAGCTATGCCCGATACTTCTAAAGGTTACTGTTTAGATTTAGTGGCATTGGCTGCTTATACCAGTACGGCAAAAGCACTTGTATGGAAGGAAGATAGTGTTGTTGCATTTCGAAATCGCAAATTGGAATATTATAAATCGGAACTTTCAAATCAAGTATACCAAAATAGTATTGAATGGGGCGATAGTGTTTCTTCCCTTATCATCAAATGGGCAAAGAAAGATAGCTTCAATGAAACCCGTGGTGTGGATTTATATTTAGCTAAAAACGATGCTCACTATTGGCAACCTACACCCACGGAATACATGCAGGCTCTGGAACCTAACTGGAAAAAAATCAGACCCACATTAATTCCTAGTGCAGATCACTTTAGAAGTTCTATGCCAGAACCGGCGATTTATAAAATACAACCCATTTCTAAATCCAAAGATTCAGAAGGAAATGAATTTATAAAATACAAATCACTAAATCCCGAATTCAATAAACTAATGAAGGAAGTGTATGATGAAAGTAAAAAGTTGGATTCCAATAAAATTCGTATTGCGAAATATTGGGATGACAATCCAAACAGCACGTTTCATTATGGTCATGCCACCATCAAAGTTTTGAAGGTTTCCCCAGTTGGACATTGGCTTTCCATGTTTTCTACTGTTGCAAGAAACAAAAAGTATTCTCTTTTCCAATCCGCTGAGGGTATGGTGAGATTATCTGCTGCGATTTTTGATGGATTTATAGCTGCATGGGATGCAAAATATCATTACGAATATGTTCGTCCTGTAAACGCCATCAGAATGCATTTAGACAGTTCTTGGCTGCCTTATATTGAAACACCCGCATTCCCAGAGTACCCCAGTGCTCACAGCGTAATTTCTAGTGCAGCTGCAACTGTTTTAACACACATGTTCGGTGAGTATGAGTTTACGGATTCAGCAGAAATGGAATTCGGATTGGGTACTCGTCACTTCAAGAACTTTAGAGCAGCGAGCGATGAAGCGTGTTTAAGTCGATTATATGGAGGAATTCACTTCCGGGAAGGTATTGAAAACGGCAAATTCCTAGGGAATGCAATAGGAGAACATCATATTAAGACGCTCAAAACCAGAAAAAATTGATATTGAATAGGCTTAGAACTCAATAATTAGTTTAGGTTTAAAATGATTAATACGGTAATAAATTAACGAAAGCCGTAATAAATTGAACAGTTCGATAGTCCCAAAAACAGCAATGGCGGAATGTTATTCCGCCATTGCTGTTTTTATATATGTTATAATTGCTGTTTTGGTGTACGTTAACACTGCTGTTTTGGAATACGTTAACACTGCTGTTTAGTATACGTTAACACTGCTGTTTTGGTATACGTAAAGATGAAATTACTTGATATGATGTAGATAGTTTCATCTAATGTTAGAAATCAACTTCACGACAAGTTGCTCAACTGAACCCGTAAATTCTGCAATTTGGATTCCGCATCATTTAACTTCTGACGTTCTTTTTCCACTATTTCTGGTTTAGCATTGGCTACAAATTTCTCATTTGATAACTTGGAATTCGTAGCTTTCCAAAATCCTTCGAGGTAGTTGATTTCTTCTTGCAATTTAATTCTTTCTGATTCAACATCAATTTCTAAGTTCAACTCCAACCAAATTTCAGATTTATTCACCAAAAACATCGTTTGACTTGAATTGGAAACTCTTGAATTTGTTTGAAATTCAACATTCGATAGCTTGGATATCATCGAAGTAAATTCTACTAATTCCAATTCAGGATTTTCCATCCAAGCGGTTAGTCTTTCTTTTGGTGAAATTTGTTTCTGAGCTCGTATATTTCTAACTTCAGAAACCAATTGCATTGGCAATTCATATGCGTTTGCTTTTCCTTTATCGCCTACCGGATATTCGCTAATTACACAAGGTTTATCTATACCAGCATCATAAATTGATTGATAAATTTCCTCTGAAATAAATGGCATATATGGATGAATGGCTTTCATCAATTGCGCAAAAAAGGATTTAGTTGCTTCTTTCGCAGATGCCGTAATTGATTCACCGTAATGTGGTTTTACCGCTTCTAAATAAACTGCACAAAAATCATCCCAGATCAACTTATAAAGATTCATTAACGCATCTGAAAGTCTGAATTGAGCAAAATGTTCTTCATTTTCAATTAATGTTCGATTCAAACGATTTTCAAACCATTTTATTGCATCTACTTCGTAAGGTCGCATTTCGACATTCTCTAATGGTTGCCATTGATGATACAATCTATAGGCATTCCAGATTTTATTACAGAAGTTTCTACCCTGTTCGATTTGACTTTCATCAAATAAAATATCATTACCGGCAGGTGCACACAAAAGCATCCCCAAACGAACCGCGTCAGCGCCATATTGAGCAATTAAATCCAATGGATCGGGACTATTTCCCAAACTTTTACTCATTTTTCGGCGTTGTTTATCCCTTACAATTCCTGTATAATAAACATTTTTAAAGGGCTTCTCGCCTGTATATTCATATCCAGCCATAATCATTCTGGCCACCCAGAAAAACATAATCTCGGGCGCCGTAACTAAGTCGTTAGTTGGATAATAATAATTTAATTCCTCTTTTGATTCAAACCCATCGAAAACTGATATGGGCCATAACCAACTTGAAAACCATGTGTCTAAAACATCATCGTCTTGTTTGATATCATCTATCTTAAGAGTTTTCCCTTTTTTCGCAAATTCAGCTAAAGCTAATTCCGCTGATTGTGCCACAACAAAATCACCAGACTCATCGTAAAATGCCGGAATTCTGTGTCCCCACCACAACTGACGAGAGATGTTCCAATCTCGGATATTCTCGATCCAATGCTTGTAGGTATTTTTAAGTTTTTCAGGATAGAATTTTATTTCATCGTCCATTACCGCTGAAAGTACTTTCGGATTTTTTTCCATGAATTTCTTCATATCTAAAAACCATTGAGTACTTATTTTTGGCTCAACTACAGCATCGGTTCTTTCGCTAAAACCTACGTTATGCACATAATCTTCTACTTTAATGAGCAAATTATGGTTTTGCAAATCATTTACCCACTCTTTTCGTGCTGCGAAACGATCTTGTCCCACAAAAAGAACACCTTGTTCAGAGATGGTACCATCATCATTTAAGGTATCAATAACAGGCAGATTGAATTTTAATCCAATTTCGTAATCATGAATATCGTGAGCAGGTGTTACTTTCAAAACTCCCGTTCCAAATTCAATATCAATGTAATCATCCGCAATAATTTCCACATCACGATTGATCAAGGGAACAAGCACTTTTTTACCCAATAGGTGCTTGTATCGGTCATCGTTGGGATTAACACAAACGGCCACATCACCAGCAATTGTTTCAGGACGAGCGGTTGCTATTTCTAAAAATCCATCAAAATCCACACCTTGATATTTGATGTAATACAAGGAATCTTTTACTTCTTTGAATTTAACTTCTTCATCGCTCAAGGTAGTTTTACCCTGAGGATCCCAGTTCACCATTCTGGTTCCCCGATAAACCAATCCTTTTTGATATAAATCCACGAACACTTCAATTACCGCATCCGATAATTTTGGCTCCATGGTAAAACGAGTTCTATCCCAATCACAACTAGCACCTAACTTTTTTAATTGTTCCAGTATGATTCCACCGTACTTTTCCTTCCATTCCCAAGCATGTTTTAAAAAATCTTCGCGTGATAAATCCGTTTTTTTGATTCCTTGGGATGCCAATAAGTTAACCACCTTAGCTTCGGTAGCAATACTTGCATGATCTGTACCTGGAACCCAACAAGCATTCATACCCATCATTCTAGCACGACGGACTAATACATCTTGAATAGTATTATTCAACATGTGACCCATATGAAGTACACCCGTTACATTTGGAGGAGGAATTACTACTGTATAGGGAGTTCTGTGGTCAGGTTTGCTACTAAAATATTTATTGGTTAACCAAAATTGGTACCATTTATTTTCTATATCAGAGGGATTGTATTTTGAGGAAATTTCCATGTATTGCAAAATTAAATATTAATGAGGTATTTTAATGAAAGGAATAAAAATAGTTGAACGAAGTTTTAATTACTCAGTTGAAATGTAACAAATTGAAAAGATACAAAGTTAATTTAAAGTTGAACTAGATGTAAAACTAGCTTTGATTTAATTGATTCCTTTGAGACAATTCATGATTTAATTACTTTAAGTTTTCGACCAATTCTAGAGGCGAAGAATTGAAGGTGTAACTATAAAAAAGAAAAGGTCACCACGGAGTGATGACCTTTCTCTTATACATTAGATCAATCGAATTAAACTCCAGTATCGTGGTAAACAGATTCTTCCAAATATGGGTGATTGACTGCAACCAATCCACGTTTTGTTAAGCTGTTCAAAATCCAGAATGCGAACAATCCAGAGAACAACAAGAAGATACCCACTTCCAATATTCCGATATGTTGGTTAGGACCAAATACACCTGGAATTACCATAAACCATACATCAAAGTAGTGTCCAACAATTAAAAGTGCAGGAATAACAACCATGATTTTTGAATTTCTCTTAGCACTTCTCATTAACAAGAACACGAAAGGTGTTACGAAGTTAATGAAGAAATTCGCTAAGAAATAAGGCTTATAGTTTTCATAACGGATTTGGTAGTACATCATTTCCTCTGGAATTTGAGCATACCAAATCAAAAGATATTGGAACAACCAAATGTACGTCCAGAACACGGTGAAGGCGAACATAAATTTACCTAAATCGTGCATATGTTCTTTGTTTACCAAGCCTAAGTAACCTTGATTCTTTAGGTACATGATAGTTAGGGTTATCACTGCGATTGCAGATACCCAAGAAGTTGCGAAATTGTAAACTCCAAAAATGGTAGAGTACCAATGTGCGTCAACACTCATGATAAACAACCAAGCAATGATTGAAATCGTGAAACCAAAAATAACCAAGAACGCCGCGCTAAAACGAATACTCTTTTTGAAGAAGGTTACATCCCCTTTAGGAGCAGTATCTTCAGCTAATGACAATCCTCTAAGTTTATGTCCGATAAATACCCAAATTGCGATTAAGATAGCAGGTAAAATGAACAACATTTTTGTATTCAAAAAACCAGATTTACCAGCTAAAATTTTATCGTAACCAGCATCAGTAGGTTTCAAACCCAAATGTTCATAATGAGCCCAGTGGTATAAATCGTCTTTACCTAAAAGCACAGCTACAAACAAAACCACAAATGCTACAGGAATGAACGTAAAAATAGCTTCAGGAACTCTCTTCAAAGCAACTGACCAACCTGCATTTGCTGCATATTGGATGGCATACCAGAATAAAGCACACAACGAAACCATAGTGAAGAAGTAACCAGCAACTAAAAGATTTGCGTAAATCTTAGTTGTCCAAGGTTTATCTTGTTCATGGTATTCCATTCTTGGACCGAAATTTTCAGTTTCCACATTGTGATGTTCCTCAGCATGAGAAGCGGCACTATGTTCAGCAGGAGCAGCATGTTCAGAATGTTCTGTTGCATCGCCGTGGGCAGCTGATTCGTGTTTTTCGGTTGTATGTTCAGCAGTAGCGTGACTGTTGTGAGAAGAACCAGCATGACTTTTTTGATTAGCTATACCGATACCAGTCAACACCAATCCCAAAAGCATAAGAATTATCGTAAACGTCTTTGCTTTCGCAGGAATTACAAAATTTTCCTGCTTAATTTCTATATGATGTCCGTGTCCCATAATTAATATTTTTTGGAATTATTTAGTAGATGCTGAATCTTGTGAAACAACAGCAGTAGTCGAACTACCACCTTTTGCGCTCAATAATTTAACATATTTAACAACTCTCCAACGATCCACGGGTTTCAATACTGAAGCGTGTGAACCCATGTTGTTTTTACCGTATGTTAACGTATGATAAATTTTTCCTTCTGGAAGTGTTTTGATATATTCATCGGTGTAACCTTTCCAAGCTGGTTTCAAAGTAGAAACTTTTTTGAACACTTCACCGTCGTTATTACCTTCTGCACCATGGCAGGGAGCGCAATAAATATCGTACATGTATTTTCCACGAGAATCAATTTGATCAATTCCAGCTGGAGCTACAACAGCGGTAGCAGCAGCTTCGTAACCTTCACCTGTATTAGGCATGGAATACATATGATCAATTTTACCCATAGCTACTGAACCTACAACGGGCTCACGCATACTCATTCCATAAGGGTTAGTTTTGAAAGAATCTGCTTGATTGTATGGCTCGTATCCTTTTGAGTAATACATATCAGGAGCATATTCCCAACCTGGATCATTTCCGCGACTTACGCAACTGCCTAAAGCAACTACTGCCAACGCTGAAACTAAAGTTATATTAAACTTATTTGTCATTGTCTTAAGGATTAAATTACAGTTTGAACGCCATGATGAAATTCTCTAACCTCAACCGCACCTTTGTTCTTCATGGTAGAAATCAAATCTTGCTCGTTGATACTTTCAGAAAGTTCAACAGCCATCACCATGCGATCGTCGGTTTGACGTTCATCGAGTAAATCGTTTTTAACTCCGAATAACATTCTGTTTCTCCAAAAGAAAAAGAATCCCATTCCATATGCTGTACACAATACCATACCCTCGAACATTACTGGAATCCAAGAAGGGGTAAAACGCACAGGCTTATTTCCCACGTTGATAGGCCAGTCAATAACATACATGTAATAAATCATGGTAGTCATCAACATTAAACCTGTCAAACCACAGAAAAATGCAACTCGAGCCAATTTACTTCTTTTCACTCCAATAATACGATCCAAACCGTGAACTGGATAAGGAGTATATATATCGTGGATTGCTATTCCCTTGTGAGAAATCTCAGAAGTAGCATCCATTAAAGCATCTTCATCTTCCCATACTCCAACAATCATTTTATTGCGGTTACGGAGACTTAATTTTTTATCTAATATTCCCATTTGAATAGATTCTTTAATTATTCGCGATTACGCAAAATTGATTTAACTTCAGCCATGTTAATAACTGGCAAATACTTAGCAAATAAGAAGAACAAGGTAAAGAAGATACCAAAAGTTCCCAAGAAAAGTCCGATCTCTGTCAATGAACCTGAGTACATTACCCAACTTGATGGCAAGTAATCGCGGTGCAAAGAGGTAACGATAATTACGAAACGCTCAAACCACATACCTACGTTTACGAAAATACTCATGATGAATACAAACCAAGGTGTAGTACGTGCCCAACGGAACCAGAATACCTGAGGTGCAATCAAGTTACAACTCATCATACTCCAATAAGCCCACCAATAAGGACCGAAAGCACGGTTAATGAAAGCATATTGTTCGTACTCTACGCCTGAATACCATGCGATAAAGAACTCAGTTAAATAAGCAATACCCACAATAGAACCTGTAACCATGATGATTTTTGTCATAGCATCTAGGTGACCTATGGTAATGTAGTTTTCATAGTTCATTACTTTACGAGCAACTACCAACAACGTAGCAACCATACCGAATCCTGAGAAAATCGCACCCGCAACAAAGTATGGAGGGAAAATCGTGGTATGCCAACCCGGAATAACAGAGGTCGCAAAGTCGGTAGATACGATAGTATGTACTGAAAGTACCAGTGGAGTACTCAAACCCGCTAGAATCAATGAAACTAATTCATATCGAGCCCAAGAGCGAGTAGAACCCGTCCAACCCATTGCGAAGAAAGTATACCAATATTTAGCGGCTTTGGTTTTTACCTTGTCGCGAATTGTTGCGATGTCAGGAATCAAACCAATGTACCAGAATAATAAAGATACGCTGAAGTAAGTAGAAATCGCAAATACGTCCCACAACAATGGAGAGTTAAAATTCGTCCATAAAGAACCAAATGCGTTTGGTAATGGTAATGCCCAGTAACCTACCCATACACGTCCCATGTGAAATACTGGGAACATGGCAGCACAGACAACCGCGAAAATGGTCATCGCCTCTGCGGAACGGTTAATTGACATCCGCCATTTTTGACGGAAAAGTAATAGTACCGCAGAAATCAAAGTTCCCGCGTGACCAATACCCACCCAGAATACGAAGTTAGTGATATCCCAACCCCACATTACGGATTTGTTGATATTCCAAACACCAATACCCGTCATCAATGTGTATCCTAAGCTGATTACGAAAATTGCTAAGAAAATCACAGACAGTGTAAAACCTACTTTCCAAGCATTGGAGGGTCGGTTTAAAATCGGACGAGAGATGTCTCTTGTAACGTCGGCAGCGGTTTTATCACCGGTTACCAAACGTTCTCTGATTATTGAATCGTGTATCATTCCTGTAATTTTGGGGTTAAATGTTTTGAGTGTTACGAATCTTGGTCATGTATTTGATTGAAGGTTGTACGTTCAATTCATCCAATACACTAAAGCTTCTTTCATTTTTGAACAACTTGCTGATTTCACTTTCAGGATTATGCAAATCACCGAATACAATCGCATTTGAAGGACATGTACGCTGACAAGCAGTTTTAACTTCAACTTCTTTCATGGATTTTCCTTCGCGCTTCGCCTTCAATTTTGATTCTTGAATACGTTGTACACAGAACGAACATTTTTCCATAACACCACGAGTTCTTACAGTAACATCAGGGTTGATTACCATTTTACCTAATGGATTGTTGAAGTGGAAATCAAACGCATCGTTATCGTTGTAACGGAACCAGTTGAAACGACGTACCTTGTAAGGACAGTTGTTTCCGCAGTATTTAGTACCGATACAGCGGTTGTATGTCATTTGGTTCAAACCTTCTGTTGAGTGTGAAGTAGCCAATACTGGACAAACCGTTTCGCAAGGCGCTTGTGCACAATGCTGACACAACATAGGTTGGTGAACAACTTGAATGTTTTCCCAATGAGCAAATTCGCCTTTATCGGTATCATCAACTTCTGCGATTTGTTTTTCGCGAGTGATGTAGTTTGCACCATCGAACTTTTCCTTTTGGGTATTGCTGAATGAATAGTAACGATCGATACGAATCCAATGCATTTCACGACGCAAACGGATCTCATCTCTTCCTACTACAGGTACATTATTCTCAATTGAACAAGCTACAACGCAAGCTCCACATCCAGTACAAGCGTTCAAATCGATAGCCATTCCCCAACGGTGGTTAGGAGAACCATCTTTCAAGTAATCTTGTTTTTCCCAGATAGTATAAATGTGAGTAGCTGCTTTTTCATTACCTGCTTTAGGATTCTTTTTCCACTCTGTAAAGTTAGATTCTCTAACAATGTCACGTCCTTCAATACTATGGTGGGTTTGAGTTTGAGCTAATACATACGTCTCCTCACCTTTTGTAATTTGAACATTATTGATAACGTTAGATCGACTAGCATTTACAAAGCGATAAGCATTGATACCCACAGGGGCGAATCCATTTTCAATGGAACCACCTACTTTACCAGCATGAGTGTGACCAAATCCAACCGCTAAACCTACGGTGTTGTTTGCTTGTCCTGGTTGGATCAAAGCAGGTACGTTTTCGTATTTAACGCCATTAACCTCAATGTTTACAGTATCGTCTTTTTCAACACCTAGTTTGTTCGCTAGTGCTTTTGGTAAAGCAACGTAGTTGTCCCAACAAACTTTACTTACTGGATCTGGCATTTCATACAACCAAGGGTTGTTACCGCTCTTTCCATCGCGCATTCCCACAGACTGGTAAAGAACCAAATCAATTCCTGTAGAAGATGCTGCTTTCGAAATTGCAGGGGCCAATGCGGCTACACTACCAGCATAAGCAGGCATAGCGAAAGAATTCAACACATTAGCATCAGCTTGGTAATAGCCCATTTCCAATGCTTTGTTGAATCCTTCACCCAAGGTAGCTTCCCAATTCGATTTTAAGAATAAATAGAACGGAGAAACATCTTGTTTTTGAGAAAGTATGCGTTTGTTTTTGAAAGGATCGTTTTCACTTCCAGGCAACGCATTTGCCCAAGACAATAAAGATTCTTGTGCTTGACGCGTATTGAAAACCTTAGAAATGGTTGGCTGAGTGAATTGGAACACTCCTTTGATAGGTTCTGCATCTGACCAACTTTCTAAGAAGTGGTTATCAGGAAGAACGTATTGACAAACTGCAGCTGTTTCGTCTTTGCTAGATGCAAAAGAAGCAGAGAATTTCGCCTTCGCAATTGCAGCTGACCACTCTTTATTATGGTTAAATACAGGATTTGTACCGTAGAAAATAACCCCTGCTATTGAACCATTATTCAAACCAGCGAAAGCATTATTTACTGAATTATCATCGCCGTTGTATTGCTTCGAATAATTAGTTAAATCAATTGTAGAAGTGTAGCTGTCTAATAATACATTGATTGCATTTACTACTTTTTGAACCTCTACAGAGTTACTACCAGAAATAACCAATGCCTTACCTTTGTTATTCAACAAAACTTTCGCAGCAGTTTCAATTGAATTACCAGCTAATTCCGAATTCGTTGGAACCGGAATTTGAGTTAACCCTAAAGACTTAGCGATGTAGTTATACATTGTTGAAACATAAGCCAATTCTTTTGAAGCCACCATTGGGAAACGGTGATCTGCATTTGTACCTGTCATAGACAAGTTACTTTCAAATTGGATATGAACAGACATTCCACCCTCAGCCGTTGGACGACGGTGAGCAGAATATGCATTTTGAAACTGTACAGGAGAAATCCACGTTCCTAGGAAATCAGCACCAAAAGAAACGATTGCTTGAGCGTTTTCAAAACGGTAATTAGGAATAACTCTCATGCCAAAATCAGCTTGATTTGCATTCAAAATCCCGTTGTATGATACAGCATCGTAACTAACGTGCTCAACATTGGTATAAACTGATTTAAATGCTTCTATGGATTTCAACGTAGAAGGACTGTGAATTGTATTGGTTAACAATACCACCTTTTTACCTTGAGTATTCAACGCTGCAAGAGTTCCTTTGATTTCAGAATCAATTGCAGACCAATCTTTTTGTTCAGCTCCTTTAACCAATGGATTCGCTAATCGCTCCATATCGTAAAGCGACAAAATAGATGCTTGACCAGTTGCACACAATCCTCCTTTGGATACGAATGAGTCAGGACTACCATCCAACTTAATTGGACGACCTTCACGAACTTTTACTTCAACTCCACAACCTACGCTACAATCACCACAAGTAGAACGATAGTAGTTGGCTACACCTGGGGTTACCTCTTCTGGTTTTACCAAGTAAGGAACTGCATAACGAACATTGGTTTTGTAACAAGATGCTAATGCAACTGCAGTTACACTGAAACCAAAATATTTAAGGAAATCACGGCGATTTGAATTCAATTCAAACCCATCTTCAGAAAGAACTTCTTCTAAGGGAAGTGCTTCGCTGAACTCGTGCTTTTGGTTTGCTAGGAACTGCGCGTCGCGGTTTAGTTCCTCCTCACCTTTCCAATATTTAATATTATTCGACATTTTGCTTTTGTTAATAATTAATAGTGACACTTAGCACATTCCAAACCTCCGTTCATAGCAGGTGTAATTTTCACCTTGCCATCAGGACCAAAGTACTGGCTGTGGTTTTGTTTATCTTTCAAATCTTTTTGAGCTTTTGAATGCAATGCAGCGTAGTAGTTGTTGTTTGCTGCATCAATTCCTGTGTTTCTATGACAATCAATACACCATCCCATTTGTAAAGTACTCCATTGTTGAACTACTTCCATTTTCTCAATAGGACCGTGACAAGACTGACACTGCAATTTACCTACAACTACGTGTTGAGAGTGGTTGAAATATGCATGATCTGGCAAATTATGAATTCTTACCCAACGAATTGGTTTAGGATTGTTTCCAAATTCTTTACCAGGCATACCTTCTGGATCATAATCCAAAGCAGCGTATATCTTTTTGATTTCAGGAGAAATCTCACCGTTGTATTTGTCAGTCAATTGAACACCTTTATGGCAATTCATACATGTATTCAAGGCAGGGATAGATGCACTCTTACTTTCCTCTACTGTTGAGTGACAGTATTTACAATCCAATTTCAGTTCTCCAGCATGTAATTTGTGAGAGAATGCGATTGGTTGTGTAGGAGCATAACCTTTTTGAACGCCTATTTCGTCCTTACCGAATTTGTAACCATAATACGATGCAGGCAAACCGATAGCTAACGTAGTGAAAATAGCCAACACTGTAGGATTCATCTTACCTAATTTCTCAGGTAAAAACTTCTGATACCAACGATCGTATTTTTTGGTTGTTTCTGAATCACCATCGCGCTCAGCAGCAATTCTCTTCAATGTGTTTTTAACACGTGCCAATACCATTAATACGATTGCAAAAACTGCAACCAAAATCAACAATATATACTTGGTTGAAGAATCGTCCTGATCACCAGCGTTTGGATCTACAACGGGTCCTGTAGTTTTAGGAGCAGAAGGAGCAGGTGCTGTTTTGATGTACTCAACAATGTCCAAAACTTGAGCTGGAGTCAAGTTTTCGAAGATATTCATGGCAGCTCCACCGTATTCTTGATACAATTTATTTGCATCAGGATCACCGCTCTCCCTGAATTTCTTGTTGTTTCTAATCCATTGGATTAACCATTCTTCTGAACGTCTTTCGTGAACACCTCTTAGAGCAGGGCCCACCATTTTTTTGTCAAGAGCGTGACAGCTACCGCAGTTGTTAGCCTCATACAGCTTCTTACCGTTGTCCGCATTAGGCGCATCTTGAGCAAAAGTTGGGGTGGTTATAGCCATTAAGGAAGCTATTGCCCAAATTTTAAAACGATTTTTATTCATGTCTTGAAACGAAATCTATTATCGCATCGCAAATATAGAAATGGAATCAATCCCTTTAAAATAAATTGTTAACATTGAATTCAATTTAAAATCTATCTAAATTGAATCGGTATTTTACAGAAATTCAACAATTTGAATACTGATGTTGAAAATGATTTCCATATTTTCTGAGTATTTGTGTACTATTCAGCACACATTTTCATCGAAGAAAATCACTTGTTGATGCAATCAAAAGCGCAATTCATCGTTTTTGACCCAATTTTTACTTTCCAAGAATTCAGAATACGACAGATAACTCGCCAAGCATAATTGAGAATAATTCTGACTGCTATTACCAAATCGACCAATTCGTGTCGACCATAATGTTACTATCAACTCATTACCGTCTTTAAATTCTCGATGAATATTTTTAGCAACATGATTCAGTGTACCGCCACCCGCGTTGTAAATATGTAAAACCAATAAATTGAACCATAAAGCATCTAAATCCGGTTCCAAATTTAACGTCTTACACACCATTTTTGCCTGTGGAATACAATATCCTTTTACCAATCGAGCCGCTACATGTGCCGATTTATAAAAATTGTATCGTTCATCTGCCGCGTGATATTTATTGTATGGTGCAATCACTCGTAATCCATATCGTTTGGCTACAGAAGGCATCAATTGAAAGTGTCCAGCTGCACCTGATACTGAAATTCCCTTAGGATTACTCGGACTTTCTATTAAAAGTAGCATTTGGCAAATCATTGGATTTACATCATGCTCTGCAAAAATTCGCATTCCCTGTTCTAATTGTGGACCAATTCCCTCGTAATTAAAAAACGACTTTCTGCCTCGAACAAATTTTACATTAGGTTCAATCGAATCTTTACTTAAATTCTTATAAATAGCGGCTAAAGATTTTAAATTTTGACCATTTTCTATGTTTAAAACAGTCTTCTTGGGTAAAACATCCAGCACTTGACGATTCCTTTGATTTACCACTAAAAATGAATCCTCTGAAAGTTGAATATTGCGTTTCCAAAATTGAACATTAGCAGAATTTAGAAATTCTAATGCCACCGAATCTTGTTCTAAATGTATAATGGAATAATGCTGTCCACCATTCCAATACTTCTTGTATCGAAATTCACTTTCGCTATTTTGAATCGTTGAACTATCCATTGTGGTCAAAGAATCGGAAAAACTAGAATCGAATTCCACCATTTCGTTTATTCTTTCTGGGGATGTAAACTCTGAATTCCCGATATTGCTAGTTTTTGAACTTAAACTGGGACTCAAAACATGATCAGTAGTGTTTTCCTGTGCAGTTAGTCCTTTCGAGTTTTGTGAAACTCCAAAGGGTAATGCGCAAGTACATCCCCAAAAAACAACAAAAAATAGATTCAACAAATTCATAATATTTAGGTTTTAAACGAAATTTGAAAGTGAAATATTATTCACTTCCCACAAAATTGGGTTAAATATTTACGAGCAACAGATTCACCCAATAGCAAACTGCGTTCCCAATCAGAACAAGCCAAGTCTTTATCGCCTTGATTGAATTTTGCAATTGCTCTTCCTAGGTAAATATAACCCAGATTATCTGATTTTAATCGTATGGCTTGATCAAATATACTTTCGGCTTTTGCCCAATCTCCTTTTTGCAATAAAATATGTCCATAATCGCCTTTAAATGAACCATTATTGGGTTCCAAATCAATTAATTCAATGATATACTTCTCACAGATGGGTAGATTTCTGAGGTAAAAATGATTGTCGAATCTCAACTTCATGGCGGGAATATATTTGGGTTCTGAAACCATAAACTTCTCTAAATCGTCCAATGAATTCTGATATTCTGCCAAGGTATGATTCACGAAAGCACGGTGATAATACCACCACGGATTGGAAGTTTTAGATCCAATCACTTTATTCAATAATTTTAGTTGATCGCGATAACGACTATCTTCTTCCAATAATTTCAATTGTTTCAAAATCATGGAATCTCCACCAATTTTTCGGTCAATGAACCATTGTCCATCCGCAATGGCATCATCATTTTCCTTCATGTAGATGGCCAAATTATAGCGTGCCCAATGGGAAGTAGTATCCGCCGGATGAAATTGCAAATAGCGGTTAATATCGGCCAATGCGAATTGAAAATTACGGGTTTCTTTATTTGCGATATAGCGACTGAAATATGCTTCTTTCAACGAAGGATCAATTGAAATCGACTTATTTAAATTCACCAGAGCTGTACCAAAATCTCGAAGCTGGATTTGGATGTTACCCAATGTGTACAAACATCTGGCATCATCTGGGTATTCAGAACACAATTCTTCAGCTAAAACACGGGCGTCGGTAAATTTATCTTGATCCATCAATTCAATTACCCTTTTAAATCGCTTGGCAGGGACTTGAGCCCATGAATCGCTAAAAATACTGAATACAGCAACAAAAAACAACCATGAATATATACTGCGAAAACGGATGATTGGGATTCTCATGTACAATGAAATTAACAAAATGTTTGAATATGTAAAATTAATGAGTTTCGCGGGTTGGGATGAAAACCTTTTAAACATTGAAAACAATGTGTCCAATTTATTTTAGATTTGAACAATCAACCCCAAACTCTGTTACATTTATTATGCCACAAAAAAAGAACCAATTATTCATCGTTCTGGGATTTATATTTCTAACCAATGCTATCATTGCTGAATTTATAGGTGCAAAAATATTTTCAGTTGAAAAAACCTTAGGTGTAGCACCATTGAACTTAAAATGGGGGGATCAAATTTTCAATTTAGACATGACTGCCGGAGTTATTTTATGGCCATTTGTCTTCATACTTACCGATATAATCAATGAATACTTTGGAAAAAAAGGAGTTAAAAAGCTATCGTATTTAGCCGTTTTTATGCTGATTTATAGTTTTATCATGGTACGAATCGCCATGAATTTAAAAGGGGCCGATTTTTGGATTGGCTCTTCTAAAAATCTAGGTATTGCAGATATGACCAATGCGTTTAACAGCGTTTTTGGACAAGGATTAATGATTATACTAGGTTCATTGGTAGCTTTTCTTGTGGGACAAATTACGGATGCCTTCATTTTTACCAAAATCAAGGAACGCACTCAAAATAAAATGGTTTGGTTAAGAGCTACAGGAAGTACTGCGATCAGTCAATTTATCGACAGTTACGTGGTACTAATTATCGCTTTTTATTTCGGGGGAAACTACTCTTTGTCGTGGGTTTTGCAGGTAGGAACCATCAATTACATATACAAATTAGGAATGGCTATATTATTGTTACCCTTACTCTATGTTATTCACTACGTTATAGACAAATACTTAGCTTCTCCTGAAAATTCCGCTTCGCAAAATTAGTTTTTTCAAGTGTTTTTTGGGAAGGATTTTCCTTTCAAGGAAGGCTGTTAATTATTGGCAGACGGGTTTTCGAAAAGAGTACTCGTTTCGGGGAAGGCTGTTAGTTATTGGTAGAAGTGTTTTCGAGAGCAGGCTTTTCAGAAGTACTCTTTCGTACTGAAAGCAAATCAAAATCGGGGCAAATCACAACCACATCAACAAGGCTGAAATAATCAACAACAAACTGGAAAAGATTCCCGCTTGATGCTCCCATTTGTGGGAATCAAATCGCTTCATACCTTTATGAACGATAAATACTCCGGTTAAAACAGAGGCCCAGGTTGTGATCAAATAACCTGCAGATAGGGCAAAAAAAGCAGTCCATCCCAAAGGAGCCATGGTAAAGAAATAGGAAACAATTTCCATACACGGAGAAAGAAACATGGCGAAAATAATGGAACCAAAAATCCATTTGCTATCGTTTTGAATCTTTACATGAAAGTGTTTGTGTTTGTAGTGCTTGTATAAAAACCAAATTCCCAATAGAAATAAAACCACTGAACCCATTTTTTCAAAATTCTCATTTTGAGTTAAAAACGACTGTGTTTGTGAAGGATTGGATAAGGTGTAATGTGTTATCGAAAAAATGATTGCGCCAATAATTAAGGTACCCAGTGCATGTGAAATAGAGGCAATGCTGGCGTACTTAAATAATTCTCGATTGGTCCATTTGCGCGACTTTGACAAAGCAATTAATGGAAGCCAGTGGCTGGGAATAAAGCCATGCAATAAACTGATGGTGATTGCTGAAATGAGTTGTACTTCCATTTTCCTACAAAGAAACAACAGAAATACGGTAACAAAAAAAGCACCGTTAAAAACGGTGCTTTTTATTACAGAATTTTATTGGTTAATTAACCTTTAGCTTCTGAAATCCACTTATTCCACTGATCAACAGAGATTTTAGCATCTTGTTCTGCTAGTTCTGCTGCTTTTTCGTCGGTGATAGCCAACAAATCTTCAATAGAGTTGATTCCCAAAGCATTCATTCTTTTTACCATTGCAGGACCTACACCTGATAAATCCTTCAATTCAGAGATGGTGTTTGAAGAAGTTTCTTCAGATGCTGCTGCTTCAGCTTTTGCCTTAGCTGCTTTTGCTGGAGCTCCTTCTGCTTTCTCAAATTGTGCTCTCAATTCAGTCAATGCATCCATATCACCAAGAGTGGTTTTTTCAGATGATTGGTTGATTTTCTTCACTGTTTTAGAAGCATTTTTGCGAGATTTTTCTTTAGACTTATCGTCTTGATCTGCCTTCGCTCTTTCAGCACCTTTCCAAATGTTGGTATGAGAAACGATGATGCGCTTAGAGTCTTTGCTAAATTCGATAACTTCAAACTCCATTACTTCATCTTCTTTCATTGGTTTGTTATCCTGCTTTTTGATATGACGAGTTGGAGCGAAAGCTTCAACACCATATTGTAACTGGATAGTTGCACCTTTATCGTTGATAGAAGTTACAGTACCTTCATGCAATGAACCGATAGTGAAGATAGTTTCGAAAGTATCCCAAGGATTCTCTTCCAACTGCTTATGTCCTAAGCTCAATCTTCTGTTTTCAGCATCTACTTCCAACACGATTACATCCAACTTCTCGCCTTTCTTAACGAATTCACTAGGATGCTTAATTTTCTTATTCCAAGAAAGATCAGAAACGTGCACTAAACCGTCGATACCTTCTTCCAACTCAAGGAACAATCCGTATGAAGTTAAGTTCTTAACAACACCAGAATGTTTGCTACCTACAGAGTATTTGTTGGTGATATCCACCCAAGGATCTTGAGTCAATTGCTTGATACCCAAGCTCATTTTGTGTTCGTTACGATCTAAAGCCAACACCAATGCTTCAATCTCTTCACCTACTGAAAGGTATTCTGAAGGATTGCGCAAGTGTGAACTCCAGCTCATTTCAGAAACGTGAACCAATCCTTCAACTCCTGGCTTGATTTCGATAAATGCACCGTAGTCAGCAACTGATACTACTTTACCTTTAACTCTTGATCCTTCAACAATTGATGGATCCAAATCATCCCAAGGATGAGCAGAAAGCTGCTTCAAGCCTAAAGAAATACGCTTCTTAGTATCATCGTAATCCAAGATTACTACGTTTACTTTTTCGTCTAATTTCAATACCTCTTCTGGGTGGTTGATACGACCCCAAGAGATATCTGTGATATGCAATAAACCGTCGATTCCGCCCAAGTCAACAAATACACCGAAGCTGGTCATATTTTTAACAACCCCTTCAAGTACTTGTCCTTTTTCTAGACGTGACAAAATTTCAGATTTTTGTGCTTCAATATCGTCTTCGATCAACGCTTTATGAGAAACTACAACGTTCTTATAAATATCATTGATTTTAACAATTTTGAAATCCATGTTCTTACCAACATACTGGTCGTAGTCGCGAACTGGCTTCGTATCAATCTGAGAACCAGGTAGGAACGTATCAATGCTAAATACATCAACCACTAAACCACCTTTAGTTCTAGAACGAACATAACCAGTAACGATCATGTCTTTCTCATGTGCTTCTACAATTTTTTCCCAAGCTGTTTCTTGAAGGGCTTTACGACGAGAAAGGATCAACTGACCCATTTTGTCTTCAGCTACATCAACAAATACTTCCACTTCATCACCGATTTTCAAATCAGTAACGTCACGGAATTCTTGTCTTGGTACTAATCCATCGCTCTTGAAACCGATGTTAACAACAACATCTTTTTCATTGATGGCAACTACATGTCCTTTAACCACTTGCTTTTCAGTAACTGGATTAAAAGTGTTGGTGTAAGATTGCTCTAGTTTCGCTTTCTCTTCTTTTGAATACGATTGGAAACCGGCCTCGTCTGCGTCCCAATCAAAATCATCGTGAGAAGATTTGCTTTCTGTAATGTTTTGTTTTTTGGGAGCTTTTTCAGCTGCAACCTCTTGACTAGAGGTTACTTCTGGTTGGATTTCGTTTGATTCTGTCAATTTAACATTTCCTCCTTTTAGGTGGCGCAAAATTAGAACAAATAATTCAAAAACAAAAGTTTTTAAATGAATGGGTTAGATACGTTCATAATTTCTTTAAATCAAGGGGTTAAGAATTGATTCAAAAACGTGTATCTTCGCCTCCAAACTCAATTATATCAACTACCATTCAGCTATGCAAAACACATCTAAAAGCAGCGCAAAATCTGATAATTCCAACGATTTCAACCTCTTAATTATTTCTCTTAATCCGTTGAATGCACCGGCATCCAACGATTCACATACTGCTCCTAAGTTGCCCAATTATACTACTCTGTCTGAAAAAACGGGTTGGGAAGGCATCCTGGAAGCAGCCAATAGTAACCACACACATTTTTTAATTGCTCCTGCATCCCAAATACAAAAACCGAACAACTTAAATAAGGCTATAAACTCCGATCAGTGGAAAAACAATTCTTCCAAGAGTCAATACCATTTGATTACCGAATATAAAGCCAATAATGCAATAAATCGAGTAGTCACCGGAGTGAATGTTCAACGTGAAGCTGCTTCCATGATGGTGCTTAATCGAGCATGTTTACTGGATTTAATCGCTCAGCAATCTCCTGTAGATTCACTTTCTTCGTTGATTTACAGTGCAGAAAAATCGGGAGCAACAGAACTACTTATAAATATCGATACCAAAGAACCTTTGAAACTAAAACCCTTAGAATCTTGGAAAAATCGTATTTCTAATGCCGTTCGTTTTTATATTACCGGTAATAAAAATCCGTTTAAATGGGCGTTTCTTTTGCTTTCTCTTTTCTCGTTTGTATACATTACTCAAACCAGTAAAAAAGCAGGTATTTCGGGCGATGAATTTGTTCAATACGAATACGCCAAGTTAATTGCAAACAATCGTTTTGGTGCCTTTGGAATTGATATACCTATCGATACCAACGCATTGAAAGGTCAAAAAATGGTGACAGTAGCTCGCGATTATGCCGTAAACGGAAATGATGCAGCAAAAATTGAAGATCCCGAACGTTTGATGCACCTGTATGGTTCCAGTTTCGATACTTTTACCGCCATCTTGGCACACATTACGGGTGCAGAAGATTACATGGGCTTGCGACATTTTTGGAATGCAGTTCTCGGATTTTTAATTGTACTTTACAGCGCTGCAACCGTCCGTAGACTGACTAAAGGTTCTTGGCTTTGGGCTTCAGTTACGGTAATTGTTGTGTTTTTCATGCCCAGATTGTTTGGCGAATCATTGAATAATCCCAAAGACGTTCCTTTCGCTTTGGGGTATATTATGTCGCTTTACTACGCTATCAAATTATATCAATCCTTCCCGAATTACAGTTTGAGCACTTTGGCCGGTTTGATTTTTTCTTTGGGTTTGGGGATATCCATTCGTATCGGAGGATTGCTTTCCATAGCAATTATTGGACTGTACATGGGATTGAAATACATTCAAAAAATCTCATTCCCTCAGTTTATAAAATTCAAATGGAACGGTTTCCAATCGTGGATTGGTGTGTTCTTCATCGTTGCAATCTTAGGCTATATTATAGGTATCTATGTTTGGCCGTATGGTTGGGAAGCTCCTTTTTCGAACCCGAAAAAAGCCCTAGATGCATTTACCAACTATCAAGTTAGTTTACGTCAATTGTTCGAAGGTAAATTATACGACAGCGATAACCTACCCTCTCATTACTTGGTAAAATACCTTTGGATTACCCTTCCTTTGGGAATTTTGTTCGGTTTAGCTATTTGGGTTGTAGTTTCTATCGTAAAGAGAAAAGAATTCACTTTGGAAGATTTTATTCTGATATTTTCTGCCGTTTTCCCCATTTTCTATATTTATTATCAAGGTTCTTCTGTTTACGGGGGATTGCGCCACATTCTATTTACCCTTCCAAGTTTTGCCATATTAGCTGTAATGGGATTCTATCGCATTCAAAATTGGTTAACCCCCAAATTGCCAATTGGAGCCCTACTTGCGGTTGGATTTACCCTATTACCTGCATCCTTCATTGCCAAAAACGGTGAGCTTAGCTATGTTTATTTCAATGAAATTCAGGGTGGTGTTGAAGGCGCCTACGGCGAATACGAAATGGATTATTACCTAGCGAGTCTTCGTCCAAGTTGCGATTGGTTAATTGAAAACGAATTCAAAAAGAATCCCAATAAGAAATACGAAGTATTGACGTATGGGATGGATCAAGTTCGTTATTATTTCCGCAATTACCCAAATGTTCACGTGGGATATACGCGTTACGACGATCGTTCATCCAAAAACTGGGATTACGCCATATTCTACAATGCTTACTTCGATCAATTCCGCTTGAAGAACAATCAGTTTCCACCTGTTGGAACGGTGTTCGCACCTATGGTTTCCAACAAACCAATGGGATGCGTGATCAAACGGCCATCTACCCTAGATTTTGAAGCGATTTCATTGGTTACACAACCCAGCACTGCGGATAGCAGTTCTACATCCCCCGAAACCAAAATGAAAACAGCTATTGCAAAAATGGTTACCTATTTGAATGTGGACAAGAATTCCAGTGAAGTGATGTTTTATTTGGGATCTACTTACGCCAATATGGGTCAAGCTGACAGTGCAGAATACTGGTTGAATCAAAGTGTGGCGGTATTCCCAGAAAACAGTCGCAGTCAGTTCATGTTATATCAAATTGCAATGGATCAGAAAAAGGCGGATAAAGCCATTGCCATTATGGATAAATACATTGATTCTCGTCCCAAGGATTCTGAGGGATATTTGATGAAGGGACAGGCATTGTTGTTGAAAAAAGACTTCTACGGCACCGTAGAAATGGCCAGTGAAGGAATCAAGGTAAATCCATTAGAATCGCGTTGTTACTTATTGGGAGCACAGGCCTTTCAGGGATTGAAGGATGAAACTCAGATGCGTACTTGGTACAATGCGGGCATGTTGCGCAACGCCAAAACGGCGAACGAACAACAATCGTCGATGGAATCGATGAACGCCATTTACGAGAGCATCACCGGCGAGCCCATCGACTTCGAGAAGTACTTTGGTCGTTGATTTGAAGGGGGATTTGGATCAAAGTTCAAAAGAATTGAATCCCAACTTAAAATTAAATACCATTTGTACTTTTCGCAAATATTAAAAAGAATATCTCCTTTACAATTTATTTTTTATTTACGCGAGAAATTAGTTTCGTGAAATCTTTTTACAGAAAGATATTTGACTGCTTTATATAAGAAGCACAAAAATAAACCTATAAGTTGATTTTATGAAAATTATTCGTATATTTGCTAAGAATGTAAACTTGTTTGCTTTTCAATATAAAGGAGAAAAAGAAAATGAGTTAAGGAGATTACTAAACCTGTGGAATGATACGTCTTATTTATTTGATTTTATTATCAAAAATAAATCCGATATACCTAATCACTTAACTGTAAATCAAATAGTTAATAAATTAATTGAAGACGCGAACGATATAGATAAAACACTGTCAGAAATTATATTTAATCCAGAAAGGAAATTAGAAGATTTTTTTAGACCATTAAATAATCAAGAATTTCAGATAATAGAACTATCTAAACAAAAAGGACGGAAAAACTACTTGAGATTATTTGCAATTAAAATTGATTCTAATTGTTTTGTAATCACTGGAGGAGCAATTAAATTACATCACTTGAATAAAGATAGAATACATACGCAAATTGAAATGCAAAAAATTTCAAGATGTAGAGATTTTTTGAGAGATAATGGTGTATTTGACTTGGATTCTTTTTACGAATTTTTAATCGATCAATCATGAAAAACAAAGAAAAATTCCTTCAATTAGTTTCAGAGGAAGATTTAAAAACCTTTGAGGACGTAAAAAACCGGATTAAAAACCGTGAAATGTTGCATGAATCTCAGCAAATTGCCTTGAAAATTTTAATGAAACTAAAAAGCATAAATTGGTCACAAAAAGATTTAGCGAAAGCAATGAATGTTACCCCACAACAAATTTCAAAAATAGTAAGCGGTAAAGAAAATTTAACCATTGAAACCCAAATCAAAATACAAAATACTTTAGATATACCCATTCTTGCTAGTTATTATGAGAACAAAGAAAAAGTAAATGATACTTGTGTGCTTTTGTATAAAAAAACGAATTAAATTGGTTGTTAGTGAAGCCTACACCGGCTTTTTCGGCCAATTCCGGCTGGGTTAGCTTCACCAATTTACGTTTGTGTTTTACAAATTCAGAAAGGTTTAATTGATACCCTTTTGGGTGTATTTATAATCAAAACAGAAAAATTATACCTTATTGGGTGTAATATTTTACAAAAAGACGCGAAATAAACCTATCCGGTATAAAGAACTATAACAATTATAATTTAAAATGCTTCGGAATCTACATCCACTTTCTTAATGTTGCCAAAGAATGATAGGAGGTTATTAATTCCCATGGACTTTAATACAGGCACGTACCAATGGCATCAAGAAAATCAATGCAGTGATTAACTTCTAATGAATTGAGATAGTAACAATAAGATTGTGTACTGACTATAAAATTTATCCAATTATTATTTGGGGATACATTTTAGGGGATTTTTTCCACTTGTTTCAGATAGTTTTCCTATTAATTGCCGATAATTTGTCAGTTTCGACCGCATTTTTCTGGCATTACTCCCACAGATTTCCATTGAGAGTTAGTATATTAACGAAATATAACATTCTCGATTTTCCAAAAGAAATCAACCAAGAATAGTTGAAAAACATTAAAAGTTAAAATCTAACTTTTAATTTGTATCAATTCGTTAATTAGGGCATACCTAATCATTTCGACGCGGTTGCTTACATTCATTTTTTTATAAAGCTTATTCAAATAGAATTCGATCGATTTATCACTCAAATTCAACTGTTTAGATATTTCCTTGTTATACAGTCCACGATAACAAAGTTTGATCAAATTAATTTCTTCTTCTGTGAAAAAGACTCCTGTAGATACGGCTTCCAAATTTTCCATATTCACGCCATTCATTAATTTGTGCTGAATCTGTTTGATATATCCAGGAAAATAGGAACCACCTTGTGACACTGTATTTAGAGCCGAATTCAATTCTTCAATCTTACCAAATTTGTCAAAAAAACCATCGATGCCAAGCTTCAATGCTTCACGTATACGAATTTCATCAGTTATTTGGGTTAATACAATGATTTTGACATCCGGTAGATTCGATTTTAACCATGTGATCGTTTCAAAACCATTCATTTTATTCATCTCCAGATCAATAAGCACAATATCAATAACAGTAGTTATTCGATCAACTTGTGAAATAAAGTCTAAACCATTTTCAGACTGAATAATAAAATTCAAATTCTCATTTATTGAAGTCAATGCATTAGTTACACCTTGACGAACTAAATTATGATCTTCAATTACAGCTATATTTAACGCGTGTTTACTATTCATCAATTGATCTAGAAAGTGTTAAAGTTGATAAAGTACCAATTCCTGGACGAGAATTAATTATGAGCGATGCATCCATTTGTTTCGTTCGTTCCTTCATATTGTTAAGTCCAGAGCCTATTTTTATATTACGTGAGTCAAATCCTATCCCGTCGTCTTCAATTGACATCTCCAGTAAATATTGTTTATTTGATTTTATTGAGATGCGAATATTATTGGCATTAGAGTGAGTAAGTGTATTATTAATTAATTCCTGATAAATTCGGAATACTTCAGCTTTTCTATGGTTATCCAATAGAATTTCTTCAGATGGCAAGTTTAAATCAATCATCATTTTTGAAAACTTCGCGATTCTTAAAATGTCATTTGAAATTGAATCAATGAGATTGAATTCCTGAAACGAAAAGTGATTGTAACGTGAAGACAGCCTTCTAATTTCGATCTTTAGTTTATCAACAAGTTCAATTCCCGGATTTGTTTTATTCAAATACTTATTATCAACGTTAAAGTCAACAAACATCTTCAATTGAGATGCGATTTGCCCTAAATTATCATGTAATTCTCTTGCAAAGAATTTCATCTCGTTGATTCTCGTCTCATTCTTTTGTTTCAACAATTGAATTTCGAAATGTGATTTTAACTTTTCATTGTGTATTTTGAATTTGAACTCACGCTTTTTGAATGATAAAACAATCCTAAAAATCAACAAATTAATCAATACAACCATTAAAATAACACCAGTTACAAAGACTGTAATGAACTGTTTGTCGATATGTAAATTAAGCAAGTTCATTATTTGCACGAAACTTTAACAAACTGATTCCAATTGTCAAATACAAAATAATATTGGAAATAGTTAAAGCGGATCTAGAAATCAAATTAACCTCATTTGTCTTAAAAAGATAATGAAATCCCCAGATGAAAAATGTAGTAGACAAATAAAATAAATAGCCCGAGTTTATCCAAAGAAAACTATTTCTCTTCAATGAAGAATAATCTCCATTACCAATAATCAAGTAACTAGAGTAAATTACTATTACATAAATCACTAAGTTTTCAATCATTATTAATTTATTTGGAAAAACCATAAAACTCATGGTGGAAACAAAATCAATGTAGTATATTAGATAAAGCACCAACAATAACATAGATGTTTTTCTAAACAGAGCATTTGCATGATACTTAAAATTTGCCAAGTTTATTAGAAAAACTCTTACAGGCATTAGTACAACATAAATGATAATATTGTTACTTCTTGAAATAGCCATGTATAATGCAAACAATTCAAATATCAAAGTAAATAATACGAGTACCCCAAAATACTTAATGGCGCTACTCAATTTATAGTGATTCTTTATTGCGACAAGGCTTGAATAAATCAAAATCAAGTAGTAGAGATAAATTAAGCATCTCATAATTTACAATTGCTACGTCAACGGACACATGTCTGGGCAAGGAGTGCAATTATCAAAAACTAAATTGGTTTGTTGTACATTGTTACTGTCTACAGCAGTTGCAATGATGGTAAAATATTGTTCAGATGTTGGTTTTGAAACATCATCTAAGTTAACTCCAAAAGAAATATAGATATCTTGTGCTGGATTTTGAACTACAATACCGCTTTCATTTTTTCCATCTAGTAATTGACGAATATGTTCTGCATTTATCCGGAAGCCATTTAATATTTCAATTCCATTAGGCATTTGAATCTTTAGCGAATCTGGATTTTGAGAATATTTCAATTTCATTAATTGTGCATCTGACCAACTAATTTCAGAGGAGCTTAATTTAGGCTTTACTATGGCCAATTTGAAGTGAGGTTTAATTGCTGACATAATATTAAGTCTCATCAAAAATATGCAGAAAAAAGCTTAAAGTACAAAAAAAATACCCTAACAATTAGGGTTCTCCCTAAAGTGACATCAATTATAAAATAGTTAATCTGTTTGTTTTCTAAGTATTTATTGGATTTAAGCAAATAAAACAATCGCCTATAAAAATGGAGATTCCCTAATTCCAAATAACACCCTTGATATTTCTTTTCAACTAAATAGCTTTGTGCAATAAAAATAAATTTAGAAAATATGAAATCAATGAACAATATTAAAACTATTAATGTTAAAAAATTATCCGCATTTAAAGTAATTTCATTAAAAATAATAATAATTTTTTCAGTATTTATTAAAACAAATGTTTTAATGAGTCAGACACCTGGCCCATTTTTAATTAATCCTGTAACACCTAGTCCAGCGGGATTTTCCTCCAGTCTTAGTTTAACTCCATCGGCCTTAGGCATTGGGCGAGTTCTCGCACCAGATGCATGGCAAGAGTTAAGATATTGTCAGCAACCTACTTCACTTTTAGAGAAAGGCTTGATAATTACTAGGGAAAATTGCAACATCAATGCCATTGGCACTGGTCATACTGACAATGAATTTATATACAATACGGATTTAGTTGAGGGTGGATCAGGAACTGGAACCACTATGGTGCCAGAATTATCATTAGTGCCAGTTCCTACTGCTCTAGGAAATGTTCCATTTTCATATTATTCACCCTATAATCCATCTGGTCCTAATTCGCCATCGCCCTATTTAAATCTTAGGAGTAATCAGCAACCAATGTTTCAAGTTAGAACTGTCGACTATCCATCACCCTATAGTAGTAATAGTGGGAGCATTAAAAGTAGATTCATTGTAATGCCAGATGGGAATTCAGGAATAAACACTGAAGATCCCAGAGCCGCTTTAGATGTACAAGATGCAAATGTTTACAATGTTCCAATTGCAATATTTGGAAATGTTCTTCCATATTCTGCGACAAATTTACCCCAAAGAACAAATGCAGGAATTGCGCCAATTAAACAGACATATACTAGACATATTGCAATTGTTCCAAGATTGGATAATTATTCATACAATATGATAAGCCACGCAGAGGATATTGGATTGATTTTCACAAATGGACTTGGAGCCGAAGGAAGTAACACAAACGGAGCACTAGTAATTGCACCTTACACAAAAGACAAAAACGTTGGTGGATTAAGAATAGAATCAAATGGGAATGCAGAATTAAGAGGAGATTTAAGATGTTCAAAAGTAACAGTTGATGCGAAATGGTGGAGTGATTTTGTTTTCAAGTCTGGTTATCAATTAAAAAGCCTAAACTTTGTTGAAAATTACATTAAAAGCCACGGTTATTTACCAGATATGCCAAGTGAAAAAGAAATTTTAGAAAAGGGGATTGACGTTTCTGATATGCAAGCAAAACAACAAAGAAAAATTGAAGAACTCACTTTATACATTATTGAACAACAAAAAAGAATAGAAGAATTAGAATCACTAATAAATAAATTAGTAAATAAAAATTAACTAAATCAGTATTTTTTGCATTTCTGTTCGAGTCGCAAACATGCCCTTGCCGATTGATTAAATGAAAGTAATATTAAAATTGCACTAAATACAATCGGAATCACATGAAATCGAAATCATCATTCACTGTTTGTCAATCAATTAATTATTTGGACACAGATATTAAGCATAATTTCGATGTATTATTTACGTCAGTTAAAAAATATGTTAAATCATGAAGATAAAATTAATTTTATTGTATTTTTTCATATCCTCCTTCATTTTGCATTTGTCGTCATGCAAAAAATGTGTAGATTCAACTAATCCAGATTGTTCTAATTACAATCCATGTTTAGGAAAAATGGAAACTTCTGCTCATTTTGTTATCGAAGAATACCTATGTGACTGGGATGGTGATGAAATTTGGATAGAGTCAGATACATTCTCTGGCAATAGAATGGATTCAAAAATTAGGTTTAGGGCATTAAATGATGCGGATTCATTCATTTGGGAAATTGGAGGATCGAAATATTATACTAAATCCGTTATTCTCAACAGTTTTCCTGAGAATAAGCATGATGAAATCACTTTAATCGTAGTAAACAAGCATCCTAACAAAAATTGTTTTCCCGCAGATAACGGTAGAGACACATCCGTACATAAAATATTCACTTGGCCTTCAGAAAGTTACTATGATGTAAACTTGAAAAAAGATATATTCAATAACCCTACTCCAATTAAAGGGATTTATAAAGGATATTACACAAGTAAGCCCAATTTGGAAGTCATTATTGGGTTTTATGATAGCAATTTATATTGTCCCTCAGTGGACCCTAATATTCTGAGTAATGGTTATCTCATCAATATACCACAAGGATATGGCAAATTTGACAATTGTGAATATTCGATAAATAGCACTTTTGGCCATACACCATTTGGTTGTGTAATTGCGGGAAATCAAACACTTGTTAATTCAAATTCTCTAAATGAACAAATTAGAGTTAGGGGCCTCGCGTTAATGAGCAAAAACAGAAAATCAATACAAATTCAAATGAATTGGTTCAATTTAATGAAACCTGAAATTAAAGGTTCAGACAAGTTTAATGGAATAAAAATAAAATGAAAATATTACAATATACCATAAGCATCGCAGTTTGTGTTTATTCAATACAATTATTTGGTCAACCAGCGTGTAGCGAAACTATTAATACAACTACCACAGATTGGCGGGTTTCAGGTACCAGTAACACCTGGGATTGGACGCAAAAAGGATCTGTATATCCCGTCTATTTGATTAATAATTCAAATATCCCGAGCACTTACATTGCAATGCCTTATTTCCATGTAAATGTAAACGGGACAGGTACTCCCGATGGATATCAGAACGTATCTAATTACCTTTTTAGAGGACAAGATAAAGAGCAACAAGACATAAACCCAGAAGATGGATGGGAGCTATTGCTAAAGGATTTTGGTACTCCGAATACATCCCCTAACGATAATACAGGAGTAGGGAGAAGTTCGCCCTATTTTATTCTCTATAATCGCTATAATGGGAAAATGAAAATCTTTGTTGCGGTATTTGGATATCGCACTCAGCAGTCTGCTATAGTTAGAATTGGATTTTCTGATGACTACGCCAATTTGAATAGTAAAAACGCAAACAGTCAGGCGGGAAGAGCGTTGTTTAGCCATAGTGAGCCAATTGCTAAACCAATTATTGAATTTAAACCTTCAATGGAGTATAAGCAAGTAAATCAAATTCAGCAGTATCCACTTTTTGGTAATACAAACTATCAATGGATGGTAGCAGAATTATTAACTAGTTATGATCCTTGTACATGTGAAAACCCTTCAAATCAACTTGGAAAGAAGAGTATTTTACAAATGCAAGTAGTCACTTTGAGTACCGCAGATATTAAGGCAAATATTGACGGTAAAATTACTCAACAGAATGTGGTAAGTGGAAACAATGTAAGCCAGCCTAATGATGGCTTTATGTCGTTTTTTGATGCAGCAAGTAATGCGGGACAAAAAGGATATGAAAATTGGAGCAGTGCTAAGGGTACCGCAGATAAAGTAATTGATTTTGGTAGTCGTGCTTTGCAAAAAGAACTAGTACGAGCTTGGTATAAAAAAGATAATATATCTTATTCCAGCGACGATCCTATATTAAATAAACTTGCGAAGGATGGATTGAAACACTTTTTTGCATCACCAGATTCATTTAAAATTATGATGGGGGTTAAAACTCCAAATGATGTCAAGTTTGGCAAATTCTTAAATACTGTTAAAGGGGTAACAAGTGCGTTGCCATATGTAGGAGCAGCTATTGGAGTGCTTGATTTATTGGTTAATGGTGGTGAGCAACAAATCGAAACGCCTAAAATGGGTCCTGTTACATTCGATGTGAGTTTAAAGCTTTCAGGTTCAATAACCGAACAAAACCCTATAGCTTTTCCAGAATTTTTCACCCCAGGCTCTCCGATCCCGTCTAATACTGGTTCATATCTAAATCCAATATATAATAACGTATTAGGTGTCTTTAATGTAATTGAATTGCCAGATTTAGAGTTTGCAGAATTAATACCCAATATATCTAATTTTACACTTGACCAATTAAATTTAGGGTTGAATAATTGTGAACAAGAATATATTGAAGATGATGACTTAGACGGCGCACGAAATATTAAATTGAGAGAATATAGGCCAAAGTCGAATTTGAAATACGTACTTAATCCAGCAGCCAAACTAGATGTAGAGAGCATCGAAGCTGCAATTGTACTAGAGTATAAAAATGATGAAAAATTATTTATAGAAAGGCCAGACAAAATAGATGAGGCATTTGCAATACCTTACCATAGTTTAATGTCGGTTACTCAACCTTTCTTGGATACCAATTGGTGTTGGTGGATTCCAGACACTGCTAAAACCAGTTGGAGCGGAATGCCAGCATCCAGTTTTCAGACTGCATGGAACCTAGGTTTGGTTCCCAAAAAGAAGTATTGTGATACAAATCAAACAGGGTTAGAAAGAAGAATAACAAGTGTTTTAAATTCTCAGGGTTTGGAGTTGGATTATGTTTCAAAAACCTTTCCATACGATACCTCAACCAAAATTAGATTTAGAACTAAATATGTCCCCATAACTTGTTTTAAGGAGTTGAACTTTATGCTTTTGGGAGCAAATAATTTCGGCAAAGCATATGTTAAACTTTATATAAGATTAAAGAGAAAAGATTTCCCCAACAGCGAACCAGTTATTATGGTATTAACCTATGATTACTCTACTAAATTAACTAATGCCACAGTAATGAATAATGTTTCAGGAAGCTATTCTACGAGTGTTTCAGCAAATAATGTAAGTTCGAAAGAGAGATGCTGCTTTAAATGTGGCCCTAGTTTAACTTTTTCATCACCAGTTTTGAAGGATTTTCAATATGCAACGAATTTCACATTGAACAGTATTCCATTTGGCAGTCATTGGTACACACCACAAAAGTCAGTTTACACTGGGCAACAGTTTTTTACTGCGAAGGAATCATTAATCATACCAGAAAATTCTGTAATTCCACCAAATTCAATCATAAAAGCCGCAGGAATAATAACAATTGAAAAAAATGTTACCATTGGTACCAGTAGTCAAATTGTGTCTGGCATTAATATAATTACTATGTCACCAAATATTTTTTGGCCTCAAGTTGTATTAAGAACTGAACCAATTAATGAAATACTCTTCAATTGTTCGGACTATGATTATCAAAGCCTTCATAATACTGCCGATGAAATAAAACAGTTTTGTAGATCTTCTTCTGCATATAATAACAAGGCATTTGCAAACTCAATTAATCCGATTATTGATAGTACGATTATTACAACTTTAGATTTCAGTATTGCACCCAATCCAAATCAAGGGAAATTTAAAGTTTTCTGTACTAAAAAACTTCCTGAAAATAGTGAAATTACAATTTATGACATGCAAGGTAGACAGGTGTATAAAGCAATAGTAGAATCTGGAAAGTCAGAATTCACAATCTCAACTTCGCAATTAATTTCAGGTATATATATATTTAGACTAAAATCAAGTAAAATTGAATACAGTAGCAAGGTATTGATACTATAATACTCCCTAAAACTTGGACCATGAGTTTAGTTAAAAAATCACTTAATTTGACCAAAAAAAACCGACGCAAAATCACGCCTGAATTCAAGGCAAAAGTTGCCTTATAAGCAGCAAAAGATCAACTCACATTGGCACAGTTGTCACAGAAATTTGAAGTAAATGCCGTAACCATTTCCAAGTGGAAATCAGAGTTTTTAGCAAACTTATCCGCTACTTTTTCCAATGTTAAAGAAACGGAAAATAGCGAACCAGAGGTGCCTGTAGAAAAGCTGTATGTCCAGATTGGCAAACTCAAGATGGAGTTGGACTTTTAAAAAAAAATGCCAAGAAATTGGGAATACCCGAGAACGAATGGAAGCCATTAGAATGAAAAGAAATCCTGTGTTCCTACGCAGACAATGTGAGCACTCTGTGTTCTTAGGAATTTACTTTATTATGCGCCCATACCTGAAAAACCTGAGAATTTAAAAATGATGTCGCTCATGGATTAGCACCTGATGGTGCATCCCACAGAAGTATTTAGTCGTAAAATCATAGGTTGGGGCATTAGTAACTCCATGACAAAACAATGGTGCTTGGATGTATTAGACGCTGCTATAAAAGAAAACGGATTGTCAGAAATCATAAACACCGACCAAGGTGGACAATATACTAATCCTACATGGATACATTATTTAGAGAAAAAAGAAATCAAAATATCGATGGATGGAAAAGGCAGAGCCACAGATAATATTTAGATTAAAAGATTCTGGAAAACCATCAAATACAATCACATTTACCTGAATCCTAGCGATACAGGTCTTGAACTATTTGATGGAGTTCAGACCTATAACGAGTATTATCACAACAAAAAACATCAAACTATTGGAATGAAACCCAATGAAGCATACTCAAAATCTTTAGATCGAAATGCTGCATAATTCAAACCAAAATCTTTATTTAGCATCACTAAACTTTGGTCCAACAACTGGGGAGTATTATAAATATTAAAACCCTAACAATTAGGGTTTTCCCTAATGCTATACTGCCATAGCCATTTAAACAAACTTATTTTCATGCACGACTACATAAGTTTTTGATTAATGAAAGTCATCACTGTAAAATAGGATTTCCCTAATACTAGTTTTCACTTTTGGAAATTTCAATCCACTGTAGTTTGTTTGAAAAATAATAATCACACAAAAGATATACCTCAAAATTTTTGTTCAGGAAAGAAATTTAACTAATGATAATCGCGTTGAAGGTTTCATGACTTTAGAAGTGTTTGCAATCCTGGATTGCAGTGAATGTTGTGGATATCAGTCTAACAATCCAACAAAATGTCCGCAATTTAATACCATGGGCAAACCAGTATTTTCAGGGATAATGCAACCCGCAGCTTTTAAAAATGCACCCGGAATTAAAGCCTCTGTTCCATTAGATTTTGCATTCTGCAGCTGTGAGTGTTAATTAGAATTTACAACCCAAAACATAAACAAACAAATATAAAAAAATGAAAACCATCAAATTTTTCTTTCCGTTTGCATTCGCATTAATTTTGGCATCAACATCTTGCAAGAAAAATGAAATTACTCCAAATAAAACAAATTCAGCTTGCACTTTTTCCGCTTTCCTCCAAAATACAATAATTATTAATTCATCAGAATTGGGTTATATAGATTTCTCGTGTATTGGTACGTCAGATGGAGGCACAACAAATAATTATATTAATTTCTATGGAGCTATTTTTACAGACCCATTGGATTCAGGAGGAAATTACATGGATGTTGGAACGATTTCAATTTCAAATTCCAACGGATCATTTTCTAAGTCTCATTCAAACGTACCTCCTTACTTCCAAACTAATATATCAGGAAAAAGTTCGTTATTTGGATCGTCTGCAACGGTCTTTTTCCCAGGAAATCCGACTTTAGGCATTGATACATTCTCCAACAATTTTTATTTACCTTTACCAGTGATGATTACAAGCAGTACGTCATCAACAATAAGTTCATTAAATTCTTATCAAATAAATTGGAATACAGATGCAAATAATCAAAATGGAATAGTAATTGGAATATATTACAGTTCAATGTTGAATAGATTAATTGATTCAACCAGTCAGTCAACTGACAAACTATGGACAGTTACAACGACGGACAATGGTTCTTACACTATTCCATCAGCTGTTTTATCTACATTTCCTCAAGGCAGCTATATAGATATTTATGTAGGACGTGCGGCAGCCACTCCCTATTTAATTGGGAATTCTAAATCAATCAATTTATTTTCATCAAGTTACTCCAAACTGTCTAAAAAGTTGAATTGATGTAAAAATTTATCAGACTGACATCATCTAAAAAAATCGCATTGATAACAATTAGAGTTATGAGTATATCGTAGCCGCAAAAAGGTGAAATTTCAACGCTTTTTTCGCCTAAATTTTGATATTAGATTCAATAATGCAATGATCAACACCAAAGGACCAACCACAATTTGAACAATACCTTCATAAGTATCGTTAGATAAACCACGAACAAAAAGATCATAAGTCACATATGATGAAATTGCAAAGTAAATCCAAACAAACAATAACCTATTAGTAAGAAACATAGCTTTTTTTTGTACAAATATCACCAAAATCATGAAATTACTGAACTATTGCCTACCAATCTATTAATGTTCCGAATTGGCAAACTAACCAAATAGAGCCAATTACCCTTTATACTTTGGCAGAGACCTTTCATATTACTACAATCATTCCTTCTTTTGTAAGTTAACCAAATAACATATCTGAAATTCCACAGGATTCAAAATACAAAAATATTAGCTGAAGGGGAATTATAATGCCAGAATTTACAAAATAGCTGTTAGCAAAAATAACCTACTGAATTGTGTTTTATTAACTTGATAATAGAACAGGGGGTGTAAATAACTCTGCTAAATAACAGTACCAATTCTTATATATTTAAGCAAGTTTGTTAAACCCTTTGAATTCCAAAAATACTATTAAACATTCTAATAAATCGTTTAGACATTTATCTAAAACTTAATTAACCTAATCCCACTTCAATTAATGAAGAACCAAGTAATGATGGGAGTTCAAAGAAAAGTTTGGAAAAATGTATAAGTGATTAACTTGGATATTTAATAGGCATTATTTTTTCATTTTAAGAATTACGGCCATAGTATAACCGATTCCAAATCACCCCCATCCAATGCTTCGTATTGGCCTTTGTCGTTGAGGTGAACTCTGGAAGATTCTACCGATAAATCGTGCTCGTAAAAGTAAATCCAACCCTGCTCCGATGCCAAACGATTCGTTTCCTCGCGCTCCTGCATGGTTTTTAAGGGTTCAATGTCGTACGACATTACAAAATTCGGTTTGATGTGAGCAGAACTGGGAAACAAATCCGCTCCATACAACACTTTTCTACCATTCTCTAAATAAATTAAGGGAGTAATCATTCCCGCCGTATGACCGTGTACTACCCTGATTTCTATACAATCCGCCAATATATCGCCAGCTTCCAGAAATTCCACTACACCGGCATCCATCAAAGGCATGAAATTTTCTTTTAAAAACGATGCTTTTTCGCGGGGATTGGGATTACAAGCGTGATCCCATTGTGTTTTGGTACAATAATATCTGGCGTTCTGAAACACCGGCAAATAACCGCTATTTGCATCCCCCGAAACCGCCCCACCGCAATGATCGAAATGCAAATGCGTGAGCAAAACATCCGTTATATCATTGAACGAATATCCCAAATCCCTCAAAGAACCTTCCAAGGAATGCTCGCCGTTTAGATGGTAATGTCCAAAGAACTTTTCCGACTGCTTATTGCCTATTCCGGTATCAATCAAAATCTTACGATCCCCCGAAACCACCAACATACAACGCATGGCCCAATTACACAAATTGTTCTCATCGGCTGGATTCATTCGATTCCAAAGTGTTTTGGGAACCACTCCAAACATCGCTCCCCCGTCTAACTTAAAATTCCCAGTGTGTACAACGTGTATTTCCATGTGTTTATCGTGTTTTTAGGTTTTGTATTGAAATTTTATAAAGGCCTTCGGAGCTGAATAACTTTTACTTCTATGTTTAATACAATCAATAAGTTATCACCACAAATTAAAACTCACCGTAAACGTCGGTTAATGCTTCGCAACCCGACTCAGTGATTAAAATCGTATGTTCAAATTGTGCGCTTAATCGTCCATCTATGGTACGAGCCGTCCATCCATCTTTTCGATCGATTTTACAACGCGCTTTGCCCGCATTAATCATGGGTTCAATGGTGAAAATCATACCTTCTTTTAAAATGGGACCGGTATTTTTTTCAGCGATATGTGGTACGTCAGGTTCTTCGTGGAATTTGATTCCCACGCCATGTCCGCAAAACTCATAAACCACGCTGTATCCGTGTTTGTGAGCATGTTCAGCAATGGCATATCCAACATTTCCTAAACGTGCACCGGGTTTGCATTCAGCCATCCCAAGTCGCAGACATTCTTTGGTAGTTTCTACTAATTTCACAGCGTACTCTGAAGGCGTTCCTACAAAATACATTTTACAAGTATCGCCGTAAAATCCATTCAAAATGGTGGTAACATCAATATTTACGATATCTCCATCTTGTAAAACGGTTGCATTCGGAACTCCATGACATACTACGTCGTTGGGAGAAATACAGGATGCATGTTTGTAGCCTTTATAGCCTTTGGTAGCCGGAAGTGCTCCATTTTCTCGCACGTACTTTTCAATCAAGGTATCAAGTTCCAGAGTGGTAACGCCCGGTTTTACAAAAGGTTCAATGTATTTCAATGTGGCAGCAGCTAGTTTACTGCTAGCTCGTATTCCTTCAATTTGTTCCGGGGTTTTAATTTTTATACTCACGTCGTTCTTCTTTAATAATAGGGATTGAATGTACTGCCACCCTGTTTTAAACATGGGCTAAAGCTTGAATAATATCTTGTTTAGTAATAATATGCCAATTTCCACCCATGTCCATGAATAAACAAGCGTTATTACTTTCATTTATTCGTTTTGAAATAGAGTCAATGCTGTCTGAAAACGACACTATGGGATAGGGTTTTTGCATTAATTCTTTTACGGGGGATTCCATCAAAGTGGAATTTTCCAACAAGGTTTTATATAGATAATTATCGTCGATTGAACCCACAAATTCCATTTTTTCGTTTACTACGGGAAGCTGTGAAATATTGAATTGTTGCATCTTTTTGAATGCCGCATTGCATAATTCATGTTCCTTAATGGAAACCAATGGATAATCTTTATGACTTTGAATCAAGTCTAATGCCGTTAATTTGGGTTTTTCGGGAAGGAATCCGCGATCCCGCATCCAATCTTCATTGAACATTTTACCCAAGTAACGGGTTCCATGATCGTGAAAAATTACTACCACTAAATCACCCGCCTTGAATTTTGAAGAAACTTGCATCAAACCTGCCATAGCGGAACCTGCACTGTTACCAGCAAAAATCCCTTCTTCTCGGGGGATTCTGCGGGTCATAACGGCTGCATCCTTGTCGGTTACCTTTTCAAAATGATCAATCAAAGAAAAATCCACATTGGCTGGTAAAAAGTCTTCACCTATTCCTTCAGTGATGTAGGGATAAATCTCGTTTTTGTCAAAAATTCCGGTTTCTTTATACTTTTTAAAAACCGAACCATAGGTATCAATACCAATTATTTGGATATTGGGGTTTTTCTCTTTCAAATATCGAGCAGTACCTGAAATGGTGCCTCCGGTTCCCACTCCAACCACTAAATGGGTAATTTTCCCTTCGGTCTGTTCCCAAATTTCTGGACCGGTTTGCTCGTAATGTGCTTGAGAGTTACTCAAGTTATCATATTGATTGGGTTTCCAAGCATTAGGAATTTCGTTGGCCAAACGAGTGGACACGGAATAATAACTGCGAGGATCTTCGGGTTCAACATCAGTAGGACAAACAATTACTTCCGCACCAAATGCTTTTAAAGCATCTACTTTTTCCTTGCTTTGTTTGTCGGTAGTGGTAAAAATGCAACGATAACCTTTAATTACTGCTGCAATGGCCAATCCCATTCCAGTATTTCCAGAAGTGCCTTCAATGATAACGCCACCGGGTTTTAAAAGACCGTTTTTTTCAGCGTCTTCGATCATTTTCAACGCCATTCGATCTTTGATCGAATTTCCAGGATTGGTAGTTTCCACCTTGGCTAAAACGGTACAAGGAAGATCCTTTGTAATTGTATTTATCTTAACCAAAGGCGTATTGCCAATGGTTTCTAATATGTTATTGTAATAACCCATTATATTGCAAAATTACTGCATTATCGTGGGTATTTCACCAATACAGTTACTTTTTTAGCGCTTCTTGTATTTGTAAAACATGGTGAAAACCATGCCAACCATACAAGGCGATCAATTGAGCCAATGAAATATTCTTTTTATGCTCAGGATGATATGCAGATAATGCCAGATATTTTTCAGGTTGTTTTAGACACTCTAGCAACATTAAACTCCAACGTTGGTGAATTCCCAAAACAATCATAAAACTCGCTTCATGGTTGAAATCTTTATCCATTAAATCGTTCCAAAGATCCTGATCATAGGGCTGGAATGAATCTGAATCTTGGGTCAATAAATGCTTAGTACGAATAAAAGCATTCATGTGAGAATCGGCTAAATGGTGGATAATTTGGCGAACTGTCCATGAACCTTCGCGATACTGCTTACTTGCATCTTCATCAGTTAAACCGGTAATAACTTTTGCAAGTTGATTGGGAAGCTCTTTAATTGCAATTACAGATTGAAGAAGCTCTTCGATTGAATAGTCTTTATCGAAGTCAAAAGTTTGTGCTTGACTCATAATTCAAATTTACATTGAAACAATCTGGCTAAAAAACACCGTTTTGTCAAATGTGCAATTCCATTTATTAATGATGATCTATTTAATTAATGATATCAAAACCTGTGTAAGGACGAAGCACTTCAGGAACCACAATTCCCTGTTCGGTTTGATACGTTTCCAACAATGCTGCCACAATTCGGGGTAATGCGAGTGCGCTACCATTCAAACTATGCGCTAATTCGGTTTTACCTTCAGCATTTCGGTATCTGCATTTCAAACGGTTGGTTTGATACGTTTCGAAATTACTTACAGAACTACATTCTAACCACATTTTTTGTGCGGGACTCCAAACTTCCATATCGTAGGTTTTAGCACTGGTGAATCCCATATCGCCACCACATAGTAACAACACTCGATAATGCAATCCCAACTTTTGCAATAGAGATTGAACATATTCCGACATGTTTTCTAAGGTTTGATAACTATCTTCTGGTTTTACAATTTGAACAATTTCTACTTTATCAAATTGGTGTAAGCGATTCAATCCTCGTACATGTGCGCCATAACTACCCGCCTCCCTTCTGAAACATGGGGTATAACCACAATTTTTGATGGGTAATTGAGATTCATTCAAAATCACATCCCGATAAATATTGGTTACTGGGACTTCCGCGGTGGGAATCAAGTACAAGTCATCTACCGTTACATGATACATTTGACCTTCTTTATCCGGCAATTGTCCTGTTCCATATCCTGAATCGGCATTTACCATCAATGGGGGTTGAATTTCCATATAACCGTTACGGCCCGCTTCGTTTAAGAAAAACTGGATCAAAGCACGTTGCAAAATGGCGCCTTTTCCTTTGTAAACAGGAAACCCAGCTCCAGTGATTTTAACACCCAATTCAAAATCGATAATATCGTATTTCGATGCCAATTCCCAGTGCGGGATAGCTGAATCTGACAGTTCAACCGCAGTTCCATGCGTTAAAACCGTTAAATTATCTTCCGCCGATTTACCAGCAGGAACCGATAAGTCCGGAGTATTCGGGATGGTTAATAAATAGTTTTTTAATTCTAATTCTTTGGCTTCAACGTCAACGGTTAATGTTTTAATCGTTTCTTTCAATAAAGCAGTTTCCGACTTAATCTTTTCAGCTTCTTCTTTCTTACCTTCCTTCATCAACATTCCAACTTGGGAACTCAGAGCATTGCTTTGAGCCTGAGCTTTTTCCATTTCGGTACGAATGTTTCGAGCCTGCTCATCTAATACTTCTGCACGTTGAATGAGTTCTTGACCATTCAAGCCACGAATGTTTAAACGTTCAATAAGATTTTCTTTGTTATTTCGGATGTTAGAAAGAAGCAACATAATACTGCAAAAATCGAAAAAAATACACGTACTTTCTAATCTAACTTAGGAATAAGTGGAATTTTTTCCTGAATTCCGTTAAACCTTAATTTTATAAGTACGATTTGATTCGGTTTTACCTGCGACGAACGTTCAAAGTTGCAACGAATTCGTCGGCAATTCTTAATGCTTCATTCAAGTCATTTGTAATAATTCCGTCCAAAATGGCTTCCCTTACGTAATTTTTTATGTCTCCAATGTGTCGAGGGTTAACAATATCATATCGTTCCATGATGTGATTACCCGTTAAAACAGGTTGCCAATTTCTCAATTCATCTTTTTCCAGAACTTCCTGAATTTTCTCTTCAACTTTTTTAAGATTCTCGATATGTCGGGCAACTTTTAATTTGTTTTTACTGGTAATATCGGCTTGACACAAGATCAAAAGATCTCCAACATCTTCACCTGCTTCAACAATTAACCTACGCACAGCGCTATCCGTCACAATTTCTTTGGAAAGCACAATTGGACGAAGATGCATTGCCACTAACTTTTCTACGTATCTCAATTTTTCGTCAAGAGGTAGTTTTAATCTTCTAAAAATTCCTTTTACCATTCGTGAACCACGATCTTCATGACCGTGAAACGTCCACCCCACTTCCGGATCAAATCGTTTGGTTTGCGGTTTAGCAATATCGTGAAGAATGGCAGCCCAACGCAACCACAAATTATCCGTAAGCTCGCAAATTTGGTCTAATACTTGAGTTGTATGGTAGAAGTTGTCTTTATGGCTCTTTCCATCGATGGTTTCAATTCCCAACAATTTTACAAATTCAGGAAAAAACTGCTGCAACAATCCACTTTTCAATAACAAATCGAATGCGATTGATGGTTTGGTACCCATAATCATGGCATTGAATTCATCGGTAATTCGTTCTTGAGAAACAATTTCCAAACGATGTGCATTCCTACAAATGGAATTCCATGTTTCTTGTTCGATTTCAAAACCCAATCTCGCTGCAAAACGAATAGCTCGTAACATGCGCAATGGATCGTCTGAGAACGTAGTATCCGGGTCGGTGGGGGTTTTAATAATACCGTCTTGAAGATGCTGAACACCATTAAAAGGATCATATAACTCCCCGTAATTTCCCTCATTCAAACTAATATACAAACTGTTAATGGTGAAATCTCTGCGATTCTGGTCGTCTTCTAGTGTTCCATTTTCCACAATTGGCTTTCGTGAATCTCGGCGATAACTTTCTTTACGTGCTCCAATAATTTCAATGATCCAATCCTTATATTTAATCTGAGCTGTTCCAAAATTCTTAAAATATGCAATATGTGCCTCTTTTGGAGGAAGCAACTCGTAAAAACACTGGGCATATTCAATCCCGCTGCCAATTACAACGACATCTACATCCTTGTTATCGCGTTTCAAAATCAAATCACGCACAAAACCACCTACCACATAGGATTGAAGTCCCATGGACTCAGCCGACTTTGATAACAATTTAAATATATGATGTTCTAAAACTCCCACTAGACTACAAAGATACAGAATCAATTAACGGATAAACTTCATTCTACTTCTAAATAAATGATATTTGTTTTGCAACTTTCGCAAAAAAAAGCGTGTTTTGACCCTTCAAATAGTTAAATCCAACCAAATTACATTACGTAAACTTTTACCATTTTTAATCGGTTCAAATTCAAAATGAAATACAAAATATCACTTCTCATTCTTGGATTATTGGCCATTAAATTAATTTTCCAACCCAATGAGTTCACTGGCGATTCTTATGGTTATGCTTGTGAAATCATCAAAGGAGATTGGATTTCCGGACATCATTTACTTCACAAGTACTTTGTAGGGTCTGTTTGGAAAATCGCCCAATTTTTAGGCATTTTTGCCAATCCTCTTCAAGTGGGAGTTTGGTTGAATGCTGTATTCGGAGCTTTGTCGTTGCTACTTTTAAACAACATTCTTAGCCTAAAAAATCTCACCACACATTCCAGATTTTATTGGATCTTATTTGTAGCTTCATGTTTTGTATTTACACGCTATTCAAGCGAAAACGAAACGTACATCTTCCCTATTTTTTTTACACTTCTAGGTTGGTTCCAACAAATACGAGATAAAAAATGGTATTCGTTGATATTCTATCTATTAGCCGTTGGTTTTCACCAAACTTACATATTGATATGTATTCCTTTAATTTGGAATCCATCTTCAATTTATCATCACAACTTTTCAGGAATTAAACCTCCTTCATTAAATATTTTATCTAAAAAAGAGATTCATTTCACAGGTGTGGTGCGGGCTATTGTCTTTACTTCGTGTGTTTTCGGGGGATATTTGTTCGCAGCTCATTCCTATAATCGATCCTTCGAAAGCTTATTTTTTCAGGATGTTCAATCGGGACTCGTTCAAACAATTCCCGACCTAAAAAACTTGTTGTTTGGATTAATAAATTCCGTTAGAATCTTTATTCAAATCCATGGCGAACTCAAATACCAGCTTTACCATACTTGGCCCATTTGGTTCGGCCTAATCGCTTGTTTGGGTTATTTGATAACGTTCCCGTTTCACTCAAAATTTTACTCAAAAAATGAAAGTCAGAATGAATTCAACTCCTCGAAAAAATCCGAATTCTCACTTGTTTCAACGGTGCAACTAGGACCACTGTTATCGCTAATTGCAACTTGGTTATTCGCATTGTATAGCGTAGGAAACTTGGAATTCATGGTGTTTATACCCTTTTTAATTGTGCTTGCCGCAATTGAATTTCCCCAAGTAAAAAACACAATTCCAATTACCCAAAAGTCCTTTCGTTTAATTCCTTCACTGTTTCAAAAGGTCCAGTCCCTATTTACGATTCAACGACTGAGCATTTTACTGTTTATCTGGAATTTCTCAGTTTACACGTTGCCGCATTCCATTTACGCTACGCAAAACTTAGATGGTTTGATGTCTAAAATTCAAATACTAGAAGCCCCACAAATCCAATCCCATTCCCCAAAAGAAATAACCAACAATACAAGAAATCAATCCATCTATTTTATCACTCCACTTGCTGCTTTGTTTGAAAATTACGGGGAGTATTTATATTGGACAGATCAAGAATCCACAGTTCATCTGAAAACACCTTACCAACGTCGTTTTTTCCATACATCATTAGAACTTCAAACGTATTTGGGTCAGAATAATCATCCCCCAAAACAAAGCGTTCAAATCATCGAAATATCCGACAATCGGGAAACGGAACGCTCCAATTTAGATCAATTATTTAAAAACACTACAGTAAAGGCGTCCCCAGAAAAAAATAGAAAAAATAGCGACACTTGGGTGGAATATACCTTTTCAGAAATACGGAACTTAGAAATACAATAAGTCCAAAACTTTACCAGTTGTCCGAAACTTTACCAGTTGAGGTGATTGACATCTGGAACCGCATGAACGGTTTTGTCTTTCACTTCGTAAATACTTCCACCAAATTTGTGAATCAATCTGTAATCGTGGGTGGCCATTAAAACGGCCGTACCTTCGGAGCAGATGTGCTGTAGCAATTCCATCACCTCATCGCTTACCGTCGGATCCAAACTACCCGTGGGCTCATCTGCTAAAACCACTTTGGGATTATTCAACAATGCGCGCGCTATAACCAAGCGCTGTTGCTCGCCTCCACTTAATTCATTAGGCCATTTATACCCTTTGTTGTCGAGACCAACTATATTCAAAACCTCATTCGCCCTTTTTGACATCTCCTGCTTGGATTTCCAGCCAGTAGCTTGCATTACAAACATTAAATTATCTATTGCTGAACGGTCCATTAACAATTGAAAATCCTGAAAAACGATTCCCAAACTTCTTCTAAGAAACGGAATTTGACTGGATTTAATATCCTTTAGTTGAAAGCCAGCAATTTCAGCTGTACCACTGACCAAAGGTAACTCACCGTACAAGGCTTTTAACAAAGAAGACTTACCTGAACCAGTACGTCCAACTAAAAATACAAACTCCCCTTCCGTAACTCGAAGATTTATGTTTTCTAAAACGGGCATTTTGCCTTGATAAATCAAAGCATTATCAATTTTAATCAAATAATCTGCGGGCTGAATGAGTGTCGACACGCAACAAAATTAACCAATTAATTCGACGCTTGAAAATTCCAATCAATGGGGGTCAAATTGTGTTTAATTAAGTAGTCATTAGCGGTTTTAAAATGGTTGCATCCAATAAAACCTCTATAGGCCGATAGCGGACTTGGATGAACTGTTTTCAAAATTAAATGATTCTGGCTATCAATAAATTGAGCGAGTTTTTGAGCATGACTTCCCCAAAGTAAAAAAACTACATGTTTACGATGTTTTGAGAGTAATTGAATGCAAATTTTCGTAAATGATTCCCAACCAATCTGTGAATGACTCAAAGGTGCGCCTTGTTCTACGGTTAATAATGTATTTAACAGAAACACCCCTTGATTTGCCCAATATTGTAAATTTCCTGAGGCAGGCATTTTAACTCCGTATTCCAATTCTAGTTCTTGGTATATATTTTTCAGCGATGGTGGTAATGCGATTCCCTCTGGTACTGAAAAACAAAGACCATGAGCCTGCCCTTGACCATGATAAGGATCCTGTCCTATAATAACCACTTTGATTTGATCAAAATCAGTGGAGTTAAAAGCATTAAATACGTAGTTTTCCGCAGGAAATACAGTAGTTAACTTACGTCGATTTTGAACAAATTCATTGACCTTTTCCAAGGGTTCAAGCAATTTGTAATGCTCCAACACTTTAAACCATTTGGAATCAGATCGAATCATACTATCAATTCAAAAGTTCTTCTAATTCTTCTACATCAATATTATTAAGCAATGTATCTTCGTCAGGAATTATACTTTCGGCTAATTTGGTTTTCTTTAACTGAAGAGCTAAAATCTTTTCTTCGATGGTGTTTTTAGTTATAAATTTATAACTCATAACCGCACGCTCTTGTCCAATTCGATGAGCTCTATCTTCTGCTTGTTTCATGGTGAATGGATTCCACCATGGGTCCGCCAAAAACACATAATCAGCTGCTGTAAGATTCAAACCAGAATTTCCGGCTCTCAAACTCAATAAAAATACACGAACTGAATCATCGGCTTGGAAAATATCAATTTGATCAGCACGATCTTTTTCGTCCATGGAACCATCTAAATAGCAATACTTGACTTGATGTTCTTTCAATATTTCTCCAATATTTTTTAAATAACCCACGAATTGTGAAAACAACAAAATTTTATGTCCGTTTTCAATGGCGCGAATTACCATACGGGTAATTTCATCGTCTTTTCCACTACTCCCTTCATACTCGTGATCTTTTAATACCGGATTCAGAGCTAACTGACGAAGATGCATTAAACCGTTAAAAATCTTCAATCTCGATTTATTAATACCCACCTGATTCACATGATGTAAAATCTCATTACGGTATTGACTCTTCACCTTTTCGTACAGCTCCTCTTGCTCTTCATTCATTTCGCAATAGTGTATTTTTTCGATTTTCGGGGGAAGATCTTTTGTTACCTGCGACTTAGTTCTTCTTAATACGAATGGGTCGATAAATCGTCTCAATTCTTCGGTTCGGATGGCATTTCCACTTTTTTCGATAGGCTTAATAAATTGCTTTTCAAAATAGGTAAACGAACCCAATAATCCAGGATTCAAGAAGTTCATTTGACTCCAAATATCCAGAAGGGTATTTTCTATTGGAGTACCCGTTAATGCAACTCGGTGTTTAGATTTTAATCTCAACAGATTACGGGCAGTCAATGAAGATGGATTTTTGATGGCTTGACTTTCATCAATGACCAAACACTGATACTCAAATCGCTTGAGTAATTCTACATCGTTTCGCATTGTTCCGTAACTCATTACAACCAAATCAGCATCTCCGAATTCATGTAAGGATTTATGTCGATGAATCCCGTTATAAAGAATTACTTTTAAATCGGGACAAAATTTGCGAGCTTCAGACTTCCAATTGTACAGCAGAGATTTTGGACACATTACCAAACAGGGGCCATGCCAAAAAATGTGATCGTGATCCACTTCTTGGGCTAATTTTCCAGATAGTAATTGTTCTATTTGATCTTCAGTTGGTTTCTTCTGACCAAAGTCTTTGCTCATTTTGAACTGATTGGAAAAATGTTGAATGAGCGCGAGGGTTTGTATGGTTTTACCCAAACCCATATCATCGGCGAGCAGTGCACCGAATTGATTTTCAAGTATGTAGCGCAACCAATTGTACCCATCTTTCTGATAATTCCTCAAATCCGCATGGAAACCCGTGGGTAATTCGTAATCAGGAACACCTTGATTTGATAAATTTTCTACCCAATCGTTCTTTGGTAAATCTTCTTCTAAATACTCTTCCAAATCATCCAATAAGGCCAAATGGATTTTCTTCAGTTTAAGTACCTCACTTTGGTCGATGGCGAAATTAAACAAATTTGTAAATCGCGAGAACCACGCTTCTGGTAGAATTGCTATGCTTCCATCGGGCAACACAAATTCACGTTTATTCTGTAAAATATTGGTTTTTAAACGACTAAATGGAATTTCAAAGTTTCCAAATTTAACTACGGCCATTACATCAAACCAATCTTCGGATTTATTGACTTTTATTTTCAACTCAATATTACCGAGGTAATAATTGACTTCCGCAAAATCTTGCTCTAATACAAATCCGTTTCGTTCCAATTGATCGGTATTCGCGTTGATCCATTCAATTAACGAATAAGACTCATCTGCCGGTAAGCTGAATAGACTGCCTTGACCAAACTGCAAACCCCATTCAGAGAGTAATTTTATTTTTTGATTTTCTATTTGATAAGATCGTCGGATGCGATGAAAAACATATTCTTTATTGGGTTTTTCTTCCAATTGAACATTCACACGTTTATTTACATGATAAGGAAATAACCAATCGCCATATTGGAAATATAGCACCAAATTGGCTGCTTTTTCCCAAGCTTTGGTCAAACGTAAAACAGGTTTTACATCCAATTGTTCCGTTACAATATCAAAACCCAAAGCAAACACGTCGTGATTTTCAAGTAAAGGCAACACGAATTTTTGCATGTACACCGCTTCTTGATTGGGTTCGATATGAATGAATTTTTTATTGAAAAATGGTTTAATTTTATTGCCATCTACACGTTCTGGAAAGAAATGCAACTGCGTTTTAGTAAGCAACCAAGCAGGCTTACTCACCACCATTTTCGATTCATTGTTGAATATGGAAATTTTCTGATCTTGATGTCGAAGTGTAACAAAATAATTCATTCCCTCCTGATCTCTTCTAAAATGGAAAAGCACCGTAGTGGGTTCATTGCTAAAATGAACTAATTGTCCCATCGGCTCACCTAAATTTCCAGACCAATACAAAGGATAATCTTTTACAATGTCTAGAATTTTAACCAATTGTTTTTCGATGAATTCCCTTACCATTTTTCGCATGTTATCATCGAAATATTTCGGTGTTAGGAACTCATGACTGCGAATTTTTCTGGTGCCAGTGTAAAACTTTTTCATCAAAGCCTCTGGCTCGTAAGTTTCAATAAGTTCCACAGCTTTGCACTGAGATTCGTCCATTCCAAAGTAGTGAGTATTGGAAATGCGAATTTTTTGGAATGTTAAGGAAGGATTTCCATTTTCAAGTAATTGAACGGCATTTGCCTCTACAATAACCCCTAGTTGTGGATGTTCCACAAACGTAAACACGACTTCAAACCTTTTTGTATTGACAACTTCCATCCTATAATTTACAAATAAAAATGACCGCAAGTTAACCCTTTTCCTTGGAAAATCAGGCATTTTCCACCTTGAATATGACGTAAATTTCACCAACGTACCAAAGTTTTGGTAAATCAACCTTGATTTTTAGTTTTTGGGGGATACAAAACTGGTTTTGGTAGACCAATTTCTATGGATATTCTACGAAAGCCGTATTTTAGCAGTCACTTTTATCTTCTGCGTCAAAATGAATCCAACCGAACATATATCATTCTCTTCGTTAAATAAAACCGAAAAATATCAGTATTTACATACAACCTGGGAGCATTTATACGACCCGAAATGCCATTCTATTGGTAATCTATCCAATGCTATCGCATTAATTAGGAGTATTTTCAATCATTGGTGGGTTGGAATTTACCAAGTTGTTGATCAATCTTTACACTTAAGTCTATTTCAAGGAGATGTAGCATGTACTCGTATTGAACACGGAAAAGGAGTTTGTGGTACGTCATGGAGCACACGAAATACCATTGTTGTTCCCAATGTTCACGAATTCGAAGGCCATATAGCTTGCAGCAGTGCATCTAACTCCGAAATTGTGGTTCCTATTATACTGAACACAGGAGAATGCTGGGGAGTTTGGGATATTGACAGTGTTCATTTTAATGAATTTGACGAAGAGGATCGAAAGGAGTTGGAGCGTTTTATTTCACGATTGATGGAACAGAGGTTATTTAATTATTAAAATCTATAATCGTCATTAAATCTAATTATAAATATTATATTTGCTCATAATATTTTACTCACCTACTTGTGCTCTTTTTTACTCCAAAATACCAACACAACAAAAAAATTATTTTAGCAGTTTTTTTATTAGCTGTCAATTGGTTTGGCGCGTATAGCCAAGGTTTTAATGTTTTGGGTAACTCCATTCAACAACCAGGTATTAATTTTTCGGATGATTCAAGGTTAAAACAAGTTGAACAGGAATTATCTTTAAAAATTGCTCAAATTATTGGTCAGAATCGTTTTTTAATTCTAATAGAACAAGATCAGAACAGTACGCGGGTTGACAACACTCAGAATTTTCTGGATTCCAATAGCCATAATTTCTCTCTCCCGGGATTACCCATAAATCCGTGGTTGACTGATCAACCCAATGTATCTTTGGGAATATCGAACAAAAAGAAATACTTCTATCTCTTTATTGACACGTCCATTTCGGTTAGTTTGGTTCCTGTGTTTGAGAAGTTGATATTATCTAGTGGCTATTACAATTATAAAAACAACGATGAGATAGTCATTGAAACCATCGAATTTCCAAATACGTTTTCCAATTTAACTTTTTTAGGTAAAAGCAAACAGGAATCCGTTTCTCCGTTACTATCATCCCCTAATAATCCAGATATAAATACACTTAAAACGGATAATGCCGTGAATTCATTAATGAATTTAATTACATCCACAAAATGGATTTTACTGGGATTATTTATATTCATTTTAATCATTCTATTACTCCTATTTATTTTTCAATTTTTAAATCGGAATAAATTAGAATCACTCATTACAAAACGCTCAGATTTAGCTCAAAATACGAATGAATACAACAAAATTGAAACGAAAGTAAATGAGTTGATGAAAGTTATTGAAGATCAAAAAAACCACAATAACTCGATTAACCAACAATTGGAGCAATCTCAATTAAATCAGAATAAGGAAGCTTATTCCACTGAAATCAATCACTTAACCTACAATGAATTAGACAATATACTGCCCTATATACAGCATATTTTTGAAAATAAAGATATCCCGCGAAAAAAAGAAATTGCCATTTCAATTTCTGAAAGCAATCCAGGGTTATTAAACTATTTGAGAAATGTTCTTTCGAATCAAGACTTTTTTGAACTTCAGAACATCATCTATGAAACTAAATTTGAATCTCCAGATACCAAATACAAAATGTTGAAATCCTTCAGAGAAGGATTTTTAGAATTCAGAATGAATCTAAATCAAATTTCTTCAGTATTACCAGCCTTTTCATTTTTAAACCAACTTAGTCCCTCTCAAATTTTTCAGTTAATCAAACTAGAAAACGATGAGATTAACTCAATAGTACTATCACAATTACCTCCAGAAACTTCAGTAAAAGTTTTGAAAATGTTTGATAGAAATAAACAAAGTGTCATTATTCAAAAAATGAACAACATCAAACATTTGTCGATGGATTTTCTCTCTTCCGTTGCTAAAAAATTGAATAAAATGGCATTAAATTTAAAGGAGTTAGGAGATGTTTCTACCGATGGTTTAAATGCAATACTTTCCATCATTGAAAATCTTCCATTAACTGAACAAGACAACTATATAGAGAGTATAAGTAAGCATGATATACAACTTGCGCGTGAAATCCAGTCCCGATTAGTTACCATTGGAGGAATTGTTTACATTCCTAATAATGAACTCGCAACCCGATTAAAGAACATAGAAACGAATCGAATAGCTCAGCTAAAAATGATATTGCCTTCTGAGGTTTATCTTCATATTTTATCCAGTTTTAACTTTAAAGAACAAGATTTAATCGAATCGGAAGCCCAGATTCAATTGAATGTATCATCTAATGATCTGGAAGAAAACCTACGATTTGTATTAAAGCAATTAAATTCATCAAAATCATGAACCGGAATTTAAGCAAATTCACACTGTACATACTCTTGATTATGTTGATGAGTTTTCAAATTGAAATACACGCTCAGAGCCGAAAGTACGCTTCAAAAAAAACCGAAATTTTCGAGCTTTTTGAACATTTAGAAGAAGCCTTTATTTTTTTTCCTCCAGATATAAAACGAATAGCTATAATCGAAGTGAAAAGTAATTTACAGGGTGTTTCTCTCTCAAATTCTGAAATTCAATCCATCTTAACTCAAAAAGTATCCGAGTTAGGCTTGAAAATAGTTCTATTGCCTGAATTGGATGCCAACAATATACTCACTTTTAACACCAACGATTCGAATTTAAAAATTGAAAATAAAAGTCCCTTGACCCGAACAAAAGAAAATCCTGATAAGTTGAAAAAACTCTGTTTGGATAATTCTATTCAAGCACTATTAAAATTCCAAATTCACTATGATTCCATTTTAGGTCCAAGAATGTATGTAACGGCAATTGGCCCAAGAAATATGGAAATATTGTGGCAGAAGAGCATTCAATTGAAGAACACACTAATTATGAATCAGTCTCTTTTTGAAACAAACTTAGGAATTGGAATCATTGGGATCTCAAAGATTACCAATTCATTGAATAATTTAAACAATCCAATTACAACCGATTTAAATGCTGTTTATTATAACTTCGGGTTAAACTACAATACTGCTTTAAATGTCAAAAAGAATGTTTATTTAGGATTCAATGGCACGCTTAAAGTTGTAAATCAAACACCTATTCGATATAAAGATACGAATTTAGGTGCTCAACCATTCGCATATTTGCCCAGCGCAGGAATAAATTGTACGATTCATTTCTTAAAAAAACACAATTATAAACCTGAATATTGGACTAATTTCAGAATAGGTTTGAATTATTTTAATTACAACACGCATACACTTAGCCTAGAGCAACAACTGAATTTTGAAATCTCGAACCATTTGAGAGTAGGTATTCGATATGAGCAAGCTTTTGATGAATTTACCACTTTTAATCAAAAGAATAAAACATTTACATTTCTAGATAATACCAATTATGGATTACAAGCAACATTTTCATTCTAAATATCGGATCACGAAATTCAAAAATATTCTTTTGTTTGGATTTGGATGCTTAATTGTCGGAATATTTTGTCATTGTAAATCGAATAATCCGAACCCCTCTGTTTTTAGTTCAGTAGACACGTTAACAAAAAACATGGCCATTTTCCAATTCGAACAGAATCAATCAAAAATCCAAATAAATATGGATTTAAGTTCACAAGAATTTGAAATGAACTTTAAAAATGATTTAGAAAAACCCAAATATTTCCGAATCACTGGACTCAATGACAATGAAATAGCCCAATCTGTTAATTTAAATAAATTGCTATTTTACTACCAGAAAAGTCAAAAATCATTTTATCAAGGTCAATACAATGAAAGCTTAAAATATGTAGATAGTTCTTTATTAATCATGAGGACATCCGATGCTTTGGCTTTGAAAGGTTCCATTCTGTACTATTTAAAAAATTATCAAGGTGCAGAAGAATACTGGGATGAAGCGAAGAAAATCAACCCTCAGTTTATCAAGCCTAAATCCAATTCTTTAAAGAAATGAAATTCTCTTGGTCTTCTTTGTTACTATTTCTATTTGGTTTTGGATTATTTTCAATCGGATTACTTGAAACCACTGGTAAATTAGATTTTCAATTCTTGCATTCTGTTTTTGGAAACAATCAATTCTTTAATATTTCGGGAATTTTTATTTTGTTTGGAGGTTTAATCATAAGCACAGCTATTTCATTTCCATTTATATTAATCCGTGGTGCTTTTAAACAGATTATCTTTTTTTTCTCTTCCTCGAAACTAAATAAACAAAAGTTAATGGATGAAATTACATCATGGGTAATCCCTTACAATCAAAATCCAACTGATTTTATCAATTTTATTTCCAATTCGAACCAGTATTCTCATAATCTAAAAAGAATAATATTAGAATTATTTGTTTCAAAAGAAAACGAAGAAGAGTTAGAAAAATTAACCTTTCTTGTCATTAAAAATGAAACGGTAAAATATAGAAACTACTCCAAAGTATTTAAAACATTAGGAATTACTGCTCCTGCAATTGGGATGATTGGTACATTATTGGGATTGGTTTATATGCTTGGTGCTCTCGATGATCCAACAAAAATTGGCCCTGGTTTGGCATTAGGATTGATTGTAACTTTATATGGAGTACTGTTAAGTAATTTGTTTTTTTTACCACTCGCAAGAAAACTATCTGAAATTGAAATCGTAGAAAAAGAACAATTACATTTTTACAGTATTGGAATACAGCTGATTAAAAGTAAGAAATCTGAAAAGTACATCCGTGAATATTTAGACTTAATTAGTTCAAATTGAAGAAACTCGAAAAATATTATCATTTTGATAAAAACGAGGATCCTGAGGAGGATAGCTGGTTAATGACGTATGCTGATACCATAACCAATTTATTAGGTTTTTTTGCCTTGATATTATCTTTTTCGGCGATTAATTCAAATTCATTTTCAATGTTTACCGATAACATTAAAAATGCTTCAACCCAAAACACGATTTCTCAAGAAATTAATAAACTCAAATCAGAAATTGAAAATATTTTAACCGATGAATTAATTTCTAAGGACTTTACGCTCAATTTTGAAGATGGTGCTATTTGTATTTCGGGAAACAGTACTACATTTTTTCAATCCGGAAATGCCAAATTAACCAACGACTCGAAAGTCAAATTATTAGAAATAATTAAAAAACTTAAATTACTGAAATTCAAATTCAATATTGAAATAGAAGGTCATTCAGACGGACAACCTATTTTTAATTCTGATTACAAAACAAATTGGGAACTTTCTTCTGCCCGCGCCAATAACGTATTGTCTTTTTTTATGGAGAACGGTATTAAGCCCGAGATTTTAAAATCTACTTCTTACGGTGATACGAAACCTCTTTTGCCTAATTTTAACAAGGACGGAACTATCAATATTAAAAACATGGCAACAAATCGCAGAATTGTTGTTAAAATATTTTATGTATCAGGTAAATAGTTTGCGTATTTCGATCATCCTTTTATTGTTTTTTTCAATTCCTGCTCAAGCGCAAGATTTTTCGTTTGAACATAATAACAGATACTCCATTGAGTCCCTGAAACACAATGCAGCGTTTATTCCAAATGATAATTTTTATCTTCAATCATCTTTTTCGGCATTTATAAATAGCAATAATCTGAGTATTAATTCCATTTTCAACAAACAACAAAACCAAATTAGTACAATAATCAATCTTTTAAACGATTCAAACTTGAATCAGTTAAACCTAAACTCATCCATAAATATAGATGTATTCAATTTGGGATTTAAATTGAAATCTAAATATTACTTCGGTTTTAATTCAAGTATGCAATTCATTCAGCAACTAAATTTGGATAAAAACATACCAGGACTCATTTATCTAGGCAATGCAGACACACATTATTTTGGCCGTCACATAAATATTGATTTCAATCATAATGAATTAAAAATCCTCAATCAAAATAGATTTTCATTGGCATATAGTGTTTCTGACAAACTAACTATTGGAGCGGGTGTTTCCATTATTAATGCTTTATATAGGATTAAAACTCAATCTTCAAATTTTGAAGTAATAAGTAAATTTAACGATTCGAGCATTTACGAAATTCAAAATAAAGCCAATATATATATTGAGACCAATGGTTTTAACCGTTTCAATAGTGTTATCAATCCCATTGATTTGCTATTTCTTCAAAAACCTTCGAACTTGAGTGCTGTATTTGATTTGGGTGGTATTTTTAGACTTAATCAATATTTTCGTTTTTCTGCAAGTGTAAAAAATATAGGAAAAATCAATTGGTCAAATAATCATCTAATACATCATATTCGATCTAATCAAATACAATTTACGGGGCTTCAACTACCAATACAATACAACGGATTTGAAACAATTATCCGTGACTCTCTATTTGAATGGTATGATTATGATGCTTATTCTTCGAATTTAACTTCGAATGAGAAATTAAACACAGATTTTAATTTGAGCATTGAGTTTTTTGCAAATTCAAATCATGTTTTTCAATATTTGTTTAACAGCTCAAATTCTTATTACAAAATTCCTCCTGTCCATTCCTTGGCTTACAAATTCGATTTCAATCATACGATATGGGGATCAATTTCAGTTTCATCAAATCCAATAAACCATTGGAAACCTATTTATTCCATGGGACTTGGTATTCGCTTGGGTCCTCTTCAAATACAAAGCAGCATTTACAATGTCTTAGCAATATCTCAAACTGAATCATTGTTTAAACTTGGTGCTAATGTTGGAGTTTCTTTAGTGCTAGGTCGACAATCTGACAAAGATGGCGATGGCGTAATTGATTCGAAGGATAAATGTCCCAGACGTTTTGGAAACTCTAATAATCAGGGATGTCCTCAATTTTATAAGTTCAAGAATCACATAATATTGAAATAAATAATAAAATCTTGAAATTGGTTTACCTATTTCATTTGAATTTTGATTTTGCTTTACATAAATTGCAAGCATGAGTTTAACTCGTTCCCCTAAAACTTCTACATCTAAACAACGTAATGTAATTCTTTTAATCATAGTTGCTTCATTAGGTTATTTTGTTGATATCTATGATTTAATCCTTTTCAATATTGTTAAACGTGAAAGTTTAGACAGTTTAAACATCGACTTTAACACCTTCGAAACAGTGTTATTTCGATATCAAATGGCTGGAATGTTGGTTGGCGGTATCATTTGGGGGATTTGGGGGGATAAAAAAGGAAGAGTAAGCGTATTATTCGGTAGTATTTTGATTTACTCCGTGGCAAATATTGCAAATGCATTTGTTACAACACTTTGGGAATATAAAATGTGGCGATTTGTTGCCGGACTTGGATTAGCTGGAGAATTAGGAGCTGCAATTACATTGGTTTCAGAGTTGATGCCCGTTAAAAAAAGAGGAATTGGAACTATGATAATTGTAACTTTCGGTGCCTTAGGTGCTGTTGCTGCGTTTTTGGTTTCTAGCAAAGGGGATGCTATAGGTTCATTCATTTCCAGTATAATTGATCGCCCTCTAGAAAATTGGCAAGTAGCTTACATTGTTGGTGGTGGAATGGGACTGCTATTGCTTGCACTCAGGGCTGGCACATTCGAGAGTGAAATGTTTATGAACATTGACCAGAGTAAAGTTAAAAAAGGAAATCTATTATCACTATTCCAATCCAAAGAGAACTTTCTAAAATATCTTGCCTGCATAGTAATTGGATTACCTGTTTGGTTTGTCGTGGGGATATTAATAGCCCTAGCGCACCGATTCCTACCTGAAATTACCGGAAATCCAGATATTCTAAATCAAATACCAACAAAAGAAATGGTATTGTGGAGTTATGTTGGATTGTCAGCTGGGGATTTGTTTTCAGGAATACTTTCACAGTTGCTGCAAAGCAGAAAGAAAGTAATTCTAATTAATCTTATAGGAATTATTGCCATCATGTCGTTGTACCTTTTTGGTCCAGTTGGCTCTGCAAATTATTATCGTTTCTTGGCAACTGCTTTGGGATTTGTTACAGGATATTGGGCCTTGTTTGTAACCAATGCTTCCGAACAATTCGGTACCAACATACGCTCCACGGTTTCTGCAACGGTACCTAATTTTGTGCGTGGAGGAGTGTTAATCATTACCTCTGGTTATGAATTATTGGAAAAGTATACCCCAACACACACAATAGCAGCATTAATTATTGGAATTATTTGCATTGCTGTTGCTATTTGGGGAACTTTGCATGTAGAAGAGTCCTTTCATAAGGATTTAGACTATTACGAAAAATAAGAATTTTGAAACCACCAAAAAAACTCTCATTCATTGAGAAGATAGTTTTAAGTATTGTTGAGGATCAACCTAAAGGCACGCTTAATACACAACGCGTTTACGCAAGAATTCCCAAAGATTCCAGCATCCAAAAAGATTCAGTTTACCAAGCTTTACTGTCACTCACACAGAAAAAACTAATTGATCAGCCAAGTAAAGGTAATTTTGCAAAAATTCAACCTGAATTACTTACTAAAGCTCGGGTCATTGTCAATTTTGCCGGTGAATTATTACTCAAAGACGATGAGAAAAATGAAATTCTCAGAATCCCTCAGTCCGCGTTCAAAGGGTTGTTACCCGAAGATGTAATTGAAATTGGATTTCAACGAAAAGGAAAGCGTCAAGAAATATCACGATTACAACTAATTAAGCGTGAACCTCGTAAAGTGATTGGATATTTAGATGTATTCAATGATAATGGATACTTACTTACAGGCAAAAGTGGTTACAATGATATTCAAATTGATGCCCCTATTGATTCAAAATACGATGGATTAAAAGCAGTTGTTGAAGTTTACGATTATCCCGAAAGAAGTAAATACCCTGTAGGAAGGTTGATTCAAATTTTAGGAAAAGCTGGAGAACATGAAACCGAAATGCACGCCATTGTAGCCGAATTTGGTTTCAGTTCAGAATTCCCATCAGATGTACTTTTAGAATCGGAAGCCATTTCAGAAATTATTCCCGATTCAGAAATAAAAATGAGAAAAGACTTCCGAAAAGTAACTACATTCACCATTGATCCTGTGGATGCAAAAGACTTTGATGACGCCATTTCCCTTGAAATTTCTAATGATAACATTAAAATTGGAATTCATATTGCCGATGTTTCTCATTATGTGAAACCCGGAACTCCTTTAGAAAGAGAAGCCATCAATCGTGCAACTTCTGTTTACTTGGTGGATAGAACCATCCCCATGTTGCCTGAAAAATTGAGTAATAACTTATGTAGTTTAAGACCCAATGAAGATCGCTTGAGTTTTTCGGTAGAATTAACTCTTGATCTTGATTGGAATATAACTAACACCTGGATTGGAAAAGGTATCATCCACTCAGATCGTAGATTCTCCTACGAAGAAGCACAGGATAGAATAGTTAAGAAAGAAGGGGATTTTTCACAGGAAATTGAGTTATTGAATAAAATTGCTCTTAAATACGAAGAACAAAGATTTAAAAATGGAGCGTTACGCTTTGACTCCAAAGAACTACGATTCCAATTAGATGAGAATAATCTTCCCACAAAAGTTATTGAAAAACAAAGATTTGAAGCACATAAATTAATAGAAACCTATATGCTTTTGGCAAACCAAGCGGTAGCTGTTTATGTGTTTAACTTAAAGAAACCTAACCCCCCATTTATCTATAGAACCCACGATGAACCTCCAAAAGACAAGCTCATTGAATTTGCAAAATTTTGTAAATTGTTGGGTTATCCAATCCAAATTGATAACGAAAAACAGTTGAGAAAATCGTTGAATGGATTGCTAGAAAGAACAGCCGGAAAGCCTGAGGAAGAACTTCTGCAACAAATGTCCATTCGCACAATGGCAAAAGCAGTTTACACTTCCCAGAAAACAAGTCATTTTGGTTTGGCATTTGATTTCTATACCCATTTTACCTCTCCAATTCGTCGTTATCCTGACTTATTGGCTCATCGTATTTTATTTGAATATCTAAATAAACGAGAATCCCCGTACACCGAGAATCAAATTGAAGAATTGGCCAAACATTCTTCCAATATGGAACAAAAAGCAAGCGAAGCCGAAAGAGCCAGTATCAAATACAAACTTGCAGAATTAATGAAATTCCATGAAGGTGAAATTTTTGAAGCTCGAATTACAGGTGTTACTGACTGGGGAATCTATGCAACTATTTTGGATTATCATGCTGAAGGATTAATTAGACTTAGCGACATTCGATTCGACCACTTTTATTTTGTTGAATCTGAACGGAAAGTAGTTGGAAAACGAAGTAAAAGAACATATCAATTGGGCGATTTAATTTCTGTGCGTGTCAAAAAAGCCAACGTTGCTTCCAGAACAATCGATTTAGTTTTAATGAATTAATGTCTAAACCGTTATTATTTTTCACCTTTTTGAAATATTAATCCAAACTATTCAATATGTAAATTCGTTAATTTACATAATTTAAAAGTCCAAAGACACCTTTTATAAGTATTCATCTTAACCAGTTCCATATTGCGTTTCAATAATAAATCTCGACAAAATTTCCCCCGAAAATAGAACATTCTGTTATTAATAAATCTGTATATACAATTATGAATTTAACCATAGAACAACTGCAATCTGCATATTCCGAATATTTGTCACTTCATCCCTTCCAAGGTAATCCTAAAAATTTGTATGACCCGATGAATTACATTATGTCGCTTGGCGGAAAACGAATTCGTCCAATTTTAGCACTTATCGGCAATCAAATAGGTGGAGGAAATTTAGAATACGGGTTACCGGTTGGACACACTATGGAGGTATTTCATAATTTCAGTTTAGTTCATGATGATATTATGGATCGCGCTAATATTCGTCGAGGAAAACCAACCGTGCATAAAAAATGGGATGAGCCTACTGCTATTCTTTCGGGGGATAATATGCTAGTTAAATGCTTTGAAATTTTACTCCAATATCAAGGTCCAAATAAACAAGAAATTACCGCAGCATTTGCCAAAACTGCAACAGAAGTGTGCGAGGGTCAACAAAATGATATGGATTTTGGACTATCAGACCATGTAGTTTCTGAAGCAGAATATTTCCATATGATCGAACAAAAAACCGCGGTTTTACTCGGTTGCAGCATTCAATGCGGTTTTTTAAGTTCAGGAGGAAGCGTTTTCATAGCCGATAAACTGAGAGAATTTGCCATTGATATGGGATTGGCATTTCAACTTCGTGATGATTATTTAGATTCATTCGGTTCTGAATCCGAAATTGGCAAAAAACAAGGTGGTGATATTTTAGAAAAGAAAAATACTTGGCTATTTATTCAGTCCATGAATTTAGTTCCACAAAAAACCACAGAAGCTTTTTTATTAGAAGGGGATTCTCGGATTGAAGCCGTATTAAAACTTTGGAAAGAGATAGGACTTGACCAATTAATGCTTGGAAAAATTCAAGAATACCATGTAAAAAGCGAAGAACTACTTAAAGAAATTAGCAGACATGGTTACAACATCCAACTTTTAGACACCATGTCAAAATGGTTGCTTCAAAGAAATTCGTGATGTTTTATAGTGAAATTAATGAATCACAATCACGGTTCCAGTTTTTCTATACCAATTATCATCCCAACCTTCAAAATCAAGTAACCATGAATAGATTCCGTCTGCCACTTGCTTTTCATTAAACATTCCATTCCACTGATCTTTTTTATTGGTTGTTTCCCAAATTTTTTGTCCCCAACGATTATAAACTTTCAACGAGTAATTCCGCACAAAAATGGGCATAGTTCCCCAAATTTCATTTAAATTATCACCATTAACAGTAAATGCATCGGGCATCCAAACTTCAGGTGGTTGAAATAAATAAACCCAATTACTCTCTGTACTTGCATTGTAATCCATACCCGTTATTGGTTTAGGTTCGCGGGCGTATACTCTATACCAATATCCTCCCCAATCATAATCCAACTGATCGTCTTTGTGGTATCTATTTGAATTAGACGTTATAAAAATGGGACTGAAATTGGGATTACCTCCATATTTTCGCTCCAGTGTCCATATTTCAGGTTCATTTCTCCATCCCTCATAATTCATCCAATTCAATTCAAAAAATGCATTGGGGAAATTACTTGTTTTACCTGAAAGAACTACATTGCAACCTTTATTAGATGGTTTACTAATGTGTCCGCATTGGTCGATAACCACAATCTCATAACAAAAAGACTCTAAATCCACATTGATGCTAGAATCAGAAAACACCGTATCTTGAGTAATGGCAACGGGATTTTGATAAACTGGATTGGAATTTCGTTTGTGTTTGTAAACTTCAAATTCCTTAAAATCCGGTTCTTTGCTCATTTCCCACCGAATGATTACTTTCTTATCTTCGAAAACGGTGGCTTCAATCATGTGAACACTTTCGATGGGTGTGTTTAATTCGCGAACTGTACAATATTTGTTTAACGGTAAAACTCGCTTATCACATGTGTTGACACCAATCAGCTGATAACAATAATTTTGAATATTCGGATTGATTACCTGATCATCCAAATAAAATCCTTCATCAGCATTTCTGATGGTATCAATAATTCGTGTATTATTCTGTGGGTCTATTTTTTCTAACAAGTAGTATTTAAAAAATTCATTATTCGGAGAAGTCTGTGGCCATGCGATTTTCATTTTTTTAGTAACACGATCATAACTAACACAAATAGCTTCCGGCGGATTTACAACAGGTGGTTCAGTTACTAGAATTTTAATGTAAGCATAAGTAGTATCTTTTTGGGGACAACCGCAATCCATTACCCGTACTTTTAATATTGCCGTATCTTTTGAAAAACTGTTACATGTAGTTTTCCAATTAAATTTCAATTTAGCATGATTGATACCCGAGGTAAGTATTATTTGAGGGGTATCAATACCTTGAATTCCTGCTTTTTTTATCCATTCCACTTCCAAATTAACCGTATCAAAAACATCTCGATCAAATGCATATTTCTGAAAGTCAATAGTTTGAGTAGCAATAATTTGAATAAATGTGTCGGTCATAAATGGTTTCTTATTCAAATTCTCAAAATCAATTTTAAAAAGTGCATTATTGCAATTATCACTATTCATAGTTCTAGAATAGGCATTGGGGGTAGTCGGAAAAACTCCATTTCTTCTACAACCTCCACATAAAGACTGATAAATAATTCCTTTCCTATCGAATCTACTCGTTCCTCCATCTACATGTTCTTCTGCTTCAGTATTTGTTAAACTCAATCCCCCAAAATAAGTTGCAAATGCTAAATCGTACATATTTTTAGAAAATACGGCTATGTAAAAATCGCTACCATCAGTCATCTTTTGAATAGCATCGCTGGTTACTTTCAGATTGCGTGTATTACCCTTATTTCTGTGTCGTTTAGAATTACCCGTGAAAATATCATATAACGCTGTATTGGTTGCTCCTCCCCAACCGGAAATAAAAATTCGCTCGCAGCGATCAATCAAAAATGCAGAAGGACTGATATTAGGCATATTGCCATTAGCACCAAAAGTGGTTTGCAATTCAATATTGGCTAAATCGGTTGAAAATCGAGCAATAAATTGACCCGTATTTAAATCTGCATAACGCGAATTTATGGGATTGATTACACCTTCTGTTTGACCATAAATATATGGACGACCCGAATTATCGGATTGTACAAAATAAGATTGTTCGTATGCTGCAGTGCCAAAATATCTTCCGGAAATTAAACTTCCGTTGTTCTTATTCAACCTAACCAATATACCGTCTACATCACCCGTTAAGTTATTCAACCATTGACTGCCATACTGTTGTTTTAATCCTTTGGAATTGGTACCACCAGTTGCATAAATATCGCCGTTTTTCCCTAATGCCACTCCATAAATAGCATCAAAATCTAAATCATTGGATGTTATTTGAGTCGACCAAATTAGTTGACTCATGTTTTTATTTAAGCAAAAAACAACACCATTAAGAGATTTATCCGAATTATTGGTATTTCCAATTGTTACTGGGAAATCAGCAGAATAACTAACACCGCCAATATACACATAATTATGATCTACGATTATTTCACCTCTAAACTCATCTGCATAGTTATATAAAAGAGGAAAATCGTCGACCGGACGAACTGAACGATCGGCACCTACTCCGTCGAACTCGCTTCCTCCAACAAATGTACTTCCCAATAATCGGGTACCATTTGAATCTAACGAGGTAACAAAAAAATCGTATTTATCGTTGTGAAATGCATCATAGCAGTTGTTTGAAACTGGAAAATCCAAACTTCGAGTGGTACCCATTACAAATAAGTTGTACAACGAATCTACAACCATACTGTGGGGTTGTTCATTACTATTTCCACCAAGATATGTGCAATACAGTAACTTATTACCATTGGGACTAAACTTAAGAATTGCCACATCTCTACTTCCCCCATAACCTAAACTTTCTTCCTCTCCTCCAGAAAACGAAACTTGATAAGCTCCTGCAGTGGTTGGTAAGCCAAAATCAAATACAGTTCCTCCAGCATAAGCATTCCCATGTTCGTCGTACGTGCCTGTACATCCAAAATTATCGGCTCTAGAGCCGCTGAATGTGCTAAATACCAAAACTGGATCGATAACCAATAAAAAAGAATCGCTGCTGCTAAATAGCGAAACCAAATTTGAATCAAGTTGATAGCTAATAATATTTGAATCTCTGAAGTAATAATTATTTTGGGTTATGTGATTATTTGAAATCAGCGGTAAAATGTTTTCTGGAGATTCAATACCCAAGCTTTCAAATTCGGATACTTTAGCTATATAACTAGCTGGCATTGATTCCTTTAAATCCAAAATTCCTGTATTCAGGACTAATTCACGTACCGATGTTTGAGGTAATTTGTTATGGATCAAATCTTCATCTGAAATTGTAGTAATATTCTTTAAACCGTGATAAACAATCTGAATCATTTTGGGATTTGCCCCTGAATGAATAATCCAATTGTACTTTAATTGGTTGTTTATCAAATACAATTGCATATCGATTTGAGGGTAAACGTTTTTAAAATAGACGATTGATTGCTTTCGAATTAGATTCTTCCAGTTTTTTGAATTTTTACCTTTGTAATAATTATAATACTCTTGCGATTCTTGTCCGTAATAACTGGGTTCGTTAAATTGTGCATTTTTAATTTCCAAATGAATTGCACTACCGTTTAGAGTATCCATCAAATCCACTCTTTCATGTAACTTTTCCATTTGATTTTCTGGAAACAGAGTAATCCAAATACCCGTCTTCGTTAACCAGACATCACCCAGATTTAAGGGTAATCTAGCATACACATCTGGAGAAAATTGACCTTTGTTGGGTATGAAACTCGGAGTTGGAATCGATAAACCAGGCGATTTTGGGAGAATAGATGTATTTACTAGAAATGAAGGTTCAACTGAATTTATGAAACTACCTTTTCCATTTTCGATGTTGGTAGCTTGTACAACTGAGAGAAAAAATAATCCTACACAAAAAAATGCAACTAGGGTTCGAAAATTCGAACTTCCAATTCGCAAATAGGGTGAAAGGCTATTTTTCATTTAATACAAATATCTAACAACAATAACAAACAAATCCCCTAAGGAATCAAATCCATAACGCAAATCTCGTGAATATGAATGTTTTTTGACAATATAGACGTTTATTTCAACCAATTAGTTTTCTGATATTTTACAAAAAATACTTGTTTGGTTCGCGTAAATTTGCGGAATGCGCATTGTTTTTTTTGGAACCCCTGATTTTGCTGCATTTTCACTGAGAAAAATGGTTGAAAGTGGATTTACCGTTGTTGCAGTTGTAACATCCCCGGATAAACCAGCCGGAAGAGGGCAAAAGATCCATGAAAGTGCAGTTAAACTCACGGCAATAGAACTGGGAATCCCGATTTTACAACCCACCAATTTAAAGTCTCCTGAGTTTCTTGAACAATTTCAACAATTAGAATCGGATTTAGCTGTGGTAATTGCTTTTAGAATGCTACCGGAAAAAGTTTGGAGTGCTCCACGACTAGGGAGCATGAACTTACATGCGAGTTTACTCCCTGATTATAGAGGCGCAGCCCCCATTCAACATGCAATTATTAACGGTGAATCGGTAACAGGGGTTACTACTTTTTTTCTGAAACACGAGATTGATACTGGCGATATTATTGAAACAGCAACTTGTCCTGTCCTACTTACAGATAATGCTTCAGTACTTCATGACAAATTAATGACTTTAGGAGCTGATGTTGTGGTAAAAAGTATACAACGCATTGAATCTGAGGGTGAAGATATTGTTTTAATTCCTCAAAATAGCCAAATTGAATCAGACGATAAAAGGACTACAAAAACAGCACCTAAATTATCCCGTGAATTTTGTGAATTAACAGATTTTGAATCAGCAATATCCATGTATAACAAAATACGAGGATTATCGAACTACCCCGGTGCTTGGTTAAAAAGTCCCTGGGGAGAAATGAAAATCCTTGAAACTCAACCTTGCATAATTCAGCCTTCGAAAAATCCATGGGAACAGGAATTTTCAGTTTTTTTTGGAGACGAGAATCGGAATCAAAGATTAAAGTCGGAATTTATGGAGCATAAATCTTCACCGCAAGAAGGGCCAACTAATTCTTCTCCATTTATACTTTTAGCACATTCACTTTTTTTGTGTTGTGAAGATGGAAATCTTCTTGAAATTAAACGACTCAAACTATCCGGAAAATCCGAAATGGATGGAAAAAGCTTTGTAAATGGATTAAAATCCAAGAAATAGATTAAAAAAATTATTCATTTGATTTGGATTTTAAATCAAATGTTCTATATTGCGCTTTCATTAAATCTAAAAACAAGCGCCTATAAGTCAAAATATTACCTAACAACAACAATTTTTCTTACTAGAATTTTTTTTTGAAGGAGGTATTATTATGACTAAGACCATGATTGCTGACGGCGTTTTGATCAAACGTTACTTAGAAGGAAACCAAGCGGCTTTTGAAGCCCTTGTGAAACGCCACAAAACACGTATTTACAGTAGCGTATTAGCTATCGTTAATGATCATTATCTTGCGGAAGATATCTTTCAAGAAACGTTCATTAAAGCCATTCATTCAATTCGTCAGGGAAAATACAACCATGAAGACAAGTTCCTTCCTTGGGCTTTGAGAATTGCTCGAAACTTAGCCATCGATTTAATCCGACAGAAAAAACGCTTACCAATGGTAATTACTTCTGACGGACATGATTTATTTCAAACTTTGAATATTTTTGATAAATCTCAAGAGGAGATTCACATCGAAACCGATGAAATTTCTATGCTAAAATCTTGGATACATCAATTACCTGAAGAGCAAAAAGAAGTTCTAATTCTGAGAAACTATGCAGAATTAAGTTTCAAAGAAATAGCAGAAATTACCAACACCAATATCAATACCTGTATCGGTAGAATGCACTACGCAATCATCAATTTGAGAAAAATGATGGAAAAAAGTAGTGTTAAAATAAAATATTAATCCTATTTCAGCGTTAGTATGTTGTATTAACGCTGAAAATATGGACAGAACTATTACCGAAACTGATTTAATATCATACTTTTACAACGAATGTGATAAACAAATTGCTGCCCATATTAAAAGCAATTTAGATTACAACCCACAGTGGATCGACTTTCTAAACGATCTCCAAAAGGTTTCTGATTTAATGAAACCAACTTCAAATCCGCATGCAACTTCGGTTCAAATTATTTTGGAAGAAAGTTTGTATGAGGAAAATCATAGCATTTAAACTCCGAGTTTTGTATTTTTGAGGTATGTATCACATACCCAAATTAGATCTATCTGATTTCCTGTCAGAACAACCCGAATTAAAATCTAAATTTATTGATCAACTGGGCAATGCTTACCAAGAAATTGGTTTTGTGGCTATTCGCAATCATGGCATCCCACAAGAAGATTTGAAAAAATTATATCAAGCCGTACAAGATTTTTTTCACCTATCAGTAGATGTAAAAAATAAATACGATGATACTGAGGGAGGCGGCCAACGCGGTTATACAGGCTTTGGTAAAGAGCATGCTAAAGACCGTAATGCCGGCGATTTAAAAGAATTTTGGCATTTTGGACAATACGTTGATTCGTCTGATACCAATCCACCATCCTACCCACCCAATAAATCCATAGATGAAATACCAGAGTTCAATGAATATGGACAAAAAATCTATAAACATTTAGAAAATACCGGTATAGTAATGCTTCGGGCTATTGCTTTGTATTTGGGATTGGATGAATATTATTTTGATAGTCGTGTTTTTAATGGCAACTCTATTCTAAGAGCTATTCACTATCCTCCTATTACTCAAGATCCAAAAGATGCTATTAGAGCGGGTGAACATGAAGATATCAACTTGATTACCTTGCTAGTTGGGGCTAGTGCCGATGGATTGGAAGTATTAAATAAAAAAGGAGAATACATTCCTGTAACAGAAGTGGAAGATCATATTGTTGTAAATGTGGGCGACATGCTTCAACGTTTAACTAACGATAAATTGAAAAGTACAACGCATAGAGTGGTAAATCCCGCTCCTGAAAAATGGCATGAACCTCGATTTAGTATTCCATTTTTCTTGCACCCTCGACCTGAAACTCGATTAGATTGTTTGGTTTCTTGTATAGATTCTGAAAATCCAAAGCGATACGAAGATTGCAGTGCGAATGAATTTTTAATTGAACGATTGACCGAAATAGGTCTCATTAAGAAATAAATCTTAATTGGAAATTAAAACAGTTTAGAATTGGGTATTTTCCAATAGAACACTCAAATTTTTAAGATAATGAATTAAAAAAAACCTGTTTTAATAAAACAGGTTTTTTAATTCTACAGCATCTTCAGGTTTCATCTTTCCAGCTAAAATTAGTCGCACTTGTCGACGTCTTAAAGCGCCATTGTATTTTTCTTGCTCTATTTCATTCTGTGGTTCCAAAGCCGGGACCTTAACGGGCCTGTTGCGACTATCTAACGCTACGAATGTATAATAAGCTTCATTGGACTTTATTTTTTCTCCTCGGGGGATGCTGTTGGCCCAGACTTCAATAAAAACTTCCATAGAAGAGTTGAATGAGCGTGTAACATACGCTGTGAGGGTAACTACATCACCTAGTCGAATTGACTCTTTAAAAGAAACACTATCAACCGATGCCGTAACAACAATACTGTTACTATGTTTTTGAGCAGCTATTGCTGCACAAATATCCATCCAATGTAATAATTTTCCTCCCATTAAATTATTTAGTGTATTGGTATCATTGGGCAGAACCAATTCATTCATTTCCGTTCTTGAATCTTGTGGGTGCTTTATTTCTTGTTTCATGAGGTACTGAGTTAGTGGATGTTATCAATTTTGTTTTGGGGGTGGTTGGTAATTCAGTTTTTTTGGGGAATTAATTACGCAATATAAATTTTAAAAACGAATCGAATTTTAATGTTGGATTAAATAGTTCGTTCATTTTACCACCTGAGTACACGTTAGGGTGAAATGGAAGTAGAGAAGAAAATAGGTTCAAAAAAAAAGGCTGTTGCCAAAGCAACAGCCTTTAAATATCGAATTAGATGATGATTAAGCAGTTGCTACAACAGAAACGAAAGATCTACCATCTTTACCTTTTCTGAATTTAACTGTTCCATCAGATAGTGCGAATAAAGTGTGGTCTTTACCAACACCCACATTTACATCTGCATGGTGTTTGGTTCCACGTTGACGCACGATGATTCCACCGGCTCTAACGATTTGACCTCCGTAGATTTTTACACCAAGACGTTTGCTATGAGACTCACGGCCGTTTTTACTACTACCCGCTCCTTTTTTGTGTGCCATAGTTTTTTACTTATTATTAATTAAGCAGTGATTTTTTCAATTTTTAAACAAGTTAAAGAGTGACGGAAACCGTTTTTAACGCGGTATCCTTTTCTTCTTTTCTTCTTGAATACGATTACTTTGTCTCCTTTTCCGTGTTCAGCAACCGTGCAAGTTACTTTCGCACCAGAAACGGTGGGTTGACCAACTTTTACAGTGCTTCCACCGATAAAAAGTACTTTATCAAATTCAATTTTAGAGCCAGCTTCGGCTTGCAAACGGTTTACTACAAGGAACGAGTTCTCTTGCACCTTATACTGTCTTCCTGCGATTTCTACTATTGCGTACATGACGAAAAAATGGTTTGCAAAGATAGTGATTATTTTGATTTTTCACAATCTAACTCATAAAAAAATACTACTTTTTCAAGTTTAAATCATTGTGAGTGATTTAATAGACACACTCAAAAACTTGGTAAAACCTTAAAGAAGTAGCAGCGATATTTGTAATTAATGAGAACCGCAATTTTAGCAGTAGCACTATTGAGTCACTCAATGGTTTGGGCACAGGAGGAAAAGCCAAAAGGATTTGATAAAAGCAGCACCGACGTGGTAACAGGTACCGATATTCGTTTGTTGCCTGCGTCTAGAGTTTTAATAGATCCGGTGGTTCCTCAATCCGAAAATCCCAAGATAACTTTATCGTTTTCTACTCCGGAATTTGTGTGGAATACTACCAAATTTATTCAAAACGTAGAACCTGAGAAAATTAAAGAAAAATCTTCCGACTCTGTTTATTTAGCCAATTATTTGCGACTTGGTGGCGGAAATAATGCCCACATCATAGGTGAATTGTTCTTGGCGAATCGTCCCAGCAACCAATGGGCGTATAATTTTTCTGCAAAACATTTTCAAGCAAATCAACTAACACTTGATCAAAAATTGGCCAATACCCGGGTTGATATGTCGGGAGCTCGTTATTTCCAGAACTCATCCATTACAACTGGTTTGTTTTACAAACGCGACTTCAATACATTGTTCTCTAGAGATACAACTACCAATGAATCTGTCAGTAACATTGGTGATATTGCTCGTGGCGGTAAAACCGCTCAAAATTTTGGAATGAACATTGATTATCAGTTATTGGAATCTAGAAAATTCCCTGAGATAAAATGGGCGAATTCCCTTCAAATGTTTACAACCAATTTAAAACATGAAGAACTGGAAGCAGAAAGCAAACTAGGATTTTTGTCTAAAGCGAAGAAGTTTTCTCTTTTTGGGGACGCTCAGATCAATTATATACAATTCAAACAACCCGGTATTTTAGAAAAAGCTACTACCGACAATCAATTATTTATATATATCAAACCCCGTGTTCAATTCTATCATAAACCTACACTACTTGACGTGAAATTAGGTTTTGACCTTAGTATGAACCGCAATTCTTTTTACGACACAGCTTTGACCCCAAGAATAAATCCATACGTTGCTATTGAAAAAGGAATCACAGGATTAGAAATGAAAATTTATGGTGGTATTGACGGAGGATTAAAGAAACATAGTATTCGTGAAATCCACAATCAAATGCCCTTTTTTACAGATAGTCTTGTTATCAGAAATTCTTTTGAACAATTGAACGGATTCGTTGGAATTAAAGGAAAAATATCTTCAAACTCTCTTTTTTATATGAATTTTGGAGGTAATGCTGTTGCAGATATGTTGATGTTTGCTTCTGCTGATGACACGTCCAAATTGGCATCAGATAGTTTGAACCCTATGCGACCCATCTATTCCGATGTTAATTCTGTTTATTTCCGTGCAGGTGCGGAGTATGTGATGGGTGAAACATTTAAAATTGGAGGACATTTGAAATTTAGTAATTATACACCAGCAACAGAAACTCAAGTGTGGCATTTACCTGGTCTAACTTATAATATCGAAGCAAATTGGAGTCCTATCAAGGAACTAAGAATAAAAGCTGGGTTGAATGGTGTTGGAAAAAGATATAACCAGGTGGTTGAAAATAACCGATTAAAAGTAAAAGATTTGCCTGGGTATACCGATCTTTTTGCACGAGTGGATTATAGATTTATAGGTAAAGGAAGAATTTGGATTCAAGGTACCAATCTTCTAAATAACAAGTATCCAATTTGGTATGGATATCCAGCCTATGGTTTGACCATAACAGGCGGTATTAGCATTGGTTTATTTTAACCTTTTTACTATATTTGTATGATGGCCCAAAATCAAATATTAATATCAGTAACTGAATTATTAAGCAAAAATCAGTTTGTTCAAATTGAGAATTTGGGTAGTTTTTTCATGAAAGAAATGGACGCGAGTTTCAATCCATTTACTCATGAAGTTAAGCCCAGACACACTCAAATTGTATTCAACGCCGACTTAAGTCAAAACGATGGTGTTTTAGCACAATATTTAATGATGCAATATGGCTTGACATTCAAGGAAGCTAATTCTCTGATATCGAATTGGGTATTAAGCACCAAAGCCAAGCTCGTTGAAAAGAAATATTTATCATTCCACCCTTTGGGGAATTTTTTCTACAACGAAACCACTGGGTTGTTTTTTGTAGGAAGATCCCAAGCAAATTTACATCCACATAATTTTGGTCTGAAACCTCTAATTTGGGACCCTAAGATTCATCAAAAAGTAGATTCTCAAAAGTCTAAAGTGGTTGTTGAAACTACTCTAGAGTCCATTTCTATTCAAGAGTCAGAAATTGAAGAGGCAGAATTGGTAGATGTAACTCATGATTTGAACGAAAATTCAGAACATGTTCAGAAAACCAAAAGAAGCTTAATTTGGAATATTGCTGCATCTTTTGCTGCATTCGCAATTGGCGCTACTGTGCTCTATTTTGGAGCTCAAACCATAGTAGTCCTCAATAATAATGCACAAACAGCATCATCAAGTCCGGAATTAAATTCTCCCAACTCACAAACTACTGTCCCATTATCTGAATCGAATAAGGATATACAGCAAAACGATAATTCGGAAGAATTAACATCCCCCGAAAAAGAAAATACGAATGCTGAAAACGCAGAAAATACAGGAGCTTTTAGTACGGTGGTATCGAATAAAAACGAAGGTACATTAAATTCCAATGTCACTTCAACATCTATTAAAAACTCAGTTAAATCTAAAAATAAATCGCGTTTTATAGTTGTAGCAGGTAGAGTTATTGAGATCAAGCCAAAATCCACCACAAAAGTTAGTAAATCAAACAATGATACGCTCTTAACTTCGGACGAATTCCGATCTGAAATTGTTTCGAATAAAGGAAATTACTACGTAGTTGGAGGTTCTTACTTGACAGAAAATGCCGCTAAAATAGAGATTCGTCAATGGAATAAATTGCACAGAGAAGCTACTTATTTTCATGTTGCGGAATCCAGTTTAATCAAAATTGTCTTAAAACGTTTCAAATCCCAACAAGAAGCATCAGAATTTGCCGTTAGTATTAAAGACATTCCTACGCAATCCATTTCTGTTCAAGAATTGAAACTTATCAAATAATCTCAGGATTTATGAGTCATTACGTAATTGAAGAAAACTTGACAACCTCCAGCAAAGAGCGTTCTTTGTCTGCAGTAATTAGTTTAATTATATCCATTATTATTGTTAGTCTACTGTATTTTATGAAAATTGTGGTTCCCAACCCACCCTTTGAATTAAAAACAGGGGAATTACAATTGGACTTTGGTGCAGTTGAAGAAGTTTCATTTGGTAGACCAACCGATGGTGGTCCTTCCGATGTTCCTCCTGCTAAAGGTGGTGGCGATGGTGCATCTGAACCACAAACTACTACAGCTCCTACCCCTTCTGGAGGTTTAGGACAGATTGTAAATACCTCTGATGCTACAGCAGAAACTACTTTACCCCCGATTGATCCACCAGCATCCTCTACACCTGCTAGCAATTCTCGATTATCTAAATTGAATTTAAGCGGTCGTAAATCAGGTCAACCAGGTCCTGGAAGTCCTAATGGAATCGATGGTGGAAGTGGTTCTACTGGTTTTGGTCCCGGGGGAAACAACGGTGGTATTACAGGAATGGGTGGTACTCGAGTTACTCAAAATAGAGGAAACGGACTTTTTACCGCAAAAGGATTTGCGAGCCATCAAATTCTATCTGATGTACGCAAAGTGAATGCGGAGGGAACAGGCACTATAGAAGCGCGAATTGAAGTTGGTTGCAACGGTGTTGCCAGAATTAAAGCCATGATGCCAACTGGTAATTACACTGGTGGTTTGGCAAATGCCAGAGAAGTAATGAATTACTTTTTATCCAAATCTCGTTTCGAAAAAATAGGTGATAAATGTCCTGAAACCGGAACCATCACATTAAATATCAAAAGCGAAGGAATTCAATAATTCGATTCTAGAACTCGGTTGTAAACGAGGGTTATTTTGTTTTTTTAGATTATTTATACTGATTTATTCACTGTGAATTTCTCCGAAACCGTAGACTATTTATATACGCGTTTACCTATGTTCCAAAATATTGGAAAAGCAGCGTATAAAAAGGACTTAACCAACACATTAGCTTTACTGCAAGTACTCGATAACCCACATAAAGGTATTCCCTGGATTCATATTGCTGGAACTAATGGCAAAGGATCTACATCGAGTATGCTGAATTCCATTTTAATGGAATCTGGCTATCGTGTTGGATTGTATACTTCTCCCCATTTAAAGAGTTTTACCGAACGTATACGTGTAAATGGGGTTGAAATGGAAGAACAATTTGTTGTGGACTTTGTAGGTAAAATGAAAGATGCAATTGAATCCATTCAACCATCTTTCTTTGAAATCACCGTAGCCATGTGTTTCGATTATTTCAGATTTAAAAAAGTGGAAATTGGAGTGATCGAAGTAGGTTTAGGCGGTAGATTGGACAGCACTAATGTCATAGATCCTATTCTATCAATAATTACGTCTATAGGTTATGATCATATGGATTTATTGGGTGACACTTTAGACAAAATCGCATTTGAAAAAGCCGGTATAATCAAGCAACATGTACCTGTAGTTGTTAATAATTCTATTGATTCCTCGCCGATTCAAGTAATTAAAGAAATTGCTATAAAAAATTCAGCTGAAATCTTCATAACTGAGGAGCTTGAAAGTATAAAGTCTATCCATTTAAAGGATTTTTTAAATTTAAATGGTTCGAATCAAGATTCACATATTTCAGATATAATGTCTGATTCGAGGGAATTAAATAGTTCGAATCAAGATTCACACATTTCAGATATAATGTCTGATTCGAGGGAATTACCCGAATCAGACATTAGCTTGGAATCGTTATTTAGCACGATGGAGCTAAAAGGAGACTATCAAAAGTATAATTTATCGACCGTACTCTACTCTATTAAAACTTTGAAACTATTAAATTTCAAAATAGATTCAATTAGTGTTATTGCGGGATTACAATCTGTGAAGAAGAACTCCGGACTGAGAGGCAGATGGGAGATTATTCAAACATCACCATTGGTCATTTGCGATACAGGACATAATGAGGATGGAGTGAAAAGTAATGTTCAGCAGCTGTTAAGTTTTACCAATGCTAAAAACCTCAGAATAGTTTGGGGGATGGTAAAAGATAAAGACCGTTCAAAAATCCTTAAACTTCTTCCCAAGGAATCGCATTATTACCTGGTTAAACCATCGGTAATTCGAGGATTCGATTCAGAGTTATTGGCACAAGAATTTTCTAACTTGGGATTTAATCATATAGAAAATTTTTCCAATATTACAGATGCATATAAAAAAGCCATTATTGAGTCGCATTCGGATGATGTGGTTTTTATTGGTGGTAGCACCTTTACAGTTGCAGATTTTTTAATCCAACTGGATTTATAATTGATTTTGGAATTCTATACCATAACCATTACATAGTTGTTTGAAACTGTAAGTTTTACTTGTTTTCATCTTGATTGTATTCCTTTATGGCTGTGATTGCTATATGTAGCGATGTATGTAATATTTCACTGTCAGAACTGATTAATACTGAATTTTGGATTACACTTACTACGATACAATATCAATAGATCCCCATCAGAACTGATTAATACTGAATTTTGGATTAACCATACTACGATACAATATAAATAGATCCCCATCAGAACTGATTTAATACTGAATTTTGGAATAACCTTAAATTGTATTAAAACTAAAAAAGGCCGCATTAAGCGGCCTTTTTTAGTTTATTTGAATCGGATTAACGTAACAGAGTTACTGTTCCGTCGTAAACGTATTCTTTATCTTCAAATGATGTAATCACAACGTGATAAACATACACCCCTTGTTGACATTCTACTCCTCTAAAATCTTTACCATTCCAACCTTCATTCACATTATTGGTTTCGAATAATTTTTCTCCCCAACGGTTGAATATAGTTAAGTTAAAGGTTTTAAAGTTCGTTGCAACCACATTGAAGTTTTCATTGGTTTGAGGACCTTCAACGTTTGGAGTGAAGATATCTGGAATGAACACAATGATATCAGGTCCAATGTGCACTTTTCTCATAAAGGTATCTTTACATCCTTTATCAGTAGAAGCAATCATAGATATTTGATACATTCCAGTATCACGAGAGTATGCGAATCTTGGATTAGAACTCATGGCAGTATCATTCGCATTTCCAGTTCCAAAATCCCAAACATAATTCAACGTAGGATTGAACGGATTTGATTCTACCGTAGTTTTGTTGATCATGGTGAATTTAGGCAACGCTACAGTAGTACTAAACGAAGGATCTGTTTCGAAGTAAGCAACAGGCAACGGATATGCTTCTACAATATTCGGTCCACTCACAGTAGTAGCACAAGCTCCACCGTCAGGTGTATTGTTCGTTACAGTTACTTTTACATCATATCTACCTTGTTTTTTGTACATGATATTTGAAGGAGTGGCGAACGTGCTTGAATCTCCATTACCAAATACCCACAAGTAACTCAATTGAGAAGCTGGAATTCCTTTAGTTTCATTCACTGTCCAGTTTGTTGGTAATGGTACACAACCATTAACTGCGGTTAGAGCGTCCAATTGAGGATAAGGGTGAATCACAATCAAGATTGAATCGGCTGCTGGAGGACAAACATCGTTTGCAAAAGGAACAGTTGAAACTTTCAATGTTGCTTTTTTATTCACTGCATCTTGTGTTCCGTGAGTATACACTATGTTCTCAGATGTAGGCTGGTCGATGCTACCGTCTGAGCCATTTGTAATGGTCCATTGGATCGATTTGTTATTGAAATTGCTTACACTCTGAACAGGGAATGGAGAGTTTTCGCACTGAGGGTAAGGATTCACCGTAGTGATTTTGACCTCAGGTTTGGTTCTAACCATCAGAACATAGATTTCCGTATCAGCACAACCGTTGTTATCTGTGTATGCTAATTTCAAGTTGTAAGGACCTTCCAATGCAGCTGTTTTTGTTGATTTAGGATCAAAATTTGTTCCGGTCAAATTAACACCTTGCCAACTAGCTACACCTGAAGATGGTTTAGTTTGCGTTCTGTTAATTCGAGTGTTCAAATCCAAAGGAGTGGAACCTTCACACAATGTTAATGGTGGCAACAATACAGCATCAGGTGTATCATTTACGTAGATGAAGAAACTGTCTTGCTTCAAGCAACCTGTTCCGATGTTTGAATAACGAATATAATAAGTTCCAGGTCCAAATGAAGGTGGGAATAAGTGACCTAATGGTAATTTAATTCCAACTTTGGCATGGTTTCTATCATAATCTACTTCAACAATTTCAAATTTACCGCCATCACCATCAGCACCAGGATTACCGTTAACGGTTACATTTTTGTACAAATCAATAGTATCCCAGTTCACACACAATGGATTTGGAGAAATCACTTTTACAGTTGGTTCACCTACGATGGTAACTTTTGTAGTGTCACAACTTCTGCATCCTGTTAAGATATCTTCGATACAAAGACTAAATTTATACAATCCCATGTAAAAATCTTCTGTTGGATCACCAAACAATAAACGGAAATCAGGAGTACCCATTGGATTGTTGTTCACCAATACAGCACTTGAATTCACACCAGCAGGTACTTGAGTAACTTTCCAATCGAATTTAATACCTGTTTTGGTCATAGGACGAATAACATTGTTGTCCATAGATACCTCACCTAAGTCTTGGCAATAGGTAGTATTTTTCAATTGCAAGATAGGATTACCATTGATTCGTTGAACAGTAGAATCTAAGTTAACACAACCGTTAGTATCCTTGTAAGATGCAAATATTTTTGTTTGGAAGTTTTTACCATTCTGCAAATCTTCATTTTTCAATTTAGAAGTCATGAATAGATGACGAGTTGCGGTGAAACTATCTACATAGATGTCTTTCTTATATAAAGCACCACCCCAAATGCGTACACCGTTCATTTTACCCACATTCAACATACTGTTTAATTCTATATCACCATAGTCATAACATTGAGCAGGTAAAGGTTTCTTATCCCAACGCACGATAGGTAAAGTGTTTACCTTGATCGACATGGTATCTAAGTCTTCGCAGGTGTATCCTTTTTGAGTTACTTTAGCGAATACTGAATAGTAGAATGTTTGAGCCTTTCCACCAGGGGCATTAGTGTTTTTAGGATTCACCGAATACTCATAGTTACTACCCAACGTTTTACCTTCAGTTAAACTCTTCCACTCATAAGTAGCAGTTTCAAATACTGGACGATGCTGTGCGGTAATTTTAGTTGATTTCTCATTACAAATGATTTGATCAGCTCCAGCAATGGCAATTACCGTATCATTTACGAACAACTCAACAGTATCGTATTGAATACACTTAAATGTTTTTTCTTGAACTCGAACCCAGTATTTACCTTTAATATTGGGATAAATCTTTTGGGTGGTATCACCATTACTCCACAAATACTTAACTGTATCTGCATTTTCAGCGTCAAACAACTGCTTTTCATAAGTACAAATTCTCTTGTCAGCACCTAAGTTTACTTTAGGTAATGGCTTAACAAAAATCAATGCTGTATCATAGAAAATACAACCATCACCGTCAGTTACACGAATTCTTATTGCACTATCAGTCAAAACCTTTGGAACTGAAAGTTGACTGATTGTATCGCCAGATCTATGTGTTTCCTTAGATAATACTACTTTACCGGCAATGGTATCCATCTCCAAGCGTGTCCAGAAGTATTTGTAAGGAGATTTACCGTGTAAAATATTCGGTGTTAAGTTCATACTCGTTCCGAAGCAAGCAAAAGTATCTTTTGTAGCCAAAATAACTGTTGGTGGATCGGGAACCATAACCGTATCTCTATAAATAGTAGGACAGTTAAAGGTGTTGTTGATTGTATGAACAAAGATATATTTACCACCTTTGTAGAACGTCATGGTGTCAGATTTCTTAGTTGAGAAGAATAATTCTTTCTTACCCTGACTATCACGAACACTCCATTGATATGTGGCTTTTCCTATGAAGTTGGCCGGTAATATAGATGTCATAGCAAACTTTCCGCACTTCAAGGTGTCGAAATCTCTAATCGCTTCAGCTCTAGGGTTAACCTTAACCTTGAAGCTTCGGATGGAGATCATCGGAGGAGTACAGTGTTGGTCAGTTGCTCTTACAGTGAATGAATACGATACGTCTGATGCATCTCCACGTTTAGTTTGCCATGCAAATTCATATTCTTTTTCACGTTTAGTCGGATCTACTACCGTAAATGTTGCACCCGGGATACCGCCATTCCAAGTAGCTAATACCGTATCAGGAATAGTTTGGTTTGGAGTGAATGTTTCGTCGGTGATTTTAATCTTTTTGGTAATTTTATCCCCTTCGCAGATCGTCCAAGAGAATGGACCATTAATTACAGGTGGTTTGTTGTATCCACATTCGTCGAGTACCCACATCTGCATATCTCGTCGAGTTCTACCCACTACAATCCAAGCGCCTGTAGCTGAGTCTTTTCTCCACTCGGTTTGTTCAATTACCAGAATCGGAACTTCATCGCACTTAGTTGGGGTTACAATGATATCACCATTGGTTGTATCGAAGAAGAAACCACGAGGAGGATTCAAATTCGGCTTTGGATCACATTTGATGGTTGTAGGAGGTACACAGAAAGGAGTCATTGGATAATTCTGTGTGAATGGAGAAGAATAGGTAACAGAACCATTAGGTAATGAATTTAACCCTCTTACCAAACGATACGAAATGGAGTCAAAATCTACTGAGTCCAAGGCACCATTGTTGTAGTACCAAGGAGTATTACAACACAAGAAACCCACAGGTTCGTTGGTTAACGAAGGAGAACTGTTACACTTATTGGTGGTTTTTTTGATGTTACAAATATTAATCATACAAGTAGCCCAAAAGTCCGCACCAGCTGCACCCGTTGTAATTGCACCATTACGGCAACACTGACCGATAGTAAAGGTTACTTCGCAACAAGTACTTTTGTTTACAAAACCAGATAACGGTGATTTTGTAAAATCCACCGTAATTTCATAGGTATGTTCTTCTACCCCTTTTCCTGTTCCATATGTATTTTTAGGATTACAAGGACTTGAGGCAGTTGAACAACGTGTAGTAACGTCGCGAATACCAGTTCTGGTCATTCCCGTTAGGGAAACTGAACCACATCCATTACCTCCATTGGTACCAGCATAAGCACCATAGGATGGATTGTCGAAGGAAATACCACGACAGTCGCGATAAACTTTGGCTACGATTTTGTATTTTCCGTTTCCTAAACATGTGTAAGACATGTCGGCACCCATCATATGGGATGCTTTTGTCGTTCCAAATGAAAGGAAACTAAACACAAAAACGATGAATGGTAATATTCTATTCATAGTAAAAATTATTTCTTGTTAGTATTGACAGCGGTTTTAATTTTCGCGTTGCCCCAAAAATAACAAATTCTGTAATTGAAACCATAATTTATCCTACATTAATTACATATAATCGAGAAATTTCAACAAAAATATGATAATACAAATCCGAAATAATAATTTCGTGAAGCTAATCAACCCTCTACGATTTATATCTAAAGCGAAAAATACAAGTTCTTAAATTCCATAAAATCCATGAAATATCATAAAGTAAACAGTGAACTATTTGTAAATAATAGAAAACGACTAGCCGAACAGCTAAGTCCTGGAACCATTGCCATCATATCATCCAACTACGAAGTACCCAGAAATGGCGATGCCTTTTTTTCTTTCAGACAAAACAGTGATTTGTATTATTTAACTGGTATCGACCAAGAGGATACCATCGTTGTATTATTTCCAGATTGTCCCAACCCCATGTTCAGAGAAGCTGTTTTCGTTAAGGAAACAAATGAACAAATTGCCATTTGGGATGGTGAACGTCTAAATCCAACACAAGTTTATGAAACCTCCGGAATTTCATCCGTATTCTGGCACCATGAATTTTGGAAAACCATTCATTCCATTATACTTATGGCGGAAAACATTGCCGTATCTTTAAACGAAAATGACCGTTTTATAAGTAGAGTAAATTATTCCAATCTCGATTTAACCCACGAACTGAAAAATCGATACCCGGCTCACAATTTTAAACGAATTGCCGGTACTATTTCACGATTAAGGATGCAGAAAAGTGAATTAGAAATTAACTTACTTAAAGAAGCCATTTCCATAACCAAGAAAGGTTTACTCAGAGCAATGAAATTCATTCAACCCGGTGTCATGGAATATGAAATTGAAGCTGAGTTGATCTATGAATTTGTAAGGAATCGAAGCAAAGGTTTTGCATTTGACCCAATTATCGCTTCGGGTTCCAGTGCTTGTGTTTTGCACTACATTGAAAACAATAAACCTGTGAAAGATGGTGATTTGATCTTGATGGATTTCGGAGCTGAATATGCCAATTATAATGCAGATTTAACCCGATGCATTCCGGCGAATGGAAAATTCTCTAAACGTCAAGCCGAAGTATACAACGCAGTATTATCTGTTCACGATTATGCAAAAAGCATCGTGAAACCCGGAGTTACGATACCAGATTATCATGGACAAGTTTGTGCATTTATGAGTGAAAAATTGGTTGAATTGGGATTATTATCGTCCCAAGAAATAAAAGAAAACCCAAAAGCTTTCTTGAAATACTACATGCACGGAACTAGCCACCATTTAGGTTTGGATGTTCACGATGTGATGCACCGATTCGACCCCATTCCCGATTTTTCGGTGCTTACCATAGAACCAGGTATATATATTCCAGAAGAAGGGATTGGTGTAAGAATTGAGAACGACATTTGGTTAAATGGAGGTCAAACAATTGATTTAATGGAGGGATTCCCTATTACCGTTGATGAAATCGAATCGGCGATGATCGATTAATTCAATGATATAACCTTGAACCCAATGATCTATTGGATCATCGATATGAAAATGGCTTTGAAAAATAATTCAAAGCCATTTTTTTTAACTGTGTTATACTGATTATTTTACTATTTAATCTTAGGAGTTCCAACCATTTTCACCCACTAAAGGTACGAATTTGAAAGAACCAAACTTTTCACGTTTGAATTTCGTTTCTGATAAACGAACAATGCGAATCATTTCTTGATCATTAACCGTAGTACCCACGGGAATAACCAATTTACCTCCAATATTCAATTGCTTCATTAAAGATTCTGGTACGGTTGGAGCACCTGCAGTTACTATAATAGCATCATAGGGGGCATATTTAGCGTAACCCTTGCTACCATCTCCACAAATTAGGGTCACACGATCCTTATAATTCGACAATAATTTAGCTGCTTTTTCTAATAACGGTTTAATGTATTCAATACTATACAACTTTACCCCCATTTCGGCCAATACAGCGGCTTGATATCCACTTCCAGTTCCGACTTCTAGAACCTTACTATCTTTTTGTATATCAATTAATTGAGTTTGTATTGCAACAGTATAAGGTTGTGAAATTGTTTGGTCGTGCCCAATTGGAAATGCAGCATCCCGATAAGCAAATTGCTCAAAATCTTTGGGGAAAAACCAATGTCGCGGAACTCTATTAATAGCTGCTAACACACTTTTATTTATTATACCTTTTGAAGCTAACTCATTGACTAGCTTTACTCTTTTACCTTGATGCACGTAAGTATCTTCCATATTTAAGGTTTTAACAATGTGTTAAGAATCAAATTTTCTTGATGCAAAAAATCATTGAATTTTTGTGAAGTACAAAAGTAAAAGGAAACTTTTATTCTATGAAAGACACAATCATTCTTGGCTCTAATAAATCTGCTGAAGAATATATTTCTATGTTGTCGGATATGAAAAATATCCGCGTAAAGGGTTACATCGATCCCGATGACTCCTTGAATTACAACATGTTCGGAGATTTTATCAAAACCATGGAGATTATCGAGCAAGGTGATTTATTTATTTTGGGAAATCAGGTTCATAGCATCGATATTGATGTATTGAAACATATGATTCGATTTGGAAAACACATTTTGATTGATGGTTTGCGTAATTGGTCGAGTTATGAAATAAACGAACTTGAAAAACTCCGTCGTGAAAGTCAAACTGTATTTCAATTCGGCAATACCTTAAATGGTAAGCCACTGGTTACAACAGCATTTCAATACATACGAAAACCAAGATTAGTAAAAGTTGAAAAATTCTCAACTGCACCTAAACCGGGTCAGTTTGATCATTGGATTTTCAATCAACTTGCAGAAGAAATAGATTTAGTATGTAGGATTATGAACTCTGGAATTCGTACGATTTCAGCTCGACCCATGTTTCTGTTTGGTAAAGATCCCGATCTTTTGAACATTCAAATGGAATTCGACAATGATGCTATTTGTCAGATTGCATTGGGTAGAGCCATAGAAGAAGGAACTCATTCCATTCAGGTATTCCAACAAGAAAAACTCTTTCATTTAGATTTCACTCAAAATCTATTGTCGGAAACCAAAAATCAAGATCCATCGCATCAATTAATGTTGGAAATTGAGCCTCTATCCCCCGAAAAATACAGTGATAATCTACCCACGGTTACCATTGAGAAACCAATCATGCATTTTGATTCCAGAAAAATGGAGTTAAAAAATTTCATAGAAAACATTGAAAAACGGTTAACCCCACTTTCAAATCTGGAACACTTAAAAGATGTTTCCGATATTTGTGAATGGATCAGCGAAAAGGTTAAACGACGTTACCAATCGGTTTGATTATTTCGCCATAATCCGTTTTAAAACCTTACTTTTGCACTATGAGCAATCGTAAATGGGCGCTTTTATTTCCAGTTTTCGTAGCGAATTTTTTCATGTTTTCATGTAAAACGGAAACAGGGTTTATTCCATCCTACGTACATATCGACAGTATCGGAGTTAATGCTAACTCAATATTCGGCAATAATTTAGAAGATTTTCAAGCGGTTCAAGTATATCAAAATGGACAAACGGTTGGCACCTTCCCTATTCCTTGTACTTTTCCAGTTGATGCCGAAGGAAAAACAAAACTGAATATTGTGCCATTTATTAAAAACAACGGAAATAGTAATACTCTTATTCCCTATCGCACAATTCAACCATTGGATCTCGAGGTTAATTTAACCAGAGAACAAACCAGTACCGTTTATCCTGTATTTTCATTTAGACCCAATACCAAAGTTGTTTGGCAAGAGGATTTTGAATCGGGGAATTCTACGCTTGTTCCATTACGATTGAATTATGGCGATTCTGTTTCTGTTAAACGTGATTCTTTCAGTCTTTTGGGAAGATATTTCAACAGCAATAACCAATTTCACAACACATACATATTCGAGAATGATTCATTGAAATCTATTGATTTAGCCATTTTCGACCGAATTAAATTTCTTCCAGCTGATGGCAGAGAGGTATTTGTTGAATTCGACGTTAAATCGGATGTTGCTGTTACTTTAGCTTTGAAACGATTTACTCCGGATAGAACTCAAGTAGGAAAGTTCATTGAATCGTACGTTCCTTATATGACTGCGAATCCTACAAAAGGGCAATGGAAGCGCTTTTATTCAAACTTAATCTATGAAATACAGGGTCAACCTGCGAATACAGAATATTTAATTTTATTTAGTTTTGATAAACCAGCAGAATACAGCGGAGATTTAAACGTTAAAATTGATAACATTCGGGTTACATATCTTGAATAATTGCATCTCATCTTTCAAATTCAAAAAAATTGGCTATCTCCCGTTTAAATAAAAAAAGAAGTCGCAATCGCTTAATCATTCATGTATTGTGTGATTGGATAGCAGCGTCTATAAGTTGGTTGGCACTTTTCTTATTTCGAAAAAATTATATTGAAGCATCTAAACATGGTTACAGTATTCCCATTAATTTAGATCCAAAGTTATTTCTAGGCTTAATTCTGGTTCCGATTTTCTGGATTTTCTTGTATGCACTTACTGGATACTATCAACACATTTTACGAAGGTCTCGACTGAAAGAACTTGAAAACACCATTGCAACAAGCTTTTTTGGCGTTTTATTTTTGTTTTTTGCCCTAATTCTTGACGATAGTGTTTCGGATTATCACGACTACTACATTTCACTGTTAATTTTATTTGGTTTCCATTTTTTCACTACGTTGCTCTTCAGAATGATTAACTCCACTTACACCATTTCTCAAATTAGAAGTCGAAAGTGGGGTTATAATACGTTACTTATTGGCACAAAAAACGTAGCCCAAAATCTTTATTTTGAATTAGAAAATGCCAAAATTCCTGAAGGATTTAAAATAAAAGGATTCGTTCGAATTGATTTGAACGAAAATTCAGTAACTTCTAACGATTCTGCAGTTCCTGTTTTAGGGGATTGGACGCAGCTTCCAAGTATCATTCAACTCCACGAAATTGAAGATGTGATTCTCTGCAATGAGCCGGAGGAATCGGAACAAATTCCTACAATTATCGATACCATTCAAAATGAAGATATTCATTTAAAAATGCTCCCTAACGACTACAATTTGGTATTAGGAATGGTTAAAATGAACAATATCTTAGGAGCAATGTTGGCGGAAGTAGATTTTGAAGTGATGCCTTATTGGCAGAAATTCATCAAACGAGGAATTGATATAGCCGTTTCCGTTGTTGCATTAGTCATATTATCGCCATTATTTCTGCTTATTTCTATTGCAATTAAGGCTAACTCTGCTGGTCCTATTTTCTTCAAGCAGGAGCGTATTGGTTACAGAGGTATTCCCTTTTATATCATTAAGTTTCGCAGTATGAGAGTAGATGCAGAAAAGGAAGGTCCTAAACTGAGTTCTGATTCTGATGATCGTAGAACGAGTGTGGGAGTTTTCCTTCGAAAAACTCGTTTAGATGAATTACCTCAATTCATAAATGTGTTATTAGGTCAAATGACATTAGTTGGACCAAGACCTGAAAGAGAGTATTTTATCAATCAAATAGTTAGCAAAGCTCCTATTTACAAACGCCTGCACCGAGTAAAACCCGGAATTACCAGTTGGGGTCAAATCAAATATGGCTATGCTGAGTCGGTCGAAGAAATGATAGATCGAATGAAATACGATATTCTGTATTTGGAAAATATGTCGCTTGGTTTGGATATCAAAATCATGTTCAATACGGCACTCATCATGATTCAGGGTCGAGGAAAATAAACTATTACTCCTTATTTTTGTTGGTTGAAAGCAACCATATACATACCTTTAAAATACTTTATAATAAGATAATAAATCTTTATGATTTGTTCAAGTATTATTGAAGGTTGAATCTATGGAAGCAAGTGTTCAACAGTACAAAATTTATGCAAACGGATTCAAACCTTTTACAACCCGGTGTTTCTGTTCCAGAGAATAGGCCATTAAAACTGATATTCGACATCGTAAATCAAGAGCGTCGTAATATCAAATATCTTTATGTTTATGCTATTTTTTCGGGACTCATTAGCCTTGCCATTCCTCTAGGAATTCAAACCATTATTGGTTACGTAATGGCTGGTCGCTTAAATACAAGTTGGTTTCTACTATCGCTGATTATCACATTTTGTGTTCTTTTGGCTGGCCTAACCAAATTAGCACAATTGAGTATTGTAGACAGTGTTCAACGTAAATTATTCATATTTTTCGGAGAAAAATATAAAGATCAACTGATAAAATTAAAAGCGAATACGCGCGAAGTTCCAGCTAATTTGGAAGCACGTGTAGGCTACTTCATGGATGTTGTTACTCTTCAAAAGAGTTTATCCAAATTACTCGTTGATTTTACTGGTAAATTACTACAAGCTTTCTTTGGATTGTTGCTACTTTCCATATATCATCCCTTATTTCTTACATTCGGTTTGATGGTAATGTTGGTGGTAGTCATTGTATTGCGATTTACTTGGAAACGCGGATTTGAAACAGCAAGAACAGAATCCAACTATAAATTCAAAACAGCAGAAGCATTAAGAATGCTATTTAAGGTTCAGGATAAACGAACATTGCCTGAAATAGAGGATCAAATTGATCACCACATCAATCAATATTCTGAAGCTAGAACACAACATTTTGGTATTTTGTACCGTCAGGCTTGGTTAGGAATTATCACCAAAGTTATTTTTACGGCATTTATGTTAATAATTGGTAGTTATTTATTGGTTACTCAAAAAATCTCATTGGGACAATTTCTAGCAGCCGAAATTCTGATTATCACTCTTTTAGATGCTGTAGAAAAACTAATATTAACCGTTGAAAATTTATATGATTGCGGTATTTCAGCTGAAAAACTTAATGTAATTTCCACGATCGATGATACAATCTAAATATTTAGCTGACAGTCCTTGGACAGGAAAAACCTTCCAACGTATTATCTTTTCTATTACATTGTTAGGCTTTGGAATATTGTTTTATCCTTGGACGCAAAACATTGAATCTACAGGTTCTGTCACCACTTTACGACCCAATGAACGACCTCAAGCCATTCAAACACTTATTGCAGGAAAAATTACCAAATGGTATGTAAAGGATGGGGATTATGTGAAAGAGGGTGACACCATTGCTGTACTTTCTGAAATCAAAAGTGAATATTTGGATCCAGGTTTGTTAGGACAAACTTCAACTCAAATTGAAGCGAAAGAAAACTCGATTATTTCGTATTCTTCAAAAGTAGATGCTATTAATAAGCAAATCATACAATTAGAGAAAAATCGAGATTTTTCCATTCAGAAAGCCAAGGTAAAGTTGGATCAAGAAACCATTAAATACCGATCTGAACTTGCAGAATTACAAGCAGCACAAATTAATTTAAAAATTGCAAAACAACAGTTTGAGCGAGATAGTTTATTGGGGTTGAAACAAATTAAAAGTCCCCTCGATATTGAAAATCGTAGAGTTAAATATCAAGAAACGGTGGCTAAATTGGCCATCCAACAAGCCAAAACAGATATGGCCAAAAACGCCATTGAAAACGCTCGAATAGAATTACAAAACACAGCTGTAGAATACGGCGAAAAGTTGGCAAAAACAGAGAGCGATCGATACTCAGCCATTTCTGCGCAAATGGATACGGAAAGTGAAGTTTCAAAACTCAGAAATCAATATTCCAATTACCTCATCCGCAATGGATTTTATATCATTCGTGCGCCACAAGAAGGATTGGTTTCTCAGACTTTATCAAATGGAGTTGGAATTGCTGTGAAAGAAGGTCAATCTATTTGCACCATTGTACCTTCCAATGTTAATTTAGCTGTAGAACTTTATGTAAAGCCAATGGATATGCCACTAGTGGAAATTGGTTCCCCAGTGCGTTTTGTATTTGATGGTTGGCCAACTATGGTTTTTTCTGGATGGCCGGAGTTTTCTTATGGAACATATCCTGGTGTTATATATGCCATCGACAATGCATTACAACCCAATGGTACCTACAGGATCTTGGTGAAAATGGACCCTAAAGATAAAACTTGGCCTCAACAGCTAAAAATTGGAGTTGGAGCACGGGGTTATATGCTCTTAAAAAGAGTGCCTGTTTGGTACGAACTATGGCGTCAATTAAATGGATTCCCTCCCGACTTTTATCACAACAATCGTTTAGATCCTAGTAAAAAAACGGATAAATCAAATAAGGAAGACAAGTCCGAATAACCCATGAAATATTCCGAAGAAAAACTCATTATTCAAACCAAAAAACACAGTCCATTGAGATTTTCTATGCACTTATTGATTGTTTTGTTATTTCTTTTCGGGGGAAGTTTATTCGCGCAAAATCCACAATCAGAGGTAACCCGTAAAACAGCTAGACGAATAGACACTTCGAAGCTAACCACTGAATTTACTATATTACACGTAATTGACCAAGTTAGAAAAGCACACCCGCTACAAGAAGCTGCGAAACTAAATTCGGGTATTGGTTCTGCCTATCTGTTGAGCAAGAAAGGTGCATTCGACCCTTATCTCGTATTGAATACTCGGGAAAAAAACTTTGGAGGAAAACAGTATTATCAAGGAACTGAAAGTAGAATTAGCATCCCCACTTTTTCACCGATTTCAGGGGAAATTGGCTTTGAAGATTGGCAAGGAAGTTTTACAAACCCAGAATTGAATACAGGATCTAACGGACAACAATACGTTGGACTTAATATTTCTGTTTTAAAAGGTTTAATTACAGATCAGCGAAGAACAGATTTACGTAAAGCCCGATTATTCAATGAACAATCTCAATTTGAACAACAGTATATGTTGAATCAAACGGCCAGTGAAATATGGTCGGATTACATTGAATGGTATATTTCATATCAGGAATTGGAGTCATTGAGAATGGGGGTTACGTTAACTACTCAACGACAATTAGCTTTGCGTGAACTTTTCATGTCCGGGGGCTGCAATGGTATGGATACTTTAGAAAATTCCATACAGTTAAATTTATTTAAAGCACGTTTAAAACAAGAAGAACTAAATCTCTTTAAAACACGTTTGTCGATGAGTAAGCATTTGTGGAATTTGGATAATTCCTCCAAGAATTCTGTGTATTTGCCACTTGAATTAAACGATTCTACCCTTCCCACTTCTGAGGGTTTGAATTTTCTAGACAGCGCATTTGCTCAATCATTGAAACTAAATAATGTACTATCCAATGTGCCTTATTTGAATATTCTTGAAAGTAAGGTCAATCAAAAAGAACTGGAAGTCAAATTAAAACAACAAGATTTATTACCCAAACTGGATCTAAAATTCCAAACATTGTCTTCAGGGTTAGGTTCTACTAGCTTTGATCTGAATAATCAACGATTTGGAGTTTCTTTTGCTTCACCACTATTCTTGAGGAAGGAATTGGGGAATCTAAAATTGGCAAAATTTGATTTTCGACAAATGCAATTGGAATATCAATTTAAGCAAAACGAAACTCAATTAAAAATAAAGTCTTTAAAATACCAAGTTCAAAACAACCGAGAATTATTAAAACAGTATAATGCCATTGCCCAAGGTTACAAAGAATTATATGAAATGGAGAAAGAAAAATTCTTCAATGGTGATGGTTCTGTTTTTCTAATAAATACTCGCGAATTGCGATACTTAGATGCTCAAATCAAAAGCATCGAACAAGAAAAAAAATACTTAAAATCCATAGTAGAATTCTTGAATGCTACGGGTGAAATTCAGTATTCTGTATTTTGAGAAATTTCTTCTTTTAAGGTTTCATAAAATCGTTGTTTTTTTGTGGAAAAGTATGCGTGTATTTGATAGGTCAGTGTTTAAAGTAATCGTATTTTTACACAATTAATCTATTGAAAAAGCGAAATTTATGAGCACGGAAAATAAAAACAACTATGGTGCCGACAATATACAGGTTCTTGAAGGTTTAGAAGCAGTTAGAAAACGTCCAGCCATGTATATTGGTGACGTCGGACCCAAAGGTCTTCACCACTTAGTTTACGAAGTTGTAGATAACAGTATCGATGAAGCACTTGCTGGTCATTGTAGAAATATTCACGTTACCATTCTAGAAGATAATTCTATTCGTGTTTTGGATGATGGTCGTGGTATCCCTACTGGAATGCATCCCAAAGAAAAAAAGAGTGCATTGGAAGTTGTAATGACCGTATTGCATGCTGGTGGAAAGTTTGATAAAGATACGTACAAAGTATCAGGCGGTCTTCACGGTGTGGGTGTAAGTTGCGTTAACGCACTTTCATCTCATTTACAAGTTCGCGTGTTTCGTGAAGGTAAAATATTCCAACAGGAATATAATATTGGAAAGCCATTGTACCCGGTAAAAGAAATTGGCACATCTGACCAACGTGGTACGGAAGTTACCTTTAAACCAGACGAAACTATTTTCCAAGAAACTCAAACCTATAATTTCGATACCCTTCAAAATCGATTAAGAGAATTAGCTTATCTGAATAAAGGAATTCGTTTGACCTTGACCGATGATCGTCAAAAAGATGAAAATGGTCAATCAAGAACGGAAGTTTATTTCTCTGAAGGAGGTTTGAAGGAGTTCATCACTTACATTGATGGAACTCGCGAAAAACTTATTCCTGAACCCATTTATTGTGAAAGTGATAAACATGGTATTCCCATTGAAATTGCGTTCCAATACAATACAGGTTATGCAGAAAATTTGCATTCCTATGTAAATAATATCAATACAATTGAAGGTGGTACACACGTTGCTGGATTCAGACGTGCACTTACTAGAACGCTTAAAGCATACGCTGAAAGAGAAAAACTGCTTGAAAAAGTAAAAGTTGAAATTTCAGGTGATGACTTTAGAGAAGGTTTGACCGGTGTTATTTCCGTGAAAGTGGCAGAACCTCAATTCGAAGGACAAACAAAAACCAAATTAGGAAACAACGATGTTATGGGCGCCGTTGACGTAACTGTTGGTGAAATGTTGGACAACTTCTTGGAAGAACATCCCAAAGAAGCAAGAATCATTGTTGATAAGGTAATTATTGCTGCTCAAGCACGTGCAGCTGCAAGAAAAGCACGCGAAATGGTTCAACGTAAAGGAGCTATGTCGGGTATGGGATTACCGGGTAAACTTTCAGATTGTTCCAAAACAGATCCATCAATTTGCGAAATTTTCTTGGTTGAGGGTGATTCAGCGGGTGGAACTGCAAAGCAAGGAAGAGACCGTGAGTTTCAAGCTATTCTACCACTTAGAGGTAAAATTCTGAATGTTGAGAAAGCTCTAGAACATAAAATCTACGATAACGAAGAAGTTCGAAATATGTTTACGGCTTTAGGTGTACATATTGGAACCAATGAGGAAGGTGTTAAAGAATTAATTCTCGACAACTTACGTTACCATAAAATTGTAATTATGACGGATGCCGATGTGGACGGTTCTCACATCAGAACATTAATTTTGACTTTATTCTTCCGATACATGAAGAAATTGGTGGAAAGCGGATATTTATACATAGCTACTCCCCCATTATACTTAGTTAAAAAAGGTAGAGAATCTAAATACTGCTGGAACGACGATCAACGCGATAAAGCTATCCAAGAGTTAATGGGTAAAGGAAAAGAGGATTCAGTAAACGTTCAACGTTACAAAGGTCTTGGAGAAATGAACGCAGAGCAGCTTTGGGAAACTACCATGGATCCTTCAAGAAGAACATTAAAACGTGTTACACTCGACAGTGCAGCTGAGGCGGATCGTGTGTTTAGCATGTTGATGGGCGACGAAGTTCCACCACGAAGAGAATTCATTGAACAGAATGCTAAATATGCAAAAATCGACGCTTAGGCGTCGATTTTTGTTTTGGTATGTTTTGATTTAATTGGGTATTAAATTTCAGGAACCCTAAAAATCAACAACCATAAAATTGACCGTTAGATAGCTATTTATTCAGCATAAAAAATCTTCTAAAACTATTGTAAATAGCTTGAAATTTTACACGAGAATAGCATCCCCATTAGACAAATAACTCTAGAAATTACAGCAATTCCATATTCGATTATTTGAATGTAATTGCTTTAATTAGATTGATCTTTTTAATATACTGAGCTGGTAAAAACAAACTTAAAAAGATCAATAATATCGAAGCCGTATCTATTAAAATCAACTCGTAAACATCCAAATGAAGAATCACATTTTTGATAAAATAAATCTCTTCATTGAGTTGAATCCATTGATATTTATTAAATAGATATACAATTGATAAAGCAAAAATATTGCCGATTACAATTCCACCAATTGCAATTAAGCTTGACAGAAAAACAAATATGGCTTGAATTTGTGATGTTCTAGCACCCATAGACATTAACAAACCAATGAATCGGGTTCTTTCAATAGCAAAAATCAATAATGTAGTTCCCATAGATGTAATTGATACGAGCATCATTAACGTTAAAATAATGACGACGTTCGTATTCAATATCGACAGCCAGTCAAAAATTTGCCTATTGTATTCCTCCAATGAATTCACCCTTAAAAAAGGATTTGGTAAGGTAGAATTCAAATCCAGTTTTACTTTTTTATACAATTCATTTTCATCGGATTTATTTAATAAAACACCTTTATTTTGGGGATTAAGCCAAACTTCAATGCTACTATATTGAAATCCGAACTGCATAAATCGTTGAGTTATTTGCTGATCCAGCCACACGGAATTGGCATCAATCTGTTCCATCCCAGTTTCATAAATAATCCGTACTACGAGTTTTCGTGCACGTGGACGATTATTCCCAAATGAATCCGAGGTAAAAAATACAGCTGTAAACTCGTCATTCAAACCAATATGTAATCGTTTTGCAGTGGTGGTAGAAATTGCACACCAATTAGTTTCTGTAATGGGTGATTTGGATTTGATGAAGGAATGCAAATAGTCATCTACCATGGAAGGGTCAATTCCTTTTGCTAAAACACCTTCTAATTCATCATCTGATTTCAAAATGCATGCTTTAGCAGACGTTGAAATCACTTTTAACATAGAATTAGATTTCAACTGTTTTAAAATGCCGTCAACATCTTTATTGGAAATGGGATTGGGCTCTCCGTTTTCAACATTCTTACCCGAATCAATAATGAAATCACCTTGAATTTCATGAATTTTATTTCGAATCTCGGCTTTGAATCCTTTTAATGTTGCAATTGCAATGATCATTACCGATATACTTAATGCCACCGAAATTATTGCAAGAAAAAATACACTTCTTGACTTACTTTTTTGTTCCTTTGTAAGGAATCGAAGCGCTATGAAATATTTCCAATTCAAGATTAATTTCAAAAATACACTCGTTTTAGGGTTTATATATATTTTCGGGGGATGTTTTCTCGAATTAAATTTAATTCAGGCTACAAATCAGCCATTAGTAGGAAATTACAAAGATCTTTTAAACGGTAAAATTAAAACCGGGGCAGATCAAACTGAAAGCTATATTCCCCTATTATCCAATAAAAATGTAGCTATTGTTGCCAATCAAACATCTGTTATTAGAAATAAACATCTAGTAGATACTTTGTTGAGCAGAGGAATAAAAATTAAAAAAATATTTGCACCAGAACATGGATTCAGAGGAGATGCTGCAAATGGTGAACATGTTAAATCAGGAAAGGACATTAAAACAGGATTACCCATAATTAGCCTCTATGGTAAACATGTTGCACCAACGGAAGATGATTTGAAAGGAATTGATATTGTGGTATTTGATATTCAGGATGTTGGAGTACGGTTTTATACTTATTTAAGTACACTTCATTATGTAATGCAAAGTTGCGCACAATTCAACAAGGAACTCATGGTTCTAGATCGTCCGAATCCGAATATTCAATATATTGACGGGCCCGTTTTAGACACTGCTTTTAAAAGCATGGTTGGATTACATACGATACCGTTGGTTCACGGCATGACATTAGGAGAATTAGCCAAAATGATTCAAGGTAAAAAATGGATTGCGAACAGTGAAAAATTAAAATTATCGGTGATTGCAGTTGCGAATTATTCGCGTAATTCAAAATACACCCTTCAAATTCCTCCATCACCTAATTTACCCACGAAAGAATCCATCATTTTATATCCGTCACTTGGATTGTTCGAAGGTACCATTATGAGTATGGGTAGAGGTACAGATAAGCCTTTTGAATGTTTTGGTGCGCCTTGGTTAAATTCAGGTAATTATGTTTTTAAACCGATGAACATCCCCGGAAAAGCGACAAATCCTCCGTATTTAAATCAAGAATGTAGAGGAATTTTACTCACTGAATTTGCATCTGACTATTTGATTAATTTTAATCATATTTACATTGAATGGCTCGTTTTCCTGAATCAAGAATATCAAACATACCTTAAAACTCTTTCCGAAGAAGAACGAGTTAAGCAACCACCATTTTTCAATTCATTCTTTAAAAAATTAGCGGGAACTGAGAAGCTACAAGAGCAAATTGAAAGTGGATTATCACCTGAAGAAATCAGAAAATCATGGATTGTTGGAATACATAAATTTGCAAAAAGTCGCGAACCGTATTTAATTTATCCTGAATACTTGTAAATTGAATTAAGATGGTAGCTGTTCGAATTCAAAACGAAGCAATTTCCAATAATTCTAACAATAATTAATTAAATTTGAACTATGAAATCCAAATTCCTTTTTGCCGTAGCTCTAATAAGCGTTTTCAGCTTTTTTCAATGCACCTCTGAGCACAATCAAATTGGCTCTCCTGTAGATACTCAAAAAGCTATTTCCGTGAGAGAAGCTTACAACGAACAATTAAAAAATGGTACATTTGGTGAAGAAATAACCGTTTTTGGAAGAGTCCATGATGTTTGCCAAGCGGAAGGTTGTTGGTTCGCATATGAATTTGCGGATTCTAGCTTAGTTGTAGATTTCGACGAACAGTTTACCGTCCCAAAAAATATTGGTAAAAAGAATTTGTATGCAACTGGACATTTTTACCGCGATACTGCTGAAATAGAGTCTTCGGATTCTTCACAACCCAATCAACAGTCCATAACGGTGAAATTTTTGGCAAAAGGAGTACGATTTAAATAACGGAATTATTTTATCCTTAATACAAAACCAATCGCACGGTTGGTAGCACAATTATTGTACCTTGATTGGAACAATAAATAAAAGAAAAAGGCCGTAAAAACGGCCTTTTTTATTGGGATTGACTGTATTATTTACTGCTTTTTGTATACGGAGTTCGTATAATTCTACATCCTACTTTATTTCAAATGTATTCATGAATGCTGTGGTGAAATTTCCAGCGCGGAAATCTTCGTTTCGCATAAGTTGTTGATGCAACGGAATGGTTGTGTGTAACCCTTCAATTACAAACTCACTTAACGCGCGCTCCATTTTCACAATAGCTTCTTCACGAGTTTGAGCTGAAACGATTAATTTAGCAATCATGGAATCGTAGAAAGGCGGAATACTGTAACCAGCATAAATATGTGTATCAACTCGAACACCATGTCCACCTGGCTTATGTAGAACAGTTATTTTACCAGGTGATGGACGGAAATTATTGTAAATATCTTCCGCATTAATTCGCACTTCAATAGCCGCTTTTTGGGGGATGTAATCTTTTCCTGAAATGGGAACACCCGCAGCAATCAAAATCTGTTCTTTTACCAAATCATAATTGATAACTTCTTCAGTTACAGGATGTTCAACTTGAATACGGGTATTCATTTCCATGAAGTAGAAATTACGATGTTTATCTACTAGAAACTCAACCGTACCAACACCTTCATAATTGATAATCTGAGCAGCTGCTTTTGCGGCTGTACCCATTTTTTCTCTTAACTCTGGTGTCATGAATGGAGAAGGTGTTTCTTCAGCTAATTTTTGATGACGTCTCTGTATAGAACAATCACGTTCTGAAAGGTGACACACTTTTCCGTATTGATCTCCAGCAATTTGAATTTCGATATGACGAGGTTCTTCGATATACTTTTCCATGTACAAACCATCGTTTCCGAAAGCTGCACCCGCTTCTTGACGAGCAGAATTCCAAGCATTTTCTATCTCATCGTCATTCCAAACTATACGCATACCACGTCCACCACCTCCTGCGGTAGCTTTCATGATTACCGGATATCCAATTTCTTTAGCAATAGTCTTCGCTTGATCCACACTTTCCAACAAACCATCAGAACCTGGAATACAAGGAACACCAGCCTTTTTCATGGTTTCCTTTGCGTTACTCTTATCTCCCATCATATCAATTTGCTCGGGTGTTGCACCGATGAATTTGATACCATGATCGCGACAAAGTGCGCTGAATTTAGAATTTTCGGATAAGAATCCATATCCAGGATGAATAGCATCTGCATTGGTAACTTCTGCTGCTGCCAATATGCGAGGAATATTCAAATAAGAATCTCTACTTTGAGGAGGTCCAATACAAACGGCCTCATCTGCAAAGCGAACATGAAGACTTTCTTTATCGGCAGTAGAATAAACGGCTACTGTTTTAATCCCCATTTCTTTGCAAGTACGAATAATTCGCAAAGCGATCTCACCGCGATTCGCGATTAATATTTTCTTAAACATGGGGGATGATATTACATAGGTTCAACAAGGAAAAGCGGCTGATCGTATTCTACAGGAGTAGCATTATCTACCAAAACCTTAACGATACGACCTTTTACTTCGCTTTCAATCTCGTTAAATAATTTCATTGCTTCGATGATACAAACCACTTTACCAGGAGCCACTTCATCACCAACATTCACAAATGAAGGGGTTTCTGGGCTTGAAGCTCTGTAGAATGTACCCACCATCGGTGATTTTATGGTAATCAAATTACCCGCATCTTCTGTTTTTGCAGGTGCAGCTGCGGGAGCTGCAGGAGCAGCTGGTGAAGATGGAATAGCTGCAACAGGCGCAGCAGGCATAGCTACGGTTTGAACCGCTGCGGTTGTATATTGAACTGGGTTCTTCTTAATAACCAGTTTAAAACCTTCCTGATTGATCTCTACTTCATCTACTCCGTTTACAGAAACGAATTTAATCAGTGCTTGAATCTCTTTTAAGTCCATTTTAAATAAATTTGGTTCAGCAAAGAAACTAAAAAAATGGCTATTTTGGCCAAAAAAATGTGATTTTTATTGAATTTTCCTCATTTTTTAGCCAAAAACTGCAATTTTTGAGCATTTTTCGTAAAAATCACGAATTTCTACAATGGAATATTACCGTGTTTCTTTTTAGGCATATTTACGACTTTGTTTTCGAGCATTTCAAATGCTGAAATCAGACGAGAACGAGTCTCTTCAGGCAAGATAACTTCATCAACAAAACCTCGTTCTGCAGCTCTGTAGGGATTTGCAAAAATATTTGAGTATTCTGTTTCTTTTTCTTTCCAAGCCAACTGACGGTCTGAAGCAGAATCAATTTCCTTCTTAAAAATAATTTCTGCTGCTCCCTTAGCCCCCATCACGGCAATTTCCGCCGAAGGCCATGCAAAATTCATATCCGCACCAATATGCTTGGAATTCATTACATCATAGGCTCCACCGTAAGCTTTTCGTGTAATAACTGTAATTCTAGGCACTGTTGCTTCTGAAAATGCATACAATAATTTTGCACCGTTGGTAATAATAGCGTTCCATTCTTGATCTGTTCCAGGTAAAAATCCAGGTACGTCTTCAAATACCAGAAGTGGAATATTAAAGCTATCACAAAAACGCACGAATCGAGCGCCTTTCTGCGAAGAATGAACATCCAATACACCTGCAAGATGCGACGGCTGATTGGCTACAATTCCGATACTTCTACCCGCTAATTTAGCAAATCCAACGACAATATTTTCTGCGTAATTTTTATGAACTTCATAAAATGAATCTGTATCCACTACATTTTCGATAACCTCTTTTATGTCGTAAGGTTGATTCGGATTATCTGGAATTATATTCTGAAGAGCAACACGAGTTTCATCTGCCAATGTATATGGCGATTTATTCGCTTTTTCTTCACAATTCGATGGTATATAGTCAAATAATCTACGAATATTGTTTAAGCACATTACTTCATTTGCTTCAGTAAAATGCGCTACACCACTTTTCGAACCATGTACTGACGCCCCACCTAATTCTTCGGATGTAACATCTTCATTGGTTACTGTTTTTACCACATTAGGACCGGTTACGAACATGTAACTGGTATTTTCCACCATGTAGATAAAATCTGTTAAAGCAGGAGAATATACTGCACCGCCAGCGCAAGGACCCATGATAGCAGAAATCTGAGGAACTACTCCACTTGCTTGTACATTTCTGTAAAAAATATCTGCGTAACCACCTAATGAAACTACACCTTCTTGAATACGGGCACCACCTGAATCATTTAACCCAATAACAGGTGCTCCATTTTGCATAGCGAGATCCATGATCTTGCAAATTTTTTCAGCATGCGTTTCCGATAATGAGCCGCCAAAAACGGTAAAATCTTGCGAAAACACGTAAACGGTTTTACCCTTGATCTTGCCGTAACCGGTTACAACACCATCACCGAGCATTTTTTGTTTTTCCATTCCGAAATCGGAACTTCTATGAGTAACAAAAGCACCAATTTCTTGAAATGAATTTTCATCTAATAGGATTTCTAATCTTTCACGAGCTGTCAACTTGCCTTTAGCATGTTGAGCATCTATTCGCTTTTGTCCTCCACCTAAAAGTGCTTCTTCTCTTTTTTGGAGCAGTCTTTCTCTTGCTTCACTCATAATAATGGTGCAAATTTAAGGATTTGCGTCTTGCAAAGCAGCTAAATCAAATAAAAGTGAAAATCTCATTTGATTTTGCAAAGGATGTCGGGTAGCAAAAGGAACCAAATAAGCGGCGTTTAGCGTTAATGATTCAAATTTTAAACCCAATCCCATAGTCATATATTGACGACCTCCTTTTGTAGAAGCTTCATAAAATACACCGCTTCTCAGTGCAAACATTTCTTGATATAGGTACTCAAAACCAACAGAAGGTGTCCATTCTCTTATTTCTTCAGCAAATCCTCCAGGTGCATCATAAAACGACTGAACCATACCTTGAACCACACCTACATTAGGATCGATACCAATAATAACAGGTTTTCCACTGCTCGGATTAAGTGAATCTCCTGAATTGTCGTATTTCTGCAAGTAATATGGACGGGTCGGAACCATTAATTTATTTAGTTCCGCATAAATATTAATTTGATTGTGTTGATCTATTTCATATTTATAACCTGCACCTAATTTAAAATTGATAGGTATAAAATCGCGTTTTTCTTTCGAAGAATACGTCATTTTACCTCCAATGTTCTGCAAGTTTAATCCTACATTGAATTTGTGTTTTCTTCCACTGATACGAATTTCATCGCGATACATCATTGCAACATCACCTGCAATAGTTTGACCAGCGTTGTAATCAATACCGCTTCTGGCGCCAGAACCCATCAAATTGGAATAAATATAACGTAAGTTCACACCCATGGAGAACTTGTCAGAAAAACGGGTAGCGTATCCCAAATCAAATGCAAATTCATTGGGGTTGAAACTTCCTGTTGGATTTCCTTCGTAATCAGTAAAATTGATATTTCCCAAGGAAAAATAACGAAATGATCCGGAAACAGCTGCGTTTTTACCTACCTTGGAATATCCCGATAAATAAGAGAATCCAACATCATCTACTAATTGACGCAACCAAGGTGCGTAAGACAAGCTGAAGCCCGTCTTGTTTTGTGCAAATGCCAAATTGGCAACGTTCCATGATGCGCTGTTGGCATCTGGATCAAACAATGCAACGCCTAAATCACCCATAGCCGCGGAACGGCTATCCGGTGAAATGGTTAAAAACGGCACCATTGTAGTAACAGTATTAAGTTGTCCCGACAATTGCTGAGGAGTCAAAACAGTTTGAGTACTCTGTGCTGAAGAATTATTCTGTGCTAATAAAGCAGTAACTGCTAACAAAATTGATGTATAACGCATACGTAACATGGCAAAAATAAGATTTGATTTGAGCTTATAACAATTTTTTTTCTTTATCCCCTAAATTTAATATCGATTGAAATTTGCGAAAATCGCAAATTTTCCAGAATCTATTCAACAACTTCATGGTGTTACCATAACTTTAATTGAAGCGGATTCAGTCAAACCATCGCTCGAATTTAACTTCACTCGAATAATATAGAATGAACTTCCCCCGAAATGGTCAAAATTATTCATGGGTTCAAATTGAATACGAGATGAACTCATTAACTCGTTAAATTCACCTCCATGAATGCGACTTCCTTGGGAATTATACACTTCAAATTGTACCTGTATATCCTCTCCAGCAAAATTATGCTCAACCCAAACATTCAATGGATTCTCGGACAATACACAAGGAACGGGAAACGCTCCACTTCGAGAAATTAATAATTTGCGACCTGGAACTACATTAAATTCAACATTTCCGCTTCCTGAATTATTGAAAATATCCCATGCCGTGCATTTTATAGTGTGTTTACCAGGTGATAAATTACTTAATGGAAAACGTATAGTACCGGATGTAAACGATCCTTTGTCAAAGGTAAAAAATTCGTTTACTACAAAAGATTGCTCTTGCTCAGAGTTGGGATCCACAACAATCATTAAATCTCGTCCAATTCCCGCACCTGTTGAATTTATTCCATTAATGTCATTGACACGAGCTACAAAATCAACATCCTTTAACACATTATCACCTTGCAGAAAGAAAGTGTCTTGCATAAAACATTTAACCATTGGTCCAACCGTATCAATTTCTGAAACCACTTCACTTCCCCCAATAAGAAATTTGAAGTATCCGGCAGCATCCGTTACACCGTTTTGAGCATACATCAACATTCTTCCCATGGATACATTATAAGCAATATCTTTTGGTACAGAAAAGGTAAATTCATATTTGCCATTTACAACATTCACTGAACCTTTGAATATGTAACTCTTTTCCACTGAAAATGGTAAAGGTGCCATTTTACCGTCGTTGTTCAACGTAAATTGGGTAACCGGTTTGTCTAATACTTCCACTTCTAAAATCCCATTGAACCCAGTCATTAGTCCCTTAAGTCGCTCATTTACATGACCTTTAATTGTAACCACGGAAAACGCTTTTACCGTATCGTTGAAATCCAAAGCAGATATGCCATTTACAGAATCTACCAAAATAACATGCTCTGGAAAAGATAATTTCATCGATGGATCTCCCAATAGAGCAAATTTGTTATCCTCAGAGTTCGGTGAAGGACGATTTTTAAGGCGTTGGTATATTTGACCTAATGTAGGTATGGGTTCATTGGGTTTAGGGAAACCGTATTGTTTCCAGAAAGCATCATTGATCAAAGAATTTCCTGCAACCCAAACTTTGCGCGTGGTGGTCATCAATGCTATGGCACCTCCATTGGGATTTAACATGGTTAACTCACCAGCCGATTGTAATTCTGGATCATCGTATCTACTGAATTCGCAAGTAGCCGTAAATAAAATAGGTTGATTGTTGAGATTTTTAAATGATTTAACTAAAGGTACATCAAGAAAGGATTCTTGTGCCCACCCTTTTTCACCACCATGTCCTTGGTAATTTACAAAAAGACTGCCCTTTTCAAAAGCAGTTCGTATTGCGTCAGTTACACCCGGATACGATTCATTATTTCCGTTGGTAATTTGTTTAAATGCATCAGCGTAAATAGGTTCTACTTTCAGGGTGGGATGATTATCTTTGAGATAATCCACATAATTTTCAGATTCAATGGTAAATTCTGCCTCCCAAGAAGCATCAATATCATCGGCAACAAATGCTAATTTATTTCTCCATGAACCCAAAGATTTCGAATTTCCATATTGTTTTAATTTATTCCAATACCCAGTTAATTCGTCCAAATTTCTAACAGGTATACGACCCACGGGAACCACCATCGAGCTACGACCAATTTCTGGATCACCTTGACCGTTATTTAAATATCCAAAAAAATCATCCAAGCAGTACGCTGAGGTAATTTGTTGACCATTTGAGTGATAAATTGGAATCAAGTTGGTGTTATTTTTAACCCGGTTTTTTGGATCAAAAGAAGTAGAACCAACCAAAATTACATTGTTCAATCCACCATTCTGGAAATGTTGGTCTCGTACATAATCTCGAATTACACGGATATCGGCTTGCCCAGCTCCATAGTAATCATAGATATCTTCCAAAGAAATTACATAATCTTCGGCTTTCAGTAGATTTGAATTCAAGAAATTCACAAAACTAACGGGAGCAATATAAACGTTTTTATAATTGGAATTTTTAACCAGAGTTTTAAGTGAAAGATCTTTTATTTTCTTGGGGGATGTAAGACTGTTTGGTTGAAAAACCACGATGCTCGACAAGAAACTATCTGCAGGAATCGAAAAATTTAACAAATTTGCAGTCTTTTGAACACCGTCAATTGCCTTAATTTCATAAGGTTTGCTAATATCCCAAATCGAAAAATCTGAACCATTCGAACTGACAGGAATTTCATACTGAACATTTCCAGTTTGTACGTATTGTGGCTGCAATCGAAATACAGTGGCTCTATTTGCATTCAAAACCGGTGAAGCATCTCCAAAAATTTCAATAAAATCAACATGTGCAAATGATTGACTATTGGGGCGATTTAGTTCAAATTGAATGTTTACCACATTGCCTGGATTGTAAATGGTATAAATTCGTTCCATTAAAAACGCGGCTTCATCGGAAGTTGATATCCTTCGTAATGGTAAATTATATGCATCAGAATTGATTGTAAGTTTCAAGTTACCAGAACCTTCAATCATTGCAGCTCCAATTCCTACCCGTATTTGAATTGAATCCATGATACTGGGTAAATTGAAACTAAAGTTTCGCTTAAGCGTTTCATTACCCAGCTTTTCACCCAACCACATAGTGCCCATTTTTTGTGGATTTACCATGTTAGAATCATGAAAATGAACATATTTGACTTTTTCTAAGGAATTGGATGCTGGATTATAATCAAACTTGCGTGGGGCGATTCTACTGCCTGGATACTCATTTTTCGAAAATCCTTTTTCTGGACATCCCAAAACACCTAAGGAAACATCTGAATACTTATTTTGAATATGTCGAAATTGGTTGCCAGCGAATTTCCATGTTCTTGGACTCTCCTTGTAGATGAGTATAAAATCAGACGGATCAAATATTCCATCTTCTTCGCCTTGAATGTAGATGGGAATTTCGGGTGCATGTCCGTTGGCTAAATTCGACTTGTTCACTAGATCCAACTCATTTCCTTGAATGGCGTAGAAATGAATTTCTCTAGGATCTACTTCTGCTAAATTGAATCCCCAAGATTTAAGGTCATTGTAAGTAATTTTATATACATCGGACTGGTTAAATTCTAACTTTACCCATTTGCCCGTTGTAAAAATACGTTGTTGTATTTCTGTATTTTGCGCAATCACCGTATGGTCTAAAAAAAACAGACCGGAAAGGGCTACCCATTTTACAACCCATTTATTATGTTCTAAAAATCGTCGCATTTTCATCTGGGATATACTGTTATTGGACTTTAATTATTGTATTCGTGTTGTACATATAGAGAACAAATAAGGTATTCATGTTGCTTTTAACTTGAGAAAAAAACAAAGACCTAAAAAATAGTTTCGTTCTCACTACTTCAAAGAAACGAAACTTGAATTAAATTATTGCCTTGCAATAGAATTGTTCAAGTTTTCAAACTTTGAAATAGAGTGTTGTTTAGAACTCTAGTTTATTCATTAATATATTTAAACAATTCGTTCATCCGTGTAAACAATTGAAAAATGAATTAAAACTATTTCTACATTCCTTTAAAACTGATATTTTTCTTATCAAAGCTAAAACAAACGTAAAGGTAAATCAAAAATTACATGTGCACGTTAAAGGTCTAGTATTAATGTTAGAAAATTGACATATCAAACTTAGGATGGAGTGGTATTTGAATGAATATTGGATAAAAGGCTGATAAATCATAGTCACCAAAACAAATTAAAGAAACATACATTCTAGTAAAATTAAAATCGTAAGGCAACGTAATGTAACATTTATTTGTCAGTAGTGTTAAAATAATTTTTTGTTTAAATCGTTTTATCCGTACATTTGTTACCCAAGTAAAAAACCCTTATGAGAATAACACTACGTAACTTACTTTTTGGAGTGTTGATAACCGGAAGCGTTAGTTTAAAGGCTCAAGATCCTGAATTAACTCAATTCTATGCTGCTCCGGTATACACCAATCCTGCACTTGCGGGCTCTGCGGTATGTCAAACTGGTGCTGCTGGAAGAATGGCATTAAACTACCGAAATCAGTGGCCTAGTCTTCCTGGTACTTTCCGTTCAGTAAGCGCTTCTTGGGATCAACATATTCCATCAGTTGGTGGTGGCGTTGGTGCTATGGTATTTCACGATATTGCTGGAAGCGGTCTTTTGACTTCAACCACCATTTCTGGGGTATACAGTTACTTGGTGCCTATCGGAAGCGGTCGCCAAAGAGCATTTATGCGCTTTGGATTGCAGGGTTCACTAGCTTTTAAAAGTTTAGATTGGAATCGTTTGAAATTCGGAGATCAGATTTTACCTACACAAGGATTTGCACTTCCCACTGGCGAACAAAAACCAAATGTAAATATTACCTATCCTAATTTTAATGCAGGTTGGATTATCTATAATTCCAAATTCTACGCAGGTTTTGCAGCACACAACATCAATCAACCCAACTGGAGTTTCTACGAAAATCCGGATGAAACTTTACCGATTCGTTACACTGCTCATGCTGGAGGGGTTTTTAAAATGTCTAAATCTCGTTTTGAAGAAAATACATTTTCACCCAACGCTTTATTTATGATGCAAAGAAACTTTACACAACTAAATTTAGGTTTCTATGCTAATAAAGGTCCATTGGTTACAGGTTTGTGGTTCCGTCAAACTTTTGGAAACTACAAAACTTCCGACGCAATTATCATGTTGGTTGGATTTAGAAAAGATCGTTTCAAATTTGGTTATAGTTATGATTTCACGGTGTCTGATGGAAGAAGTGCTATTCCTGCATCTCACGAAGTTAGCGCAACAATCGATTGGTGTGTACCTCCAGGTTCAAAACCATTCAAACCTTTGAAATGTCCAGAATTCTAAAAACATATACATTTATCATAAAAAAAGGAGCTTCAAACGAAGTTCCTTTTTTGTTTTTATGAAAATTTCCTTATGTTTGCAAATAATACGACAAATCTGTCGTTATTACTGATACACAAAATAAAACAAATGACTATCATTCCGAAAATGAAATCAAATGTAATACTTGCTGCAAGTGCGGTAGCCTTGTTGTTCTCAGCGTGCAAGCCCAAGAACAAAAGCTTAACTACTGGCCAAGAGTACAACAGTCCTAAATGGGGTGGATTTGCTGATCCCAAATACAAAGGACAAGAAACCGGTAGCGGTTTAGTGTTGATTGAAGGTGGTGCCTATGTTATGGGTAACACGGAATCAGATTTACAGTACGACAATAACAACGTAGAACGTACAGTAACTGTACATTCATTTTACATGGATGAAACTGAAATCAGCAATAAACAATACCGTGAATTCGTGTATTGGTTAATGCGTGTTTACAATCCAAACGTAGGTGTTGGTCGTGCAAAAGAAATGTCATATGCTGGCAAATCTCTAGGAGTAGACGAATTAGTTTACACGAAAGTTTTACCAGATACTAACTGCTGGAGAAGCAAATTGGGTTATAACGAACCTTTTGTAGAATATTATTTCCGTCACCCTGCTTATAAAGACTATCCAGTGGTAGGTGTTAACTGGCACCAAGCAACAGAATTCGCTAAATGGCGTACTGACCGTGTGAACGAAATGATATTGGATCGCGAAAAAATCATTCGTTTTGACGTGGCTAATGGAACTTTACAGCAGGATCCTTTCCATAACTTCAACACTCGTTCGTATTTAGCAGGTCAGGATGCAGGTATATTCAGCGGTGTAGATGAATCAGGTCAAGTTATTGCTTCTAAACCATCAAAAACTAATATGATTGGTAAAAAGCCTTTGAAAGATTATTCAAAATCTAAGAAAAAGGATCAGAAGCGTTACAAGGTTACCATGGAAGATGGAATTTTATTGCCTGATTACCGTTTACCAACTGAAGCTGAGTGGGAATATGCTGCTAAAGCAAATATTGGTGAGACTCAATTCGACAACATTGAGCAAAACAAGATTTACTCTTGGAATGATTATACTATCCGCATTAAAGAAGGAAAAGAAAAGAACCGTGGTATGATCCGTATGAACGTTATGCGTGCTAAAGGCGATAATGCTGGTCTTGCAGGAGGTAATTTGAATGATGCGGGTATCATTACTACCCCTGTATTCTCTTACTGGCCAAATGCATATGGTTTGTACAATATGAACGGTAACGTATCTGAATGGGTAATGGATGTTTATCGTCCTCTATCATTGGAAGATATGGACGCTTTCATGCCATTCCGTGGTAATAAATTTGAAACTGTTCGTTTAGATCCTAATGGAACCAACGGTATCCAAGATAAAGACGAATTAGGTCGTTTAGTTTACGAGGATGTTGTTGCTACTAAAATTAAAGAAGGCGGTCGCCGTAACTACTCTCAAGCAGACAATATCGGTTACAAAGACGTACAAAAAGGAATTACGGAAGCAGATTTGTCTTATGAGTATGGTGTATCAAGTTTGATTAACGACAAAGCTCGTGTGATTAAGGGTGGTAACTGGACAGATCGTGCATACTTTGCGACTCCAGGTACTCGTCGCTTCTTAGACCAGGATCAAAGCACTTCATACTTAGGTTTCCGTTGCGCTATGATTCGTGTAGGTTCTCCAGTTGGAAACAGTAAGAAAGGTTACAACAAACTTTCTTCTAGTGGTGAAAACAAGAAAACCAAGCGTAGAAAGAAAGCCCAATAATAATTTCTAAGATATTTGAAAAGGCCACCTGTTTGGGTGGCCTTTTTTTTTGAGGGGGCTTATTGGGACTTATTATGGCTTTTCTATATTCAACCAACATGCTAAACCAGTAAAACCATAAAATACAACCAATCAATGTGTATTTAGTTAAGACCACAAACATTGCTATTGTGGTTTAGAGTATTTAGTTAAGACCACAAACATTGACAATGTAGTGTAGAGTATTTAGTCAAGACCACAAACATCGCTATTGTAGTATAGAGTGTTTAGTTAATACCGCGAACATTGATAATGTAGTATAGAGTATTTAGTTAAGACCACAAACATCGCTATTGTAGTATAGAGTATTTAGTTGATAACGAATTGTATAGTAATTAGTTAAGACCACAAACATTATATTAATAGTGTAGAGTATCTAGAATACAATGCGTATCATCCAAAGTAAGGGTATTAACTTGGACCGATGAATTCCATGTTAAGTTTATTGTCTAATTCTGGAGTAGTTGTATTTGTTTGGAAAGGTAAATACAATAAAATTTTGGGCATAAAAAAAGCCCCAAATTGGGGCTTAGAATGGAGCGAAAGACGAGACTCGAACTCGCGACCCTCACCTTGGCAAGGTGATGCTCTACCAACTGAGCTACTTTCGCGTTATTGTTGACGTTTCCGTCTGTAACAATGGTGCAAAGATAATGCTTTTAATAAATACAATGCAACATTTTTTTTAAAAAATCTAAAAATTTAAATCCTTTCAAAAAGCCGGGTTCTGTATCACGGTTTGGCTGAGCTTTCTACAAAATAAAGGCAGTTCTATAAGCCGGGTTCTGTACACACGGTTTGGCCGTGCTTTCTATCATTAATCTAGGATATGCCTCACGGCATACCTCCATCGACCTACCCTTCCGGCTTGCGAGCAATTGGGCGGGTCACCCTTTGATCCGGATATATTTGGTCTTTCAACGCGCAAGGTTTGTCCCAATTTTGATTCACATCAAAACGAGTGAGCTCTTACCTCACTTTTTCACCCTTACCTGCAAGCAGGCGGTAATTTTCTGTGACACTAGCTGTGAGTTTATTCAACCCCCTTCCAGTTAGGAAGTGCGCTACCCTATGTTGCCCGGACTTTCCTACTTGACGAATCAAGTCGATAGAACGAACTGCCTAAGGCGCAAAGATACGTCAATTTATACAACCACCATCAAATCACTTCCTTTATATACCGAATCGTTGTATCTTTGTTGTTCTTGAATATTTATACGATGAATCCCGATTTTGAAGCAGTTATTGGATTAGAAATTCACATACAATTACAAACCTTAACCAAGGCATTTAGCTCGGATGCAACTGAATATGGCGCTTTACCCAATACTCAGGTGAGTGCTATAAGCTTGGGTCATCCTGGAACTTTGCCTAAACACAATCAAGCGGCCATTGAAAAGGCGATTAAAATGGGTTTGGCTCTTAATTGCGATATTACTCGAGTTAATCGGTATTCAAGAAAAAACTACTTTTATGCTGATTTGCCCAAAGGATACCAAATTACACAATTTGATACCCCTCTTTGCACACAAGGCGCTGTGCCAATTAAAACTAAAGATGGAGTTGCAAAGTCAATTGGACTAATCCGTATTCACATGGAAGAGGATACTGGAAAAAGTATGCATGACCAAGATTTATATGACACTTTGGTGGATTACAATCGTGCTGGAACTCCTTTGATTGAGGTAGTTACACATCCAGATATAAAAACGGGTGATGAAGCATACGCTTTTGTAACTGAAATCCGTAGATTGGTTCGATATTTAGAAATTTGTGATGGAAATATGGAGGAAGGTAGCCTACGTTGCGATGCTAATATTTCCGTAATGCCCAAAGGTTCTAAAGTATTCGGAACTAAAGTAGAGGTCAAGAACATGAACTCTATATCCAATGTGAAACGCGCTATTGATTTTGAAATTAATCGTCAAATTGAAATTATTCAAAATGGAGGTAAAGTAGCAGGAGAAACTCGAGGTTTTAATGGTCTAGCGGGTACTACTTTCTCTATGAGAAAAAAAGAAGCCGTAAATGATTATCGTTATTTCCCTGAACCCGACTTGCCGCCTACTATTGTAACACAAGAGTTTATCGATCAAGTTCGATCTGAAATGCCTGAACTACCTGCCGTGTTATTGAATCGTTTTACCAACGAATATGGATTAAGCGAATACGATGCTTCTGTTTTAGTAGATGATAAAGAAAGTGCTCATTATTTTGAGGAAATTGTAAAGCATAATAAAAATTATAAGGCTGCGAGTAATTGGGTTTCTATTACCATCCGAGGATTTTTAAATGAAAATGCTTTGAGCTTATCTCAATTCCCATTATCTCCAAGTCAAATTTCAGATATTATTGAACTGATTGATTCAGGAGTAATAAATCACAGTATTGCTTCTCAAAAGTTGTTTCCAGAAATACTTAAATCGCCGGAATCAACGCCCAAAGAATTGGTGGAAAAATTAAATCTTGCGACTAATAATGATACTTCATTCATTGAGGAACTTGTTGAACAAGTGATACTAGAATTCCCTGAAAAAGTAGAAGAGTACAAAAAAGGAAAAACTGGATTGATGGGAATGTTTGTAGGTGAAGTGATGAAGCGTTCCAAAGGGAAAGCGGATCCTAAAATCACCAATCAATTAGTTTCAAAACGATTGAATTCTTAATGCGTTGTCAAAACTTGTATAACAGAACATAAGGAGCAATAAAATAACCCATAATGAATTGTCAGTATCAAATTCAATTTACTTGGTTTATTTTAACAGTATAGCATTACAAAATTCAAATTTTAAAGATAAGCACAACCATTTTATTCCAAAACTCCATGAATCAACCTACGCATAACAGGGTTCCGTTCATTCAAGATTTATGGAATTCATTGTTTAATCATACGGATTTAGATCCACAGAGAATTTGCTGTTCCATTCAAGGAGAAACTTACACTTATCAGGAATTTTCTAAACGTGTTCAATTACAAGTTTATCGATTAGAGGCGTTTTCAAAAACGGTTGCTAATTCTTTAGAAAATGCTTCATTAGATCGATGGAATAGGTATTCTACATCAACGGAAAATAAGATCAAACAAGCCACAGTCGACACCCCATTAACTTCGGATATCTCTCCAAACAATTCAATCATTGTAACAAATCCTAATTTTCGAATTGGAGTGGTCATCGAAGATAATATAGATACCTATTGCTATATCATTGCCTGCATACTTCATGGATGTGCATTTGTACCTATACAGCCTTCCTATCCAGCTAATAGATTACACGATATATTGGAAATGGCTGAACTAGATGCGTGGTTTGGTCCCTCAGAAACTCCAGTATTAAGCAATTCGACATTTTTGCATTTGAATTCGGTGGATATAGAGCGTATTTCCAATTCAAATCACGTTGATAAGCTCAATTCCGACGAATTAGCTGTAGGTAATAGTCAAATTTCTCGTTCACATTTTGATAATTCAACGGGTTTAGGTTCAGATAACGCGCTAGATATTCCAAATAGTTTCAAATCAACTGATTTGCGTTGGGTAAACGAACTGAAAAATCCAATTCTTTGGGAATCAATCGCTTATATTTTATTTACATCAGGAACAACGGGTAAACCAAAGGGTGTTCCTATTTCCTACTCCAACTTACAACATTTCTATGAAGGATTTTGGGATTTAGGATATCAACTCACGGCCTCGGACCGATTCTTACAGATGTTTGAATTGACTTTTGATTTATCTGTTAGCAGTTTTCTGATACCCTTGTGTTTAGGCGCTTCGTTTCACACGTTAAATAAATCCATTATTAAACCATTGGCGTTGTATGATGTTTTGGAAAGTCAAAATATCAGTTTTGCTTTAATGGTGCCTTCCGCTGTTGAAATGCTGGCTCCATATGCAGATGATATTGAATTACCACATCTTAAATATACTCAATTTTGTGGCGAAGCGTTCAAGTTAAGTCAATTGAATACTTGGAGTTCTTGTTGTTCTAAAACTCAAATCGACAACGTATACGGACCCACCGAAGCTACAATTTATTGCACTCGATACACGGCTTATCCGCTCTCCCATCCCCCGAAACAAAAAAATGGAATCGTATGTATCGGTCAACCCATGAAACATGTCGCGTTGAAATTGAGCGACAATCAAGAATTGATGTTGGGTGGTTCGCAAACCACATCGGGTTACTTACATTCCACCGACGAGCAAAAGGCTAAATTTCAAGAAGGTTACTATTTAAGTGGTGATTTAGCTGAGTTTGACGGGCAAGATTATTTTTGTTTAGGACGATTAGACGACCAAGTAAAAGTACAGGGATATCGGGTTGAGTTAAGTGAATTAGAATTTGCAGCCACCCGAATTGGAGAGAATGTTCGCTTCAAAGCAATTGCAGTTGTTTCAGATTCTAATACGAAATTACATTTATTCTGTGTCGCAACTGATGAAGATCCTTTCGATATAAAAACTTTCGAAAAAGCTTTAAAAGAATTGTTGCCTTGGTATATGGTTCCACATCAAGTTCATAAAATAACGGAATTTCCATTGAATGCGAACGGTAAAATTGATAAAAAGCAACTCATCGATTTGTATGTAAACTTATAAAAATGAATTTCCGGAAGGCAAAAACTACTGATATTACTTTCATCATAAAGTGCATTATTGAATCGGAAAAATCGAATTCAGAAATATTTCCTTACCAGTCATTATTTGGTTTGGATGAAGGGTCATTTACAGACTTAATGTCCTCTATTTTTGAGGAGGAAATTGAAGATCAACCATGGTTTTTAGATTATTGGTATATCTGTGAAGTAAACCAAGCTCCAGCGGCTGGTTGTTGTGGCTGGGTTGAATCCGTTGAGGGTGTTTCTTCAGACATGCTCAAAACTCAAATACTTTCTGCGTTGTTAGGGAATAAGTTTCACGAGAATTTGCCCTTGTTAAAAGAAGTATCAAAAATTAGTATTCCACGAAAACCTGGGACATTGCAACTTGAACACCTCTATACAGAACCAACATTTAGAGGTACAGGTTGTATGCGATTTTTACTTCAGAACATTGGAAATAACCATTCAACAATGCAACATGAAATTCAATTACTCCAAAACAACGTTGTTGCTTTAGAATTTTATAAAAAAATTGGATTTAATGTTGTTGAAACACAATGTAATCCTGAAATTCTTCGTTTAAATTTGCTAGGAGATTCCTGCAAAGTAAAAATGGCTCGAATTTTCTCCTAATTTGTAATAAACATGACACATTCAGAAATCACCGAAAAACTGCAAATCATTTTCAGAAACGTATTTTCTACACCCGATATTCAAGTAAATGACGATTTAAATGCTGAAAAAGTAGATCGTTGGGATTCATTGACTCATTTAACTATGATTGCAGAAGTTGAAAATGAATTTGGTGTGAAATTTAAATTAAAGGAACTTATTTCCATGAAGAATGTGGGAGATATGATTCGTTTAATCATTGATAAAAAACAGGCATAAATTGAAGAATTCGGCTGCTTTTAGCTTTTCTGTAGCTTCTTTGGGATTCGTTTTAGGATTTTCCACGTTGTCTTATTTGGATGCACTTCCTAAGTGGAGTGGAAATCCATTAGAGTTTTGGACTATTTCAAAAGATTCTACCATTTCTAATGGACAAAAAGCGACTTCATTATTACAAGCAGCAATACTACCAAATGTAGAATCTTTTGAAGGGTTGAATGAAATTTCTGATTCGCCCATTGATAAGATTAAATTAAACTCAAGGGATACTGTTAATCTTTCAGCGAATGAACGGAAACAACTAGATAGTCTAATTCGATCCATTGAACTGCTTCAAGTCCAAGAAAGCGGTAGTCATGGTATTACTAATTTCTTCACTGCATTAGATGAATCTGATAAGAATTTAGTGCGCATTTGGTACTATGGTGATTCTCAAATTGAAGGCGACCGAATTACAAAAGACATTCGCCAAATTCTTCAAAGTTATTTCGGGGGAAGTGGTTTGGGATATGTTCCTATTAGCAATCCTGCTACTTACACTTCATTAGAATTAGGCGATCAACCCGACTTCAAGAAGTTAAATTGCTTTAAAGATAAAAAACGAAAGGTTCAATTTTGTCAATCTGGGCTCGCATTTACACCTATAAATCCCGATCCTAAAAAATTCAATTATTTGCAATTAAATATCCTAAAAGGTACCCTATACAATCAACTGAAATTAGCAGGATTTAGCGACTCTTTAATGATCGTGGAATGGAAAAAAACCAAAGATTCTAGTTGGAAGCGAGCTAAATTGAGTTTTAAAAATAAAAATTACCAAGAATTCAATATTGCAGATACTGCTATACATGGTAAAATTTCTGTTCGATGTAAAGGTGTTAATATGGTTGTTAATGGATTTTACATTGAAGGAGAAAACCGAGGAATTCAAGTGGATAATTTAGGAATACGCGGGCATTCCGGCGACGGACTTAATTCCATAAGTAATGATGTTTTATGTGCTCAAGTTCAAAAACAAAATACTCAACTTATCGTATTTCACTATGGAAACAATATTGTTCCTTATTTGAAAAGCGATGAACAAAGTAAAAAATGGTTGCTAAAACTATTTAAAAACGTTTTTGCGAAATATAAAAAAGATTGTCCCAACACCTCCTTTTTAGTTATCGGTCCTGGTGATATGGGTTATGAAAAAGGTGGTGAGGCTCAAAGCTATTCAAGTGCAAATATTCTAAATGACTGGTTAAAGGAATTGTCTAAGGAACAAGGCTTCAGTTATTTTGACTTTTACCATTTCATGAAAAAAGAAGGTGGAATTTTAGGCTGGAAAAAGAATGGATGGGCTGGATTAGATGGGCATCTAACTCCGACAGGACAGCGAATATTCGCCAAAAAACTCACAGGCGAATTGTTAACAGCTTATCAAAAACATCGATTGGTTTCCGGACAAGCTCCGATTAAAATCAAAGCAGCAGTTTCATCTGGGAAATCGAATACTGGATCAGATAAATCGAACACCACATCGAAATCTTCTCCAACTAAATCCGATTCCAAATCCAAGTCAACTGTAGATTCTCCTAAATCGGTGAAGAAACAAACTCAAGAAACCAGCAAATCCGATTCCAAATCCAAGTCGACTGTAGATTCTCCTAAATCGGTGAAGAAACAAACTCAAGAAACCAGCAAATCCGATTCCAAATCCAATTCGACCGTAGATTCTCCTAAATCCCCGAAAAAAGAAACAAATAATCAGAGCATGAGTGCTGTAAAGAAAGGACAAAAGGCATGATTTGGGGGAGAAAATGGGCAGTTTATTTTGCCACAGCGTTAACCTTGATTGGTTCTAATTTAAATGCTCAAGCATTACGTTGGCAGTCTTTTGAATATAAAAATTATCCATGGTTGGATTCCAGTATGAATGTTTTTCAGGCTCATGATAAAGCGGTTCTGAGGCCTTTATTTTTGAAGTTAAATCATTCAAACAAGAAACGCGTTAATATTTTGCACATTGGAGATTCGCATGTACAAGCGGATATCTTCACCAACGAAACCCGAATGCTGCTTGGGAATACTTTTGGCTATGCCGGTCGAGGAATTGTTTTCCCTTATACCACGGCAAAAACACATACCGCTGCGGACTATCAATGTTTTCATACTGGTAAATGGCTGTATGCAAAAAACGTTGAAAAAAGTCCTGAGTTGAATTTAGGTGTTAGCGGTGTAACATCAAAAACATATGATGTTCGATCTCAATTCAAGTTACAATTTCGTGAAGGATCCATACAAAAAGATTTCACTCGTTTGAAAATTCTCTGCAAGAGAAGTCCCGAATCGTTCGACATTAAAATCACCACTCCAGGAGAAACTCAATTGGTATCGGTTTATGAAACTGAAAAAGATACGGCTTCGGATGAAATTATTGTAAATTTAAACGCAGGTTATCCTTGGTATCGTTTTGAGTTTGTTCAGTCTGATTCGAGTCAACAGGAATTTGAAATTTACGGGATCAGTATAGAATCCCCCAAAAACAGTGGCGTTCTATATACGAGTGTTGGTATCAACGGTGCTGGACATTACAGCATCATGCGTGAAGATAAACTTCCTCAACATTTAGGCATATTGAAACCGGATGCGATCATTCTGGATGTTGGAGCCAACGACTTTTATAACAAAGGTATGGACAAGGAGAAATTCCGAGAAAATCTAGTGTCTATTATTAATTTATTCAAGGAATTTGCCCCGAATGCGGTTATTATTTTATCGAATAGTCAGGATATTCATCGCGGCGGGTATAGTTTAGCGGCTTGTTCCATATTTTCGTATATGATTGCCGATGTTGCTGCTAGCGAACGGGTGGCTTTTTATGATTGGTATCGTGTTGCTGGTGGAAATCGATCCATGAAAATTTGGAAATCATTAAGTCTAGCAAATAAAGATGGTGTTCATTTAACACGCAATGGTTACGAATTAAAAGGAACTCTAATATATCAAGCGTTTAGAAATACCCATAAAATTTTAATTGAAAAACCGGATACAGCACGGGGCATCATCATACCGTGTTTTGATACGCTTATTTTGGGGGATGCTGGAACGGTTACTACAACCACCATTCCTGTGCAACTAAATCCACTGAATCCCGGAACAGAAATTAATAAATCGGATTCGACTTACAATCCAGATGATAATTCGCCAGGACAACCCGTAGATGGTATTGAATACCAAAAAGTTTGGAAAACCCATACCGTACGAAGAGGAGAAACTGCTTGGTCCATTGCTCAACGATACAATGTAAGTGTTTTGGATCTGAAAAAGTGGAATCGACTTCCATCCTATTCTTTAAAAGCTGGAAGAAAGTTGAAAATTCTGGTTGTCATTAAAAAGGAAAATATCAAGCCTGTTGCTCCGAAAAACAATGGTGCTCCGAAAAAGAACAATACCAACCGATCTAAAGCAGTATATCACTCGGTGCGTTCCGGTGAAACGTTGTATAGTATCTCAAGGAGATATGGTACTTCTGTTGCAGACATAAAAAAATTAAATGGTTTACGTAAAGACAATTTGCGTATTGGACAACGCTTGAGAATCAAATAACATGGCATTTAATTCTGCATCTTTTTTTGTATTCTGGTTCATTTTATACTGGTTTTATTTGGGTTTTTCCCAGAAACCGAATGTAAGAACTTGGGTTTTACTTTTAGCCAACATTTGGTTTTTTACTTATCTTTCGGGGTATGCCGTATTTATATTAATAGGTTCCGCATTATTGGATTTTTATCTTGCAAAAGGCTTGTACTCTGCAAAATCCGATTCATCCAAAACACTTTTTTTAAGTGGAAGTATTGTACTTAATGTTGGCCTAATTTTATTTTTCAAACACATTTACGATTGGTTTGGATTGGGTGAGGTAGGAATCATTCATTTCATTGGCGTGTCATTCTATGCCTTCAGGAGTTTAGGATATGTTTTGGATGTTTACTTTGAAAATAACGATGAACCAGAATCCAGTCCGATAAGATATTTAACCTATGCTTCATATTTCCCATTAATTTTAAGCGGACCGATAGCACCTTCCGATGAATTTTTAAATCGACTTCGTCAGCCTTTGGTAATTGCAAAATCTCAATTGAGTAAGGGCTCTTATTTAATTGCATTAGGGGTAACCAAAAAGTTTATTTTGGGAAATTACCTTGCATATAATTTTGTTAATCGCGTTTTTGAAAGCTGGGAATTTTTCACGGCTATGGAGTTATTCTTTGCTTCCATTATCCAAACTTTTTATCTCTATTTAGACTTCAGTGGCTACACAGATATGGTTGTCGGGATGTCTTTACTTTTGGGAATCAATATCTTAGAAAATTTCAATTTCCCCTTTTTATCACAAAACATTACCGAATACTGGAAGCGTTGGCACATTAGTTTAAGTAAATGGTTCAATCAAAATCTGTATTTCCCTCTTTCTTACCAATTTAGAAGTTTCAAAAAATGGGGAACTAGTTTATCGGTATTCATTGTATTTATGATTAGCGGATTCTGGCATGGAACATCCGTGAATTATTGGTTTTGGGGGATGTTACATGCGTTGGCCTTGGTATGGGATATTTTCACCAGCGATTGGAGAATAAAAGTAAAGTCATTCGTTCCCAAATGGATATATCGAAGCTTTTCAATTGCATTGACTTTTACATTTTTGGTGTATAGCGGAATTTACTTCAAAGCGAGCTCGTTTGAAGTAGCTAACGGAATCATCACAAAAATTCTCCGGGAACTTGATTTTAGTTTGATTTCAGATTGGGTGAATTTATATCCTTGGGTTCTAGTGATTACCTTATTTGTGGCTGTTATTCAATTCACTTTTGGAAGTGTTTATCCCAAAATAGAGAGAAGTATTGAATCCATGCACTGGATAATATTTTCCTTAATTATGGTGGTAATTATTTTTATTGCCTACCAATTTGAAAAATCTTCCCCGCTACCCTTCTACTATTTGAAGTATTGATAATCACAATCGATGGTATTTAATAGTACCACGTTGTTACCCTCCCCCAAAAGATCAATTAATTTTTCCCGCCAACTTATACGCTATAAAACCCACCCATTCATGAAGTAAATTCTGCATTTTCTCCATGGCGAATACATTGGGTACGATGTAACTTGAAATGCTGTAATTTCGATCTTTATTTCCCAAATGTTGCACCGGATAGGGAACGATTTTTATTTGATACTTTTCATAACAAGCAATGGAACGTGGCATATGTGCAGCACTTGTTATCAATAATATGGGTTCATCAATGGACAAACTATCGAGTATCCTTTTTGTAAAAAGTGCGTTTTCCGTTGTGTTTCGAGAATGGTTATCTGCAATTACTTTGGTAGTGTCTAATTTGAAGCGCCACAAATAATTTTTAGCATTATCGGCATCAAAAAATCGTTTGTCGAAAATATTGGAATTACCACCACTTAAAATTACTCGATCGAATCTGTTATATATCAGACCTTCCATCCCAGATAATAAACGCTCCGATGCATCATTCAATCGGTACCAATGGGAGTGAATATTATAGGTTCCAAAACCACCTAAAACAACAGCTGTTTTAGGGAAATTCGAATCCGAATGGATTTTCTTGGATGATAAAGGGGTTTCCCACCATATCAATAATTCATTTGTTAAAACACTATTTCCAAATACAAAGAGAATTATAAGTGCTCTAATTAAATGAGCTCTAGCTTGATGATAATAAACAGAAATCACAACTCGCTTCCAGCCCGTTAATGGATTAGGTCCAGGATTTTTCAAACGTAAAAGAGCTAACACTAAGAAAAACATCACCCAAAATAATGGGTTGATTGCAAAATGAAGGATTTTGCTTACGAAGAAGAACATATTGTGCTCAAAGGTACGGAGATATAGAGATAATTCGAAGTTGTAACTCTACTTTTGAATTTCTAAATAACGCAACCTGTATGAAACGCACTCATTTTGAAATCGGATTTTTTGAATTCTTTATCGAATTGTCTAAAAACAATCAAAAAAGTTGGTTTGACGAAAATAAAAAGCGATATGAGTCTGAAGTAAAACTGCCGTTTCTAGGATTTGTTGAACGATTAATTGAGTTGATGATTCAGGAGAATCCGAACTACAATGGTTTAACTGCTAAAGAATGTGTATTCCGTATCTATAAAGATACTCGTTTCAGCAAAGATAAAACTCCTTACAAAACATTTTGTTCTGCATCATTGCATATAGGTGGTCGAAAAACGATGTGGCCAGGGGGCATTTATTTCGAATTGGGAGCTGAAAGTTGTTCTGTTTATTCGGGTGTTTATTTGCCTGAAAAGGAAGATTTATATAAATTAAGATCGAATTTAGTTGCTGATCCTCAGCGATTAAGTAGGGTCATTTCTAAACCGGTATTCAAAGAAACTTTTGGAGAAGTACTTGGAGAGAAAAACAAGATTCTACCACCGGAATTCAAAAAAGCAGCCTTAGAACAACCGTTGATTTACAACAAACAATTTTACATCCGTCACGAATTTGAACCGGAAGTAGCTTTAGAACCTGATTTTGATTTATACATCATCGATAAATGGAAAAAAGCACAACCCTTTAACGATACATTGTTGGGATTGTAGGTCCTAAACTAAATACTATATTATGAACAATACAATCTCCTACTCGGAGATTATTAGACGTATTACTTTACCATCGATGTTTAAAAAGTATACACCGGATGTAAAATGCTGTAATTGAATTTCAAATGAATCATTCGAATTTAAAATTTGAAAATTCATTTTCTTTCCAGTAACATCTAGAATTTCAATTAAATCGAAAGAGTTTGATGAACCAAAATTTTCGAAATCTAATCCATTAATATAAAATCTGCCGTTAGACGGATTGGGATACACCTTAATCGTTTTGTTCACAACCGTATTTACTTTGGAGAATGTACCATCGGATTTTACAATAATTGCAAATCGATCTTCTCTAAATAAGCCAGAACTACTCACATCAAAATCATATTCAGTTTGATTGATAGGATGAATTGGCAACAATGAATCTAATTCTCTATCCCACAAATAAAACTCCAAGTATTTCATCTGCAACGGTTTAAATACAGCTTTGTATTTCAAACCTCTGTAGCGCAATAGACTTAAATTCAACGTATCCGAACTTAAGTTATAGTTTTGCTTTACGATACTGTATCGATTTAATCCCTGTTTAACACTTAAATTTTCGTCCAAATTATCCGCTTTGGTTGCATCATCTTCGTCGAAATCAGAATTATATCCCTCACCAAAAAACAACAATAATCCATCCGTAATTATTGCATTCGTGGAATCCGTGGAATACAGTTGCATTTTAAGCTCCGAAAAATTCATTTCTTCCTTAAAAGTAGATGTACGATTCACGTTTTCAATATACTGGTTGGATAAAATTAAAGAAGCAGATCCTGCGTTTTTGGTCTTCAAAAAAGCAGCTTGACCCGGCATTAAGTATTTATTAGCCGCCGAATTCGAAGCATTGCTTCCCGAAGGCAATGACACCGTAACATAGGCACCTCGTGTGTTTATGGTGGGGTCCCAAATATACATTACATCCGATTTGAAATTGGAATTCACATTGTTATCGGCCAACAACAAAGACATATTCAAAGGGGCTTGAAACGGATTTCCTACGAATACATCCGAATTCGAAGTAGTTCCCGCGGGCATGGTAACTGTAACATTTCCAGTATTCAATGTTCCGGTTGTTCTTAAAGTGGTATTGTTGGGAGTACTTGTGTTCTTGGTTAAATCAATGGTTCTATCACCTCTTATCAACATGCGATATGGAGTTCCTGCCGTAATTAAATCGGTAGAGTTATTATTGGTTGAATTAACGGGATCCCAAAACTTGAGAACATTATTGTACTTGAATAAAGAAGCATTACCTGCAACGGTGATATCGGTTCCATTGGCTCCAGAGCCTGTAATATGGGTTCCTCTACCCGAAACATTTGCACCACCTTCCTGCCAATTATTATAAATCGAGGAGCTGCTGTTTACGGCACTGCTAATTAAACGAAATGCTCGTTTTGCGGGAATATAGGATTCCACGGTTAAATTCCCCGTTACAGCAGCATCCGACGCTATTAGGGCATTCGCTGTTTTTGTGGCAGTACTCTTCAGTGTTACGTTGCCATTTGCATTAAATGTACCTGTAGTTCCTTCTAATTTTTCATTAATTTCTAGTGATGTGCCCGCGGTTAAAGTAAAACTCGAACTTCCAAATGATAACACTTTTAATGCGTTAGTAACTCCTGTAGTGGTTTGAGACAAATTCAAAGTAGTATTCGCAAAAAATCGTTTCAAAAGAAGTTGTGAATTTAAACTTCCCACAAAAATACCCGAACCCGTAAAGCCACTTTTAAGCACTAAATATTTATCATTCAACGTAATGGTTTTACCACTTGGCAAAGTCAAGTAGTTGCAAAACAAATTGCTGGATAAAACGGGACTGCTGCTTGAATTTGCATCAATTTCCAAATCCATACCATTCTGTGGTGCAGTGTATTGTGACCAGTTGGTAGAATTTGAAAATGTGGAATTGGATTCGCCAAACCAATGATACTTTACAGGAACTATGGTATCCTGAGCTATTAAATTCGAAGATGATCCGGTTAATGAAAAATTATTGAACGAAGCGGGATTGGTTCCCATACCATCCAGAATTTGACTCACATCGGAATTGGAACTTGACGCAGTACCATAGTTAAAATTATAAAAAGAAATCAATCCCGAAGTGGAATTGGGCAACGCTTGATATCTAAATTGTTCTACCTGTGCTTGGGTTCTTGCTGTCGACCAAATTCGAACTTCATCTATTACAATCGAAGAATGAGCTGTTGGAGTCGCACCAGATATGGGCGCTGCATCCGCACCAATGGTCATATAATCAGCACCATCCAATCCATGCGAAACCATCGATGAATTGCTAGCCGATCCAGAATTCATAGATTCATCTTCCCAATAAATAGTAGCTACGCCGTTGTTATATACACAGGCAACATGATACCAAGTATTCAATGATAACGTGGGCCCTACAACTTCGGAAGTAGATCCACCACTGCGCATCCACCAACGTAATTGGTTTGAAGTGTTAACATAACTTATCATGGCATTGGGTGTAGATACCAAATCATCATAAATATCTAATATATCCTGCTTTTTACTACCTGTTTTTAATTTTACCCAATATTCAGTTGTGTAAGAATTTGTATTGGAAGTGGTTAGAGGCGCGTATAAATAATCATTGGTTCCATCAAAGTCTAATGAGTTGGGAGCAAAGAATGTTTTCAATCCAGAAATGCGCGTTGCACCTCCATAAATGGTTCCATTGATTGAGCTATTATTGGTAGAGTAATTGGAAATGGTTGTTCCCGAAGCTTCATCCAATTTAAAATAAGCCACCAACCCCGTCTCGTTTTTCTTGGGATTACGGGTCATGTAATCATTGATTTGCGCTTGAGTTCTTGCAGTGCTCCAAAATCGAACTTCATCCAAGCCTCCCGTGTAATAGTTATCATTCCAGCAAAGGTTATAATTACCTAAAATATTGGCTCCTGTTGGGGCATTTCTTGAATTTACTAATTTACCGTTTACATACAGATATTGCATGGTTCCAGATTTTACAAATGCAATATGATACCAAAGATTGGCTTTCAATCCTACGTTCGTTGTTAATACATCGTATCGAACCGAGCTGGTTTGATCGGACATATCCGTGTGCAATTCCCCCCCTTTAATGTAAATACTGGGATTTCTAAAATTCGCTCCACCGGCATTTTCACGACCTAAAATTGTATGATAATTTGATCCAGTAGCTGTTGTAGTATTGGTTTTTATCCAACATTCAATGGTAAAATTCTGAACTCCATCGCTGTAAATTGAACTATTTAAACCTACATAATCGTCTACACCATCAAAATTCAATGCATTTTGAGCACTAACAAAATGAACTGGGAAAAAGAACACAAAGGATAATTGTAATAAGCGCTTGAAGAATTTCATAAGATGTACAAAAATATAAAGAACTACTCAAACGAAGAGCCTTGTTTTGATTCAACAATCTCGGTTTTGCATGAATAGCAAATAAAAAGTTGTAACAACTTGTAATATTTACATTTCAACACCCTTTTCCAAGGTAAAGTCGTCCAATTTACCCTAAGATCAACAATAAAAGTAAATTCTTAAATTTAGAAATTTACAATGACTTTTCTAAGGTCACTAAAGTACTACTTGACTAGCAAAACACTTCCCCTAAACACCCTTCGATCCCGATTATTTAGAGCATCTACTATATAAATATACAGTCCGGTTGGACATATCTGACCATCCGAAAAGGAACCATCCCAACCTGTTAAGGCATCGCCTTCAAAAATTTTACCGCCCCATCGATCAAATATTTTCATCTTTGCTTGACCCGGTCGTAAAAAAATTCCAACTACTTTAAAATGAGTGTTTATTCCATCGGGATTAAATGCGTTTGGAATATAAATCGTATCCAATGGCAATTGGCCCGTATCCGAAATTACAAAAACATCTTTCTCAATAGAATCCGTACAACCGTTTTTTGACTGTGCATACAACTTTACTTTGTGCCACCCTTCCCTCCCAAAGGAAAGTTGAACCCGATATGGCGACAACAAATTATTGAAAGATGCAGATGTAACATCCCAAACGTAATTCAACCCACTAATATTCTTTACTTTATATTCTTCAAGTTCATTTAATTTTAGAATAGACCTACCCGATATGGAGTCTAATTTGGGAGCGTCGTTTATGAATACCACCTTGATGGTATCAAACCACGAACAGTTACTTGAATTGGTGATTTTCACCGTATAGATTCCAGGTTGGTTTATTAGTATAGTTGGACCTGTTTGTGATGTATTCCATTCGAATTGTGTTCCAGGAGGAAAGCTCGTTCTATATCCAATCCTAATGGGCATACAATACATTAATGTATCCCGTAGTTTGGAGTAATTTAAACTTGCCAATTTAGTAAAAACCGTGTCCCTACAAGACCCATAACTGTTAAAAACCGTTGCAACATAATGCTGATAAGTTGAATTACTTGATTGTGTTTTAAGATTCGTTGTTCCGTGACTCCATTGAAAATTTACATCCCGTTTGTATTCGACGGTGATCCCATAAATCACCATTCTTTGCAACTCATTACCACCATAATCAGAGAAAACTATTGAATCCAAAACAGAATTTTGAACGGTTGCATCCAACGCTATGGTTTGCATATCTAACCACTTCGATGAAGACGAATTCATCCAAATATTTTTAGTGGTATTGTTGTTAATATTGTTAGCCCATTTGGGACTTTTTTGATAGTCTCTAAAGTCGTTATCCGAATAAAATTTCTTTTGCTGCAGCAATTTTCCTCCATTTCCATAGAAATTCACGAAGGCATAGCAGGTAGTTGTTTTCAATCCCCACATAGTATTAATCAGGGTATGTAATTTCAAACATCCTTTCTTCCCCACTTTAATTACTAATTTTTTGGGATTATTTCCCGGGGCATATTCCGCAGCCCAAGCCATACTTCCGGTGCCCTGCAAATCAAAGGGTACGCCATTTAGTACTTTATTTCCAGAAGGAAAATTATCTACGCCAATTAAACTACTCCAAGCAAAATTTGCAACGGAACTCAAATTAAAAGGTTGAAAAAAATGATCCATTCTTCCAGAGGTATCTGCGGAGATTGGTTCGGATGTTAATTTGCATTGGAACAGCGTATCGGGGGAAGTTTTTAAATTGAAAAACTGAATAAAAATGGTATCGCGAGCTACGCAACCCGGTTTAGACACCTCTACATCATAATTCCCTGAATATAGGGCTAAGGTGGAAGCAGAAGTGGCACCGTTCGACCACTTGTAAGAATTCCATGTGCCAGTAACAGATAACGTGTGACTTGATTTGTTGCAAATGGTTAGTGTATCGTTGCCGATTTTCACTGAGCACTGTGCCCTTAAATGAATGTTGAGTAACAGCAAAATCGCGAATAGCAGCAGAAGTCGAATTGAAGTCATTAGATTAAGAATAAGTCAGTTACATGTACTAGACGTAACTACCATACAAAAGGTACTCATTTAACTCCATTTTTTTTTGATTATTCTAAGTACGATATTGAAACGGAACAATTTAACTGAAATATTGCAAGTTATTTTACTATTTTGAGTGAATCCTATCAATTTCAACTAATACAAAAAACCAAACAACCACAGTGGAATTTTTTCATTGAAGCCAACTTCAATATCATCGGCAGCGATAAATGCGTTATCCATTCCTTCTATTTGATATTTGGATTTGCCTTTTCCTCCGATTTCGAATGTATACTTTTGATCGACTAAAAAATCACCCCTGTCAGCATATTGCAGCCTGTGCTTGAATCCGATTTGATTAGCGAAGAACGTCTCTCTGATATTACCAACATTCACATTATTTGGTGATACTATTTGCATCAAGTTGGTATTTTCCAAATATATTTTCTGCGGCTTTTGTAATCTACTGATTCCGTTGGCTTCTTTAAATAAATTATTGGTTAATCTCACTTCCTGGAAATAGTGCAAATAGGTTAATATCGTGATTCTGTTAATCCCTAACTTCTCACCTAATTTACTGATATTCGGAGTAAATGGTACCGATGCCGCAATAACTGCTAATAGCTCTTTTAATTTATAAATATATCCTGTTTCTATTCCTCGCAACAGCGGCAATTCAATCTCCAGGATCATATTCACTACTTCCGTTAACTTTGTTTCATACAACTCATTATCTTCGATATAAAAAGGATAATAACCGTATTCTAAGTATTTCGAAAAGTATTGAAATGGTTTAACTTTCAAGCAAATATGTTGCGCAATTTCGACGTGATTTTCTATAATATCAGGTAACGTTGCTTTGGAAAAATCCAATTTAGTTTCTATACACAGAAACTCTCGAAATGAAAATCCTTGCATTTCATAAATTACGGCCCTTCTACTGAGATCAGCTCTAGCATTCAATATTTCTAACGCTGATGATCCTGTAAATACAATTTTTAAATCAGGATAATCATCATAAGCGTTTTTTAACTCTTGAGCCCAATTGGGATATTTGTGTACTTCATCCAAAAACAAATATTTACCACCTTGTTTATAAAAATCCTCAATTAATTCCGATAAGGAATTGGATGAAAACCAAAAGGCATCCAAGCTAACATAAAGTGTTTGAGAAATTTTATCGGATAAGTTCAATTTTATGTATTGCAACAGCAGTGTAGTTTTACCCACACCTCTTGCTCCTTTAATTCCAACAAGTTGGGCTTTCCAGGGAATTTCATCCATAGCCGAACGTTTGAAATCTACTGAAACATGCGACAATTTCCTCAAAAATCGATTGTATAATTCAATCATATTGTTTAATCAGTTAAACAAATTTAATCAATTTTTGTTTAATCCAATAAACAAAATACCACTTTATGAAAATGTCTATTGCTAATAAATTCCAAAATAAGCTCAACACAAGCACAGTTTTGCTTTGAGAAAATTTTAAAATTCAATACTAATTGAACTGAACTACCACAGATAAACAAAATTGTCTATTTTTGGTACATACTCAATGAAAGAGCTTGCATTTTCCCAAAAAGTAGTAATTAATTGTAATCTAAATGGAATGAAAAGAGCTCCATGGGTAATTCAAAAAATCAGAATTTGTGGTTATAAAACATTGTTTTTACTGCTGATTCTGGTGTTTGCAGTAAACACTTATGCCCAACCCCATTTAAAATTATGCAATGATACTATTTTAAATATGGGTTCAAATTTTAGCCTGAACTTCAACAACACTACACATTTCACCAAGTTGTACAAATCTGGTTTGACATACAAAGATTCAAATAAAACTATTAATTTCATGCCCAATGGATTCTGGTTTGGATATAATAATAATAGGTACCGATTTTACAATCAACCGAATCAACCTAATTCGTATAAATTCCACAATTCTTGGGCTATTGATGGTGGATTAGGAAAATATTATTACGAAAAAACCGACGTTTTACAATGGATATTAGCTGGAGGTGGATTGGGTTGGGAGTATAGAAAATTATTCGATAATCAAAATAACGCTATAGATACTACATTTCAACAGAACTTCAAAAAACTCTACTTTAATGTCCGATTTGATTTTGGAGCCGCATTTCAAATATTTTTTAGAGATATACTGGTGCACGGACAAATGGGTTATGCCACTAATTTCAATGAACACTATTTGCGTCCGGGCATTGGCATATCATTGTACCGACTTCAATTCGGATTTGAAAAATATTGGGGAATAAACAATAAATCTAAAGCATTAGAACAATACGGCTTTTATATTCGTTGCATTCTTGCACCAGACCAAGGGGGATCAGAATACAAACAAAAAATCGACTGGGATGGAAGAAATTAAAGATAAAAAAACTCCATAAAAAAAGCCTCATTTCTGAGGCTTTTCTTGTGATCCCGCTGGGACTCGAACCCAGGACCCATACATTAAAAGTGTATTGCTCTACCAACTGAGCTACGGAATCATCTTCGTTTCCGATTTGTTTGTTCCCTTAAGGGACTGCAAAGGTATACCGATTTTTTGTAAATGCAATACCCTATTCAAAAAAATATTTAAAAAAAGTTCCGTGTTTCTTCACCTCGAGAGCACCCAACGAACTTAACATACTGATCATCTTAGGGTTAAAATCACCAATCCACGATAACTCCACCCGAGAAATTTTTTTATTTTTTTTTAATCCCTCGTAACTTTTCATAATCATCCCCGCTTCTACTCCCTTATTTTGGAATTCTGGGACGATTCCAAACACCAAACCCCTGACTTTTTCTATTCGATTCCGCATCCATAAAAAACGAATTTGATTCCACCACGACTTCCGTCCCCCGAAAAAACGAAAAACTTGATTCAACTCTAGAATATTGATGTAAAAACCAATGGCGCGGTCTTTGTGAAACGCAAAAACCACCAACTCAGGATAGATCGCCCAACGCATGCTGCGAAATCGTTTTACCATACGCTTCTCATCTAAAGGCTCAAAATCTTCGTGAAACGACCAAGCTTCGTTATACACACGAACAAAATCCTGTGCAAACTGCTCTAAATTGCCCTCAGTTAAATTCAAATACCGATAATCAGTATTATTCATTGTGCGAGAAGCAATGCGCTGAAATCGCTCAAAATTGATGTCACTTGGAGCCATTTCATACGTAATCTGCTCAAAATCCAGTTGATAACCGGCATTTTCCAAATACTTCCGGTAATGCAGTGGGTTGTAACTTTCTTGATATGAAGGTTCACTATGAGATTCGAGCAACAATCCCCAGAATTGATCACGCGACCCAAAATTAATGGGTGCTTGAATCCGATTGCAACCCTGTTGATTTAACCATTCTTCGGCTGTAGAAATGAGTAATTGAGCGGTTTCCTCATTCGTACTTTCAAAAAATCCCCAACCACCGTAACGAGCGTTTCGAGAATCCCTGTAAAATGCTGCGATTCTACCTTTTTGGGGGATGACCCAGCGTACGGCCGTTCCGTGCTGAAATGCAGGATTTTGCTGAGCATCGAATACAGCTTCTATATCTTCCCTCAAATGAGGACTGTACAAAGAATCTTGATGATAAATATACTGAGGCACGAGGTGAAACTGCTCAATCGATTCCTTGCTGTTTACCAACCACATGGCAATTACTTTTTAGGAATCTCGATTTTTTTGGGAACCTCCAATGATCGATTCTCGTCGCCCGGTTCGTACCCCAAGTATGTAATGATGAACTGAAACATTTCGTCACTAGCCTTCATACTACTTCCAAAATAATCCATTCGTTCTGAAACTGTTTTCGGGGGACGATTGGGATTGTTGGGATTCGCAGTAGTATTGTCGAATACGGCTTCTGCGGTGATGGTGCTGCCACGAGGTATTTTTACCATTTTCTTAAACGTGTAAAAATACTGCCAGCGAAAATCCCATTTTGGAATCCAAATTAAGTTAATGGTGTCGCCGTTGGGCTTTATTGCGTATGCTTTGAAGGACTTGCCTAACAAGTGAAGATGAGGATTCAGCGTCAATATAGAAATATCTGCTGGTACGGTAAAGGAAGTGGTATGTTTGGTGATTTTATTCGGAGGAATAACCAACGGAGGCTCAATTTTACTTACGCCATTGGTTCCAAGCATCAACTCACCAGTTCCACGTTTAGGAGGTACGTCAGTAAAGAAAATATTGATTTTGGAACGATCAGTTACCGACTTTCGAGAAGGTCCGTAATGCACATCGTTGCCCACAATAATAAACTTGCGTTCCGCTTCAAATGTCCCAATACCATCGGGATACATCACTCCAAAAACGCCGGGCAAATAATTCACCACCGAGTGTTTTCGGTCGGGAATTTGTCCATTATCGGCGAGAAGATCTAAAGTGGAAGTGCTTCGATCGCCTTTTCCGGGAGTTAATTCTACCTTTCGAGGTTTCAGCGAAAAATTCTTGCGAGAATCGAATTCATAATTAATCCAATGTCCGTTGAAATGGTGCATCAAATTAGGTTGTCCAGGCACCAACTCTACCGCTTTTATGTATTTTTTCTGGGGAAGCAGTCCCGGTGCAGTCATTAAGAAAAAGCGATCCTCGCTGCCTTGTGGCAGCGAAACTGAATCCAAGTAAAGTACTAAATCGGGTTTGCCCAAGGTGGATTCAAACGGAGTTACTTTATTTAAAAGGGCATTGGGATTTTTCCCAGATGGGCAGCCATCCTTCACCCAATTTTGTATCGTTTTAATTTGCGCATCGGTTAATCGTTTTTCATCTATAAAACTACTGTAATGAACATCGGCGGGCCAAGGTGGCATGATTCGATCCACTACTACCTTCAAAAGTGTTTTCTGCTTTTTCTTAATTTGTTCATACGATTTAAAAACGAACGGTGCTCCCCCATTTTCTCGGTGACAAGGAGAACAATTTGCCACTATTATCGGCTCGATGTGCTCATCGAAAACCGGATGCTCTACCGCTTCTGCTAAAGTATCTTGCGAATCCAAATTAGCGTTGGATTGACATCCCCAAAAACCCAAAATCGCGATGTATAAAATAGCGTACCTCATCCTACTTTACTTCAATATAACAACCTTGAGCCCGTGATGTTGGTGTGGTGATTTTTTGTCCCGAAAACAACTGATTGATCGCATCTTTTAGATAAAATTTTGTGGCTGTAGGACGAACCACACCTGTTGCAACCGCGCGATCATCGATTTTACCGCGATACAACACTTGATTTTGAGCATTAACTACTACCACTTCAGGATACATGTTAAACTTAAAACGCTTTACAAATTCATGATTTTGATCGGAAATAGTAATTTGTTCAATAGGTGGATTAAATCCATCCATATCCCAGTTTTCATCGGAGTTTACTTGGATTAAGCCCAACTGAAATTGAGGACGTTTATTGGCATTTTCGGGGGATTTATTCAACATTTTTTGCGCAATTAAATGGGATTTATTGAGTGCATTAATTTGTTGTTGAATTTGAACCAATTCTGAGGTGTAACGGTTACACATGGGACAATCCACACTGTAACTCACCAGAATGGAATAGTCGGCTTGCAAAATGTATTTATCGGGCTTTACAATTGAAACTCTTCCAACATTATATTCATCGGACTTTAGCGCTGAATCGTTTTTAGAGATCACTTCATTGTTATTATCCGTTGAATTATTATTTCGATTGATTTCATCGGATGGTTTCGATAATATATCGTTTTGTTTTGGGGGATGAGAATTCGTATTGTTGGTACATGAGGATACCGCAAACAATGCAACTAGAAACCAGATCATTAATTTGGATTGGACCGTATTTCTGAATTTAAAAAAGTCCCACAGAACAATACCACAAGTTACAGCGACATTGAAGGAGTGCTTAGTTCCCAATTGAGGAATTTCTAAACAATGGTGGGAAGCGTTTATTACTTCTTGCTGAACTCCATCAATTTCATTACCAAAAACGAATGCCAACTTACTCGGAGGATATTCGATTGTCATCAAATCAGCAGAATCACTGGCTTGCTCGATAGAATACACCATATAACCTCTTGTTTTTAAGTCGTTTACTACTTCCAATGTATTAGAATGATACTCCCATTCAACTGACTTTTCGGCACCGATAGCGGTTTTGGTAATTTCGCGATGAGGTGGCGTTCCGGTAATTCCACAGAGGTAAATTTTCTCCACCAAAAAAGCATCCGATGTTCGAAAAATGGAACCCACATTGTTCATGCTTCTCACGTTGTCGAGCACTAAAACCACAGGACTTTTCTCAGCATTTTGAAATTCCTGGATGTTTTTTCGATTGAGTTCACTGGTTTTTAACTTTCGCATGGTGCAGATTGGTGTTTTTTGCAAATATAAGTCGAGAATTTGTTGAATAAACGGGGAAAAGTATTGAGCATAAGGAATTGAATAGTCTTATTTTTGGATTCGATTATGGAAAAGAAAGAAACCCCATTGATGAAGCAATACAATCAGATAAAAGCCCAATATCCCGGGGCTGTATTATTGTTTCGTGTGGGGGATTTTTATGAGACTTTTAGTGATGATGCTATTATTGCCAGCAAAGTGTTAGGTATTGTACTCACCAAACGAAGCAATGGTGCAGCGTCAGAAATGGAATTGGCTGGATTTCCACACCATTCCCTAGATACCTATTTACCCAAATTAGTTAAAGCTGGTTACCGAGTTGCTGTGTGCGACCAACTTGAAGATCCCAAACTTACCAAAACCGTTGTTAAACGAGGCGTTACCGAATTGGTTACACCCGGTGTCAGTTATAATGACAAAATTCTCGAATCCAAACAAAGTAACTATCTAGCTTCATTGGTTGAATACGAAGGTATTTGGGGATTAAGTTTGTTGGATATTTCTACGGGGGATTTTCAATGTACCCAAGGTGATATTGGATTCATCAAAAAAATGATTGCTGGATTCAGTCCTGCTGAATTTATTTTCCCCAAAAAACAATTTCACGATGTTGCTCGAAATTTTGGAGATCCAAAATCCTATCAAACGTTGGAAGAATGGGTGTATCAGCGCGAATATGCTGAAGAAAAACTCACTCGACAATTCAAAACCCAAGGTTTAAAAGGATTTGGAATACATGAAATGCAAGCGGCCATTTTAGCCGCGGGTGCAGCTTTGCAATATTTGGAAAACACCCATCATCACAATACGGGTCACATTTTGGGAATTACCCGACTGGATGAATCGGCATTTGTATGGTTGGATGGTTTTACCATTCGGAACTTGGAATTAGCACGTCCGATTTATCCGGAAGGAAAAAGTGTGTTGGAGGTAATTGATTACACCCTCACCCCTATGGGTGGTCGATTGCTGAAGAATTGGTTGATGCTTCCGCTGAAGGATTTAGCTCGAATTCGCGAACGACATCAATTCGTTCGGGAGTTTAAAGACAACAACAGTTTGTTGAAAAAGTCAGTTGGTATCATGGAGGATGTGGGAGATTTACAGCGATTGTGTTCGAAAATTGCTCTAAAACGCATCAATCCCAAAGAATTGCTTCAACTGTCACGGAGTTTGACCGCTGTTCAACAATTGAGAGAGTTGTTTCGCAATTCTGCATCAGAATTATTGACACAACAGGCGAATCGAATTGGCGAATTGGGAGATATTATCGAATTAATTACGGAACAAATATCCCCCGAAGCTCCAATCAATGTAAGTAAAGGCGGTGTTTTCAATTCGGGTGTGAATGCCGATTTGGCCGAATTGAGGGAATTAAGCGTAAACGGTAAAGATCGTTTGATTGAAATTCAACATCGCGAAGTGGAAAATACCGGTATTTCATCGTTAAAAATCGGATTCAACAATGTTTTTGGGTATTACTTAGAAGTAACTCATTCACACAAGGATAAAGTTCCTGAATCGTGGATTCGCAAACAAACACTAACCAATGCCGAGCGCTATATTACGCCTGAATTAAAGGAATACGAAGAGAAAATATTGTCTGCTGAAGATAAAATTGGTGCACTGGAAGCTCAATTGTGGGAGTCCTTGTTGAATCAATTGGCTGAACGAATTTTACCCGTTCAAACCGATGCGCAAACCATTGCGCAATGGGATGTTTTGATGGGATTTGCGCGTTTAGCTATCGACCGAAAATATTCCGAACCTCAAATGACGGATGGATTCGATTTAGAACTGATTGGTTGTCGACATCCGGTTATAGAATCGCAACTCCCGCCTGATCAAAATTACATTCCCAATGATATATTTTTGAATAATTCGGATCAACGGATGATCATTCTCACGGGACCGAATATGAGTGGTAAAAGTGCAATTTTACGTCAAACTGCTTTATCGGTTCTTTTGGCGCAGATGGGATGTTGGGTTCCGTGTAAAAAAGCAACTATTGGATTGGTTGACAAGGTGTACACACGTGTTGGAGCATCAGACAACATCAGTTTAGGCGAGAGTACATTTATGGTGGAAATGACTGAGACTGCCAGTATTTTGAATAATTTAAGCGATCGATCTCTGGTTTTATTAGACGAAATTGGTCGCGGAACCAGCACGTATGATGGCGTTAGTTTGGCTTGGAGTATCGCTGAATATCTGAACAGCCATCCCCAAAAACCGAAAACTTTGTTTGCCACACATTATCACGAACTCAACGAATTGGAAGACAAATCGGAAGGAATTCGTAATTTTCATATTGCAGTAAAAGAACAGGGACAACAAATTGTATTTTTAAGAACGTTGAAAAAAGGGGGAAGCGAACACAGTTTTGGTATTCATGTTGCGCAATTGGCTGGAATTCCCAACCAAGTACTGATTCGTAGTGCTGAAATTTTAAAGGTTTTGGAAGATTCTAGGTTAAAAAATCAACAAAGAAATGCGCTAAAAAAGACCGAAAGCAAGCCAGTTTATCAAATGAGCATGTTTCAGACCGAAAATCCTGTTTTTAACGAAATGAAAAAGAGTTTAAATCAATTAGATATAAACTCAATGAGTCCTATTGAAGCTTTAATAAAATTACAACAACTAAAGACGATGTTGGATTAAAATTGGTAATTGCTGATACACGCTGCGTATCAACAACCTTACGCTGCTGAAACTTCAATGGCAGAAACTGGATTAAAATTGGTAATTGCAACCCAACGACGGTAGTATAGGTAATTGATCTACACGGGTGTTTTTGATACGATCGAAATAGAAAATATTGGGACGATTGTACACATTTACCAGCGAAAAAATCATGTTGAATTCACGTTTGTTGGCCAATTTCCATTTTCGGTTAGCCGAAAAATCCAAACGATGGTAATAGGGCAATCTTCCTTTATTTATTGAGGAATAAATAATGCCTAAATTTCCATTTTGTGATGTGTAATCGGTGGAAATTCCATCCTTGAAATCGTATTTTTCGTAATACCCTTGTGTTTGTGTAAATGGGAAACCTGAACCCAAGTTCCAACGGAATGAAATTTCGGTAGGATTCTTTTTATCAAATTCGTAACTCAATACTACATTGGCGTTATGACGACGATCAAAAATCGGTTGGTAAGTTTGATACCCATCAAAACGATTCACGTAGGTCAGAGAATAAACTGCCCAGAAATACCAACCTTTACGGGCGTATTTGTAGGAAATATCTCCACCATAAGCATCTCCTGTTTCAATTACGAAATCTTGTCTTAATCGCTCTGGTTTATCCAAATTAAATTCGTCGTTATCAAATAATTTGTCTCTATTGATATTGGTAATTTGGGTAAAGATCTTTACGAATCCTTCGATATTTAGAGTCGAATATTTATTTACTCTGTAGTCTGTTCCTAGCACTAAATGATTGGCCTTTTGCAATTTATGATTTACATCTTTTCCGTTAAATGTTTCAGGAAGATTATCAGGACCTGATAAAAATCCATAAAACAAGTTCACCACATCACGATCTGAAATTGCCGACAATAGGTTTTGAGAATATTGTCCCCCTGCCATTTTAATTCCCCAAGCTGGAGTTAAATTATAACGCATTTGAACACGGGGTTCCCAGGAACTATTTCCCAAGGATGCATAATACTGGGTTCTTAAACCAAAATCGGCAATGAATTTTTTACGAACGAATTTATAATTCACAAAAGCATTCAGTTCCGTAGTGCTTTCCAATTGGTTGATTCTGCGATTATTTGAGTTGTATATTTGAAAATCAGTTTGGAACGCGTTGATTTCCAATCCCCATTTCAATGCATCGCGATTAAAGTTGTAATTAAAATTCATTCCGAGATTAAATCCACCGATTTCAGAAGAACGCGGACGATTGTCGGTTTCAATTTGATTGATTTTATAATTCGAATATAAGAAATATCCATCTACACGGGTTTTGGCTTGTTCTGGAACTACCAGGAACTTCCCTCCAAATCCAGTTGACTTCCATTCATATTTGGTTGTATTGGGGAAATCTACCACATCGGTAAAATGAAATCCGTACAATCTAGAGTAGCCTCCAGAGGAAGAATTTTGCGATAATTTGACAAACAAATCACCAAAATTGTAGGGCAATCTGTCTGGATTAGCATAATTATACAGCAAACGTGAGGATTGTTTTAGGAATGAATTGCGGTATGAAACGGCAAAACTGGCATTCCCTTTACCTGGTTTGTATTTTTTAATGGGACCTTCAACCAAAACTTTAGATGTAAAACTGGTCAGACCGGCTTTAACACGTAATCGATTTCGATCTCCATCGCGAGTTTTCACATCCACTACCGCTGAAATTCGCCCACCGTATTCAGCTCCAAAACCAGCCGTGTAAACATCGGCACTTTGCATCATATCGGGATCAAATACGGAGAATAATCCTATAGAATGGAATGGGTTGTAAATGGTCATTCCGTCTAAAGTAACCTTATTCATCACCGGTGAACCACCGCGGATATACAATTGTCCGCCTTGATCTCCTGAAAAGACAACACCCGGTAATATTTGCAAATACTGCAGTAAATCCGGTTCTGCCCCTACTGATGGCATCTTGGAAAGTACTTTAGCATCAATGGTTTGAACCGAAACCTGAGCATCTTTTGGTTTGTTTCTAACTACAATTTCAACTTCCTCAATAGTAACAATTTTGATCAAGTAAAAGTCTCTTTTTGAATTTGCACCTGCAACTACTTCGACTTTTTGAACCAGGGTATCAAAGCCTGGGTATGAGCTGATTACCGTATAGTTTCCTTTTACGATATTCGTTAAAGCAAAAAATCCGTCGTTATCTGTACTGGTTTGTCGTTTTAATTCCTTTACATACACTGTAGCTCCCTTCAAACGATCGCCATTTTCGTTGTTGTAAACAAATCCGCGAATATCACCATTTCCATTTTCACCAGCGTCGATTTGGCCCAAAGAAATCCCTGAATATAACACGCCCACAAGTAGGCAAAAAAGAACTTTTCTCATTTTCTAACTGCGAAAATACGGAATTGCATTCGAATTGTTAATTGTTCAAGATATTGGTTAATTTTGCACCAATGGTTTACCGCTTTAAAGTATGGTTCGAAAACAACGATGAAGTTATTCGTTGGATTGATATTAAGCCCTCTCAAACATTTTTGGATTTTCACAATGCCATCCAAGATGCAATTGGCTTCGATAAAAAAGAATTGGCCAGTTTTTACATCTCCGACAGCAAATGGAAACGTCTTTTTGAAATCATGTTGGAAGATATGACTGATGGTGATGACAATGAAGATGCCTTGCCCGTGGTAACCATGAATCAAGCTAAATTGCGAGATTACATCAACGATCCACATCAACGATTCATTTATGTAACCGATTATTTAGCGAATTGGACCCTGTTGATTGAATTATTGTCGATTGAAGAATCTTCGAAAGATTTAATTTATCCCCGTTTATTTCGCTCTGAGGGAAAAGCTCCTCGTCAACGTGAAGATAGTAAATTCAAAATGTTAGACGACAACGAATTCGATGCTTTAGCCGCTAAAATTCTAGCTTCCAAAGGAATTCAAAACGAGTTGACTCAGGAGTTTTCTGAATTAGAAACCGATGCTACGGATGAAGACGAAGACGATGAATTCGGAATGGACGACGAATTAGAAGATGATTTAGGTTACGAAGATGAAATTCGCGAATAAAAGCGAAACCCCTCCTCAAATCATTCTCATTGGTGGTCCCACCGCCTCAGGAAAAACTCGTTTAGCTATAGATTGGGCGAAAAAGCTCAATACTGAAATTATTAACGCCGACAGTCGTCAAATTTATCGAGAGCTGAATATTGGAGTGGCGCGTCCTTCGGTTGATGAACTTGCCGAAGTCCCTCACCATTTAATTGCATCTCATTCCATTCATGAACCGGTAAATGCCTGGCAATATGCTCAAGAGGCCAGAAAAATTGCCCAAAATATAATAGAGCGCTTTGGACATGTTGTGGTATGCGGTGGAACCGGACTTTACATGGATGCCCTCGTAAACGGATTGGACGAATTACCCCCCATCCCCCAAACAAAAAGAGACGAATTATCTACTCTATCCAAACTGCCCGATGGATTGAATTTATTGGTAACGCGACTGCTAGAACAAGATAAAAATGCTGAAAACTGGGTAGAATTAAGTAACCCAGCACGTGTAATTCGCGCATTAGAATTGATAGAAACTTCGGGAAAATCGTTAGAAGAACTGCGGATAAAATCCAACGAGCCTCCGAATCCAATTTCTTATACTTGGGAGTGTTTTGCCCTTGATTTAAACCGAGAGTATTTGTACCAAAGAATTAATCAACGTGTAGATGAAATGCTTCTAAACGGCTTTTTAAAAGAAGCAGAAGCCTTATTTGAATACCGTGATTTACAAGCACTAAAAACAGTAGGTTATTCCGAGCTTTTTGATTTTTTCGAGGGAAGTTTGCAATGGCAAGATGCGATAGAATTGATTAAACAGAAAACCAGAAATTATGCTAAACGCCAAGTTACTTGGTATAAACATCATTTGAATACCCAATGGATTACGGTGTAAATCCGTCTGATTTTAGAATTCTTTCAACGTTATTTCCCGAAAAAACGGATTAAATTCCATAAAATTGCACTTTTTACAATGAACGACGCATTAATTAGCTTATTTACACTAACGATTCTAGAAATCGTTTTAGGGATCGACAACATTATTTTCATTACCATTCTCGCAGGACGAGTCGAAAAAGCCAAACAGGCTTCTGCTCGAACCTGGGGATTACTATTGGGTATGGTAGTGCGTATTTTAATGTTGATGGGTATAAACTGGATTCAAAAACAGGAACATCCTATTTTTAGTGCTGCTGGACATGATTTTTCTGGAAAAGACCTATTACTCATATTGGGTGGATTATTCTTGGTGTACCAAAGTGTACACGAGATTCACATTAAAATGAAGGGAGAACCATTGGAAAAACAAGAACGTGGAAAAGCCAAAGGTTGGTCGGCAGTTATGCTCCAAATGGTGGTAATTAACGTTGTATTTAGCTTAGACAGTGTTATAACTGCTGTGGGTATGGCTGATCATTTATGGGTTATGATTACCGCAGTTATATTGAGTATGGGCGTAATGTTGCTTGCTAGCAAACCGATTGCTGGATTCGTGAATGATAATCCATCGGTAAAAGTTCTAGCATTGGCATTTTTGGTATTGATTGGTGTTTCCTTGCTAGGCGAAGGATTTGACCAAGAGGTGAATAAAGGTTACATCTACTTCTCAATGGCTTTCGCATTTACCATTGAAATGATCAATTTGCGAATCGACAAATTGAACAGCAAAAAATAAAGTTAGTTAATCATTATAAATCGGTGAATCGATAAATATCCTCGATTTCGCTTGTGTGATCTTTTTCTACAACAGATTTTAATAAACCGGTTTCCATTTCATATACCCAACCGTGAATGATGGGATACTGTCTGTTTTGCCAAGCTCGTTGAACTACTGATGTTTTAATCAAATTATTCACCTGTTCAATCACGTTGATTTCAACCATTTTATTTACGCGCTCGGTTTCATCTTCAATGGCATTTACTTCGTGTTGATGATGATAGTAAACATCCTTCAAATTGCGTAACCACTTATTCAACAAATCAAAATTGGAGTGTGTCATGGCCGCTTTTACACCACCGCATCCCGTATGTCCACACAGTATGATGTGTTTAACTTTTAAATGTGTTACAGCATATTCCAAAACGCTTAGCAGGTTCAAATCTGTATGAACCACCAAATTAGCAATATTTCTATGTACAAATAATTCACCCGGTTGTGCCCCAATGATTTCATTGGCTGGAACACGACTATCACTGCAACCAATCCATAAATATGCAGGACTTTGATCTTTGGCCAAATCACTAAAATATTCAGGGTCTTGTCCTAATTTCTCACTTGCCCATGCCCTATTACACAGAAATAATTTATCTTTTTCGTTCATTTTATTTTATTTATTGGAAGGGATGTTTATCGGATTGAATCCAAAATTCAGTTACTAAATCAAATATCTAATTGAAGACTAAGAAATTTTGGAAAAGAAATACGTTGAATTATGCTGGTTATCGATTCTATTATATTAGCAATTCTGTTTTAATAAATTTAAGTTTCTATTAGGATAAATTCAAAATACGTGATTTTAAATCATCGCGTTGTTTATCGTTATGAAACTTCGATTGAACTGTTATATTTCGAGTACTTGATTGTTCAATAAAGTCATTTAAAACATCGGTGATATCGTTATCAATAAAGGTGGAATTGGAAAAATCTAATATCAAAGAAGCGCCCTCAGGAATTTGAACTAGTTCTTTTCTTAAAACAGACTTATTCATGAAAGTAACTTGATTATGAAACCTCAATAATAGGTTATTTCCTGAAGATACCATGCTAAATGTTTTATGAAAATTAGATTTTAGAACAAAATAATATCCCAAAATCAATCCTATAGCGATTCCTATAAGCAAGTCCGTAAATAAAATGGCAATAATGGTTCCTACGAAAGGAATCAGGGCATCCATACCTCGAGCCTTTTGCTCTTTTAACAAGCTTGGTTTGGCTAATTTATATCCCACAAAAGTCAGAATCGCTGCCAATGCCGATAATGGGATCAAGTTGATTAAATGAGGTGCAAAAAGGACAAAAACCAACAACCACAATCCATGAAAAATGCTGCTATACTTGTTGGTTGCACCAGCGTTCACATTGGCTGAAGTTCTAACTATTACTGCAGTTATTGGTAGTGCACCAATAAAACCAGCCAATGTATTTCCGATACCTTGTGCAATTAATTCTTTATTGGGAGGAGAAACCCGTTTTAAAGGATCAATTTTATCTCCTGCTTCGAGACTTAATAATGTTTCAATGCTTGCAATTAATGCTATGATAAACGCTAATTTCCAAACCATGAATTCACCGATTGCACTCCAATAAGGACTGTGAAATTGACTGCCTAATCCTTGGATTGATGATAAAATACTACCATCTCCCAATATCGGAACATTAACCATGTGTTTGGCTTTAATTTCCCAACTAGGTTCACCGTAATTGATCATCCATTGATTAACCAATACCCCCATAACAACCACAATTAATGGAGCAGGAAACCATTGGAATAATTGATTCTTTTTGATGGCGGGCAATTCCCAAGAAAATTGAATTACTAATCCCAATATTCCAATTAAAATTGCCGTGGGAGAAATTTTTTGAAATGCATAAAACAATTCTGATAAGGTATTATGTCCGTCTTTTTGAATAAATTCTTCATCACCGAATGCCACTTTATCGTAACCCACCAAATGGGGAATCTGTTTCAAAATCATCATGATACCAATTGCAGCTAACATGCCTTTAACGACTGACACGGGAATAAAATCTGCAATTACACCCCATTTTAGCGTTCCTATTATTAATTGAAATACACCTGCTAGAACAACTACCAATCCGAAAATAGCATATACATTTTCTGTGCTGATGGCGGACAAATCTTTGTAAGCCCCTTCCACAATTACAATTAAACCAGCAGCAGGTCCCGAAACACTTACATGGCTCCCACTTAATGCCCCAACCACGATACCACCGATAACACCCGCCATAATTCCTTGAATAACCGATGCTCCTGATGCCATTGCAACGCCCATACACAAGGGCAAAGCAACCAAAAATACCACCAGAGAAGAAGATAGATTTTTACCTAAGTTTAAATTTGTCATATTTTGAATAAAATCTATTTATTTAGGTTATTACCAAAATTAATAGATGCTCAAAAATACAAGGAAATTTGAATTTTACGGATACTTGTAATGAGGATTTTTAAAAGATTCAGAAGTACTGTTCTTATTTCTCGTCGAAAAACCAAATAAATTCGTCTATACTATCTAAAGGAAGGGAATTTTTATTCCAACGGAAATCAAATTTCAACATGAGTTCCAATATAAAAGTGCTTCTCTCCCAAGGATTTTTCGAATCAAAACCAGACGATTTCAACTGTTTTAACTTAGTTAACTTTCTGGATAATTCATTCTCGCCCCATTCGCCTGCTTTGTAACTTTTGGATGCTTGACGAAGACGTTTTATCATTTCTTCCTGCTCCTTTTTGACTTCTTTCAAATTTGGATATCCAATAGAATGAAGTTGAGTTCGAACCTTTTCTAAAAGTTGATTCAATTGCTCTAATGAACCATCTAAAGCGAACTCATTTTCAAAAGAATCAGTAATCGTTTTTATTAATTCCGTTTCTGCTAAATACAACTCTTCTTGTTTTATTCCAATTTGATTCATTTTCTTTTGAGTTGCTGCGGTTATTAACGCGGAACTCAATCGAAGTTGCAATCGTGGTATGGCTAATCCATTAGATGAAATAACCGACGGAACTTGCATCCAATACCTAAACTCAGCTGGTCCTGCAACGTATACCACATTGGGAAGAATGGCTTGCTGATAAGCAGGACGTAAAATCACGTTGGGACTAAATCGTTCAGGATTCGTTTGTATTTCTTTGGTAAACTCTTCCGCACTCCAAGATTTATCTGAATCCAAGAGGGTAAATCGATCATTTTTTAAATCAATCCTGCGTCGAATTGCCCAAGATCCACTGTTTTTTTTCTTATCCTGTTGATTTTCTAATGATTCGATGTAATCCTTTACCGGTAAATCAGAAGTTTCATACACAGAAATTTTTCCATTGTTCAATTCCTGAATCCCAGTTTCAGCAGGTTGATCGGTTTCAACTCCTGTCGAATTCTCGAAATAAAATAAATGCGTTCGACGATGTTGAACCGGTGGTTGAATCGATAAGGACTGTAATTTTTTGGATTGTTCTTCAAATAAATCAAAGTTCAATTCGCTTGTTTCTCCCTGAAATACTGCTGATCCCAATTTTTTTAATTCCGAATCCAAAGGATCCAAAACCAGCAGACCCAAATCGCCAAACCATTCATTAACCAGACTTCTGGTGGCATCAGCCAAGTTGGCATGGTTTATATAATGCGACTTGCATCCCTCCAAAAAATCAACCCAAGCTAGTTCATGGGCGAAATCTGATTGCATCTGATTGATCAACGACACTAAACCCGCTGTGGGTAATTGCCCCACAGGAACACCCTTTTGGAGCAATGGATATTCCCAAATATATTCCTTATTCAAAAATGGAATTCGCGAAATTTCTTCAAAATCGTGATCTTCAGTTGCCATCCAAAACACCGGAATTGCCGTATAATCTGGGTATTTCTGATTGATTTCACGGGCTGTTTGAATAGTTGAAATAATTTTATTCCATACAAATACGGGACCTAAAAATGGGTGAATCTGCTGTCCTGTAACTACGGTAACACTATTGGAATGCAGTAAAATATCAATATTTTCTTGGGTTTCTGGGGATATTTTTCCTGCTCCAAGATGCTTGTATTGTTGGTTAATTACTTGGTGGAGGACATTCCGTTTTTCAGAGGTAAAGTACTCAATACTCTGCTTTAAAACGGGCAATAAATCAGCTCGAACACCCAGATTGATTAAACCTTCGTTGGATTCAAAATGCTCCCAAGCCCAAGTTTGTAATCGATTATCTCTAAATCCTCCTGGGGTGAAGCTTTTTTGAATTCGAATCATGTTTATTTTAAATTGATCAATTCACCCGTTAAATCATAATGTGAGGCGGCTGTAATTTTAACTTCAGCAAAATCACCCATTCTCACATAATTACCATTTATCGGAACCCATACCTCATTATCTACTTCCGGTGAATCGTACTGTGTTCTACCCACAAAATGATCATTCTCAATACGATCAAACAACACTTTCTGAACAGTACCCACTAACGATTGGTTAAATTGGTAACTGATATCCATTTGTTGTTCCATTACACGATTGGCACGTTCTTGTTTCTCTTCTTCTGACAAAAGGTCTTCTAAAGAATAAGCATGCGTATTATCTTCATGAGAATAGGTAAACACCCCTAAACGCTCAAACTTCAACTCTTGAAGTGCTTCTAATAATTCGTTAATATCTTCTTCTGTTTCACCCGGATGTCCAACCAAAACAGTTGTACGAAGTGCAATACCAGGTACTTGTTCACGAATTTGTTGAATCAATTCCATGGTGCGACGTTTTGTAATTCCACGGCGCATGGTTTTCAACACATTATCGGTAATATGTTGAATTGGCATGTCCAAATATTTGGCAATATTGGGTCTTTCCGCCATTACTTTGAGTACATCCATAGGAAACTGTGACGGATATGCATAATGCAAACGTATCCATTCCAATCCCTCTATATCCGCCAAGCGCGACATTAATTCTGCCAATTTTCGTTCACCATATAAGTCTAGACCGTAATAGGTAGAATCTTGTGCAATCAGCATAATTTCCTTAGTGCCATTTTTAACTAAATTTTGCACTTCCTGCTCTAATGCTTCTATGGATTTACTTACATGATTACCACGCATTAAAGGAATAGCACAAAACGAGCACGGACGGTTGCATCCTTCCGAAATTTTAACATATGCATAATGTTTAGGAGTGGTTTGCAATCGTTCTCCAAGCAACTGATGTTTATAATCTGCGCCAACTGTTTTCAACAGATTGGGCAATTCTAAAGTTCCAAACCATGCATCTACTTCCGGAATTTCGGACATTAAATCGTCTTTATATCGATGCGACAAACAGCCGGTAACATAAAGTTTTTCGAGTTGTCCGTTGGCTTTTGCTTCAGCAAATCGAAGAATGGTATCGATACTTTCCTGCTTGGCATTTTCAATAAATCCGCAGGTATTAATGATTACTATATCAGAATCATCTTGGTTGCTTTCGTGTTGTACGTCGAATTCATTGGCTTTTAATTGAGCCATCAATACTTCTGAATCAACAACATTTTTACTGCAACCTAAGGTAATTACATTGACTTTGGGTGTATTTATACTTTTGGTTCTCATACTGAGAAAATGGAATGAATAAAACTGGGTTTATCGAATAATTTAAGATCTTCTGCTTTTTCGCCGAGACCTATGTATTTAACGGGAATATTAAATTCGTGACTAACACCAATTACCACACCGCCTTTAGCTGTTCCATCGAGTTTGGTTACTGCTAATGCATTGACCTGTGTAGCATTGGTGAATTCGCGAGCTTGTTCGAACGCATTTTGTCCGGTGGTTGCATCGATTACCAATAATACCTCATTGGGAGCATCAGGTTTAAATCGCTGAATAACGCGTTTAATTTTAGCTAACTCGTTCATTAGTCCTACCTTATTATGCAAACGCCCTGCAGTGTCGATAATAATTACATCTGCATTTTGTTCTACTCCTTTTTTAACGGCATCGAATGCTACGGCTGCTGGATCTGCATTCATTCCGTGTGACACGATTTCCACACCAGCACGATCTTTCCAAATATGCAATTGATCAACGGCTGCAGCTCTGAATGTATCAGCAGCACCTAGTACTACTTTCAAACCATTTTGGGCATATCGATAGGCCATTTTACCAATGGTGGTGGTTTTTCCAACACCATTCACACCAACCACTAAAACAACATACGGTTTACTGATTCCATCGAGCTGAAAATCTTTTCCTAGGTTTTGGGGGATTTCAGGCATAATTTCATCGGTAATTTCGGCTAACCAGCGATTTAGATCATCGGGGTTTTCAAATCCTTCCTCTTTGGCTCTGGCCTCCATTTTTTCGATGATAGCAACGGAGGTTTCCACTCCTACATCGGAGGTTAATAATGCTTCTTCGAGTTCATCGAGAAACTCGGAATCGATTTTATTCTTACCTGTAAGTAATCGACCCAATTTACTCAAAAATCCGGTACGAGTTTTGTCAAGCGCTTGGCGCGTTTGATCAATTTCTTCAGGATTTGCGTTGGATTTCTTTTTGAACCAGTTGAACATATAAAATAGATAACAAAGTTGGTAATTTTTGGGGTATAAAAAAAGCCCCGAATGGGGCTTTTTCAAGAATATCGTTGTGATTAACCCTTGGCTAAAACGTCTTTTACGCGATCAGCTGTTACAATTTCTTCTTTAAAGGTGTAAGCACCTGATTTAGGGGATTTGATTGTGCGGATAACTTTTACCATTTCCACACCACCCTCTTTTTTCAATGTTGCAACTACTTTCTTAGCCATTATTTGATCTCCTTATGAAGTGTTACCTTACGCATGTAAGGGTTGTACTTTTTCAACTCAATACGTTGAGTAGTATTTTTCTTATTTTTGGTTGTAATGTAACGGCTCATGCCTGCAACACCACTACCTTTTTGCTCTGTGCATTCCAATATTACTTGAACGCGATTGCCTTTTTTTGCCATGATTAGATTTTTCCTTTCTTAAACAGGTTATTCAAACAGGCTGCTACGCCTTTTTTATCAATGGTTTTGATGGTGCTTGTAGATACTTTCAATGTAATCCACTCACCAGTCTCCTCGATAAAGAATTTCTTCGTCTGTAAATTCGGATAGAATCTACGCTTGGTTTTCTTATTCGAGTGAGATACGCGATTACCTTTTAACGCTTTTTTACCAGTTAAATCACAAACTCTAGACATAGTTTTTGGGGTTGCAAATATAGTGAAACAATTCGAATTATCAAAAAGGATTAAAAATTAAGTTCATTTTTTTGGGATATTTTTTACTGCCAAAGCAAATATTAGCATCCACATCCCGGCTTGGCGTTCCAAAATACTCTCAAACATCGAAGCCATAATCAAACAAGCAACTAAAGCAAACACTAATGAGCGGATCGAGTTGATTCGATTCGCCGTTTTTTCATCTCCCATTTCGATGGGATTTTCTTGCAAATTAGGACTTATAAGAACTTGGTTTTTCGTGTTTTGGGATACCCTAAAAACGTGCCACAAATATACTAAAATAAAACCGATTATACACCATCCATATTCCGCAATCCATTGAATCCATTGATTGTGGGGTCCTATTCTATTTTCTGCTCGTAAACCTGAACCAATCGTCTTATACGCTTGTTGATGCATTTCATTGAATCTACATGGTCCAACACCTAAAACCGGATGCTCCTTAATTAAATGAACTCCCGCTTTCCACGACTCCCAGCGCTGCCCGAAACTCTTGTGGTTTAAATCATCACCTTGAACAACCGCCGACAAATCTTCCCATGTGTTAATTAACCGATTTCGAATGCTCGATAACGACAAAATTAACGTTAAAACCACCATCGTGCCCAAGAGTACCCACTTTTTTGAAATCGAACGAATATCCCTCGAAAACAAAAATAAAGCTCCTACCCAAAACGACAATAGACCGGTTCTTGCCGATAAAAAATGCAATCCTAAAAACAGCAATACAATCTCCGTTTGAATCATCCAACGGCCGTCCTTTTGAAACAATTCATTTCGGTACAGAAACAAAGTAAAAAGCAATTGCATAGCAATTATCAGACTGAATTCAATGTGATATACCCTTGAAAACAAGGGCATGGGCTTGGATTCCAAGATCATTGCCGAATAAAATCGATGATGCGACAAGTACTCCAACGAACTCGCTATTACCATCCAAATCAAAGGAATATTCAATGTAGGTCGTAACCAATTCAGATCTTTTTTGAAGTTCCTAGCATCCATTCCAGCAAACAACCATCCCAAAAAAGGAAGAAAAAACATTGGCAAGAAATTCTTGATCACTTTGATTCCCGAAGTTGAACATCCATGATACCACTCCACTCCCATCATACCGACAAATAATACGGCGGACCAGATTATTACTGCCGTCTCATTTCCCCTATTTAAGCGTTCAGATTTACTGTTTGAAAATGTGCTGAACACACCTAACACATTGGGTTTTAAAAAGTAAGTTAACGATATCAACAATAGCAAACCCATGGAAATGGACGCCACTGCTGGAGATATATGTAAACTCAACATCGACAAGGCAAACAGTGCAATGATAACTCGTTGGAACTGCATGTAAAATTTGCTGAATAGTACGTTTGTTTGTCGAAATAGTTAAGAGTACAGTGAATTACTTCGGCACAGCGTAACGCACACGCACTTGAGCTGAGGAATCTGTGATGCCTAATTTCTCCGCTAAATATGGAGTAATCTGTACAGTGGAATTGTTTTTTATAGACGGTTTACCTTGACAAACGGCATAAACTACTTGATTCGTAACAGGATTTATTATCGCAACAATCTGATTTTTCTTCAATTCAGAAATCCAAATAAAAGCACGAGTCATTTCACTCTTACTCATATCAGTTGCCAATTTCGCGGTATATGTAGCTTCTTTTTCCGTGTATTTCAAACGACTTCCTTGGGAACCCGCTTCAATTACTCCACCCTCTTTATTGGGTACCTCTACTTTATTTGGACCTTCTTGTTTGGAATCATTTTTGACTTCAGACTTGTTTTCAGACTTGGATGGATCTGATTTTGGGAGAGTCTTTACATCGGCTTGTGACTTGTTCGCATCCGTTTTTCCACCTTGACTCGAATTGGGATTTGTTGGATTCCCCTTTAAGGGCTCTGAAGGATTATTAGGTGTTTTTACAGGGGACACATTGTCTTGCATTTCAGAAGGAACGCTTGGAACACTTACGGGATTTACACCTGGAACCCACAATTCCTGTCCCACCTTTAAATCATTCCCTACCAATTCATTCAATTCGCGGATAACAGAAACTTTGGTATTATATTTTTTTGCAATAGCGTACAGCGTCTCTCCTTTTTGAACCACGTGCTTCGTTTTAATCAAGTCTTCTTGTTGGGTATTAGCTTCGGCATTTTTTGCTTTTATGATGTTGGTTCTTACTACGCGAATTTTCATACCAGGTCTCAACACATCTACACCAGGATTCATTTCCTTAAGCTCGCCGATTGTCATATTGTAATCGCGTGCTATCCGGTACAAATTTTCACCTTTTTTAACAATGTGAGTCCCTTTGGTACGCAAGGTATCTGTTTTTGGGGAACCTTGTACAACAGGTGCCGCAGAACTATTCGTGGTACTTTGAGATTGTCCACGAAGTGCAAAACCTGCAATTAAAAAAGTAAACAGCCATCCTGCTTTCATCATACTTTCAAATTTAGTTTTCAAACTCCTTTAAATTACGCGCAGATATCCACACAAATAGCAATAAAATCAAGTTCGTACAATTTAAACGACTTTTAATTCAATCTACCAACGAAGGCAAGGGCATCAATCTTCCATTTTCCAAGTAACACCATTCATCGGCCATGTATTTTGCCACATCCAGATTATGTGTAATAAAGATATAAATTAGCCCCTTTTGCTTTTGGAGTGCAACCAATAAATCCAAAATCTGTTTCTGAATTAACGGATCTAATGCCGCTACTGCTTCATCTAAAATGAGTATTTCGGGTCGAGTGGATAGAGCTTTGGCAATGCACAGTCGCTGCCTTTGTCCTCCGCTCATTTGATCCGGTTTCTTATTAATTAACGTTTCATCAAAACCCACATCCTCTAAAATTCGAACAGCCAATTCCATTCGTTGATTTTCATTTTCGCCTTGTTGGGTTAATTTTAAAATTTCCATAATGGACTCTAAAGATGTATGACGACGATTTAATGAACTGTACGGATCTTGAAAAACCATTTGTACCCCCGTTGGAGGGTTTCGGGGGATGTCTTTTCCATTGATGGTTATTTTTCCAGATTCGGGACGTTCCAAACCCACTAATAATTTGGCCAAAGTTGACTTTCCTGAACCTGAAGTTCCGATTACAGCAAGTGTCTGTCCTGCCGACAACTCCACACTAAAGTCCTGCAGTGCATGAATGGAATTTCCTTTCTGCCTGTATATTTTATTCAATTTCTGAATCGAGATCTTAACCTGACTCAAAGGTAATTTTTCGTGTTTGGATTGTGGAACTGCATCGAGCAGTTCTTTGACATAAGGTTCTGGATTTTGAGATAAAACTTCTTGAGTTGTGCCATATTGAACGAATTTCCCTTTCCTTAATACCGTTACATATTCGGCAAATTCATGCACTAAATCCAATTCGTGACTTACCCATATTACCGTTGAGGCCAAACTTTTAGCCAAATGAGTAAAATCGCGAATTACTTGTTTTCGAGAAAAATAATCCAATGCCGTTGTAGGCTCATCCGCTAAAATAAACTCTGGATTATGCAAAGTAGCCATAGCAATCATGACTCTTTGTCTCTGTCCACCACTTAATTCATGTGGATATGATTCGTAAATTCGATCCGCAATATTACCTAAACCTATTGCGTCTAATTTGTTGTAAATTTCTGTTTTTGAACCAATTAATGCGGATTCACAATGAATATCCCAAGATTCTTGCAGCTGCGCTCCACAGGTCATTTGAGGATTTAGTGCACTCATAGGTTCTTGAAATACCATTCCCAAATATTTGCCTCTAAAAGAATTCCAATCCGAGGTATTAACTCGATATAAATCAGTACTCCATTTCGATTGAGGCAACATTGCTGTTCCGGAAACCGACAAATTGCTTTTTAACAATCCCATCAAACTTTTCAAAAGCAACGATTTGCCGGAGCCACTTTCCCCAATTACCGCATGAATACTGCCCTTATAGCAAGTAAGTTGATCCAATTCCAAAAGCATTTTATGATCTGCTTGAATCTTCAAGTTTTCAATCTTTAGCGCAATGGTTGGTGAATTTGGGTTGGACATATTGATGGATTCAAAAATAATCAGGATTTCGAACAAATTGAAGAATAAAAAAAGCTGCCCCGGTTGGGGCAGCTTTAGAATTGCAAACCGAACTTACATATTCGGATACAAAAGATATCAAGTTAATTACTCAACCGACAGTCTGATTGGAATTTCTCTCCAAGATACTACGAATTGGCCTTTATTCTGTCCAGGAATCCAGCGTTTAGATGCTTTTAATACACGCTTTGCTTCCTCGGTAAATTCGGGACAACTCTTAGTTTCTTCAACCACTTGAATATTGGAGATTTTACCTGTTTTGTCAACAATGAATCGAAGAATTACTGAACCGTTGATCCCTTCGTCTTGACAACGAACAGGATACTGGAATGTACTTGCCACGTATTCACGGAATGCTGCTTCTCCACCAGGGAATGATGCTTTTACTTGAACATCGGCAACGGGTCCATCACCACCAGTATTGGTAATTGGTCCACCAGTACCATCTCCACCTAAATCCGGCAAAGTTGGATCGGTAATACCAGCTTGGGTTTTGGTACCTGTATTGCTAATAAATTCAGGAGGTGCAATATCATCGTCTTTAGCAGCGTTCTCATTAATTTTGGGAGTAACGTATTGTGTTGAAGCTACCGGTTCTGGTTCCTGTACCTTTGGAGGATCCTTCGGTTTTTCATCTTCTTTCTCGGGTTCTTCGATATCATCTAATTCGGTTACGATTGCTATCTTCTTTTTAGGTTTAACATCTTCTTTTCCGATACCATCAATGATTGAAGGTAAAGCTGAAAGGAAAATTGCAAATCCAGCAGCAGCAATAGTTGCTAAAGCTTGAGTACGTCTAAAATTCTTACGAATTTGATAGGCGCCGTAATCCTTGAAACGATCACCAAATACCAAATCCAATCGGGATTCAGATTCGGGAAGGTTCCAGTTGTTGAATACTTTTGAAAAAATGGATTCTGCCATAACCTTAAGATTTTAGTTTTTCGTCAATTTTCTTCTTTTCCAAAGGAGCCAAATCTTCTTCCACAATAAAGTATTTCGCTACTTGAGTAATCAGAAACTCATCCATCACGTCGATGATGTTTTCGTATGTTGCCTCTTTATCGTGTTTTACAAGAATAACCAAATTGGATTTATTGGTTGCCTCTTTTACCTTACGTTCTACTGCATTTTTCTTGGCGGTATCTCCTTCAGCTATTTTACTCATTTCCTCTTGGAGTTTTTTGAGTTCTTCTATCAAAGGACGATTACGTTCAATTAAAATTTTACGCAGACCGTTTTTCGTATAATCGGTTTCCTCAATCGCGGTTTCGTTTTTCAGTCCCCCGGAATAGTGGAAAATTCTATTATTTGCGGTTAAAATGATGGTCAAACCGTTTTTTACTTCGGGTTGTTTTACCAACGGGTCATTCTTATCTAACTTCTCTGGAAAAATCATTCTCAATACTTTTGGTTTTGAGAATGTAGAAGTCAATACGAAGAATGTAAGCAAAAGGAAAGCCAAGTCCACTAGTGGAGTCATGTCCACTCGGGTACTCTGCTTTTTGGCCCTTTTTTTGCCACCGTCGTTACCGCCACCGCCTTGTTGTATTTCTGCCATAACTTTTTATTATTCAGGGGCGCTTTCCAGCCCGGTTATCATTTGAAATTCTTTGATTCTAGCTTCGCGAAGAACTTGAATAACGTGTTGAACTGCGTCGTATTTTGCATTTGAAGCAGCTTTTATTGCTACTTGAATGTAATTCGACTTATCGAAGTCCATATTACGTAATTTAGCCTCTTCTTCGCGCTGTTTATAATCATTGTGCGCTTCGATCTTTGTAAAGTAAGCCCAATAATACAACTCGCTATTTTTAATTTTTGATGCTGCTGTATCGTAAGGAACTCCTTTTTGAGTGTATCCATTCCTTTCACCTGCTTCCATATCCACAAAACCTTGGAACTCACGAACGCTCAAACCTACGGGACCTACTCCGGCGAACTTTTTCATATCTTCTTCAGACATACCTGGGGCCTTAAATTGGTTCAGCATCTGCTTTACCACTTTGGCTTTTACGGTATTATTGGTGATATCTACGAAAGTTCTACCTTCTTCATCAATCATGATCAAAAATACCTGCTTAGGAATTTGCAATTCGGTGGTTGATGATGGAGGGTCTAATATAACAGGTTCGGGTGCTCTGAAACTGGAAGTCAACATGAAGAATGTTACCAATAGAAACGCCAAGTCCACCATTGGAGTCATATCCAATGCAGGAGTTGAGCGTGGCATTTTAATTTTTGGCATATTCTTCTATTTAATTTTAACTAATGCGTTTAAAAAATAATTCGTTTATACTATTTCTATTGAAAAGGTAAATGCGAATTATTCGTGATTTGCTTGGAAGTTAGAAACAATAGAATAACCCGCTTCATCCATAGCATGGGTCATACCATCGATACGATTTGAGAAGTAGTTATAACTTACAATCGCTAAAGTAGAACCAATGATACCGAATGCGGTGTTAATCAACGCTTCAGAGATACCCGTTGCCAACGCGGCAGTATCTGGAGAACCAGCATTTGCTAACGCCGCAAACGCACGAATCATACCCAATACCGTTCCGATCAAACCAACCAAGGTACCGATAGACGCCATGGTAGTAACAATCACCAAGTTTCTAGACAACATAGGTAATTCCAAACCAGTTGCTTCTTCGATTTCTTTTTCTATCGCTGCTTTCTTCTCGTCGCGAGTTAAACGATCATTTCCTTTAACGCTCTTGTAACGGATTAATCCGCTTTTTACAACTGCTGCCAAAGAACCTTTTTGAACGTCACAAGCTTTCATTGCACCATCTAAATCGTTGTTTGCTAACAAAGTTCTCAATTTAGCGATAAAATTACTTGCATTTCCTTTACCTGAAGCTGCTGCCAAAGTAATGAAACGCTCTAAGCTTACTAAAATAACAGTTACGTTTACTGCGATCAAGATAGGTACGATGAATCCCCCGCGATAAATGATACCCAAGATGTTCTTAGGATGTCCTTTTTCTAAAATTTCTTCAGGCTTTAAACCAGCGCCTTCGAAGTTTTCGGGTACACCCATGATGAATTTGAAAATGACAACACCTGTGATAAGTGCGATCAAAAGTGAAGCTCCAGCAAAGTACGTTGCGAAGACACTCTGTCCTGATTTGTTGTTCTGATTACTCATATTTTGATATTTGATACAAAAATGTTGCAATAATAAGTCCTATGTTGAGATTAAACAAGCAATAGACTCGCGAAAGACATTTGGTTTTGAACCTTTTTTATGTGTTCCCCCAATTACTTAGTGTAATCTTAACAACAATTCAACGTAGTTCTTAGTGGGTATCTTTTGTGTGAGTCTTTTCAATTGCAGTCAATCAAACATGCTAACACATCACAATCAAACACCTATAATATTGATATATATTTCTTTACACAATACAAATACTCAAAACACTATGTTTGTCATACTTTTGTCATTGTAAATAATAAATGAAATGCTACCGAGATTGGTTGAGGCGGGAGTGGAAGAATTTTAACCACTGCAAATAAAAAAAGGCAATCCGATGGATTGCCCTATAAAAAATCTTAACATAGATTTAACAATAGAAATATGTAAACCATTATTCTCCATCCAATGGTGGTGGTGGAGGTCTGTGTCCTCGAGGATGTTTGCCTTTGGGACGACGACCGGATTTTTTCAAATCCATTTCATTGGCTTTATCGATCAATAATTCTCTTATTTCACGTTCTACCCTTTTGACTTTAATCACTTTTGTCATGGGAATAACCTCACCCATTTTATTGGAATAATTCCGGAGTAATTCAACCTCTTTTTGTTGCAATGCCACTGCATCATTCAAGTATTCGCGCGCCTCGGTTTCACTCAAATTCTCCATATCTTTCTTGTACCATTTTTTACGAAATTCTCTTTTAGAATTACGTAATTCAAGTTGATACTGATCGTAAATAGGGAAAAATGCTTTCGCTTCTTTGTCGCTCAATGGAAGTTTTGATTTGAACAATTCTTCACGGTAATCTTTTAAAGCATCGATTTTCGACACATCAGAAGTATCGATTCGTTGAGCCTTAGCGGTCCAACCTGTCAATAAAAGTATGGTGATCAGAAGTATATTTTTCATGGTTTGAATTCTAAAGAGTAACTTCATCAAAAATTGGGTCTTCCAACTCCAAAACAGTTAATCCATTTTTTTCTAATTCCACACTGCTCACTTTAGATTTTTCAGACATTTTTTTGAAGTCGAATTTTTCCGTTTTTAGGACATTAGATTCATCGGAATTTCCGATTAATTCATAGGTTACTTGTTGAGAAGGGGTTAATTCATCGATTTGAATTCCTTCCTCAGTGACCTCCGAATTGATAGAATTATCCACTGCAACAGGAGTGGTAACCACTGCTTGGTCGATCATGGCATCAATGGCAACTGGTTTTTGGATGCTGTTCCAAATGAACCATGCGGATGCAACAGCCATTAAAGAAGCCACCATTCCAAACACGGTAGACCAGGGTATCATTTCTAAGAGACTTGGCTTCACCTTAGCAGCTTGATTTTCGCGATCAATTACGCGAGAATCACTAGGTATTTTGATTGTTTTTTCGTTTTTTTCGGGGGATGCGTTTGCGGAAATCACCGTATCTTGCTGATCCAAAATCACTGATTTTGTCGATTTTTGTTCTGCCATTTGAGAATTACGTTCATTCTCTTGGCTATGCATATCATGCAATAAATCCAATTCAGCGTCGGTAAAGGCATTTTCAAAATCACCTGTAGGAGAAGAAGCTTGTACCTCATTTTCAATAGGGTCTACTCCTAATTTTGCTGCACTGGTAATCGTTTCAATCTCCGTGATATGTAAGTTGTTTTCTCCGTTACTTACTGGGTTCGAGGATTTAGTTTGCTGATTTTCTTGGTGCATTTGTTCATGCAAACGGTCCAAATCTGCATCCGAGAAATATGGAGATACAACCGTTTCTGAAATCTCCATAGATTCAACTCTTTCCAAGTCTTCAATTGCACTAGTCAATTCTGACGACTGCATAATTTCCAACTCCTCTTCCGAACTCGTTAATTCTGACGACTGAATTATTTCTAATTCTTCTATTGCACTCGGAAATTCCACTTCTTGAATTACTTCAATTATAGGTTCAGGCGTTTGGACAATAGTTTCAGCAGTCTGCGGCACTGAATCAGGGGTCTGCAGCGCAGGTTCAGAAGTTCGCAGATCTGTTTCAGTGGTTGGAAGAACAGAATCAGTAGTTTCTAGGTTAATGGCCGAGGATTGAATACTGGGTTCTGCATAAATAGTATTTAAATCAGAAACTTCTGTTGTGTTTTTCTCAGCTGTTAGAGGATATCCAAATTCAACCGTTAGTTGAAGTGGTTTTTTCTTTTTATTTAACTCTAATTTGGGACTTTCTTGTCTTATTTCTTCCACTTCGATTCCCACTCGTTTTTGAATACGAGTAGCCAAATCGACAAAATATTGTTCGTTGGGGCTGAAGGGAGTTTTGATTTTCTTTAATTCGATATCCATATGGCCTCCTTATTTTAAAACATCTAAATAAATTTCAATTTTCTTAACCGCATGATGATAGCTAGATTTCAGCGCACCTACAGAAGTCTGGGTTAAATCAGCAATCTCATCGTACGAAAGATCTTCATAATATTTCAACACAAACACCAACTTTTGCTTATAGGGCAAATAACACAATGCGCGTTGTAATTTCACTTCAATATCATGTGATGAAAGGTTCATGTCCTCAATCAAATAATCCGCTAACTCGGGCATTGCTTCATCGAAATCCACATTGGGTTTACGCTTGCGAATGAATGTAATGGTTTCATTGGAAGCGATTCGATAAATCCAAGTACTTAATTTCGAGTCGCCTCTAAAATTGGCTAAATTCTGCCATATTTTAATAAACACGGTTTGTGTAACATCGTCTGCGTCGTCATGACTTAAAAGCATATTTCGCACGTATTGATACACTTGTTTTTGGTACCTACGGATCAATTCTCGAAAAACGGCTTCTACATGTTCCGATTTTGAAAAATATGACACCAGTTGAGAATCGTCAATACGTTGAAAATTGATACTCACTCCTGGCTGCCGCATATTCTCATTCAATATTTTTATCTCGGGTACACTCATAATTTTCGCTAATAATATGCGAAGATGTGCATCTTTTCAGTCATTTGACGCATTTAGGCGTTCAAAGTTTAATACAGGAGATGTGAATAATGAAAAATATGTACAATAAAATAGAATCCATAAAAAAACCCGGCATGGAGCCGGGTTTTGATTTATCACTTAAAATATTTTTAGTCAATGACTTACCCTGTAAACTACTGTAAAAAACATTTTTTTTTGTTTTTTACTCGTTAAACTGAAAATTTTCTCAGTTGGGTATTGAATCTTAACCTCTACGTTCTTTGATACGTGCTTTTTTACCGATTTGCTCACGCAAATAGAAAATACGAGCACGACGAACTTTACCTCTGCGGTTAACTTCAATTTTGTCGATGAATGGGCTGTTCAAAGGAAATACACGCTCAACACCAACACCGTTAGAAATTTTACGAACGGTAAAAGTTTCATCGATTCCTGAGTTACGACGTTGGATAACATCCCCTTGGAATTGCTGAATACGCTCTTTATTACCCTCTTTAATTTTATAGTGAACAGTAACACGATCACCAGCGTTGAAATCGGGAAGATCAGTTCTTAAAAACTCTTGTGAGATGCTATTAACGATTGAGTTCATGACTTTAATTTACAAAATTGGAGTGCAAAGATACTTTTTTATTTCATCATTTGCAACAGTAACCCATTTATTTTTCTATTCCAATCCAATAAAATGTTCCTAATTGTTTAGTATAATGTATTTTCCAATTGAATTTTAGCGACATTTCCTTCACTATTTCGGGTTGATCCGTTATAAAACCCTGAGCGCCTTGATTTAAATACTCATCAAAAACCGAATCTTTTTCTTCCAAATTGTACCAAGGAAATCCTTTTGCATGTAAATAATAAAAATACACACATCCCGATTGATCCGGCCCAACAATCCATAATGGATTTTCCGATGTATACTTTTCTATCAAGATCGCATTTTTTACATCCATCAGAGTGTTTGGTACTCTAAAGCCTTTTTCCGTCCAATTGTGATGCATTCTCACCCAAGACCACAGGGGGGAAATCATAATCAGTAAACATGAAACCGTGAGCCAATTCAGTTTATTGGGAAAGTTGTTTGTGCTCCCGTTGATCTTCGTTCCATTATTGTGGGAAGTACTACCATTTTTATATTGGGAAGTACCACCATTTTTGTAATGGAAAGTAGCACCATCTTGGGCGTCACAAATAACCACATTACTAATATTTTCGTTGGAATTTGAAGAAATTAAACTTTTGTTCGTGTTATTAACATCCATCGTGTAGACATTTTCGATCTTATTGGGAGCAATTACTGAATCAAGATTCAATAGTTGATTTAATAAGTATCCTATATTCAAAACGATGAATGGTACAAATAATAAAATATAGTAACCGTGTATTTGCAATTGCTTTTGCATTACTATGTAATATAGTATGGAAGCCAAAATCAATAATAAAATGCGCTTATCCTTAATTATTTGCTTGTTTTTTAACACGAAATACCATCCCCCGAAAACTAAAAAAATCAACGGATATCCCACCCATGTTTCAAATAAATCGATACTGAGATTTTGAAACAACGCCTGAAACGCCTGACTTCCGTTATCAAAAAAACGGATCTCATGCACGAATTCATTCAACCAATGCAAGTAGGTCAAATAGTGTGCCCAACGATACCAAGCATAGCTGAAACTCAATGATATAAAAGCAATTATACCCCATTTAGGCCAAAGTTTACCATATTGTTCAGCATTTTTCTGTCGGGGGAAGGCACCGCGATTCCATATATCCCCTAAAAATACAAAACCAGGAATTAAGAACATTAATTTTGTCATACCGGCTAAGGCCAGTAATACGGCGCCGAACCAAGCATGATTCCAGGAGTTCGATTGATTCAGTTTATTGTAAAAATACCAGGCCCAGATCATGGCAGACATAGCCAAAATATCGGGAACTGCGTTAAAACTATGATAATAAAATTCGGGGATTCCCAGCACGGAAAAAGTGCTCCAGAATGAAATAATCTTGCTGTTAAAAAACTGATTCGATAGGTGAAATAATCCTGCAATAATGGAAAAAGAGATTATTAAACTCAACCATCTATGTGTGAATTGCGAAAACCCAAAAAGGCGATAAAGCCAAGCCAGCGTGTAATCGTAGGATGTGAATTGCGGCCCAGTAATACCATCGGTACCGTAATTCTTATCGATGCGTGGATACAAAATATTCATATCAACCTCAGCGTAATTTCGAGCTACTGCTAGGGTATTACACTGACGCCAAACATGGTGTCCTGACGCAGGTATTTTTAGATAATACGCATGTGAAACAAACTGAAAAAGGCAAATTATTGCAATCAAAACCAAGTTTGAGGCCCGGTTCGGAAAATGAAATAATGAGTTCAGTTTTTGCATTTAAAAAAATCTGTATCTGACTGAATTAATTCGTAAGATCGATAAATCGATAAAATAGGTTAATGAGTATGAATGATAAACTAATAAGTATGATCAATCACAATTTTGGGTTGATCATCAATAAATTTAACAATCAATGAAAAATAACCGCTTCCGGGCTTGGGATTTTCAGTAACATGCCATTTACCCAAAACCTGCGCAATTTCATTATTGTGATCTAAAAACTTAATGTGTAGAATCTCAAAGTTGAGTGTTCCCATTTCAACTGAGGTGGGATAGGATTTTTGATACATAGCTAATACCTGCTTGTAGCCAAATTTCACTCCATTGGGTGAAACAAATTGCAACGAATCATTTTGCCAATATCCTTTCTCCATGAATCCCTGAGTGCTTCCACTATTCCAAGCATCGAGTTGATTTTGTAGCATAGTTCGAATTTGCTTTTCGCGAAATGAAGGATCTTTGGTATCGGAAGCATTGTACCAGAACAACGTTGCGCTCAGCACAGCTACGCAAATTATTAGTATAATTTTTGAGAATTTCATAAATCTACTTTTGATGGATGAGTTTGATTATTACAGTATTGTTTTTAATTTTTTCGAAGGATGATTTTAAGATCGGTAAAAACTATGTTCACGGAACATATACGAATCCCAAACCGATTGCATTATTGTATACACCTGTAGGGTACAATGGATTATTGCTAGCGCCTTCTTTAAGCATGGAAATAGCACTGTAGTTAGCTCTAACCGAAATTCCCCAGTGATCATTTATAGGATATCTTGCGCCGACTTCTAAAGAGACGGTGTAGGGTCGATACACTTGATCCAAATACAAAGAGTATCTTTCGGTATCTTCGATTTGAATGATTCTACCAATACGTACACCAGCCAACAAATCCAATGGAATATCCCATGATTCTTTAATCGAATTCAAAGGAAAACGGTAATTCACGGATGTTTCTACTGAACGATATCTAATATGGAATGGGTTTAATCCAGGAACATCGGGATTGTAGCCTCTTCGACTTCCTCGTTCAGAAAACCCAATGGAAAGTTCCCAAGATTGATCTTGATTTTGTTTCCATCCGAGATTCACTTGAGCTAAAAAACCAAATTTATTGTAGCCAGCTGCGTTATCACCATCCAATTGACTGGCAATGAGTTGGATTTCTGGAATGTAATAAAAGGACTTTTCTGGGATTCGATTGGGACTATTTTGAGCCATTACAGATGTAAAGCAGAATAAACATCCCCCGAAAAAAAGTACAAATAGATTCAATTTCTTACACATCATACCGTTTGGTTATTCTAAATTTGTGTCCAATTCCAAATAATGAGGCAATTTCCGAATAAAAGATGGAAGTAACAACCTTCACATCAACGGAAAGGTTTATTTCAATCAATTCGGGGAGTTATCAAACACATTAAATTCATGAATAATACTAACGTTGGTTCTTAATAAGCAATGAATAACGAAATAAATTCATTGGATATTTTAATTGTAGGAGCAGGAATTGCCGGAACTACGTTGGCATTGGAGCTGCAACAGCGAGGTGCTAAAATTGGCATAATTGACGCATTTAACCCATTTTCAAGTTCTCGGGTTGCTGCAGGGATGATGAATCCGATGGTCCCTAGAAATGTGCAAAAAACCTGGCATTGCGACGAACTTTTTCCAAAGGTATTTGAATATTACGGAGATTGGGAACAGAAAATGAGTGCAAAATTCATTCATGCGATTCCCACGCTTCAAGTCCACAAAAATGAATCTCACACTAAAAATTGGACTAAAAGAAGTCGCGAAAAAGGATTTACTCAACATTTAACTCCGGTTGAGCCTGTGGCTTTGGGAAATTCCCACTCTATCGAAAACTCAACCCCATATGGAGTTCCATTGCCTTATGGTGCAGCAATTACGGAATTATCCGGCAAGTTAGATGTTTCCGTATTCTTGGAATGTGCGCAGCGATATTTAAGGGATTTAGGTGTTAATTGGATCACCGAACAATTTGATTATTCTAAATTGAATTTGAAAGAAAATTGTTACACATATTCTGTAATTGTTGATTCAAATAATGGTTCGAATACTAGTTTAGAAGCGAGAACTGAAAATGGAATACTTAAATTTAAAAAATTGGTATTTGCTCAAGGCGTAGGCATGTTTGAAAATCCGTGGTTTAATTTCTTACCGCTGAATGCAACTGGCGGGGATTTAATTACGCTGGAATTTGAAAATTTACCACAGAATTTCATTTTGAAACGCAAGGAATGGCTTGTTCCTATCGGCAATAAGCGATGGATTGGAGGATCTACATACCACAAGAATTCACTATCTACTTCACCTCGGCAGGAGGACCTAGAAGAACTTTTGCGCACCTTTGCCGAATGGATTCCTCAAACGCCCAAAGTAGTAGGTCATATTCGTGCGGCTAGACCTACGGTAGAGACATGGCGTCCATTTTTAGGACAACACCCAACAGAATCTTCCTTGTACGTTTATAACGGTTTGGGTTCAAAAGGCAGCAGCTTGGTGGTGATGCTTAGTCCCATGTATGCCGATTTCTTGTTGGGAACTAGTGAATTGTTATCGGAAGTTGATATTAGGCGATTTGCTTAAATGACAAATAAATTGCTTCTAATTTTGAATTACAATTAATATCGATAAATGGTGTTTCATTTATTAATTGGGCTATGATCAACAAAAAACCGGGCTCTCGCCCGGTTTTTCTCAATCATGCAAATAAACCTAACTTACGAATAATTTACTCCTACTTTTTCAAGAATTTTACTTGCTTATTTTCAATATTCAAATAATAAACTCCTTCTGTTAATGACGAAGCATTAATTTTTCCTAAAGTTTGACCCAATTGAACAATTTGACCTAAAGAGTTTACAATTTCAAAAGGAACTGCTTTGTTAGTATTCATTCCTTTTATGTAAATCGTTTCTTCCACCGGATTTGGATAAACCATATACTCCACCAATTCAATTTGACTAGAACTCAAGGCGTTGTTTTGATTGTTAATTTGTTCTGAATTGTTATTCTGTTCTGAGTCCTGTTGGTCTAGATTATTATTTTGATTCTCTTGGGATACTTTTATCGCTTCCGCTTTACCGGTAATCACCATAAACCTAGTCACGTTGTGATATGCATCCGATTGAGTTGCATACAAAGTATCCGTGTTTTTAGTTACAGTGTAAACAGTTGACCAACCTGTATCACCATTGCTCCATACAACTTGACTATTGATATTCAAACTGTCTTTAACCGAAACTACAAACGAAGAACCAAGTTTGGCTGTTTTCCTTGGTGCTAGATATAAATTTAATCTCGAGAAATTAAACGTATCAATTTGATAACAACCTACACTATCCGTTTGCTTGAACCAGTAAATACCTGAAGCGTTGAAACTTGTAGTAAAGGTAGAATCACCGTTACTCCACTGGTATTTGGTGTACTTTTTATCGTTGATAACTGGTTTTACTAACGACTTAGTGGTAATCAACGTATCCGTAGTTTTACTCAATAAGTTCGGATAAACAACTGATGGATAAATTATTCCACCGACTGGACATTTCAAACTCGTTTGATTTTTGGGGGATACAAATCCTGACCACTTTTTAGATGCGCTATTCTTAATGAATATATCCGCTGTTTGAGTCTGAACTTTAGATTTATCGTAGAAATAAAAATCAGAATTATTGAACCAATTGGATAAGTTTAACTTCAAGGTATCATTGGCTCTGACATTGCAAATATTCGTATCAGGTGCTGTTGAAATTTCATCTTTGATAATGCGTACATAAACCGAATCAATATTACAATACAAATTTGAGGCTTCATAAATCCAATATAAACCAGATTTAGAAACTTTTGTGGAATTGCTTAATTCACCGTTGCTCCAATTTCTGAAACTATAACTTTTAGCATTATTTTTTGAAATTAAATTAGTTTCAGATGCGCAAGTAACTAAACTTGATGTTAACTCAACGTGTCTAGGATTTTTAGGTTTTGAACAAAGCAATACACTATCGGTTCTATAAACAATTTGCTGAATACGTTGATCCAAAGTAATTGTATCTTCTACTTGGTTATATGCATTGCTTGAATACTTAGCTTTCATGAATTCTGCAAACGCATCTTGTTCAGTACCAACACCTGAAAAACTGGCTGCACTCACTGCATTTTTAATAGCTGTAGCCGTGTCCAAATTCATTCTACTTGTAGCCAAAGTGTTGAATGGATAATTATCCCCACCACCAGCTAAAAAGTCTAATGTTACGACTCTAAATGTACGATTTGGATTTCCAATGATTTGCCCATTAGCCGCAATTATCTCAGTTATGTTTCCATTACTGTCGATTAAAGCAATATTTTTTACTTTATTATTTGAATTTGCACTAGCGTCGAAACTAAATTTCAATCCAGCCACTTGAGGGAATTGACCAGGTGTGGCACCGCTTGTAGTTGCCGCAACACCGTGCTCTAAAATTTTCTTAAGATTTGTTGCAGTAAGTGTTAGCAAAGACAATTTATTATTAAAACGTAAAGCACCTTCAATATCTAATTGAGAAATGTCTCCAGCATTTTTACCTGCAGAGGCATTTGCAGTCGGCGGAGTAAATGTAACATTTGAACCAACAGCATTTACCTCACCAATAGCAGAACGAATTCCTCCACCGTTTTTAATAGAAACTTTTACCGATGGATCTGCAATACGAGCATATTCTAAATTCGCTTGTGCAGTAAGATTTCCAAAATTGGTTTCTTGAGTTCTTACAAATGCTCTTCTACCTTCCAAGAATACTGCAGTTTTACCGAAAATATTACCATCTTTTAAGCGAATAACTGATGCTACTGAATCACAAACCACCTTTGCTAATGCACCTTTAGATCCAGAAACAAATGCAGAATTGTAATTACCATACAATCCAATAATCGTTGTACTATCAGAAGCATACACACCATTTACATTGGAATCTAATGTATTTACTAATAATTTTCCGGCTGAGTCGAAATCACAAACAAAACGACCTACATATTTCCACTCAGAAGTATTGTTCAAAATAGCTAACGGGTCACCATCAGCATTAGTTGTAAGGATTGGATATTGACGTACCTTAGTATGTCCTGCCCACAATCGATCATTTCCATCTGCAGTAACATCGTGGTTTCCACCTGAAATGATGATATCTACCTTTTTCAACAATGGTGCCAAAGTAATTTCATTTTGTAATTGCTGTAAGTGTGCTAACAAAATGATTTTATTTACTTTTTCTTTCGAAACCAATGAATCAATTACAGGTTGTAAAATAGCCGCCAAAGCTGCCATTGAATCTTGATTTGGACCATTAACCGTTGTTGAACCTGGCGAAGAAATTTTAGCTAAAATTTGAGTGGTTGCACCAACTACTCCAATTTTTTCTCCGTTTCTTTCGATGATGATAGAGGGAGCAATTCCTTTTTTACCAGAGTTTGAACTAATGGATGCCGAAGTTTTAAAGTCAGTTTCCTTCAAAATGCTACTGGTATACAAATAACTCAAATTTGCGTCATTGGCAAAATTTAAATTGGCAGATACATATGGGAACTGGGCACCAATCCAACGTTTATCCGAACCACCCGAGCGAATATCTACTCCTATTTGGGAATTCAATTCTGAAGTTCCTAAATCGAACTCATGATTACCTAAAGCAGATGCATTAAATCCAATAATATTCATCAAAGCAATATCCGCACGACCAACAGAAGCTCTCAATCCACTTGTTGTTCCTGAATAATAAGATGATGCGGTAGAACGCAGTGCTACTTGTACTTTAGGATCTTCACCTGATGACAAAAATGGGCCTGGTAAAGTATTATCCCCGGAAGATAATGTTAAATTGTTAACATGAGCATCTTCCAATTTATCAACGATTGCTGCGAATTTAAATGCGTCGTTAGTTGCTGAAACTCCACTTTCCATATCGCTGGAATGTAAAATTTGCATTTGGAAATCACTTCTATTTTCCAATTCAATAATTGCAACAGTTCCACTGATTTCATTCGAAACTAACAATAAATCTTTTCCATTGGGACTTTCAGCTTTGGGTATGAAAATTAATCCCTCAGGTCCTAAATCACCAACTGAAGCCAAATTAGCAGCTGATGGAGATACTGCTGCATTTCTAGTGTTTATATAATTAACATAACGTGCATTATTCGGATCTGTAATATTATAAATCATTACACCACCAATTCTTTCTAAACCAATAAATGCGTATGTTGAGTCTAAAATTTTCCCAATTGTAATACATTCAGGTTCAGGACCTTTATCGTCACTTCTATTTTTCTTAGTGTTGTTTGTGTGACTAGCATTGAATAAAGTAGGATATTTTGACGCAGTTATAGTTTCAAATTCATTTTTGCTATCATAAACTAAGGTACCGGTTGTGCCATTCCATATTGAAAATGAACGCGCGCCATAACTGAATAATGAATCAAATTTCCCATCGTTGTTAAAATCACCGTATTTAGAAGAAATCTTTAAACGACCTCTACCGTTGTTGTTTTTCAATAATGTAACAGAACTTAAACCAAATATTGCTGTATCCAATTTTATTGATGAATTGCGGATATCTTGCTCTTCATTATTTACACTTCCCCAATCTGCTCTTACATCTCCCTCATTTGCAGTGACGAAATAGTTAACACCATTTACTCGGTAAGAGTAAATTTGGTCTGGCTGATACATACCAAAAACTTTTACAGTATCAATAGAAATGGTCGATCCCTGATTGGTATAATCCAATGCATTTGCAGGTAAATTGTGATTTTTAAAACCAAGAGGTAAAAGTTTGGTTATTTTTTGACTGTCAATATCCAATATAGCAACGCAGTTATTTTCTTGACAAGTAATCCAGGCGGTTTTAGAATCTTCTGAAACCGCAATATACTCCGGTTCCAAATCTTCGGCAACTGTTGAATTTCTGACAACCGTAGATTTAGTAGCTGAATCTACCAATTTCCCAGTTATTTTAATCTTAGGATCAATTGAAACGTTATTAAATGCAGAGAATCCTGCTGTAACAACGTTGGAATTTGTCAAATTTGAAATACCATTCGAGATATTTATTATACTCACGGATCCTTCTGGGTCTATTACATAATCCAAAGGTTCACCTTCGTTAGCCACCAACACTTTTTTACCATCTTTTGTAAAAATCAACATATCAGGATTAGGGCCAACTTTTACTTGACTAACAAATGCTAAAGTCTTAGCATTGAAAAACACAACTTTACCATTAGCTAACTTTCCAGTTGAGTCAATTACTGTTGCGCCAATGTAGTCCCCATTACAAGCAACTGAAGTTACATCCGAGCCATATGGCTTTAGAGAAATTGTGTCGAACAGCACAGGACTTGAAGGATCTGTAATATTCACCACATGAATTGAATTTGTTACATTGTTTGTAACAAACATCCGTTTGTTTTTAGAGCTGTAAGCAACAATTTCTGCTGCACCTTGATCAAAATAGGATCCTACAGAATGTCTCGACAGTAATTTCGGACTGATCTGTGCATTAGAATTGGATACCCAAAATAACGGGATACCGAATAATAATGTCTGAATGAATTGTTTTAACATAGTATTTGTGGTATTTGGTGCACAAATATTTGTTTCAAACAAAAACTCAATTAGCGTGCTGAATTATATAATTATGAAAAAAGAAGCATCGTCATTAATATTTGATATCTCTATTTTTATACATTTTTAAACAAAAAAAGATAATAAAATAATTTTAAATTCATCAAAAATTCAGGTAAGAATGTGTTTTGGTTTCTGTAATCTCTTTGACTACGCCTCTGCTTTTGTACTTTCTGTTCTTTCATTTAATAAGTTATTCATGTGATCATGTGACAACTTATTTCAGGACCGGAGATGTATTAAAAAAGCCTCGCTTTTCTAGACGAGGCTTTATAAACTTCTGGAATCTTTAAATTTTATCAATCAAATTCCAGCATCCAAAAACTTGAAAAAGTCCGTTGTGTCAGAAATGATTCTACAATTAGTGGGTACTTTTAAATCCTTACGTTTTACCACTTGATTTCCTGTGAGACAAATGGTTGTTTTGGGCCAAGTGCGCGACAAGGTATTGATATATACCTGAATGGGCATGTGGGAATTGGCATTTGTAACTGCACAAAAAAGCACATCCGGTTGGTGAACTTTAAACAACTGATTTAAGTCGTCCATGGGTGTTGAAGATCCTATGTATACTACTTGTTGTCCTCGGGTTTTTAGAATGTAACTTGCAAATAACAAACTCAGTTCATGATTTTCACCGTTTGGAAGAAATAAAATAAACTTACGTGCATTGGGCACCAAAGGTGTAGTTATCTGATCGATGGCGGTGTACATGCGCTGTTTTATTAAATTGGTAATAAAATGCTCATGTGCTACGTTAATGGATCCGCTCAACCATAAGATTCCAACGTGTTGCAATAAAGGAAAGATGATACTCGAAGTGGTTTCTATCATCCCCAACTTCAACATGTTTATCGACAGTATCTTATTGAATTCACGCTCATCAAAAGCAATCATTGCATTAGTAAGAGCCTGAATTTGCGCTTGATGCGTACTATTGTTCTCGGATATATGAAGAGTTCTTTGTTGCACTTCCTCACGCGACATTTCAGCTATTTTACTAATTTTATATCCGTTAGCGTTCAGCAAAGCCACATTCATCATGTACTTTAAATCATCTTCTTCGTAATAACGAATATTGGTATCCGTACGTTTAGGCAACAACATTCCATAACGTTGTTCCCAGACCCGAAGCGTAAAAGCTTTGATGCCGGTGATATTTTCAACATCCTTAATGAAATATTTATCTCGAAAATCTTTCTTAGATTTTCTCACCGAGCGACTTTTTTTCGATTCGTTTGTTATATTCTCAGTGTAGTTAGATTGCATAGGCTATGAAAATAATAATAACAGGTGCTTCTGGGTTAGTTGGTAAGGCATTAACACAGGAATTGCGTAAACGTGGACACCAAACTTTCGCCCTTCGACATGAGGATAACAATCGAAACCATGAAAAAGATTTAACATGGTCGATAAAATTTAATTACGTGAATCTCAAGGGGTTCGAAGATGCAGACGTTTTGATCCATTTAGCGGGGGCAAACATAGCAAAACCTTGGACAAAAAAACATAAAGAAGATATTTTTTCTTCTCGGGTTCGGGGGACGGAATTACTGATTGAAGAAATTCTTGCGCAAAACATTCAGATCAAGCACTTTATCTCAACCAGTGCCATTGGATATTATGAAGATCCAGGTGTACATCTAACAGAGAATAGTCCTGCTGGAACTGGATTTCTTTCTGAAGTTTGTACCGGATGGGAAAAACCATTAGACAAATTGAAAAACACTCACATTCGTTCTTCAATAATTCGGACTGGGTTGGTTTTAAGCAATGAAGCGGGAGTTTTCCCTACTTTAAATATGACGCTGAAATTGGGAGTTGTTCCGAGTACAGGTAGTAAATCAAACATTTGGAGCTGGATTCATATTGCTGATTTAGTAAATATTTACGCAGATTTAGCAGAAGGTAAAATTTCGGCAGGAACTTATAACGGAGTGGCACCGCATCCTACAACACAAGGAGAAATGATTCGAGAAATATTTAAAAATGCTTCATTTCCTCATAAGCGTTTGATTCCTCTCGAATTTTCACCCAATGTTCCATCTTGGTTTTTGAAATTAATTATGGGAGAACGCAGTCAAATTGCACTTAGCTCACAACAGGTGTGTACAATTTCTCTTTTACAAAATGGTTTTGCTTTTCAATTCAATCGAATTGAAGAGGCAGTAAAGGATCTTTTAAGTAACAAATAAATGCAAGAGTTTATTTATTTCTGGTTTCGTAGGGACTTACGATTAAACGATAATCATGGTTTGTTCCGCGCATTAACTTCGGGTTTGAAAGTTCGGGGTATTTTTATTTTTGATACTCAAATATTGGATGCTCTGCATAAACCCTACGACGCACGAGTAGAATTTATTCACAATCAAATCCATGAGTTAGAGTCTGAAATAAAAGGTGGATTTGACGTTTTTTACGGCAATCCCATCGAAATATGGAAAAACCTATTGAAAAATGCTTCTAATACAGGATTAAAGGGAGTTTTCAGTAATCGCGACTATGAGCCATCCGCCATGAATCGGGATCAACAAATAGAACAATTTTGCATCGATAATCATATTGATTTTCAGCAATTTAAGGATCAGGTCATTTTTGAACAGGCCGAAGTGGTAAAAGATGATGGTAAACCCTATACTGTATTTACTCCCTACATGAAAAAATGGAAAACTCGATTAGATCAAGTGGGCATTGAGCATTATCCTTCTGAAAATCATAAAGATGCATTCTTAACTGATCAACATTTTTCTAATTATCAAGGGAAAATTCCCACGTTAGAAGAGATGGGGTTTGCTCCTACCGGAATTGAAATCCCCCAAAAAACAATAGATCAAGGTAGAATTCGAAAGTATGAACAGACTCGAGATATTCCATCTATCGTTGGGACTAGTAGATTATCGGTTCACTTTCGATTTGGGACGATTTCAATACGCGAAAAATTCAAAAATGGATATACTTTAAGTGAGAAATGGATCAATGAATTAATATGGAGGGAGTTCTACATGCAGATACTTTGGCATTTCCCTCAAGTAGTAACCGAATCATTTAAACCTCAATATGATCGAATTCAATGGGAGAACAATGAAGATCATTTTGAAATGTGGAAGCAAGGAAAAACGGGATATCCATTAGTGGATGCTGGCATGCGCGAGTTGAATTCCACGGGTTTCATGCATAATCGAGTTAGGATGGTTGTGGCTAGTTTTTTAACGAAACATTTACTTATAGATTGGCGCTGGGGTGAAGCCTATTTTGCGGAAAAATTATTGGATTATGAACTATCCAGTAACAATGGTGGATGGCAATGGGCAGCTGGAAGTGGCGTGGATGCTGCACCTTATTTTCGAGTTTTTAATCCCACGGCTCAAATGGAAAAATTTGATCCTCAGTTATTATACATAAAAAAGTGGGTACCTGAATACGGTACAATTAAATATCCCAAGCCCATTATTGAGCATGCTTTTGCTCGTTTACGTTGCTTAGAACGTTACAAATCTGCGCTGGGGTAAAAAAAGTCTTGGCTAGCTTTCAACATGCAACTAGCCAAGACTTATCAATAAGGATTTACGAGTTTTTATTTATTTGAAGAAGAGGATTTCAACAAGAATGCTTTGATGAATGGCCATAAATCACCATCCATAACATTTTGAACGTTGGATGTTTCTACCTCGGTTCTAACATCTTTGATTAATTTGTAAGGATGGAAAACGTAGTTACGGATTTGTGACCCCCATTCGATCTTCATCTTACCCGCTTCAATTTCTTGTCGCGCAGCATTGCGTTTTTGAAGTTCTAATTCATACAAACGAGATTTCAACATTTGCATAGCACGTTCTCTATTGGCTAACTGCGAACGCTCTACCTGACAAACAACAACAATACCCGTAGGGATGTGTGTTAATTGCACTTTGGTTTCCACCTTGTTTACGTTCTGTCCTCCTGCACCACCGCTTCGCGAAGTATGGAAGTCAATATCAGCAGGTTTGATATCAATTTCAATGGTATCATCTACCAGTGGGTACACATAAACAGATGCGAAGGATGTATGACGTCGAGCATTGGAATCAAAAGGTGAAATTCTTACCATTCGATGTACCCCATTCTCTCCTTTCAAATAACCAAAGGCGAAAGATCCATTGATTTCCAATGAAATGCTTTTTATTCCAGCAACATCACCATCTTGTTTATCCAGTTCCACTACGCGGAAGCCATTTTTTTCAGCCCACATGATGTACATACGGGAAAGAATTTCCGCCCAATCACAACTTTCAGTTCCACCGGCGCCGGCATTGATCTCTAACACGCAATTCAAAGAATCTTCTTCCGACTGGAGCATATTTTTAAACTCCAAATCTTCCAAAGCATTCTGAACGGCAACGTATTGCTGATCTACTTCTTCGGGTTTAGCTTCACCCATTTCTTGAAACTCAAAAAGGATCACCAAATCTTCTAAAGCACCATTTACTTCAGCAAATGCTTCTGTCCATACTTTTTTGTCTTTGATTTTTTTCAAGTGAGCCTCTGCCCTCTTGGGGTCATCCCAAAAAGTGGGATCCAAGGTTTGTTCTTCTTCGTCTGCTATTTCAGCTAATTTTCTATCGAGGTCAAAGATACCCCCTCAAAGCCTGCACACGGCTTTTTATATCCTTCAAGTGCTCAGAATTCATGCCGCAAAGTTAGGGGATCTCTATCGTCTAAAAAAGGGAACTTCTGTCTAAATGCTTGTAAGGGTTGTTTTTCGATTATTTGATGTAATAGTACTTCTCGATCCACTTGTGGTTCTATCATGTATTGTCCAGAGAAATCAAGCAATTGAGAATGTCCCGCATGAGGGATGCCATTCCCATCTTCACCAATTCGATTAACACCTGCAACAAAGCATTGGTTTTCAATAGATCTAGCTTTTAAAAGCGCATTCCAAGCATTCATTCTCGCTTTTGGCCAATTAGCAACAAACAACATCAAATCTGCACCCGCCGCACCGCGAATCCATTCTGGGAATCTCAAATCATAACAAATAAACGGAGTTATTTTAAATCCTCTGAATTCAAATAATTGAATTTCGTTTCCTGCGGTGTAGTGTAGATGTTCGTTTCCATATGAAAACAAGTGTTTTTTATTATAGGATGCAATAATCTCACCATTATAAACCGCTATAAACCGATTGTAAAAATTGCCATTTTCTTCGATAGATAGTGAACCACAAATGCATCGATTTTGACTCATTTCCTTCATCCATTGAACCGACAATCCGTCAAGTTTCTCAGCATTTAGTTCTGGTTTCATAGTGAATCCAGTTGAAAACATTTCGGGTAGAACAATCAACGAATTTTCCTGGGTACGCTGAATGTGCCATGTCAATCTTAATAAATTGGCATTCACATTTTCCCAGGCTAGCTGTGTCTGTATTAAATAAACATCTAAATAGGACTGATTCATAAATTATTTTTTCTTAGTGGGGGGATATCAGGTGGGGATTTAGTGGAGATTGGGATTAATAAACTACAAGGACGAGTATTTCACGGGGGTTAGGTAGGGATTTAGCGGAGATTGGGTAAGAATCAATTAGGGATTGTTTAGGAATTTAGTTTGGATTATTAACAAATTGGTTTAGCAATTGAGCTGCTTTCACCAAGGTATCATCGTTTTTGGCAAAACAAATTCTTAACCAACCGGTTTGAGGTTGACCGCTGATAAATGATCCAATTGGAATGGTGGCAATTCCTGCTTCTTCCAATAAACAAATTGCCATGTCAAAATCGGAATGTATGGATTTCACAATAGGCAATTCCAAGGAACTGTAATGAATTACCTGAAAATAGGATCCCTCACAATTCAAAGTATTCCAAATAGCAGTCGTCTTATTTGCAATTTGGGAATTGCCAGTGTCAGGCCCGTTTAATTCACGTACAAATAAATCCCTCTTCTTTTGATAAAATCCATTTAACTCCAGTTCCCAACTAGGATTTAACTTCATAAATTGAGCAATTCCTTTTTGCATGGCACTGTTGGTAGCAAAAGCCATAAACTGAAATACCATTCGGATTTTTTGGGTAATTTCAGAATTGGCAGCAACGTATCCCATTTTCCAACCGGTACAATGAAATGTCTTCCCAAAAGAGGAAATCTTGACCGATCGATCTTTCAACTCCGGAAAATTCAAAACGCTAAAATGTTTCTTACCGTCAAAAACCATGTGCTCGTATACCTCATCCGATATTACGCCAATGGGATGATTCTGTATTATATCATAGAGCAATTTCCAATCCTCTTCTTTAAAAGTGAATCCCAATGGATTATGAGGTGTGTTGATTACAATCCATCGGGTATGTTCAGTAATCGAATCTCTTAATTTTTGCCAAGGAAATTCTACTCGTGGAACTTCTGTATTGTCAGCAATATCTTTCTCCGAATGGAAAATCATAGAAACACCAATCACCGTACCTCCTGCCAATTCAATTGCTGGTCGATAGGAATCATAAGCCGGCTCAATGATAATTACTTCATCTCCCGATTGAACCAACGCTTGAAAAGTAGTGAAAAGTCCTGCCGTTGCTCCTGGAACTACCGTAATTTCCGATTCTGGATCTAAAATATTCCCATGCGTGTGTTGTTCTCTTTGGGAAATAATTTCGCGCAAATCTAAATATCCTGGCATGGGTGGATATTGATTAAAACCCGATGCCATCGAAGAATTCACTGCCTCCAATAATTGCATAGGTGGACTGAATTCGGGAAATCCTTGTCCCATATTCAACGCATTAAGTTCAGATGCTTTCTGCGACATTATCGAAAAAATGGAATGTCCCACTGAAGAAAGCTTATTGGGAAGAGAGATTGGCATGTTGCGAATTTCGGGAAATTCGTAAAACTTATTGCATTTAAATGGGTTGGTTCCAAGAATTTTCTTGTGGTTTTTTGAAATAATTTATTTAGTTTGCCGAATCTTTAAGGTTATTGTAACATGAACAACAACACACGAATATTTAGTATTTTAGTTAGTGTATTTTTCTTTTGGGGCTTTGTGGCTGCTAGCAACGATATTTTAATTCCCGTTTTCAAATCAAAAATGGGATTGAAGCAATGGGAAAGTCAAATGATTGCATTTGCCTTTTATGTGGCCTATACCATTGGTTCGCTTATTTATATTGGATTGACCAAGCTGGCAAAATTCGACATGGTAAAAGAATGGGGGTATGGAAAAACCATAGCAACAGGACTTTTTATCAGTGCAGCTGGCACATTATTATTCATACCTGCATCTTCTTTCACGGAAAATCCAGCTTCAGCATTTCCCTTAGTACTTATGGGGTTAATGATTGTAGGTATTGGTTTTGCATTTCAACAAACTGCAGCGAATCCTTTAGCTATATTACTGGGTTCTCATGAAACCGGTTCTCAACGATTGAGTATGGCAGGCGGAATAAACAACGTAGGAACAACCATTGGGCCCTTAATTGTGAATTTTGCTATTTTTGGAGCATTAGGTTCTGACAAACCTGAAGATATTGATTTATCAACTGTTAAATTTCCGTATTTAGTTCTAGGGGCTTTGTTTGTACTTTTCGGGATGATTTTTTGGAGATTAAAATCAAATAATCAAGAAAATACCGATGTAGTTTCCGAAAAATCCGATGGAATTCAAACTCAAGAAACCATACCTTCGGCAATTTCATTTCCTCAGTTATGGATGGGAATGATAGCTATCTTCTTGTACGTGGGAGTTGAGGTATCTACGGCATCCAATCTACCCGAATATATGAAATCACAATTAAACTTAAACATGAGTGATATTGCACCCTACATAAGTTTATTTTGGGCAAGTTTAATGATTGGACGTTGGACATCAGCAGCACAAGCATTCAACATTAAACCCATTTTGAAAAATGTATTGCGTTGGATTTTACCATTTGTGGCTTACGGGATTTATCTGGCTGTGAATTTCTCTTCTGGAAAAGAGTTTACGCAATTTGAGTATATGGGAGTCTCTGCATTCTGGTGGTATCAATTACCCATTCTTGCGCTCATTATATTGGATTGGTGGTGTAAAGGAAATCCTGCAAAACAGTTAGCCACGTATTCCGCAGCAGCGATTGCCATGCTTTTGGTAGGGATGTTTGTTCAAGGTGTAGCCGGTATGTTTGCACTTATTGCCGTAGGTTTATTTTGTTCCACTTTGTGGCCCAGTATATTTGCCTTAGCAATATCCGGACTGGGTAAATCAACAGGACAAGGTTCTACTCTACTTATTATGATGATTATGGGTGGTGGTTTTGTGAGTGTTTTCCAAGGCACATTAGCAGATTCCAAAAATATTGGAATTGAATATTCATATTGGGTAGGTGTAATTTGCTTTGTCTATTTGTTCTACTATGCTTTAGCTACCGCAAAAAATCTGAAAGATCAAGGAATTGAATTAGAAACACCATCTGGTGGTCATTAATTCCAAGCTTTTTCTATAATTTTGAAGATTAATTTTCTTCTAATTCATTCTTAAAATCATTCCTAATATGTCCAGTAAATTATCTGTAGTTATCATCACTTTCAACGAGGAGAGAAACATTGCTAAATGTATTGAATCAGTAAAATCTATTGCTGATGAAATACTTGTAGTTGATAGTTTATCTACTGATAATACAAAGTCAATCGCACAATCACTAGGAGCTACCGTTATTGACCATCCTTTTGAAGGGCATATACAGCAAAAAAACTGGGCTAAAAATCAAGCACAATTTGAATTCGTATTAAGTTTAGACGCTGATGAATTATTGACTAAAGAGTTGGTTGAAGAAATACGGAACCAGAAAGAATTAAACTTCCCATTTGCAGCGTACACCATGCCCCGTCTAAATTATGTTGGAGATAGACCAGTGAAAACTTGTGGCTGGTATCCCGATCGCAAGTTGCGTTTGTGGAGAGCAAAAGACGGTAATTGGACTGGAATTAATCCTCATGATAAATTAAAAATGAACATGGGATTTGATCAAAAACGATTGACTGGAGATATTATTCATTATTCATTTTCGAATGCATCCGAAATAATTATCAAGTCAAAGAAATACGGAAAAATTGGCGCTGAAAATAATAAGTCAATGAGCTGGTTTAACCTATTTTTTAAGTTATTTTTCAGTGCGGGAACAAAATTTGTCCGTAATTATTTCTTCAAAAATGGATACCGAGAAGGAAAATTGGGTCTTATTATTTGTTGGGGACAATTAATTGAAACCAATTCTAAGTATTTGGGAGCAATTAGGTTAAAGCTACAAAATGGCTATTAGTTGGCCTAATTATTAAACGGCTCTCCTTCTAGTAAATTAAGAATCTCAAAACAAATCCAATTGAGCGGGTAATAACTGAAAGGTTTTTCTGTGTTCTAGTGAGACTCCTAATAATTTGATGGCTTCGCGGTGTTCATGTGTTGGATAACCTGCGTTTTTATGCCAATGATAACCGGGGTATTTCACATCCAGTTGTTCCATAATTTCATCACGATGAGTTTTTGCCAAAATACTGGCCGCTGCAATATTTAAAAATCGAGCATCTCCCTTTACTTCGGTTGCATACTCAATAAATGGATCTGTCGCTTTAATTTGTTTCCATAAAATAGCATTTTCCAATTCTAATTCGGGTGAGTACGGTTTAAATCGATTACCATCTACTGCAATAAAATCGTATGATTTTTTCAACCCGCGTAATGCTCGGTGCATCGCCAAAATACTGGCAAATAGTATATTAATTTGATCAATTTCTAATGGAGAACAAATTCCTACTGACCAATCCAAAGCTTGATCTTCAATAATTTTTCGCAATTCATTGCGTTTGTTTTTTGGGACTTGCTTACTGTCGTTTAACCATTCGTGCTGGAATCCCTCGGGTAAAATCACTGCTGCAGCAACTACCGGCCCGGCCAAACAACCCCTACCCGCTTCATCGCACCCTGCTTCGAACTTTGCACTTGAACTTTGAAATTGCATTTACGGCAAATTAACCTATTTTTTGTATTCCTTTTTACATCGTTCTGAACAGAATTTTACATGATCCCAATCACGTTCCCACTTCTTTCGCCAAGAAAATGGTCTTTTACAATGTACACAGATTTTCTCTGGGAGATTTAACTTCTTGTGCATTTTAAAGCTTTACATTATTTCGGTTTCGCATATGGCAACTGAACTATTCGTTCCGTTCTGTGATAGGAATCTAGACCGCTGCAAGTTATTGTTCCTGCCTTTTCGATATCAATGAAACCATTTTCCTGAATAATATTTGGTGGAATTATAACATCCATAATTTCCCCAATCAACAAAACCGTACCATTGATTTCCAAATGGTGTTTCTCTCTAAATTGTACCGAAAATTTTATTTCGCTTTCCAAAACAAAAGGAGCATAAAAATCAGAGAGGTATTGCGGATGCAAGTCAGAAGCTTCAAATTCGGATTTTTCTCTGGGGTACCGAGCTGCCGTATGATGAGCCCTCTCAACAAAGTCCTCCTTTATGTGATTTATGGTGTAACAACCCGTTTCCACTATATTTTCTAGTGTATGTCGCTCGGTAACATCTGGACGGACTATGATTCCGCATAATGCTGGATTCGCACCCAAATGAAAAAGTGAATTAAAAATGGCCAAGTTCTCTTGCCCTGATTTCGAGCGAGTTCCCAAAAGTACTACACTCTTAAAACCGCCCAAACTGTTAATGAAATTCGCTCGGTAGCGAGTCTCCATATTCAGAATATCTTCTTTTTTAATCATTTTTGCTTGTTTAAAATTGCCATTTGCCTAAATCTATCCTTTTCTCAAGAACATCAGCTTCATTCGAAGCTCATAAATTGTGTTTTATATCAGAATCACTACAATGGATACATTATGAAAATTTTGGAATCTATACATCCTTTAAACCATCTTAACTCTTTAATTTTTCGTAGGTTTTCCAATATCCAAAAAATGAGGGAAAGTATTTGGTTATCTGTGGTGCGATCCAATCTCTTTCTTCCATTTGACCTTGATAATGCATATTAGTAGGATGTTCTTTGAATACACATTGTACATCCGGATGAATATTCGTTAGCCAATTTCGAAGTTCATCCCAAGTTCCATAGAAACATACCATATTGGAAAATTCGCTTCTCAAATTTACTATAAACTCCAACGTTTTAACTGACATGGGGTGTTTTTTCAACAGATCCGAATCTAGAAACAATACTTTAGGTAAATCAGTTGAGTTGTACCATTGAACATCTAAATTGTAAATGGTGTAAATAGGCAGAACGTGCTTTTTAGTTAGATTCTTCAACTTTTGAATCCAATAATTTAAATCCATGCCTTTATTTATTTCCTCAAATTTCAGTTGATTGAGTTGATATAAACTCTTTCCCGAATTCTCATCCCCCGAAACCAAAATCTCACGTTCCTCAAAAATTTCAGGCACTTTCAAATCGGAAAATTCTTCATACTCACAATCTAAATACGTATTCCGCTGAAAGCTCTTTGTATACTTATTGATATTCTCTTGATTGGCAAAATACAACTTGGAACTGAAAGCGCCACACACCCATTGCCAACTCAAATAATTAGCCGCGATATCGGCGTCTAACAGATGATAATACATCCAATCTGCGCCCGATTTCCAATGTGTTTTTGCGATGTTTGTGGTAAGCATAGCCACATACATACGCATGTGATTGTGCATCATTCCATTTTCCAATAACGTTTCAATACCTTGATCTATAGCCTTAATCCCGGTATTTCCTTGTGCTATAGCTACAGGTAAATCGTCAGAAATGAAATGCTCGGGATCATTTTTCACACTCTGAGTAGCCAAATGGTGATGGTGTTGGTATACACGTTGAAAATAATCTCTCCAAGATAATTGTTGTGCCAAGCGTTCTAATTGATTCCATTTATATCCCTTAGCTTTCAATGATTCCAACACATATCGAGTGGAAATAACACCACGAGATATGTACGGAGATAACTGAGTAACCGGTCCATCCACAAAATTCCTGTATCTCCCATAGGCTATGGGATCAATGGAATCTATTCGTTTATTTAAAGCTTCGATTAATGAGCTCATGCTACATTCTTACTAATTTTTTACTTCTCAAATAATTCAATGTCAGTTCTTTAACATCTAAATTAGACACTTTATATTTAACTACCTCGCATAAAAACAACTGGTGGTCGCCACCCTCCCAAGAATCCAAAATATTCATCAACAAATGGGCTTTTGCGTGCGTTAATACCTGAAAATCCATCCAATTTGCCATAAAATAAGGATGTTCTGCTGCTTTAGATTTTTGACGCTGTAACCATTGATTTTTATCAAAATCAAGTCCCGATTTCTGTCCCAAATATCGAACTATATTGGCTTGTGATTCGGATAGAAGTTGAAGCACAAACTGACGAGATTGAGTCATATTTTGATACGTCAATGTGGGATAATATACGGCCACTATATAGCGTTTTGGCTTCATACTCACGGGAGTAACATAGGTACAAATATTCATATTTACCTTGCCCTCTCGTTGAGTAACAATGCTATAAATTGGTATATCCGGGATATTCCAAGGTTTCTTATTTCCCATTATTTGTGATGGTTTCAGTTAGCTGTTTATATTTTTCAACTTGATTTGGACCTTGTTCTGCAATTTCTTTTGATTCAAATCCCGAATGGTGTTTATTCGATTAACCTACTTTCAAATTAGAAATTCCACCATCGATGTGATGCACTTGTGCAGTGATCCAATTGGATTTTTCGCTGAGCAAGAAAGCAGCCAATTGAGCTATATCTTGAGGTTGTCCGATTTTTTTCAAGGGATGTCGCTGAGCATTCGCTTCTATTTTTTCGGGGGAATTCAGCAACGATGCTGCCAATGGAGTTTGAGTTATCGAAGGTGCAATGGCGTTCACTCGAACTTTGGGAGCCAATTCCGCGGCCAATGCTCGGGTTAATCCCTCAATGGCCCCTTTACTAGATGAAACCAAACTGTGAAATGGGAATCCGGTTTGAACTGCTACGGTTGAAAACAACACCACCGATGATTGTTCGGATGCTTTTAATGCAGTAAGTGATTTTTGAATGATTTGAATGGCCCCGACCACTTGTTTTTGATAATCATTAATAAAATCAGTAGCGGGAATTCTAGCGAATGGCTTTAAGGCAATTCCACCCACGCAGTAAGCCAAGCCGTCTATTTTTTCGGGCAACCAAGATACGTCGTTATGTTCTTGGGTTACGTCGTAATGGTGATACGTTACGCCTTGTATTTCTTCGGGTTGCGTATTACAATAGGTAGCATGAATTTCATGGATAATAGATTCCGTAGACTGATTGGATTCAGAACGAGCTTGGTGAGCCAACAATTCAACCAATGCTCTTCCGATTCCGGTTGAACCTCCAATTATTACATAGTTTTTCATTTGTAATGGAGAAACAACTCAACTACTATTTTAGTTCGTGTCTCCTTCAAAAATGAATATTTTCTTTCCACATCTCTTACCAATATGGCATTTTTTGATTATATTGTTGACATATTTTTGTTAATTTTTTTATCAATTACAACCTCTTTATTGTTATGAAGTCCATTTATTCTCATCACCAGGAGCCGGCTCCCTTTAATTTTCAGCGACAAATTACTCACATGGACTTGGATTCGTTCTTTGTGAGTGTGGAGCGGTTACAAAATTCATCTTTACAAGGTAAACCGTTAATTATTGGTGGTATGAGCGACCGCGGTGTGGTATCTAGCTGTAGTTACGAGGCCCGTAAATACGGCGTACACAGCGCCATGCCCATGAAGCAGGCCCGGATTCTTTGTCCCGATGCTATTTTTATTCGGGGAGATTCTCACCGATACAGTCAATATTCACATATGGTTACGGAAATCATAGCGGAAACGGTTCCTCTTTATGAAAAAAGCAGTATCGATGAATTTTATATTGACCTTACAGGCATGGAGCGTTTTTTTGGCAGTTGGAAATTAGCCCAAGAGTTGAGAGAACGCATACAACGTGAAACGGGGCTCCCCATCAGTTTTGGATTATCTTCCAACAAAACGGTTTCCAAGATTGCCACCGGGGTTGCCAAACCTGCAGGGCAACGCTATGTAGAACACGGTCAAGAGAAGGGATTTTTATCGCCTCTTTCGGTAAAAACCATACCAGGCGTTGGAGGTGAAACTTACAAAACACTGAGAAATTTAGGAATTCAGTACATCAAAACCCTTCAAGAAATTCCCAGAGAATTGATGTTCAAAACACTTCATAAACCGGGACTTGAGCTGTGGAGCAAGGCTCAGGGAATAGACCACCGGCCGGTCATCCCCTATCATGAAAGAAAAAGCATCAGTACGGAACGAACTTTTGAAAACGACACCATTGATGTGGTTATGCTCCGAAACTTGCTCAGCGCTATGGCTGAAAATTTGGCTTATCAACTTCGAAAAGGCAATAAACTCTGCGCTTGTGTTACCGTTAAAATTCGATACAGTGATTTCAACACCTACTCACAGCAAAGCAAAATTCCCTATACCAGTGCCGACCATACCTTAATTAGAAGAACGCTTGAAATTTTCGATAAACTCTATCAAAGAAGACAGCTCATTCGTTTGGTTGGGGTTCGATTCAGTGATCTTATTGGCGGGGGAATGCAAATCAACCTGTTTGAAGACACTGAAGAAATGGTGCATCTGTATCAAGCTATGGATAAAATTCGAAATCGCTTCGGCGATCATGCTGTAAAACGAGCCAATGGAATGGATGCTAAAACCATTGGAAGATACGATAATCCGTTCGATGGTAGCGCACCTATACTACTGGCTAATCGTAAAATTTGATGTTCTCTGTTGGACTGATGATCTACATCGATTGGGAATTGCTGAATAAAAAAACGGAAATTTCAAACCATTTTTATAACTTTGTTCCTTGTCGAAAAACCGATGAAAAAAATCTTTAGTAAATTGAAAATTAAACACTTAAGCATTTGGAGCTTGTTTTTAGTTTTTTCGTCATTAGCCGCTCAAACGCCCTCCACTGTGATTTGCAAAGGAGGAACGATCAATTACAGAGAATTCAACACCGGTAGTTCACTGCCCTCTGTAGGCTGGCTTTGGACATTTGAAGGAGGCAATCCAGGCACTTCAACATTGAGAGAACCCTCAATACAGTATCCAAACCCTGGGCTATTTAAAGCAACATGTATCAGTATTTTCAGTAACGGTGATAGAGACACAAACGAAGCCTACATTTTGGTTATTGATGGTACTTTATCCAATATTCCCATGCGCGACACAGTAGTATGCGCATCCCAAATCAATCTGACATTAAATGCTGGAAATCAGGCCGTTTTTAATCGATACATTTGGAGCAGTCCAAACGTTTCACTCGTACCCGGTGATACCTTACGAACATTAGCCATTAATAAAGAAGGAACCTATAAAGTACGTGTAGAAAATATTTGTGCGTTTTTGGAAAAAACCATCACCGTTAAAAAAGGAATCATCCCCAACTTGGAATTAGGACCCGATTTGTTTGTGTGCAGAAATATCGCGCTCACTTTAGGCACATCCAACGATCCATCGTACACCTACACATGGACGCCAACTGGAGAAACAACACCCAGCATAACAGCTAATATGGCAGGCAGTTATAGCTGCACAGCAACCAGCATAGACGGTTGTACTACCAACGATAAAATTAATCTGATTGACAGTTGTCCGCCCGTAATTTACGTTCCCAATGCATTCACTCCCAACGATGCAGCACCCAACGACGTTTTCACTCCTTATATCGAAGGATTTAAAAGCATGAATATGCGCATTTATAATCGTTGGGGAGAAAAAGTATTTGAAACAGATGTGTTAAACGACGGATGGAATGGCATTTTCAATGGACAACCCGCTCAAGAAGGAGTGTATGTTGTATTGTTGGAGTTAGTTGGAAATGATACATTTAGACGCGTAGTTAAGAAAGATTTCCATTTATTGAGATAAAACCCATATTTTATTTAATCAAGTAAATAAAATAGACAAAGATACAACCACCACAACACCAATATGAATAGATTATTACTCCTTGTTTTTACATTACTTTTCGGGGGAAGCCTTTTCGGACAAGCCGTTAGTATTGTTAAAGCGAAAAAAGCCATCGAAGCCAAACAATTTGAAAAAGCAGTTAAAATCTGCGAAAAAGGAATTGAAAAAGATCGCTCCTTAACGGAATTGTTGTATATCCGAGCATGGGCAGAATTAGAAATGGCAAAAGATCCCAAATTTGCTTCGGAAATGAATTACACCAAGGCTTGTTTGAAATCCATCGATAAGGCCGAAATGAAAGACAAGGACAAAGAATTTATAGAGGAGTATTCTTGGTTATATAAAAGTATTAGCGACCATTACTTATTGGAAGGATTGGAATACTACAGAAGGGATCAATTTTCAAAAGCCATTCCTGTATTTCAAACTTGTTTCGAGTTATCCAAAGACACCATTGCATACACGCATTTAGGATTGAGTTTTTTTGCAACCAACAATTTCAAAAGTGCATTTCCCGTTTTATTGACTGTATCCGAATGGATGCACGGAGCATGGGAACAAAATTCTTTGAAACATACCTACAACTTAAAAGTGTATCAAGAGTTGGCCAAGTATTATGCCGATAGAAACAACGAAGATAGTTCCATGATTTATATTGAATATGGACTAGATTTATTTCCAAACGATATCAAACTTACCCGTACAGCATTAACCGTTGTAAAAAATAAAATCGAAAAGCTGCGCAAAGAATTTGCATTGAATGCACAGCTTTTGAAGTGGGTTAATTATGGTTTAACCTACGATAAAAACGACTACTATTTCTTAGACTTACAAAATGACTATTATTTGCAGCGCTTGAATTACGTATTCGTAAGAAATGATCTGAAGACAGCTAAAGAAATAGATTCTGCATTCTTTGCCGATAAAAAAGCGTTGGCCATTAAAAACGCGAATAAGAAAAAGGATGTATTCTTAACCAAAGATAGCCTAGCGTTTATAAATGAATGTTTAAAATATTTCATGTCTAAAAACACCGAAAAAGGAATTGTTTATTTCTTCTACAAATGGTACCCATTAGTATATTCAACTCCTCAAATCAATGAAACTGGTCTTGAAACTATTTTAAACAACCCACCACAATCGGTAAGCAAACGACTCATCTTCGCGTTGATCAATCATTCCATTATTACGTATCCCAAAAATGCCAAGTTCCGAACTTACAAACAATCGATTTACAATAAATGGAAATCAGGCGATATCAATGAAACGGAATTTAAATATCTATTTAATTTGAATGACCAATTGCGTGCAGATTTTCCTAAAACTATTTTAGAATTGAATGCCGATAAAGAACGATTATTGGTTCGTGCTGTTGATACCTTTTTATTGAAAAAAGAAATGGAAATTACTTGGGGATATTACAATAAATTGAAGCGTGAATTTCCTAAAAACAACCGTTTGGACACATTTGGTAAAAAGATTGCATTGTTGGATTTTGAATTACGTTATAAGAACACTCGAATCTATAATCAAAAAGTGGGCAATGAAATGCGCGCATTAACAGGCTGGAATGGTATCTCAAAAAAGTGTGAATACGGAACCATGCCGGATTCTACTATTCAAAAAATTACGGATCGCATTAATTACTTCCGTCAATCAGCCGGAGTCAGAGATATTGTTACATACAATAAACAACAAGCTCAAAAATGTCAAGAAGCATCGGTTATGTACTCACCTGTTGGGGTTTTCACCAGAGAACCTACTCCAGAAACGCATTTATGTTACAGCCAAAATGCGGTAGAAGCTGCTATGTTTGGACAAGCTGTTAAGGACAACAATCCAGCCATTGCTGCCACGGTTTTGATGTCTGACGAAAAAAGTGAGGAATTGTACAATCGTCAGTATATTTTGGCACCGAATGCTAAATATTTTGGATTTGGAAGCAGTGAGAACAACAGTGTATTTTGGATGGTTCACCCCAATGATATTCTGATGGACAGTGCGTTTTACACCAAGAATTTCATTAGCTGGCCGCCACAAGGATATTGTCCAAAAATGTTCTTGTTTTCAAAATGGAGTTTTTCAATGGCAGGAGATTTAAGTAAAGCTACGGTGGAGATAAGTTCTAAAAGTTTGGATAAAATAAAATGTACGAATGTAAAAGTTGAGAAAGCACCTATGTTGCCTTTCAGTACGTTGGTATTTACTCCGCCTATTCGCAAGACAGAATTTGCCCTGATACCCGCGGGAGAAACTATATATGTTACCATAACCGTTAATCCAAAGAAGATCATTAAATACCAATTCACAATAATTGATCCCAAATAAAGATAAGTAGAATTGTGTGGCATTCATTGTCGTGAGATTAATGCGGCTACTCCAAATACTGAACTTGTATCTTGCAGATAATTTTTAGATAATTTATTCTTCATAATTGGATTTTGAATTAAAAAAGTATTATCTTTGCACTCTCGTTTGAGAAGAACATACGAGTCTGCACGCGTGGCGTAATTGGTAGCCGCACCAGACTTAGGATCTGGCGCCGCGAGGCGTGGGGGTTCGAGTCCCTCCGCGTGCACGAACTCAAAAAATGGAACTTCGGGTTCCATTTTTTGTTTAATAGCATTATTAATTCATACGACCGTGAATATCCGTTTAGAAAAACACAGCGATTTAGAAGCTACCGTAGTAGTTGAATTAGAAAAAAACGACTACACTGAAAAAGTTGAAGCACAACTAAAGAAAATCCAAAAATCGGCAAACATTAAAGGATTCCGTCCCGGAAAAGCTCCATTAGGAATGATCCAAAAAATGTATGGAAAATCCGTATTAGCCGATGAAATTCAAAACTTGGCTTCTGAAGCTTTAAATAATTATATTGAAACTGAAAAACTGGAAACTTTAGGTTATCCTATCGGATCAACTCGTATTGACAGTCAATTGGACATTGAAAATAGCGAAAATTTCAGTTTCGCATTTGATTTGGGGATGGCTCCTCAGTTCGAATTGAACTTGAATTCTAAAGACCAATTAGAAAACTTTGAAATTTCTGTTTCTGATAAAGAAGTAGATGAAGATATCGATTATGCTCGTAAACGTCACGCTAAATTAGAAGATGCTGAAGTATCGGATGAAGAAAGCATTGTTTATGCAGAGGTTACCGAATTAAACGATAAAGGTGAAGCTTTAGAAGGTGGTGTCGAAAACAAGCCAGTGAGTTTTGTTCCTTCGATGATTGAAGATAAAAAGCTTCAAAAACAATTCGTGGGTGTTTCTAAAGATGCCATAGTTACTGGAGATGTTCGCAAATTGTTCAACGACAACGAAAGCGTTATCAGCAATGCTTTAGGTCTACCTAAAGAAGGCATCAATGACCTTTCTTCTAAATTTAGTATTAAGGTTACAGAAGTTAAGTCGCGTATTTTACCTGAATTAACAGAAGAATACTTCAAAGAAGTATTACCTGGTGAAGAAGCTCCTAAAAATGAAGAGGAATACCGCAACCGTGTTAAAACCAATTTAGAGCACTATTACAAGAACGAAGCTTCCTTGTGGTTGGATCATGAAATCGGACATTTAATTATGCAAAAGCATGATTTTAATTTACCCGATGAGTTTTTAAAACGTTGGTTAATAACTACTAAACCTGAACATTACACTGAAAGCAATATCGACGAAAAATATGCTCAAGAAAGAGAAGCACTCAAACGTCGTTTGATCATTGATAAAATTGCAGCAACTAATGAATTGCAAGCAACTGAAGCTGAAGTAATTGATGAAGCAAAAGTGTATTATGCTGGAATGTATCGTCAATATGGATTGAATATTTCCATGGGTGATGAATTTTTAGCATCTACAGTAATGAAGCGTTTGGAAGAACGTGAATTCGTTATGCAAATGTCAGATCGAGTAATCTACAGAAAAGCTTACGATAAAGTTCGCGAGTTGATTACATTGAAAACCAAAAATGTAAATGTGGAAGAATATTTTAACCACGTAAATAAGCATAAAGAAGCACACGGCGAATAATCGTCCCCAAAAATCAATCGAACAACTCAGAGCGTTTTCATCGATTAATTGGGGGATTTGGTTCAGATGAAGTAGAACTTCAAAGTATCTAACTTTCTTAGTTAATTTGATAAACAATGAGTTAGGTTGTTTTCATTTGGATAAAATACAAATTTTAATTAGACAAATTCGGGAAATCAGGGTGAACAATACCCTGATTTCTTTGTATATTTGAAAAACGAGATAAGAATATGGATTACGGAAAAGAATTTAAAAAATACGCTACCAAGCATTTAGGAATTAACAGTCTTTATGTAGATAAATTCACAGAAATGACTGCCGAAGCGGCTACCATGAAAAATGGTATTTATAGCTTAACTCCCAACATTATTGAAGAACGCCAAATGAATGCTGTGGCGATGGATATTTTTTCAAGATTGATGATGGATCGTATCATCTTTTTAGGAGTTCCTATTTATGATGATGTTGCTAATATTATTATGGGGCAGTTATTGTTTTTGGAAAGTACCAATTCTAACCGTGATATTCAGATATATGTAAACAGCCCAGGAGGAAGCGTATACGCAGGTCTCGCTATTTATGACACTATGCAATACATTTCTTCGGATGTTGCTACTATTTGTACTGGGATGGCTGCAAGTATGGCAGCAGTTTTAATGTCGGCAGGTGAAAAAGGTAAAAGAACAGCCCTTCCTCACAGCCGAATTATGATTCACCAACCATTAGGAGGTGCTCAAGGACAAGCAAGCGATATTGAAATTACGTATAAGGAAATTTCAAAATTGAAAAAAGAACTTTACGATATTCTTTCTCATCATTCAGGTCAACCTTATGATCGCATTGAAAAAGATAGTGATCGCGATTACTGGATGACAGCTCAAGAAGCGAAAGAATACGGAATGATTGACGAAGTACTAGGTCGTAGAAATTAAAAATGAAATCCAAAGATCAAAGTTGCTCTTTTTGCGGTAGAAAAAAAGAAGAGGCCATCATGCTGATTACCGGCTTGGATGGTAATATTTGTGAGCAATGTGTTGAACAAGCTCATACTATAGTAGCCAAAGAATTAGGTCACGAAAAAAACTCCAATAACAAAGCAACCGGGATTTCAGAGAATTTTGAAATTGACCAACTTCCTACTCCTCAATTCATTAAAACCCACTTAGACAAATACGTAATCGGTCAAGAAGAAGCAAAACGTACTTTATCTATCGCAGTCTACAATCACTACAAAAGAATTCGTCACAAAAATGCGACAGAAGATGTGGAACTCGAAAAAAGTAACGTATTACTCATTGGTGAAACGGGTACGGGTAAAACTCTGCTAGCAAAGTCCCTTGCTCGATTGTTAAATGTACCCTTTTGCATTGCAGATGCTACGGTTTTAACAGAAGCTGGATACGTAGGAGAAGATGTTGAATCCATATTATCTCGATTACTTCAAGTAGCTAATTACAAACCAGAATTAGCAGAACGAGGTATCGTTTATATTGATGAAATCGATAAAATCGCTCGTAAATCCGACAATCCATCTATTACCCGCGATGTGAGTGGCGAAGGAGTACAACAGGGTTTGTTGAAGATTTTAGAAGGTACTGTAGCTAACGTAGCTCCTGAAGGAGGAAGAAAACATCCCGACCAAAAGTACATTAAAATAGATACTTCCAACATTCTATTTATCTGTGGTGGTGCGTTTGATGGTATTGATAAATTAATTGGGCGTCGTTTACAAAACCAAGCAGTAGGTTTTAAACGACCAGAGCATAAGGAAATCAATCCCAAACGTTTATTAAGTCAAGTGGGCCCAGAAGATTTAAAATCCTTCGGTCTGATTCCTGAAATTATTGGTAGATTACCAATTTTAGCTGCCTTAGAACCACTAGATAAAGAAGCAATGCGCAGCATTCTCACCCAACCCAAAAATGCACTTCTAAAGCAATATCAGTTGATGTTCGAATTAGAAGGAGTATCACTAACTTTTGATGAAGACGCCATCGATTATATCGTTGAGCTAGCATTTGAAAACAAATTGGGAGCACGTGGCTTAAGAGGAATTTGCGAAACGGTATTAAAACGATTTATGTTTGAAATTCCATCTTCCGATAAAAAGAAAAAAACCATTCGTTTAACCCGTAAAATGGCCGAAGATGAATGGACTGCTCGCGAAAATCTAAAATACGCAAGCTAAAAATTCGCTGAACTTTCAACTGAATTTACAATAATTTAATGCCGATTTAAGCCTTTAAATCGGCATTTTGTTTTTCCAAATTACAGAGTTAAGTAGCATTATTATTATATTGCACGCCATGGAGAAAAACCATAAAAAAACTCTTTGGGCTTGGACGATGTACGATTGGGCAAACAGTGTATATCCATTAGTCATTTCTTCCGCCATCTTTCCGGTTTATTACACCGCCGTTACTACAGAAAAAGATGCACAGGGCAATATCATCAACGACACTGTCCAGTTCTTAGGGATGTCGTTCAAAAACACAGTAATTAGCAATTACGTACTTTCACTGTCATTCTTGATTATTGTTTTAACCAGTCCGCTGCTTTCTGGAATTGCAGATAGCAGGGGAAATAAAAAGCGATTTCTGCAGTTTTTCTGCTACATGGGTGCGTTGGGAGCATCTAGTTTATATTTTTTAACCAAGGACCCGACTACACTCCCCTATGGATTGTTAAGCATTTTTATTGCTAGCTTGGGATTTTGGAGCAGTTTGGTATTTTACAATTCGTATTTACCTGAAATTGCTGATAGTGAAACCATGGATCGTTTGAGTGCACGCGGTTTTGCTATGGGTTATATAGGATCTAGCACCTTGTTGATTTTATGTTTAGTATTCATCCAAGGCATAGCACCAAAACTGAACATTCCAACCGGTCTAGCCACCCGGTATTGCTTTATTGCTGTAGGAATTTGGTGGATTGGATTTGCGCAAATATTTTTCAGTCGTATTAAATCACACACCAGAAAGGTTTCGAATCCAAGTGAAAATTCGATTTTCAAAGGATTTCATGAACTTCAAAAGGTTTGGAAACAGGTAAAGCAGAGCTCTTCCTTATTGATTTACCTCCGCTCTTTCTGGTTCTATTCGATGGGTGTACAAACCGTTATGCTGGTGGCGGCCTATTTCGGAGCAAAATTCCTCAATTTACCTGCCGCGAAATTACTTCCGGTTATTTTGATCATTCAGTTTGTGGGTATCGGGGGAAGTTTTTTCTTTTCTTGGGTTTCCAAAAAATACGGAAATAAAAAATCGCTAAGCATTACCCTAATTGCTTGGATATTTATTTGTATTGGTGCTTGGTTTGATGCTGAATACAGAAGTGAAGGTGGATTTTACATTCTCGCTTTTTTTGTGGGTGCGGTAATGGGCGGAGTTCAAAGTTTAAGTAGAAGTACTTATTCTAAACTCATACCCGAAAACACGGTAGATACAGCATCTTTTTTCAGTTTTTATGATATTACCGAAAAATTAGCGATGGTGTTTGGCTTGTTTATTTTTGCATATGTGGAACAACATTCACCGGAAAAAGGCATGCAAAATTCTGTGATTGCGCTTATCGCCTTTTTTATAATTGGTTTAATTTCGTTACAGAAATTAAACGATAAGCGATTGCATTAAGAAGTAATTTAATGAACCTATCGCTTAGGCGAAGTAAACGATAAGCGATTGCATTAAGCGGTAATTTAATGAGCCTATCGCTTAGGCGAAGTAAACGATAAGCGATTGCATTAATAAGTAATTAAACTTGAATCGATTTCGTTTGCACAAAATGAAAATCAGTGATTTAATTTGAATGGATTACATTCTAAAAAACGTTTTAATAGTGCTCCAATTACTGCGTTTTTTATCATCAGAACTTACCATCACCGAGGGCATATCCACCATCAATATTCGTGGATGATTTAACCGTTGAAAACTGGATTCTAAACTGGAAGTTTTGATCCAAAATAGAATCCTTACTTGAGTAAAATGCTGAATATATAACTCGAGTAATTCAGGAGTTAATGAAGTAGATCCTTTAGAAATAGGTATGAATTTCACGGTTTGACCATTTATTTCAACATTTGGGATTCTTACCGCCTGCATTATTTTTTTGACCACATCCATAGGTTCAAATTGATTTTCTTCATATATCAAATTGACAATGTAAACACCTTCCCACTTGGGTAATTTTACATTTACAGGTGGTGCGGGATTTAACACCCCCTCATTCGGCGTGTTGGGTATTGCATTGGAAGATTCGGTATTGGGTATTGAATTTGAAGATTCAGTATTGGGATTTATTGAAGGAGTTGGATTTGCTTCTTTGGAATTTGGGGCATCAATATTTTTAGATCCCAACTGAGAAATTTCCTGAGATTCTGGTTTGTTAATCACAGTAGAATTTGGAATTTCAGCATTTATATCGTTTGACTTTTCCGAAGTTTTCTGTTGCAATTCCAGATCAGCGGAAGTTGACTCGTTATTCATCGCTCCCTCATCCCCAGAAATCGGTACAAGAAATACTCCATCCGAAAAAAGTTCAGATAAAGCCAAAGGGTTTTCCACATTCCATACACCTTTTTTCATTTGCCTGATGGTTTTTTGTATTTTTGTTTTAGATGAAATTCGAAATTACGACGGAAAAAGTAAAAGAAAGCAGAATTTCTCAATTAGATCCAAATAATATTGGATTTGGGAAGGTTTTCACCGATCACATGTTCCTCGCAGATTATGAAAATGGCGAGTGGATCAACCCCAGAATTGTACCTTATGGTCCAATATCTTTAAGTCCAGCTACCAGCGCAATTCATTACGGACAAGCCATTTTTGAAGGGATGAAAGTATTCGCATCCTCTAAAAACGACCGCGACATTGTGATGTTCCGACCATTAGATAACGCAAAACGATTAAATAAATCCGCAGCTCGCTTGGCCATGCCTGATGTCCCTGAAGATTTATTTATGGCTGGATTAACCCAACTTCTCGAATTGGATCGCGAATGGGTACCAAGAGTTGAAGGCGGTGCCTTGTATGTGAGACCTTATATGTTTGCAACCGATGATTTTATTGGAGTTAAACCTTCTGAACGTTATTGTTTTGCAATCTTCTGCTGTCCGGTAGGACCTTATTACAATAAAGCCCTTCGCGTAAAAGTAGAAGAAGAATACAGTCGCGCGGCTCCTGGTGGTGTTGGCTTCACCAAATGTGCAGGTAATTATGCTGCTGCCATGTATCCTACCGCGTTGGCACAAAAAGAAGGATTCGATCAAGTACTTTGGACGGATCCTGTGGAACATAAATTTGTAGAAGAAACAGGAACAACAAATTTCTTCGCTGTTTTGAGCGATAAAATTGTGACTCCTTCCCTAACCCACACCATGCTTGCAGGGATCACGCGGGATTCCGTGGTGCAATCTTTGCGTCATTTGGGACATACTGTCGAAGAACGTCCACTTTCTGTACAAGAACTAAAAGAACAATTAGCAGCAGGTCAGTTGAAAGAATTATTCATCACCGGAACAGCCGCTACTTTAATTAATTTAGACGGTTTCGGACATGATGGACAGTATTTCGAAGTCCAAAAAAATGGTGATAATACCATTTCTAAAGAAGTAAAGAAGTTCTTGGATGATATTAAGTTGCAACACTCCGAAGATGTTTTTCACTGGAATGTGGTGATTTAATGTCTGAAAACGGTAATTTTTCGTTAACTTTGCACCCCGTAACATTACATTCATGAGTCAGTCAAAATACATCTTTGTTACGGGCGGTGTAACTTCTTCCTTAGGAAAAGGCATTATTGCAGCATCTCTCGCAAAACTCTTACAATCAAGAGGTTATCGCGTAACAATCCAAAAATTCGATCCTTACTTAAACGTTGACCCGGGGACATTAAACCCATACGAACATGGTGAATGCTATGTAACGGAAGATGGGGCTGAAACCGATTTGGATTTAGGGCATTACGAGCGTTTTCTAAACGTTCCCACATCCCAAGCAAATAACGTTACAACCGGTAGGGTTTATCAAACGGTGATCGAAAATGAACGCAAAGGAGTTTATTTGGGTAAAACCGTTCAAGTAATCCCTCATATAACCGATGAAATCAAACGCAGAATGCTGATTTTAGGTGAAAGTGGCGACTACGATATCGTAATTACTGAAATTGGCGGTACAGTAGGTGATATTGAATCATTACCATACGTTGAAAGTATGCGTCAGTTGATTTGGGAACTGGGAGATGCAAACGCTTTGGTGGTGCATTTAACTTTAGTGCCTTATTTGAAAGCAGCTGGAGAACTTAAAACCAAACCTACTCAACATTCTGTAAAAAGTTTATTGGAATTAGGTGTTCAACCCGATGTTCTGGTTTGCAGAACAGAGCATCCTCTCACTCCGGAATTAAAGAAGAAATTAGCTTTATTCTGTAATGTACAAGGTAATTCTGTTATTGAAGCACGTGACTTAAATACTATTTATGAGGTGCCCATGGCAATGTTGAAGGAAAAATTGGATAAAGTAGTTTTAGCCAAACTAAAACTGAAAAGTTCCAATGAACCCAACCTTGAACAATGGTCAAATTTCTTGTTCCGTTTAGAACACCCAAAATCTGAAATTAAAATTGCATTGGTCGGCAAATATGTAGAATTGCCGGATGCTTATAAATCCATTAACGAAGCTTTTATACATGCAGGTGCAGCGAAAGAATGCGAAGTTCATGTTACTTACATTCATTCTGAATATTTGACGCCTGAAAATGTTGATTCCAAATTAAAAGGGTTTGCTGGTATTTTAGTGGCACCTGGATTTGGAAGTAGAGGTATAGATGGTAAATTAACTGCTGTTAAGTACGCCCGTGAACATAAAATTCCATTCTTTGGGATTTGTTTGGGGATGCAAATATCGGTTATTGAATTTGCTCGCAATGTAGTGGGATTTGCGGATGCACACAGTTCAGAAATGAATGCTGAAACTACTCATCCCGTAATTGCATTGATGGAAGAGCAAAAAGAATTAGAAAATTACGGTGGAACCATGCGCTTAGGTAGTTATGATTGTGAGTTAGTAAAAGGAAGTCACGCGGCTAAGGCATATGGAAAAACCAAAATTGCTGAACGACATCGCCATCGTTATGAGTTCAACAATGAATTCAAAGATGCCGTACAAGCAGCGGGAATGAAAATTACAGGAACTAATCCCAAAACGGGATTGGCAGAAATCGTAGAGATTGAAAATCATCCTTGGTTTGTAGGTGTACAATTCCACCCGGAATTGAAAAGTACCGTTGAAAATCCACATCCACTTTTCGTGGGATTTGTAGGTGCTGCGATGAACGTAAAAAACTGATTTTCTAAAACAAAATGATAAAAAGTACGGCCAGTATTTTATTTGAATAGATACTGGAGTATAGAAAAAGAAAGGCCACTTTTAAAGTGGCCTTTCTTTTTTAACTTATTACAAAACCCGTTTGGAGTTCAAACAAAATATGGTTCAACTAAATGAAAACTATTGGTTACATTTCTAAATCTACGTAAACAGGTAAATGATCGCTGTAACCATTTAAATAGGTTTTTCCTCCGAACGTACGCAAAGGATAACCAGCAAAATTTCCATCTTTCTGTAATAACCAGTCACGTAAATATATTTGTTGGCTGGGAATATTATTACCTGGACCCACGTTGTAAAATGCTGGACTCACCATAATTTGGTCGAATAAATCCCACATACCTTTGTAGCGTAAAGTTCCCATGGTTGGCTCAGCTATGCGCTTTATATAAGCTAGATTAATGGCCCAGGATGGATTATCGCCCGCTTGTAACACCTGAAATATACTGCTGTCAGTTGGATTGTCGTTAAAGTCGCCAACAGCATTCCAGTACTTTATATCACGGTGTTTCATTAAATAATCGCGCATAGAGTTCGCCGCAGAAGCTCTTAATATACGCGTTTGAGATTCTCCCCCGCTTCTAGATGGCCAATGATTCACTAAAATGGAATGGTTGGTCCCTTTAGTTTTAAAATGAGCTACCATAATGGATCGAGTTGGCTTGGTAGGATCAGTAACTGCAACAGGCAACATATCGAGAGACACCAATTCAGTTGCTGAATTTTTAAACGCTCCGTTGCCAGGTAAATAAATCAAAGCCACGTCAATTCCGCGTTTATCAGGAGATTCTGAATGCACAATTTTAGCATTATTTTTACTCAAATGCGATGAAGTTTTAACTAAATCCGACAAAACTAGGTAGTTTTCAATTTCACATACACCCAAGAAATCAGGTTGAATGGAATCGATTACACGAGCCATATTTTTTAGTTTATTCTGATACTTCTGTGAATTCCATTCCATTTTCCCCTGAGGTAGATATTCTTCGTCTAGGTTAGGGCCATCGATGGTGTCAAACAAATTTTCCAAATTGTAAAACGCCAAACGGAATTTTACATCAATGGCTTTGGGCTTTTCCTTTTCTATGGGGGACGGAGGAACGTTTACTTCAAATTCACGTTCGGCAACATCCGCATCATCCATAATTTCGACTTGACCATTACTACTACTCCCGAGCGCTTTTGACTTCTTACTTCCACAAGAAAAAAGGAACACAGCAGATGTGGTAATCAACATAACTGCAAGAGTTCTATTAAGGTTAAAACAATTCCCTTTCATACTCCAAAAGTACAACGAAAACTTGGATTCATTCTTTGAAAAGAATCAATTAAATTTGAGAATTAACATGAAAATTAAAAGTGTTGCTGTCGTACTTACCTTCTTTTTTGGTGTAATTGGTGTTCATCGTTTCTATTTGAAGCAATACGGTATTGGGTTGCTTTACATTGTTTTGGGATTGTTTGCCTATTTTTCAACCAACGAAGTGTACTATGTATTGGGATTTGTAGTTTTAGTAGATTTTATTGCATTTCTCATTATGTCAGATCAGGAATTCGACAATAAATACAATTCTCCAGAAATAATCGCACCTACGTCCCCCGAAAAAACAAAAAAAGAAATTTTGGAGGAAAATCCAGACTATCAATCATTGTTATCCCGAGTTCAAACTATAGATCGCGATCTTTTAACGTTTCCAGAACATCGGATTTCCAATGAACAAATCGATCTAGGAAAAGTACTGGTGAAAGAATTCCAATCCCTCTTGGAGCAACTTTTAGATGATCCCAAACTGAATAAAAAGCTATCGAACGCTACAAAAACCGATACTCATGATACGGCTCTAGTTATTAAGGTGAGCTTGTTGTACGACATTAGAACCATCTATATGCTGCTCAATAAACGTGATACCGGCAACATTCGCGTAGCTACAACATTATTTGCTTTGGCCTCTGATTCTGTGCTAGATGGTGTTGAAACCAAATATTGGGAATTGGATAATGAAGCATTTTTTAATCAACATAGGCAAGGAGCTTTTGCATCTAGGGAAAGTCAAATTTTGAATTCGATTGCGAAAACCAATCCATTGAGTATTTCATACAATTTGGAAGGCAAAACGCCCGATAAACAAGCGGAATCAATGTTTGCACTACCTGCATTATTGAGTTTATCTGACAGTGAGGTGTTTGATAGTTATGCATCTGTGCTGAATCGATTTGCGATTGCCATTGCAAAATCCGACGAGAAGGTAACTAAAACCGAGGAAAAGCACTTGAAAACCATTTATGACGCACTTCACCATCCCATCCCCGAAAAAAAGAACACCAATTTAAAAATGAACGAAACTGACGCAGAATCCAATCAATCCATAGAAGAAATCCTAAAAGAATTGAATTCTTTGATTGCTTTAACCGATGTAAAAACGGAAGTGAATACCTTGGTGAACTTTTTAACCATTCAAAAAGAACGGGAAAAACAGGGTTTGAAAATGGCTCAAATTTCCTACCACATTGTTTTTACTGGAAATCCAGGAACGGGTAAAACCACTGTCGCTCGGTTAATTGCTCAGATTTATAAATCTTTGGGTATTCTGAAAAAAGGTCATTTAATTGAAACCGATCGAAGCGGTTTAATAGCTGAATACGCCGGACAAACTGCGGTTAAAGTGAATGAGGTGATTGATAAATCGTTGGATGGAATTCTATTTATTGATGAGGCCTATGCTTTGGTGGGTGAAGATAAGGACAATTACGGTCAGGAAGCGGTTGCCACTTTGATTAAACGCATGGAAGATGATCGCAATCGCCTGGTGGTTATTATGGCTGGATATAAAGACGAAATGGAATCGTTCATTGAAACCAATCCCGGATTCAAATCGCGTATCAATCGGTACATTGATTTCGCCGATTACACACCGGATGAAATGCTATCCATATTTAAAAGTATGTGTAAAAAATCTCAATACCAGATGAATTCCGAAATGGAAAATCGGTTAATTGAGGTGTTTAAAAGCGACTATTCACAACGCGATAAAACATTCGGAAACGGAAGGCACGTGCGCAATTTATTCGAAAAAGTCTTAGAAAATCAGGCGAATAGACTTTCAAAATCTACTCAAATTACCAAGGAATCATTGATTCAACTTACCGTTGAAGATTTGGAATAAGCTGCGGAAGCAACGAACTTACTTTGTAGCAACTGAAATTAAGTATTTAAAGTAAGTCTGCGGAAGCCCCGAATTAACGACTGTAATTCGGTGCCTCTTTAGTAATTGCTATATCGTGAGGATGACTTTCACGAATACCGGCATTGGTAATGCGTACAAATTTCGATTCTTGCAATACATTCATATTGGCAGCACCACAGTATCCCATACCCGCCTTAATTCCCCCGACAAGCTGATAGATCACTTCGGAAAGGTGACCTTTGTAAGGAACATTACCTACGATTCCTTCGGGAACCAATTTTGCCACCTCATCTTCTGCATCTTGGAAATAACGATCTTTGGAACCTTCTTTCATAGCTTCAACGCTACCCATTCCGCGATAGGATTTCACTTTTCTACCATCGAAGAAACTGGTGTCGCCGGGAGACTCTTCTGTTCCAGCAAACAATCCACCGGCCATAATGGTATTGGCACCAGCAACTAATGCTTTTACAATATCACCACTGTAGCGAATACCTCCATCAGCAATCACAGGAACGCCAGTTCCTTTCAGTGCTTCATGCGCTTCCATAACGGCAGTTAACTGAGGCATACCAATACCAGCAATGATACGGGTAGTACAAATTGAACCTGGACCCACTCCCACTTTCACTGCATCGGCTCCTGCTTCAGCTAATGCTTTAGCGGCTTCTCCAGTTGCGATATTTCCAGCGATAATTTGAAGTTGAGGATATTTCGTTTTCACTTGACGAACTTGGTCCAATACGCCTTGAGAATGTCCATGTGCTGTATCAATGGCAATTACATCCACGCCTACTTTTACCAACGCATCCACTCGATCCATGGTATCTGGAGTTACACCCACTGCTGCGCCTACCAACAAACGACCGTGACTGTCTTTCACGGCTTTGGGATAGTTTTTCACTTTTTGGATGTCTTTAAATGTGATTAACCCTTGCAATACATTTTGGTCATCGACAATGGGTAATTTTTCAATTTTATGTTTTTCGAGGATGTCTTGAGCGCCTTTCAAATCAGTACCATGAGGAGCTGTAATGAGATTTTGGGATGTCATTACTTGCTCTACTTTTTTGGTAAGATCTTTTTCAAAACGCAAATCGCGGTTGGTAATAATACCAATTAAACGATTTTTTTCATCCACTACAGGGATTCCACCAATTTTATTTTCACGCATAAGCTGAACTGCTTGGCCTAGCGTAGCTTGTCCGCTTAACGTAAGTGGATCTAGAATCATCCCACTTTCGGAGCGTTTTACTTTTTTCACTTCTTCTGCTTGTCGAGCAATGGTCATATTTTTATGAATAATACCAATTCCTCCTTCGCGCGCCATAGCGATAGCTAATCTACTTTCGGTAACCGTATCCATCGCAGCAGACACGATTGGAATATTCAGACGCAGGTTGCGTGTAAATTGTGTAGAGGTATCTACATCACGTGGCAACACTTGTGAATGTCTAGGAATAACGAGGACATCGTCGAATGTGAGTCCTTCTAATACGATTTTATTGGAGATGGATGACATAGCAAATAACAGATTAAGACAGGTGGTTATTTGCGGTGCAAAGATACAATGAAAACTTGAATTTATTCTAAATAAATACGGATATTTGCAAATATGGCACATTTTAAAACGGTTTATTTGGGGAATTTGCGTTGCGAGAACGTTCATTTACAGAGTTCAACGATGATACACACGGATGCACCCACAGATAATTTGGGCAAGGGTGAGGCATTTTCTCCTACGGATTTATGTGCATTGAGTTTAACAACATGCATTATTACTACGATGGGAATTTATGCTCAGTTGAAGGAATTCAGCATCGAGGTAATTGAGGCTGAAACAAGTAAAGTAATGCAATCAAATCCCCGAAAAATAGCGAAAATACAAGCGGAGATACGCATAAAATTGGGTGAAGGTTGCACAGAAAGGAACAAAGAAGGATTGCGCAGGGTGGTTCACACGTGTCCGGTATCCAAGAGTTTACATCCGGACATAGAGCAAGATATTCAGCTAGTTTGGTTGGATTGAGCGGAAAGAAAAGGTATATTTGCGCTCTGATTTGGGGAATTAGCTCAGCTGGCTAGAGCGCTTGCATGGCATGCAAGAGGTCATCGGTTCGACTCCGTTATTCTCCACTGATACATTGAAAGCCTCAGAGAAATCTGAGGCTTTTTTATTTGGCAGATGAATTTCTCACCTGTTAACTAAAATTGGACTTTGTGTTTTGTAGATAATTTTTGAATTTGTGGAAGTTGATAATTTCTAATCTCCTGTTTGACAGAACTTATACGTTGAAAAAGCGGATCGCATATCAATAAAATAAAAAACCAAATACCTAATTGAGTTTGAAATAAACACAGCTCAATACAAATTGCTTAGTCAATTTAACTTAACCCCAAACCACTACCCCACCAAACCTCTAAACACCTCCAACAGCACATCGAAGTTAATGTTTTTTAGGGATTTGAATTTAATGCAATACGACGTAATTGTTGCTTTCCCCAGACGATCTCCAAACGTATTCAATAGATAATTTTTGTCTTCAATTCCCATGATGTAAACAGATATTCCAGAGGTATTTGCACTGATACCAAACCGGTAGAATTCCCTGAAGCTGCCATCCGAATAATTAATTACAGTACTTCCGTAACCAATATTGGGATTACTTACCACTTTTCCTGCATCATTCTTACCATCAAGAAATCGTATGTATATTCCTGGAAATTCATTTAATATATGGAAATGCATGAATTCCATTTCCTCCTTTTTTTGAGGGGACAATGAATTAAAGTAATTACTGATTTGAACTAAATCTTGCATGAATTATTGTTGAAAGATACGCAATAAAGTAAGTCAAACCCTCCATTTGCAATGACAAAATTCCACTCCATAGTATAATTTGAATTTTAACTTAAATCCCCCGCTATAACCGAACAAATTTTTTGCTCACCGATTTACCCGATGCACTCACCGTTAATATGTAAAATCCAGGTTTCAGCAACGCCATGCTTACCTCGGTTTTACTGTCAGGCGAATATTCTGAATACAATTTGGTACCAGATAAATCGGAAATTTGTATGCTCATTTCGTTATCATTAAACACTTCAATCTGCAAAAAATCTTCGGTTGGATTGGGATGATAACTAACATTCAACGGTTCCTCTTGCGCCTCCTCGCTGTTGCATAATCGAACGTAAATACTGTCGGTTTTTGAGAAGTTATCGCAGTTCAGTCCCGAATATTTGTAAGTAATATACACATAGCCGCTCTTATTAATTTTCGATGCGTCGAAGGTATCGTTTGAGATTCCTCGTCCCTCAAAAATACCTTTCCTCATTACACCTGGAATCAACACCAATGTAGAATTCGTATCCCGACAAATGGTATCTTTTGGAATGATAAAATCCAATTTACTGTTGTTTTCATGTGCACCTATATCTCCTCCAATTTTTTTCTTGGGATATCCTCTCTGGTCGTGAAATTGTGTGTATTCTGTTGGTACTTCTGCCCCAATTGCGGGACTGCCAGCAAGCAAGGCATGTGTACGTGTATCAGCACAATTGAACTTCAATGTATCTAATTTGGGATCTCCTTTCAGAAGTGAATGTTCCCCCAAAACTAAGTACTTGCTTAAATTCACATCACTCAAAATGGAATTTTTAATATACATTAATTGTATATACCCTATATTATCGGTGGTTGTATCATAAGCGTGATTGTTATGCAATATACTGTTTTCAAATTCCACTTTATAACACCCAGTTATTCCACCTCCTTCGCCGTGACTAACTTCATTATTCGTTATCGTGCTATTTCTGATGTAAGTAGTTTTTGTACTATTATCACTGATTACCACACCACCGCCCGATTTATTTGAAAAATTCCGAGAAATGGTTGTATTGATAATTTGCGATTCATTGGAAGCTGCTATACCTCCGCCAGCAGCACTTGAGGGATAAACTTCTGAATATGCTTTATTATCTGATATTTCAGTATTGATCACTCTCACACGATCTGCATAGATTCCACCTCCCCTAATTTGTGCTTGTGGCTTCATTGCAAATACTTCGTTCTGAATTACTCTACAATGGCTCAATGTTAAATGTCCTTTAACCATATAAATACCACCACCCCGTAAAGGAGATTGTGTAACATATCCATTTTGAATGGTTAAATCTTCCAATAATACCGAATCACAACCGGTAAAATCGAAAACTCTACCCACAGCATTTCTAGGTAAACTATCTGCTTGGATAATGGTTTTATCGGGGCCTTTCCCGCGAATTTTAAATCTGTCCAAATTTGTTGGGGCCGTAATTTGATATTCAGTAAATACTCCCTCTCCAACTTCAATAACATCGTCGTTAGAAATTACTTTTAAAGCATCACTTATACTTGTATAGGAAGCATTTTTCACCCCTACTTCTACCACATTATAAAAGTCTAATTTAAAAGTTACAATCGATTCATACGTACTGTCTTGCGTACCGCCATTTTTAAAGGCATCGTCGGTAAATATTAAGGTAAAATTAGAATCTATTTTATGTGAATAAGCATTTCCTGATAACCAAAATCGAAGTGTAGAATCATTTAAATGCAACAAATGCGCAGTTAAACCTGATGGCAATGAACTAACTTGTACTAAATTTTTTGCGATTAAATCCTCCCCTTTTTTACCGGCAAACGATTGCTTTCTTTTTTTATTGTGTTGAATCGTAATGGTGTCTTGTAAGCTACCGGTATTGAATTTATCCTCAACGAATGATTGACCCGAATACAGCAAGGTAGGAGCATCAATTCTTACCTGAATATTATCAGGCCAACCACTTAATGGATAATTATTTGTAGAACTGGTATTAAAATTGGCAATTTCTACCATAACATTAGTATCGCCCGTCCATCTTCCGATTACCCATTTTGAAGTAGTGTCGTTGTAAGCAATGTAAAAAGTATTATAAATATCGGGTCCTACCCAATAATTATGATTTCGATATTCTCCTTTATGAAAATAAACTCCGTCCATATAGGATTCTATTTTCACTCGAAGTGATAAGTTGTATTCCTGCGATAATAGTTGTTTGGCAAACGCAAACAATACAAAAATTAAAAGTGTTTTTCTGGTCATGTGGAGGTATTTAAGTTAAATAATTCATCGATTGTCGAATAGTTAAACCTGATTCATTTTAAGTTGAAAATCATTCTATCTGCTGATATAAGGACTCTTAATTTCAAACAATCAATGTTTTAAAAATGAATTTATAAGCTTTGTTAATGTAATCTAATCATAAAAATTAGCTTTCATATGGATGCATCCATCGATTATTCCTTTAATAACACAAAAATTACAAAAACTCCTGCTAAATTTACCCTTTCATGAAAACCATTGAATTGCGCAGCGATACTTTTACGTTGCCCACCGCTGAAATGAAAGATATTATGTTCCAAGCACCGTTGGGAGATGATGTTTTTGGGGAAGATCCTTCCGTTCTCGAACTTGAGTCGTATGCTGCTCAACTTTTTGGGATGCAAGCAGCGCTATTCTGTCCCTCCGGAACCATGACCAATCAAATCGCAATCAATGTCCATACCCAACCCGGAGATGAAGTGATTTGTGATGCCGAATCACATATATATTACTACGAAGGCGGCGGGATAGCCCGCAATTCGGGTTGCCAACCGCGACTCATTCAGGGCAAGTTTGGAAAAATATCCCCCGAACAAATTCAACCTCTAATCAATCCTGATGATGTTCACCGTGCCCGCACCCGTTTAGTTAGTTTAGAAAATACCAGCAACCGCGGTGGCGGAAGTTGCTATGATCTTAAAACAATGCAAGAAATAAAACAGATTTGCATTCAACATGGACTCGCCCTGCATTTGGATGGTGCACGTTTGATGAACGCCATTGTAGCCAAAAAACAAAATACTTTAGAATACGGTCAAATTTTTGATTCCATTTCATTATGCCTCAGCAAAGGATTAGGCGCTCCTGTAGGAAGTGTTTTGATTGGAAATCATGAATTCATAAAAGAAGCTCGACGCGTTCGCAAAGTAATGGGCGGAGGAATGCGACAAGCGGGTATGCTCGCAGCAGCTGGATTTTATGCACTTAAAAATAACATTCAACGCTTGGAAGACGACCATATTCGTGCAAAACTATTGGAATCCACCTTAGAAGAACAAGCATGGGTAGAAGACATTCTTCCGGTTGAAACCAATATTGTGGTTTTTAAACTTATTGAATCGGTTTCTCCACAAGAATTCATTGCTTACCTAAAACAGAATGCCATTCATGCAGCCATTTTTGGTCCCCAGCAAATCCGAATGGTAACGCATCTAAATATTACCGATGAAGATATTCAGAAATGCATTCAAGTTTTAGAAGGATTTCCCTGTAAGTAAATCGTAAAAGTGTTTTAAATCAACGATTGGTACGTTTGGCTAAACCACTCTAAACGATTAAGTTTCAATTCAAATTATAAAACGAATTAAACTGCTAATTCCAGAACGAATTTCTTCAATAATTTTCATTTACCTTTTTCGATTCAACAGTATTAACCACCCAATTAATAGTATAAAAAAACCCAAATTATTTTAAAGAAATATATTTATGAAAAAACTTTTTTTACCCCTATTCCTATTATCATCTGCAAGTGTTTCAGTAGCACAGCAATCGAACAACATGAACGGTCAATCAGGAAACTCGAATTCTGGTTTCAATTCATCTGGATCACCCATTTTACGTTTTGCTGAAATCCAAACACCGAGCATTGAAGTCAATGGTGAAAACGAATTTGAAATTGCACCCAATGAGATTGTCGTAAGGTTTACATTAATGGACCGCTACGAAGGCAAGAAAAAAATAACCGTTGCCGAACAGGAGGCGAAATTAAAAGATGCGTTGAAAAAATTAGGCATCCCCAACAATAAACTGACCCTTCAAGACGCGAGTTCAAATCTTACCGTTATTCGTAGAAAGAACAAAGATGTTATTTCCTCCAAAAACTTTGAAATCATCTTGAACAATGCGCCGTTGGTAAGCAAATTGTTTGAGCAATTCGATGAAATTGATATTCAATTGGCCTACATCCATAAACTAAATCATACCCAACTGGATAGTTTCAAAAACGTGGCACGAATTGCCGCAGTTAAAAATGCCAAAATGAAAGCCAAATCCATGGTTGAAGCATCAGGTAGCAAATTAGGCATGCCTTTGATGATCAATGAATCACAGATTTATGCAAGTACCATGGATAACGAAAATTACTGGTACAAACGTGGGATGTATGCAATGGCCGACTCTGCTGTAAGCGAAAATGCGGACTCCGCACCCCTCAGCGAGGAGATTGAAATCCGCAAAATCACAGTAAAAAGTACCGTTTATGTTAAATATCTTATCCTAGAAAAGGGTAACGGTAATCAACGGGAGGATTAAACGTTTCCTTGATGGTTCTTTGAGAAGTCCAGCGCAATAAATTCACTTTTGCACCAGCTTTATCATTGGTTCCACTGCCTCTACCACCGCCGAAGGGTTGTTGTCCCACAACAGCCCCGGTAGGTTTGTCGTTTACGTAGAAATTACCTGCTGAATTTCTCAGTGCCCAAGTAGCCTCTGCAATTGCGTTGCGATCCTGAGAGAAAATAGCTCCTGTTAATGCATATTCTGAAGTTGAATCTACCAACTTAAACATATTGCTCCACTGTGCATCTTCGTATACATGAATGGTTAATACCGGGCCGAAAATCTCTTCGCACATAGTGGTATAACGAGCATCTTTTGCCAATAGAACAGTAGGTTCAATAAAATACCCTTTGGATTTATCGTAATTACCACCAAATACTACTTCTACTCCATCTTTCTTCGCTTGATCGATGTAATTCGCGATTTTATCAAATGCGCGCTCATCAATCACCGCATTCACGAAATTCGTAAAGTCTTCAGTTGGTCCTACTTTAATGGTTTTCAACTCACTCACTAAGTTTTCTTTGATATTAGGCCAAATGCTTTGGGGGATGTAAACACGGGAAGCGGCTGAACACTTTTGTCCTTGGAATTCAAACCCTCCACGAATTATTGCAGCAACCAATGCTTTTTGATCGGAAGATGGATGAGCTAAAATGAAATCTTTACCACCGGTTTCACCCACAATTCGAGGATAAGAACGGTATTTAGCAATGTTTTCGCCAATGGTTTTCCACATATGACGGAATACCTTGGTGCTTCCAGTAAAGTGCAAACCAGACAAATCAGGATGATTGAAAACTACATCACCAATTTCTGGACCATCGCCATAAATCAGGTTGATTACGCCATTGGGTAAACCCGCTTCGCGAAACACTTGCATCAATAGATTTGCCGAATAAATTTGAGTATCAGCAGGTTTCCAAACTACCACGTTACCCATAATAGCCGCTGAGGTAGGTAAGTTACCTGCAATAGCCGTAAAATTAAAAGGAGTAACCGCAAACACGAATCCTTCCAAGGGTCTGTATTCAACGCGATTCCAGATTCCAGGACTATTCTCAGAAGGCTGTTCATTGTAAATTTCAGCCATGTACTGAACATTGAAGCGTAAGAAATCTACTAATTCACAAACAGCATCGATTTCCGCCTGGTAAGCATTTTTACTTTGAGCTAACATAGTAACAGCATTGATATCATAGCGATACTTTGTAGCAAACAAGTCTGCCGCTTTCAAGAAAATAGCAGCACGCTGCTCCCAAGGCATAGACTCCCATGATTCTTTCGCATTCAGAGCAGCTTCAATAGCAAGTTTAGCATGTTCGGCAGTTCCTTTGTGAAATTGTGCAATTTTATGTGACAAATCGTGTGGTGGAAACACATCGGTTGTAACTCCAGTTCTAATCTCTTGTCCATTGATATACATGGGTATATCGTGAATTTCAGAGCGTAAACGATTTAATGCTGCAACTAAATTTTCACGTTGTGCACTACCTGGTGCATAATCGTAAACTGGCTCATTTTTAGCCTTTGGAATATGAAAAAATCCGTTCATAATTATTTTGATACACAAAAATACGAAGCTTATCGAAAAAGCAGGTGACAAACTACACAATTCGACCAAATACTTATTGTTAAATTAATAAAAAGCTCTTTTTAGGTCGTAATTTTGCAGTAATGAAATTGACTAACGTTTTGTTCTTTCTTCTTGGGGGATGTATATCCGGTTTAACTGCACAAGATTCAATAAAGGCAGTCTCCTATCCCCCGAAAAAAACACCTAAAAACGTAATTTTAATGATTGGGGATGGTACCGGGTTAGCACAATGGTATGCGGCTCAGTCTACGCAAAAAGATAATTTACAGGTGTTTCAAATGGCACAAGCCATAGGATTCAGTAAAACATCGTCATCTTCGAGTTTCATTACCGATAGTGGCGCTGGAGCAACAGCAATTTCTATTGGAGAAAAAACATTCAATAAAGCTATAGGAGTGAAAAAAGACTCTACATCCGCTTTCACTTTATCAGAAATTCTGCATGTTGAAGGCTATGGAACGGGTGTTGTAGCAACTTGCGGACTAACTCATGCTACACCCGCATCATTTTATGCGCATCAACCGTCTCGGTATATGGAAAGGGAAATTGCCCAAGATTTTTACGGTGGATTTATCGATGTTGCTGCTGGCGGTGATTACACATTGTTCGATACCACGAAGTTAAAAAAAGCGGGGTATTCTTATTATAACTATCAAAAAATCAAAGGATCAGATATTAAAGACAGCCGTTATGTGCTTTTTTATGACACCGTAAAAGAAGTAAAAAAATACACAGAAGGTCGCGGTCCATTTTTACGAAATGCTACAATGAAAGCAATTGAGACGTTAAGTTCTAACCAAAAAGGATTCTTTTTAATGGTAGAAGGAAGTCAAATCGATTGGGGTGGACACGACAATGATCTAAAATATGTAATTACAGAAACTTTGGATTTTGACACAACGATTGGAATGGTAGCCAATTGGGCAAAAAACAATGGTGAAACATTGGTTATTGTAACCGCTGATCATGAAACTGGAGGTTTAAGCTTAACGGGTTACGACAAGGAAAAGAAGCACACTCAAGGTAGCTTTTCTACCAAAGAACATACGGCCATTGCTGTTCCTGTTTTTGCCTTTGGTCCAGGTTCAGAGGAATTTATTGGGGTTTATGAAAACAATGAAATTCACGATAAAATTCTAAAAGTACTGAAGGCTCATGGAGTGCAGTAACTGGTTTTTGTTTGCCTCAAGCGCCAATTTTGCTCTGCAATACTAGAATGCTCTACTTTAACCTATATTCAAATCCTAAATAACCCCAATTGCTCCATGTGTTCAATAGTACCACATATTATAACAACCAAAACACATGGTAGAAATCAAATTCATTCTGCACCAACTGTTCATTCACATGAGATTTAAACAAACAAAAAAATATTGTAATCCAATTCATTCTGTACCTACAGTTCAATTCCCGCGTAATATATAAATGTCTAACACCCAAATGTCCAATTCAAATAACTCTGCACCTACTTTTGGAATTATAGTTCCAGCTCGATATGCTAGTACACGTTTTCCAGGAAAACCGCTGGCGTTAATCGGGGGGAAACCCATGATAATTCATACATTAGAATCGGCCCTAAAATGCCAACCTACTTTAGGTGTAGCCGTTGCAACCGATGATGGAAGAATTGCTGATACCGTTTCAGAATATTTAGGCAACCGCGTAAAAGTAATTATGACGGAACCTCAATTACCCAGTGGTACTGACAGATGTGCAGAAGCACTAAATCAATTGGGGTGGGATTGTGATGTTATAGTAAATCTTCAAGGGGATGAACCCTTTATTCAAACACATCAAGTATTAAAATTGGTAGAATCGTTCATTGAAAAAGATACCGATATAGCTACATTGAAAAAAGCATTCGCAAAAACCGATGCATTAGGTGATCCAAATAAAGTAAAGGTATTATCGAATTTGGATGGAACAGCACTGTATTTTAGTCGCAGTGTGATTCCCTACAATCGCGGAGGTTCTGATTATACTTATTACCGACATATTGGGATGTACGCTTATCGCAGTTCAGTTTTAAAGACATTGATGTATCTACCGAGTACACTTTTGGAACAAACTGAAAGTCTAGAACAATTGCGCTGGCTAGATCACGGTTTAAAAATCAAAGTGATTGAAACGGAATACGAAAGTCCAGCCGTTGATACTCCCGAAGATTTAATTATTGCCGAAAATCGATTAAAAGAAATTCAATAGAAACAAGCTGAGTGATGATAAGGCTCTCGAACGGTTATTTATAACCGTGGCTATTTTTCTTCACGACACCGACTTAAAAGTTTCGAAAATATTCCTGTTTTTTTAAACCAGTAATTTCTATACCCTACAATCTAGCTGGCTTCACGACACCGGCTTAAACGCCTCGAACGCATTGCTGCAATTATTGCAGTAGTGGATAGAACGACAAAGTGTAGGTCCAAAAGGAGTTTGCAAAGTTGTATTTCTACTATTGCACAAAGGACAGGGAATATCGCTTAAAACATCCAATTCAATATAACCCTCGTGTTTAGGAGGAGGTGCTAATCCATGCTTTTTTAATGCTACCAATCCTTTTTCAGAAATTAAGTTTGAATTCCATTGGGTTTCAAAGGATGTTTCCACTTTAATTTCATCGAATCCAGCGTTTAACAATGCTGCAGATACCAAATTCTCCATTATTTTCAGTGCTGGGCACCCTGAGAATGTTGGAGTTAACTGCACATAAGCTTGTTTCTCACTATCAGAAATAATTTTGGTAACAATTCCTAAATCAACAATGGATATGGTAGGAATCTCTGGATCGTTGACCTGTTCTAAAACCGATTTTATATGTTGCTCGCGGGAATTCATTATCAAGAAAAATGGATTTTTTTAACCAAATCGGAACACCCTTGAAAGGATGTCCCGATTCGAAATTATAATTTAATTGAGTAACTTAAATTTCAATATTTACCACTCGGCTGCTGGATCAATTCGGAATACTTCCGTCATTTCATCCAACAAGGGTTGTAAATACTCGGTGTGAACGCCTTTACGTCCCCCGAAAACAGGAGTAACCCCATCAGGATCTGGCACGGTATATCCATAGGATTCCAACAATGGAACAACGGTTTCCAACCATTTATTTTTCAATGCTTCTTCTCCCTCAAATATTCCGGCTTCGATCAATTCAGTCTCATAATCAGAAGGCTCAAACATACCTAATGCATAGGGAAACACCTCGTTGATAGCGGATTGCATTCTTAATTTGGCTTCTTCACTGCCGTGGGCCAATTGTTTCAACCAAGTGTTTGCATGCATAGTATGGTACTTGATTTCACCCCTAAACTTCTTGGCAACCATTTGCAATGGCTCCACTACCGTATTAGCCAACATATCGAAGCGGATTGCATCTGCATGATCGTAAAAGAAGTGACGCACCAAAGAAAAATCATATTCACCAATGGGCAATTCTACTAATTGAGAACAATGGAACTGGTGGTCATTTCGAGTGAACGCCACGGTATCTGGATCAGATTCACCCAATTCGTGAAGAATTTCATACAACGCCAACGATTGTCCCATTTTGTCTTGAGCCATACTCGAGAATGCAATATCTTCCTCCAAAATGGGTCCTAACCCGGTCCATTCACTATTTCTATGTCCCAAAATCAAAAGATCATCGGCCATTTTGTAAAGCAGGTCTTTAAGACCCATTACGTGTTTTTCTGTAAATTCCATGTTAAGCGTTTTGTTTGGAGTTTCTTTCTTTAAATGCGTTAATGCGGTCAATTACTTTGTACGCATCAGGTTCTCTGTATTTTTTATTAGCTGTGGTTTCGAAAATATCCGAATCTTCATATTCAGTTACAAAAACATCGGATGTTTTCACCACCCATAAATTCACACATTGGCCTCTGCGAGTATACTGTTCTTTTGCAAATACCACAGCCATCTCAGCAGATGGTGCATGTACACTACCTACATGAATGTGGTGGGTTCCACGTTTACGTTGCTCAAAAACCTCGTATGTTTCAAAATGATCAAGTGGATTCAATATTCCTTCTTGAGTATCTTCATCAATATTCGCTCGGGTTACGCGGGGATCTAAACTTTTTATTTTCATAGTTTTGGGGGATATTAGGACAGAGGAGCTACGTATTTTGCAGTTTTACTCAACAAGGCTTGACGAACCCAACGTCCGTTTTCTTCCGCTTTACGGCGAACTGCTAAACGCTCTTTATTACAAGGACCGTTTCCGTTAATTACTTGTTTGAATACTTCCCAATTAGGTTCAGTATACTCCCACTTACCAGTTTCCTCGTTTTTACGCAAATTAGGATCGGGTAAGGTTAGTCCTAAATCCCAAATCTTAGGAACATACATATCCAAAAATGTTTGACGCATATCATCGTTCGACGCCATTTTTACTTTCCACTTCATCAACGTTTCAGTATGAACCGACATTTTATCTGATGGTCCAAAGAAATGCATTATGGGTTCCCACCAACGATTTAAAGCATCTTGTACCATTTCGCGTTGCTTGGGTGTACCTGTAGCTAGGAAAACAACATTATCGTGACCATATTTTAAATGGAAAGATTCTTCAGCACAAATGCGCTCTAACGCACGACAGTAAGGACCATAACTACCTTTACTATTAGCTAATTGATTCACAATTGCACCTGCATCAATTAACCAAGCAATTACAGCTGAATCTGCCCATGTTTTTGCAGGATAGTTAAATACATTCGAATATTTGCTTTTTCCTGTGATCAAATCGTTGGTCATATCTTCACGAGATTTACCCAACGTTTCAGCGGCATTGTACAAAAGTTGACCATGTCCCGTTTCATCTTGAACTTTAGCCATTAAAGCCATTTTTCTGCGGAAACCTGGTGCGCGAGTAATCCAAGTACCTTCTGGAAGGGCACCAATAATTTCAGAGTGAGCATGTTGTTCAATCATACGAACTAACTGCTTTCTGTATTCAGCGGGCATCCAATCATGTGGTTCAATCTTTTCACCCGCAGCAATACGCGCTTCAAATTCAGCCAATTTAATCGGATCTTCATTGGCAGTCAAAGAGTTCACTTCTTTGCCATTGTTTTCGATGTAAGCATTACCGTACATAGTTATATATATTATTGTTATTGTTTTCTTAAACCGGTTTGTACAAATTGATTCAATTGTTGAGCTACTTGCTCAGGACTTAATACACCCGAAGGTTTATACCATTCAACCACACTGTTAAGAGTACTTAAAAGGGTTATTGTTGCAAACTTGGTATCCACTTCATTAAAATAACCTTCGTTAATACCCAATTGAATTATTTCTCTTATTTGTAGTTCGTAATTATTTCTCTTATGAATAAACTCACCCTTACTCGTTTCTTTCAAATAACGCCAATCATGCATAAAGACCGATGAAGCATTTAAATCAGCACAAAGTATTTCAACATGAAGTTTTACCAACATGAATAATTTTTCGGGTGCATTAAAATAAATATCATTTACTTCTAACACAGCTGATTCAAATTTCGAAGCTAAATCAAAACAAACACTCTCTAATAGTTCATCTTTAGAGGCTATATGATTGTAAATACTTGCCGCTTCAATCCCTATTTCCTTTGCTAGAAGACGCATAGTTAAGCCATTGAAACCATGTATTTTCATGATTTCAAGTGCTTTATATCTAATCTCTTCTTTGCGGGTCATATCTACTAACTAACGATTGTTAGTTTACAAATATAATTAATAATGTATGAAATGCAAATGAAAAATATAGTTGTGGCGATTGAATGACAGAGAATAGCAAAGTTTTATTCCCAAATGGAATAGATTATAAACGAATTTTTTATTTAGTTCTTCTCCCCCAGAAGGTTTACTTGATCTTTATTTTCTAACATTCTAGAATCGATAAACTATGTGCTTAGCCTCCAGCTTTTGAAATGGATCCATTGTATTGTAAAAAAGTGAGTTAAAAGAGTAGTTGTTCAAGAGACAACATAATTCATGAGGGGGGTGGTACAAAAAAAAAGCCTCACGGATGTGAGGCTTTGATTTCAATAAGGTTGGCGGCGACATACTTTCCCAGGTATTACCCAAGTATCATCTGCGCTGAGGGGCTTAACTTCTCTGTTCGGAATGGGAAGAG